>Ga0247737_1000059_pt1 | contig 29161 bp, 25 predicted proteins | sample UWRJL028104C2_FD_180937 | JGI IMG/M metagenome (GOLD analysis project Ga0247737, IMG submission 180937) | Plant litter microbial communities from Arlington Agricultural Research Station in Wisconsin, United States - UWRJ-L028-104C-2 | ecosystem: Environmental > Terrestrial > Plant litter >...
GCGCGGAGCGCAGCATCCAGCAGCCGCTGCGTGCCGAGCACGTTGGTCTCGACGAAGATTCCGGAGTCGCGCACCGAACGGTCGACATGCGACTCGGCGGCGAAGTGCACAACCGCGTCAACGGTCGGCAGTAGCTGGTCAAGCAGCTCAGAATCACGGATGTCGCCCTTGACGAACGAATACCGCGGCGAGTCCGCGACGGGGGCCAGATTCTCGAGGTTGCCCGAGTAGGTCAGGGCGTCGAGCACGACGACTTCCGCGCCCTCGAGGCCCGGGTAGGCATCCTGAAGCGTGCGGCGCACGAAGTTCGAGCCGATGAAACCGGCACCGCCGGTGACGAGGATTTTCATGGGGAGTGTTGCCTCCTTGGCAAAGTCCAAACGATTCTAGTGGTGGCCAGCTCGGCGTTTGAGCAAGGTCGAGCGCGCGGAAAGCCCGAGGCCCAGGACGAAGCGAACCGGCCACAGGTACCAGCCTCGATACTTCTTGCTCAGAAACACACGGGCGCTGGCATGGTGTGCCTGGATCATGCGGGCCGACTCGCCTCCGGTCGAGTGCGCGCCCGTGTGGATTACGGTCGCCGACGGCTCATACACGTTGCGGTAACCGGCCTTGCCCAGACGGTAGCCGAGATCGACGTCTTCGAAGTACATGAAGTAGTCGGTGTCGAACCCGCCGAGCTTCTCGAACGCGGAGCGCCGCACGAGCACTGCTGCCCCAGAGAGCCAGCCGGCATCGCGCCGCATCGGAGCACTCTCGGACGCCTTCTTGTAGGCACGAGTCCATGGGTTGCCCGTCCATATATTCGCAAACAGGGCGTGACCGATCCCGAGCCTCAGTGACGGCACAGCGCGGGCCGACGGATAGACCTCGTCGTCCGTGATGATGGCCGGACCAACGGACCCGATGGCTTGGTCCGACTCGCCCACCGCGACCAGCGCATCGATCGAGCCCGCGCCGAGCGCGACATCGGGGTTGCTGATGAGCACCCAGTCCACCTCGGGAGGCAGCGCCTTGACACCGGCGTTCATTCCGTCGCCGTATCCGCGGTTGCTTTCCAGCGGAAGATATTCGGCCCCGTGGGACACCGCGAGATCGCGCACGGAGCTATCCGTGGCCTTGTTGTCCACCACCACCGCGATCAGCTGGCGTGACGACGATTGTTCTATTGACCCGAGGAAACCGCGGAGGACATCGCCAGAACCGTAGCTCACTGTCACTACTCCGATGGCGGTGGGGTGCTGCTCAGAGTGTGCCATCGGGAGGTAATCATACTTCTAAGCTAGATTGTTCGAGATTCACGGCTCGATCGTGAGTGCGGTGGACCTAGCGAGGATGAATGAAATACCTGAATGAAGTGTGGAGTTCTCGTGAGCTCCTCTTCAATCTCGTCTCCCGCGAGGTGCGAGGCAAGTACAAGCGAACGATCTTCGGTCAGCTCTGGTCGCTGGTGAATCCGCTCGCGCTCATGCTGATCTACACCTTCGTCTTTGGATTGATCTTCCGCAGCAACCCTCCCCCCGGCAACCCGAGCGGGCTCGACGTGTTTCCTCTGTGGCTGCTCTGCGGTCTGCTGCCGTGGACGTTCTTTTCGGCCGTGGTCTCTACGAGTGCCGGATCATTGATCGCGAATGCAGGACTGATTCAAAAAGTCTCGTTCAGCCGGATCGTGCTTCCGCTTTCGACTGTGGGTTCGAGCGCCTACAACTGGGCCTTCGAGATGGCAGTCCTGCTTATTGCCATCAGCATCGCGGGCGGTTTCGTGCTGCCATGGATTCCCCTGCTGATTGTCGCGATGGTTCTCCTCGCGGTCTTCGCCGCGGGAATCGGTCTGTTGTTCTCCATATTCACGGTCTACTTCCGCGACACCCAGTACCTGCTCGGGATCCTCCTGCAGTTCTGGATTTACCTCACGCCGATCATCTATCCGATCAGCCTGGTGTCCAACGAGTCAGCCAAACACGGCGGTCTCCTTGGAACCCCGGTGACGCTTCTCGGTATTTACGATCTCAACCCAATGGTCCATTTCGTGGATATCTTTAGGGCGCTGGTGTATGACAATCGATGGCCCGATCCAGTCGAGTGGTTGATCTGTCTCATTTGGGCACTTGCCGCCTTGGGACTCGGAATGTTGGTCTTCCGAAAGAACGAACGAAATCTGGCGGAGGCGCTGTGAGCGACATTGCGGTAAGTGTTGACCACGTCACCAAGAGCTTCCGGATGTACCACGAACGGAATCAGAGCCTCAAGTCGGCGATCATGCGTCGACGGCGCGCGGTTTACGAAGACTTCCTCGCGCTTAAAGATGTCAGTTTCGACGTGCCTGCCGGCTCTACATTCGGACTCATCGGTAGCAACGGCTCGGGCAAGTCCACTCTGCTGAAGTGCCTCGCAAACATCTATCACCCGAACCAGGGCTCGATCACCCATTTCGGCAAGATCGCCGCGATGCTTGAGGTGGGTTCTGGGTTCCATCACGAGCTGTCCGGCCGGGAGAACATCTTCCTCAACGGCTCCATCCTCGGAATGTCGCGCAAAGAGGTCACCCGTAAGTTCGACGAAATCGTGAGTTTCTCCGGTGTTGAGCAGTTCATCGATCAGCCAGTCAAGAACTATTCGTCGGGGATGTACGTACGCCTTGGCTTCGCTGTGGCTATCAACGTCGAGCCAGACATCCTGGTAGTGGACGAGGTGCTGGCTGTCGGCGACCAGGAATTCCAGGACAAGTGCTACCAGAAGTTTCGTGATTTCAAAGCAGCCGGGCGGACCGTAATTTTGGTGAGCCACTCGATGGAGACGGTGCAGTCCATGTGCGACCACGCGGCCTGGTTGAGCCATGGCGAAGTCAAAGCGGTGGGCACGGCTGAGCCAACGATCAAGTCCTACATTGACTCGTTGCATCACGACGCGGACTGAGCTTTGTCGGTGTCGGTGTCGGTCGCGCTGTGCACGCGGAATGGAGCGCGCTTCGTAGAAGCGCAACTGCGATCGATCCTCGACCAGACGATACTCCCGACTCAGATTGTCGTGTCTGATGACGCCTCGACCGATCGCACTATCGAGATCGTCGAGTCGGTCGTCGCTCGGTGGCGTGCCAGCCACGTAGAGGAAAGCCTCGATCTGGTTGTACTGATCAACGACCAGCCCCTCGGCGTCACGAGAAACTTCGAGCAGGCCGTTCTGCGCACCGACGGCGACCTCGTAGCGCTTTCCGATCAGGATGATGTGTGGCTGCCGACGCGCCTCGAGCGTATGGTGACGGAATTCACCGAGCGCCCCGAGCTGCTACTACTTCACAGCGATGCCTATCTGGTAGATGGGACGGGGTTTCGATCGGGAGGAACCCTTTTTGGCGCGCTCGACGTGTCGCAACAGATGATCACATCTATCCACCAAGGATCAGCACTGAATGTGCTGATGAAACGGAACGTCGTCACCGGTGCGACGACGATTTTCCGGCGATCACTTCTTGACCGTGCGATCCCCTTCCCCGATGGCTGGCTCCATGACGAGTGGTTGGCTGTCCTCGCGGCCGCCGTCGGACAAATGGACGTTCTCGAGCATCCGCTCATCGAATACCGTCAGCACGGCGCGAACGAGATTGGCGCAACTCGTCTGTCGTTCGTGGACAAAGTGAGAAAGGTTTTCAGCCCGGGCGCAACGCGTAACGCGCGGTTGCTGCTGCGAGCCGAGTCACTCGCCGCGCGGGTCGACGACCTATCCGAATCACAGTCTCTGCAGGAAATGGTCACGGAAAAGCTTGCCCACGAAGCAACGCGAAGTTCCCTCGGTGTTCGGCGGCTCGACCGATTATCTCCCATCCTCCGAGAACTGAGAACGGGTCGATATGAACGCTTCGGCAGGGGCACCGTTGACGCTGTTAGAGACTTGGTCCAGCCTCTCAGGCTTCACGACTAAGATCGTATGGTGCAAATTCGTGAGCTTTCGATCCCCGATTCCTTCGAGATCATCCCCGTCCAGAGAAGTGACGACAGAGGCGTTTTCCTCGAGTGGTATCGGTTCGATCTTCTCGCGGCGTCGGTGGGGCACCCACTTGACCTGCGTCAGGCGAACACCTCAGTGTCCAAGCGGGGTACCGTACGCGGCATTCACTTTGCGGACATCCCCCCCAGCCAGGCCAAATACGTGACTGTGACTCACGGTGCTGTGCTTGACTACGTGATCGATCTTCGCGTGGGTTCACCGACGTTCGGCAAGTGGGATTCGGTGTTGCTCGATGACGTCGAACGTAAGGCGATCTACATCGCAGAGGGGCTCGGCCACGCTTTCGTCGCGCTTACCGAGGGTGCGACAGTGACCTACCTTGTCTCTGATACTTACAACGCACCGCGAGAGCACGGTATCAACCCGCTCGACCCTGATGTCGCACTCATTTTCCCGGACGCCGCCGGTGAGCTCCTACTCTCCCCGAAGGACACGGATGCTCCCTCATTGGCAGAGGCTGCAGCGAGCGGATTGCTCCCCACGTTCGCTGAAGCCACGGCGTTTTATGCGTCACTCAACGGAAAGAACTGAATAGTGCGCGGAATCATACTTGCGGGAGGCTCGGGTACACGCCTTTGGCCCATCACCCGTGGCATCTCAAAGCAGCTCATGCCGATCTATGACAAACCAATGATCTACTACCCCCTGTCGACCTTGATGATGGCAGGTATTTCGGAAATCCTCATCATCACGACCGCGGAGTACAACGAACAGTTCCGCTCTCTTCTCGGTGACGGGAGCGATCTTGGGATTCATCTAGAGTATGCAATTCAGCCAAGTCCTGACGGGCTTGCACAAGCTTTTATCATTGGCGAGGAGTTCATTGGCGAAGAAAGCGTCGCTCTCGTTCTCGGGGACAATATCTTCCATGGTGCCGGGCTTGGGTCGTCGCTGAGTGGCAACGGGACAGTAGATGGTGGCCTTATTTTTGCATATCACGTTTCGAATCCACGGGCGTACGGCGTCGTCGAGTTCGACGACGAGATGCATGCGCTCTCGATAGAAGAAAAGCCCGATAAGCCGAAGAGCAACTACGCTGTCCCAGGGTTGTATTTCTACGACAACGACGTCGTCGGCATCGCCAGGACGATTGTCCCAAGTGCCCGAGGTGAACTCGAGATCTCAACCATCAACGAGCGGTATCTCAGTGAGGGACGGCTCCAAGTGCAGGTGCTCGATCGCGGGACTGCCTGGCTTGACACCGGAACGTTCGAATCGATGATGCAGGCATCGGAATACGTTCGCGTCATCGAGGATCGCCAGGGTTTCAAGGTGGGTTGCATCGAGGAGATCTCCTGGAGAAACGGGTGGATCGACGATACGCAATTGCGACAGCTAGGCGTCACGCTTGAGAAGAGCGGATACGGTCGATATCTCCAAGACCTACTGGAGGACAAGAGATGACAAGTAGTGCTCCTGTTCGATTCAAACAGGGTGGCCGTCGGATCATCTTCTACCTCTATTTCGAGCCGCGTGGAATCGTGGGCGACTATGTTCCATACAAACTTGAACGACTCCGGCCGTTCGCGGAAACTATTGTCGTTATATCGAATGGGCCTTTGAACGATGAGGGTCGCCGCACTCTAGAGTCTGTAGCCGACTACGTCTGGACCCGCGACAATGTAGGTTTCGACGTTTGGGGCTATAAGGAGGCGTTAGATCGTTTCGGTTCAGAGCGATTGGCCGAGTACGACGAACTCATCTTAATGAACTACACGTGGTACGGGCCGGTGAGACCGTTCGAGCCGGTATTCGAGCGGATGGAGGCGCTAGAGGTCGACTTCTGGGGTATTACTGAGCACGGGGGAGCACCCCACAACCCGTTTGACTCCAAACTCGCCCCCCTTCCTCCGCATATCCAGTCGCACTGGATTGCGGTGCGACCGAGACTCTTCCTCAGCGATGCGTGGCGCGAGTATTGGGACGAGATGCCGATGATTACTTCATATATCGGGTCCGTCATGAGCCATGAGTCTCGATTTACGGATCATTTCGAGTCTCTTGGCTACAAGCATGAAGTAGCCTTCCCTCCCGAGAACTATCCAACCGTTCACCCGGCGTTCGATAGCGCTTTGCGACTTATCGAGGAGGGGTCACCGGTACTGAAACGTCGCCCGTTCTTCCACGATCCGCTCTATTTGGATACGAATGCTGTTGTCGGTCGTTGGCTCATAGACGCGGCGGTACAAGGCGGCTACCCGGAAGAGCTGATCCTTTCTGACGTCGTGAGAGCTGCGGAGCCGCGCGTTCTGAACACGAACGCATCTCTTTTCGAGATCATGCCGGATACCGACATCAGCTATGACCGTTCCAAGCCCCTCTCTCTTGCGGCTGTTGTCCATATCTTCTATGAGGATATGACAGAGGAACTCCTCGATGGTGTGGCTAACCTGCCGGAGCCCTACGACCTATTCATAACGACAACCAGCGAAACCAAAGCCCGCTATATCGAGCAGATTCTCATGAAGAGGGCTGACCCAGCCATCAAACGACATGAAGTTCGAGTTCTGCCATCTAATCGAGGGCGCGATCTCAGCGCGTTCTTCGTTGCCTGCCGCGATGTGATCCGCGACGGGGGCTACGACCTTATATTCAAGGTTCACTCGAAGAAGTCGGTGCAGATTACTCCGCACTTGGGCGAGTACTTCAAACGGCAGCAACTCGACAATATTCTTCACTCTCCGGGTTATGTCGCGAACCTTGTGGCACTGTTTCAGAAGCATCCCGGCCTCGGGCTGGTTTTCCCGCCTACGATCCACATGGGCTTTCCAACTCTTGGTGGGGCGTGGTTTTCGAATAAGGTGCCCACAGGTGATTTGAACCACCGACTGGGGATAAGAGTGCCATTGGATGATGTCTCTCCACTGGCACCGATGGGGGCAATGTGGGTTGTTCGTCCGGAAGCGATTCGATTGCTCACGGACGTCGAGTGGGACTACGAAGATTACTTCGCCGAGACCGACCACCGCGACGGCGGACTTGCTCACGTGCAGGAGCGGATACTTGCCTATGCCGCGGCCGAGCTCGGATATCATCCCCGCACCGTGGCGAACACCGAGTTTGCGGCCGTCAGCCACACATTTCTCGAATACAAGCTCGATCAGATCGCTGCGGCAGCACCCGGTATCGCGCAATGGCAGGTGCAGCACTTCCGGAGCGGAGCGATGACAATTCAGCATGGCTTCTTCGGCTTCCTGCGGATCTACATGAATCTCAGGCGTCCGCGTACCGCTCGAGCGGTACGACCGCTCTACTTCTCGGTGCGCCGATTGGTTCGTCTTGCCAAGCGGGTTGTGCGTGGCGGTAGTCGTCCTGTGGTTGTTGAGACAGCTGCTGAGCCCATTCCCCAGGCAACCGCGGATGAGCTGCCTCAGCACATACTCCCGTCGGTCGACGAGGGTCCCCAGGCCCATCCTGTGGAGGCGGATATTCAGGACCACGTAATTAACGACCATGCAATTAACAAGGAGTAGCGCGGCCCGAGTGGATCGCATTAGATGATCACGTTGGGGCGCCTGGGAGGTGCCTCTAGGGTGAAGCCGTTAGGCCGCTTGCGTCGCGGTTCGAGGTGCTGCTACCCGTGTGTGCCTTCATCACGCGTTAGCCTGCATAGCTCGTTTGCGTCGCCTTCAGAGCTTCGCTTCAGCGGGTGGCGTCCTCCCCGTGCAGTCAGTGGTGGTGGTTGTCACGCTGATTGTCCGGGATTGCCGAGAGCCCTCATTTCGATCAGCGGGAGAAGAACGCTCTCTTCTGCTCAACCGGTCCAACATGGATCGATCATGCATGCCCTGCGCCGTTCCGCAGCACGCGAGCGTCGGATCGCCTAACCACCATTTTCACGATGCCGTAAAGAGGAATCGCGAACAGCCACATCACGGTGACGAATGCGGCATCGGTAAATATGAAATACGGCATATCGGGAATCAGTCGCGGTATGAATGAGCGCGAAATCGTCGCAGCCACTGTAATTGCGAGGAATCCAGCTGCTGCGAATTCGACCCAGCGTTTCGTCGACCCCAGTTCGAGAACTCCTCGGAAGCGGTCGTCTGGCTCATAGTGCGCTTCGGGATTACGCAACACGATAGCGGCGATCGGTAGCGCCGCAATGAAATAGTACGTAAATGTCGTCGGCACTGCCAGGGAGGCGATCATGAATAGCAAGCCTGCGACGAGTGCACTGGGGAGAGCGCGGCGGGCCAAAAAGACCACGATTACCAGGCCCCCGACAAGAACTGCGGTAATCAGCCCCTGGTGTCCCTCTACCCAGCTAGTCGAATCAATACCCCTGAGCGGGCGCACGAACCATTCCTCCAACAGGTAGGCGCCGTTCGTGAACGATACGCTCACCGGGATGGTATTTCCCAGAGTGCTCTGGGAGCCGAAAGAGAACATACCGGTGAACGCCTGGACGATCGACCCTGGGAAGGCTTGCGGCCACAACAAGAAGGGAAGAAATTGCACGACGGCCGCGATTGCTGCGCAGACGAGTAACCATAACCAGCGACCCAGAAACACAAAGATGAGGATCGCAAGACCATACTGAGGCTTCGCGCCAGCAGCGAGAGCGATCGCTATGGCGGCCAATAAGAATCGATGCTTGGCGACGGAGACCATCGCCAGAAAGATGAATGGCACAGCCAGCCCGACCACGTTGCCCCGGTCTATGGCCATCAGAGCGGGTACGGACAGGAATCCGAACATGGCCGTAATAGCAATTCGCACCCATAGCCGACGACCCCGTGATGCCCAGGCCGCTGGAATGGCAAACCCCACCGCCATGAGCACGACATAAAGCAGCGTCGCGATTTTTTGGTGGCCGATCACGGTGCCAAACCAAAGAAAAATTGCGGACGGTGCCATTGATGCGGCCGGATAGTTCCATGGGCCGACCTGGGTTACGTAGTCCCACGGGTTGGGCAGCGACAGAACTGAGCCCAGGTTGTAATCGCCGAAGCAGTGGCTTCCGAGCATCCCTGACCCGGGGGCGCACTGCTCCTGCCCGACGTAAAACAGCGACGTGAGCGCGTCGATATTGAAGTAGTGAATCAATATGAAAGTCGAAGCGATCAGCACTACGTTGAAGGCAACTGTGGCGGCCGCAAGCAGGTCCCCGAGCGCCACATCATGTGGCCACCGTCCGATCCTTGTGAGGGCTAGTCGACCCGCGCGCCGGAGCTTAGGCGAGTCGACCCGCTTCCCTTCCGCGGGAGCGTGACCAATTGGCGATGAGTTGACCTTCATGGGACCGCGCTTCCTTTGTGGGCAGGGAAAGCTCTCTGAGCCTCAATCAGCCTAATTAAGAGTGATCACCGAAAGCGGCCAACAGTTTCGGACCGAGATATCTCATGACACTCTTCGAGTACGTGCCGGACACATGTCGTTCGTCGGCGTATACGACGACCCCTCCAACTACCGCATAACAGGTGCTGGCATCGCAGAACGCATCCGTCATATCGATTGCGGTGACCTTGCCTTTCAGAGCCGATTCGGCCGTGTTCTTCGAAGAGGTCATAACGACGTCTTTTCGGGGGCGTGAACATGGCGCGTTCTCGCCGACGTGGTTGGTCAGGCATGTCGGCACGTTGCCTTCCTGCAAATCTGGCGATGTCGTCACCGATGCAATTTTTTTGCCGGCACCGCTGAGCGTCGTCCACGTTTTTTCAATGTCGGCGGCCGACAGTTGGCTCCAGGCGTTGTCAGGAGTTACTGGGTCGGTGGGTGTGCGCCCGATGAATACGACGGCGGAGATGTCGCTCCGAGATAGCAGGGTCTTTCTCACGCGCTCTGACCACTTCCGGCAATTTATGTATTCCTGCGCGTCGCTGGTCGTCGGCTTCACCGCCGGGTTTGGGTACCCGAGCCCAGGACAGCCGAACCGGGTATAGGTCTCAACCTTCCATCCTTCTTGCTTGAAGTAGTCATCCATAGCAACCGTGAATGAAGCAGCGTATGAGTCCCCCACAAGAGCAAGCGTGCCATGGGCGGTTCCAGAGACATCTCCGTCGTCACACGTTCGCCAATCCTCGTTAAACCAAGTTAGGCACCAACGTTTCGTGTCGAGGTCCTGGCTCGCGGCCGCAAGGTCGGTGTTCGCAGGAAGAACGAATGGATTCTTGCAGTCTGAGCCGGAAAGCAAGGCACCCGCTCCTGAGCACGGTGTGGCTGCAGCTTGGGACGCCTTTGGAGCTCCGACGACACCAATCGAAAGCACTAAGACCGTGATTACGAGTGCTCCGATCGCGGCAAAGGAATACGCCGGCCATCTACGCAACGCGAACAGTTGACTTCGACGCGCCGGATCTTCGATGAAGATTTTCGAAATCCAGGCGGCCGCAATGGTCGCAAGTACTATGAGGAGGCCCGATCGAAGCGACGGAGCGTGAGCGAACGCGTAGGTGAACCAAATTACAAATGGCCAGTGCCATAGGTACGCGGAGTATGAGATGTCCCCGGCAAATTGCACCGGACGTATGCCTAGCACGCTTCCGACTGACCACTTTGACGAATATCCGCCAACAATGACGAGGAGTGCACCTAAGACTGCCACTAGTCCGAGGGGCGCTGGAAAGAGTTTGTCGCCATTCAGAGTGAAGGCGCCTACCAGGATGAGCGTTAGCCCGATCGCAGAAAGGAGCCTCGAGCGACCGAGTATCCGGTGGTCTCGCAGGCGAGCGAACGACTCTGGCGCGAGGTTCACGAGGGATGCGACCAGCACGCCCGCGCAAAACTCCCAGGCGCGAGCGAAGGTATTGAAGTAAGCGAGACTCGGCTGCCATTCGGTGAGGTATAGCGAGTAACAGAACGACGCGATCGTGACCACACCTGCGACGGCGGCTACCAACAGTCCGGTCGCGCGGGGACTAAGTCCAGACTTTCGAGATAGGCGGCGCGCCAAAGCAATGACGGTCACGAGCAGAACGGGCCACACGATGTAGAACTGTTCTTCTAATGACAAAGACCAGAAATGCTCGACAATAGTCGGAGGCTGGTTTGCCGCTAGGTAGTCGACAGATTGTGCGGCAAGCACCCAGTTCACGACGTAGACACTCGCCGCCTCGATCTGAGCGAGAGTGGCGGCCCATACCGTGCGGGGAATGGCGAAGACCATGATCGCCAGGCTTGCGATGAGAACGACAAAGGCGGCCGGCAGTATTCGCTTTATCCTTCTGACCCAGAAGCGCGAAAGCGAAACGGAACCAGTGCTCTTGACCTCCCGAAGGAGGTGGCTGGAGATGAGAAACCCCGAAATGACGAAGAAGACGTCTACCCCAAGAAATCCGCCTGGAAGTGCAGTTGGCCAGATGTGATAGATAACTACCAGGCTGACCGCGATGGCGCGCAGGCCTTGCACCTCTTTTAGGATCTCCGCTGGGCGCCTACGTCGACTGCCGCCAGTTGGATCGTCCTTGGCGCGGGCAGGGCTGGGGACGATCAACATGCGGAGGAGGAGTCCTTGCTGGTGAGGGTTAGTTGGTCGAGAAGCTCACGGTTCCCGCTGCGTCAGTCCGGCCGACTCCATGCTGGAAATTCTGAGTGCACCCACTCGGTGAACATACTTCGGGGCTCTGAGGCCATCCGAGCCACGTTGCTTCTGCGCCGTAATAGTACCAGGCCCGCATGATCGGACTGTCGTGACTGAACAACGGAACACCGGAGGCAGTCTGGGTTATCGTGCCCTGGGAAAACTGTTGAAGCCAGCCGCCTGTGTTCGACTTGCTGTACCGCAGGTCGGTGACCGCTGGACCCACCGTGGCAATTCCTCCAAAAGTCCGCCACGCGCCCGTAAAGCCACCGATGACCGACCTGGCGGGAACGCCGGGTGCCGACGTGATTATTGCGGTCTGAAAAAGTTGAGCACACGCGTTTGCGACACAGGTCGCGGATTCGATCGGCCACCCGAAGGAACTCGCCTCTGAGCCGGACTGACGCCAAAGGCTATAGATATCGCCGTACGGTAGGCGAACCATGCCGCCTGTTGACGTCTGGGTAACCGCAGCATTTGTAAACTGTTGCATCCACCCTCCTCCAGACGCTCTGCCGAATCGCAAATCGTCTAGGGCGGCGCCGAGATTGGATAGCCCGCCCTGCTGCTTCCAATACGACTCAAAGCCCCACAAAATGGGATGAGCACCCCATACCGAGGTGGACGACAGTACGCCGACCTCAAAGTCCTGCGCGCACGACCCTGCGTTGCACGAGTATGCCCCCGTTGGCCACCCGTAGCCTCCTCGTGCGCTGCCAGAGGCCGCCCAGAGCGAAGCGACCAGTCCCTGCGGGACGATATTTACTCCGTTTGCACTCGAGGTGAGCGTTCCGGCCTGGAAACGCTGCATCCAGCCTGCTGAGGGAGAGGCCACAAATTCGGAGTCTCCAATTGCTGCCCCGAGCGTCCCGGTTGGACCTCCAGATTGGATCCACAGCGGCGCGAGTCCACCCCACACGACATGAGTGCCCGCCCCGCTGGCGGAGGTCACCAGCCCGCCTAGGAACGTCTGAAAGCACACCCCGTTGACAGCGCACATTTGTTCAGAAGACGGCCAGCTCAGAGGACCCTGGGGTCCGTATACGGCGCTATAGGTTGCGCCGAACTGATTCTTGGCTACGAACGCAGTTGTCCCGAGAGTGCTCGTATAGAGCGTTCCACCAGTGAACCGCTGGAACCACCCTGTTCCATTGGATGAGTCCGAGAGCAAGTATGACGTCGGATTTCCCATGATCCCAGAAGCGCCGCCCCGGGCATCCCAGTACCACCTGAATCCGTCAGCTACTTCATAGTGATGGGGATTGCCGAACCAATCGCTATAGAGTCGCCAGAAGTTGCGGTTTCCGTATGACGCACATTCATCTCCAAGCCCATACATGTTGGCCAGCGCCGACGCATTGGGCACGTACGGGGTGTAAATGTAGAGCGCTGCTGTGGCCTGGTTGGCGATGTAGACCTGCTGGGTCGGGCACTTGCCCAGGGGACTTGTCTTGATTGTGTTCCAGCGTTGAGCTTGATACCCGAAACTCGAGGCGTTGAGGCGATACACCTGAAACTGCCTCGCCGCGAAGTAAACCTGGTAGAAGAAGCCGGAGTACCGAGGGTCGCAGCCCGCAGTATCCGGGCACGACATGCCTGTGGCAGCCGCATACGCCCAGGCGGACGGCGCGGTCGAGGTGACAAGCGCCTGTTCCTTTTGGAGAAGGACGAGAAGAACGCGCTGACTCACTCCGCACGAGCGCGCAACGCCGTCGATAATCTGAGCAGCAGTTTGGTACGGAGCGCCGTGGTAGGCCGCACAATACCTGTCAGCCGCGCGCGTCTCGGTCGGAGTGCCGTAACCCTTGAGGCAGTTGTACGTGGCGACTCTGCACTGAGGGACCTGGGCATTGAGGAAGGCTTGGACGTTGTCGGCATTCATGGTCGACGAGTCGTAGAAGATGCTGTCATCGATGATGTAGCCGGGATCCCAGTCCGCGGCTGACGCAGCAGACGCCGGGAGCGGTACGTTGACCATCGCCTCGTCCGCGACGAAAAGTGTCGCAACCAGAGCGATGGCCACAGCGCTTGCTAACCACTGCCCTACGGCGGACTCGCGTATTCCTTCGAAAGTCCAATGCCGTGTCCCCATGCAGACAGTCTCGTCTGCGAGAACGCAGAATGGGAGCCCACACGCCGAAGCAAAGGCCGCTAGGACGGCGGCATGGCCTGCGACAATAGTGCTTTGATGAGCTTGGCGTCGCCCCAGACCGCGGGCGAGTCGTACGGCCGATCAGGAAACGCGCCGTATTCGAGGGTTATTCCAAGGTCGTTCTCCGCGATGAAGGCTTCGACCTGATCGGCCAGAGAAACGGGTTCGCCGGAACTGCAGTTGATGATGCCAGTCAGCGCTGTCTGACTCGCAACTGCTGCGATCTGTCTTCCAAGCTCCTCGACTCGAATGAAGTCGTATTTGTTCGCGCCAGTAGTGAACGGGAACGTCGTCTTGCCTTCGTCCGCTGCAGTGAGAAGCCTCGTGAAGATCGATTGGTTGTTTCGATCATCCCCATAGATGTAGAAGCACCGTAGCCACTGGAAGATTGCCTTGCCTTCGAGTTCCGTCTGGAGACTTCGCCGAAGCGCGTCTTTGGCAATTCCGTAAAGTGAGAGCGGCTCGGTGGGAGTTGTCTCATCGATCGCGCCCTCCCAGTACCCAACTTCGTGCATGGTGCCGAGCGCAGCGATTTGCGGAACCCCTTGGTCGACCATCGACGTCAGGAATCGAAAATGCGCGGAGACATGATCCATGTGCGAGCGAGCATTATGACGGAATCCATCCGTCCAGGCCAGGTGAACCAGTACGTCGGGAACGACCCCGAAGAGCGAGTTCGCGTCGATGGCGTCCGTGAGGATATCCGCTTCAATTGTCTTCGCTCGTGAGTCGACCTCGCGTCGAGATAAGGGCCGGGTCACGGCGATCACGCTATGACCGAGATCAGCCAACGCAGTCACCACGTGCCGCCCCACGTATCCGCCCGCGCCGGTCACCACTACATTCGCCATCTTGCTACCTCCAGCGCCAGTGTAACGGCGGCCGTCGGGTCTTACTCGCGGGCCTAGGGGAGCGAGCGTCCGATATCGTGGTGCGCGGAGGAACCGAATGCATTATCTCGTCACCGGACACACTGGTTTCAAGGGCGCGTGGCTGACACGACTTCTCGAGGTTCGCGGTCACCAGGTATCTGGTCTCTCACTTGATCCCGAGCCTGGTGCGCTCTACGATCTTGCGGGCAACAGCGAGCAGCTTGTCTATGATCTCCGCGTCGACATTCGGGACAAGGACGCGACGATCGCAGCATTGCAGAAAGTGGCGCCCGACGTAGTCATCCACCTCGCTGCGCAAGCGCTGGTCCGCCGATCTTACGCTGATCCGCGAGAGACAATCGAAACGAATGTGCTCGGCACGATGAACGTGCTCGAGGCTGTCGCCCGACAGCCGTCGGTTCGTGCTCATGTTGTTGCGACGACGGATAAGGTCTACAGAAACGTCGAGCAGGAGGCGGGATACGTAGAGACAGACCCGCTCGGGGGTTCCGATCCGTATAGTGCCTCGAAAGCAATGGCGGACCTGCTGACTCAGTCTTGGGTTGCCAGCTTTCCAGGGACGCCAACGGGTATAGTCCGGGCGGGGAACGTGATCGGCGGTGGCGACGTGAGTGCTGACCGGCTCTTGCCCGATCTGATAAATGCATTCTTCGCGGGACGTGCACCGGAACTCCGGTACCCCGGGTCCGTGAGGCCATGGCAGCACGTCTTAGACTGCCTGAACGGTTACCTGACTCTTGCTGACGCTCTCGTCGGCGGCCGCAGCGTGTCCGGCGCGTGGAACTTCGGCCCCGGTCGAGAGAGTTTCGTCGACGTGGGGACCGTGGCGAGTCTCGTTTCTCAACTCGCCGGCACAGATCTCGGATGGATCAGAAGCGAAGGGGAGCATCCACATGAGGCAGGGCTCCTGTCGCTGAATGCGGAGAAGGCGGAGTCTGAACTCGGGTGGTCCAATCGACTCGGCTTCGAACAGGCGGTCGCGTGGACAGTCGACTGGGCGCGCGCTGCTCAGCGTGGAGAAGCCGCGCGCGACGCAACCATTCGGCAGATTACCGAATTCGAGCGCTTGTGAACGTAGATTCCGCCCAATCGTTCGAGCGGCCGAAAAGGCTTGCATCAAAACTGCGTGCTCTACTTCTCGACCAAAGGGTTCGGTTCGTGATTGTCGGCGGGATCAACACAGTGGTCGGTTTTGCTGTCTTCGTTCTCGTCGACCTAACGGTGGGGAGGGCTGTCGATACCTCGAGCAACGAGGCATTCGGGTCGGTCGTAACCCTCGCTGTGTCGCAAGTCATCTCCGTGATGATCGCGTTCGTGCTCCATCGACGGTTCGTCTTTCGGGTTCGAGGTCAGGTCTGGTTGGACTTCGTGCGATTTCAAGGCGTATACGCCGTCACTTTTCTTATCAACCTCGTCACGCTCCCTCTGTTAGTCGCGATCGGAGTACCTCGTCTCATCGCACAGGCCGCAATAGTGGTAGCTATGACGTTTGGTAGCTATCTTGCGCACCGACATTTTTCGTTTCGGCGAACTCCTCAGCCGAGCGCGCCCTCCCCGCCGAAAAATGCGGACGAGGCAAGATAGCTTCTTGCTCAGAGGGACATGCTTCGGAGTCCATCAAGCGACTGCTGGATACGATCCCTTCGCGAGGGTCGTCCCGGTGCGTCGGGATAACCCAGCCGGGTTCGAACGACGACTTTGGCGAGAGTTATTCGAGCGAAGTATGGCCAGAACAAGGAGCTGGTGGCCGAGCCAGAGCCGTAATAAGACCCGAACATCGCATTCCATCGTTGTGGTGGGTTGAACGTCGCCCACATCGCGATCTCGAAATCAGGGTCGCCGAACGTCACGTCCTCCCAATCGATCAACGAGAGCGTTCCGGCGGGAGAGACCATGACGTTGTGAGGACCACAATCGCCATGGAGCATTCGCGGCCTGCTGATCGGAGGAATCACATCGAGCGAGGCGATGAACTCGCGGGCTTCTGTATCCGTTATCAGCATGTGTGCTCTAAGAGTTTCGAGATGTTCAGATACGCGCGTTGACAAAAACCCATTCCAACTCGCATGGCTGCCGGTAAGTTGGGCGTCACGCAACTCGGCCAAACCATATCCGTTTGTCGGAATCGTGTGAATTGATCGGAAGGCGGACGCAAGAGCCGGAATCGCGAGCTGGACGGCTTCTTCATCTGAGTCGAAGGAGCGCATGCTTCGGCCGTCGACGAAATCCATCACGACAAAGGCGAATGGTAATACCGAACGGGAATCGTCGAGTATATGAATGCGGGGGTGCGAAACGCCGTGTCGATCGAGAACATCGCTAACCGCGGTTTCGACTGCCAGCGGATTCGTGTCGGAAGTGTGGCTCGCTTTCACCACTAGGTCGCCGCTGCCGGAGCGAAAACGCCACACGCTATTGAATGTTCCGGAATCTAGGGGAACCATGTCGCGAGGGTGGAAGCCACGTGATCCGAGGGCAGAAATGAGCAACTCCCTCGCCGGCGCCTGTGAGGCACCGGCGAGGGAGCGAAGCTCGGCATCTCCGAGACTCGAGTCAGCCTTCGGATAGAACTGGCCGGCCCGGCGTGAAATCACCAGGCCAGCGGTGCCACCTCGCCCGTGGCGAGGAAGTCGTCATAGCCGAATAGGCGATGAGGAACCGCGGTGATCTCGCGAACGATCTGCTTTTGCTCGTCTGTCAGTTCGTTGGCAGTCGCGATGTTCTCGGTAGCTGTCGCAGTGCGGATCGTGCCCCACGGAACGATGTTCTTCAGCTCAGTGCCGTTGAACGAAGGGTACAGGGCAGTGTCGCTGCGCTCGATGCCGAGCGCATCCTGCAGGGCGCCCATCGTCGCCGCTTTGTCAGAGACGAGGTCTTCGAATCTCACGATGTGGAACCGGCCGGCGTACTTCTCGCGGAAGGTAAGCGCAAGGTGCTGGGCGTATGCCCACGTGTGGGCGTAGCGCTTGATCTCCGGCGGGAACGGGCGACGGAACTGGTCAGCCATTCCTGCGTAAGGGTTGCGGGTGACGTGGATCACATGGCCGTTCGGGAAGTCTGTGAGAATCTTCTCGGTGTCGAGCACCTGGATCGGGTTGTAGCCGACGTAGTACTTCTCGCGGCCCGTCGTGTTGTAGTTCTTCCAGGTGTCAAAGGTGCTGCGAAAGAATGCTTCAACCAAGTTGGCACGGCTGCGGCCAAGCTCATTGGCGATTTCAACGAATCGAGCCTTGCGGTCACTTTCGTTCATCTCGAGTCCGCAGTCCCGGAACTTCGACCGCCCGGGAGCGCGAAGATAGGTCTTCATTTCCTCGTCCCAGAAAGACTCGTAGTCCTCGCCAGCGTCGCCCTCGATCGGGAATTCTGGCCAGCGGTAGCGGATGGGAACGTACGACGACAAGTAGTCGCTGTTGACCCCGGTGCCGACCTGAGACTCGAAGGGGTAAACGAACAATTCCGGGTGCCCGTCGAGATGACGGTGGGTCGTGTTCCCGCCATTCTCGTACATCGCGGAGATCATGATCACGTCGATCTTTGACAATTGAGCCCTATCTGTTGGGGCGCCAACTTCTGTTGACGCCAAAGCGGATCTGATACTAGCAGCGCGCCTCGAAGGCGCTGTGATTCACCGGTACGTGGCTTGAGGTCACCAGTTGCGCCAAGGAGCTTCGCCCGATTCCCACAGCTCATTCAGGAGAAGGGCCTCGCGGTACGTGTCCATCGGTTGCCAAAAACCTTCATGGCGGTAGGCGGCGAGCTGGCCGTCTTCCGCCAGTCGATGCAATGGATCCTGCTCAAGAACAGAATTCTCGTCGAGATAGTCGAATACGCCAGGTTCGAATATGAAATAGCCGATATTGATCCAGCCCTCAACTTGAGGCTTCTCTTTAAAGCGACTTACGATCCCGTCGTCGTCGATTTCGAGAACGCCGAATCGGCTGGTGGGGTGAACCGAGGTGACGGTTGCCAACCGGCCGTGAGATCGGTGGAACGCTAGCAGGGCCTCAAGGTCGATGTCGGCGATGCCGTCTCCGTAGGTGCAGAGGAAGGTCTCATTTCCGATGTGATTCTGCACGCGCTTGACGCGCCCACCTGTCATCGTTGTGGCGCCGGTGTCGGCGACGGTGACCGCCCAGTCCGACTCATCGTGTTCGCCGTGATAGCTGGCGCTGGATTGATCGCCCAACCGGATGGTGAAGTCCTGATTCATTGCCGAGTAGTTCCAGAAGTAGTTCTTGATGTATTCGCTCTTGTAGCCCGAGCAGACGACGAACTCTTTCAATCCCTGTTGTCCGAGTAACTTCATGATGTGCCAGAGAACAGGGCGGCCGCCGACTTCGACCATTGGTTTCGGGCGGAACTCGGTTTCTTCGCGCATGCGCGTTCCGAGACCGCCGGCGAGTAGTACGGCCTTCATTGCCTGTCATCCTCGTTTCAAAGGGTGTGAGTGATCGCAGGTCAGCCTACAACGCGTGCGGCTCGTGCTCAGGCCGTGAAATTGATTCTTTCTCGGTCATACATGGCTGGCTCAGGCCTGACCGAGGCATGGATGCTCACAACGTATTCACCGATCAACCCCAGGAAAAACAGTTGGAGTCCTCCGAAGAAGAAAGTCGCGACGATCAGTGTTGGGACGCCCTGGACGACATCCGTCTGCCCTGCGAGGAACAGGACCAAGTTCACTAGCGCCGTGACGATACCTACGACTGACAGAAGCATCCCGATCAGGAGAGCCCACCTAATGGGGGTGCGCGCCGTGGAAATGATGCCGTTAAGCGCTTGATCGAAGAGATCGGGGATCGAATTGCGCGATTTGCCGACGGTTCGTTCCCCCCAGGGATAGCTCAGAGTCGCGAAGCGTGGATTCGTCTGTGCGACCATCCCGCGAATATAGGGATAACTCCCGCCAGTCGCATTGATCGATTCGACAAGGTGGCGTCGCACAAGCATGAACTCACCCGCATTGGCGGGGGGAGTCGTTCCGCCACTGAGCTTAAGAAGGCCGTAATAGAAGCGCCGCCCTAATCGCAGCGGCAGTGACTCTTTCCTCTTGCCTCGCACCCCATATACGACATCAAGGTCAGGTGTAAGCAACTCGACCATTTGTGGAATTGCCGAAGGTGGATCCTGAACATCCGCCGGAACCATTGGCACAATGAGCTCTCCCGAGACGTTGCGCAAACCGTTGGCGATATTCCGAAACGGCCCGACGTTACGAGAGTTCACGATTACCTTGACGTGCCGATCGACAGCCGCGATTGCTTTGAGCTTGTCTACGGTGCCGTCAAGGCTGGAGTTGTCACAAAAGATGTGTTCGTAGTCGAAACCGGGCAAATGGGTTTCGAAGACATCCCTTACCTCGCTGGCGCAACGCTCGACGTTGCCTTCCTCGTTGTAGCAGGGGGTGATGATTGAGATCATCGGCTTGGGTGACGCCGCCACATATCCTCCTTGGGTGCCTTGTTACACTAGCCGCTTGTGTCACGAGACCGGAGGCAGGCAGCGTGAAGGTACTTGTGCTCGGTGCCAGTGGTTTCCTGGGGTCGTGGGCTACACGCGCACTGGCGGGAGTTGCGTCGGAGGTCACGTGCTTGGTTAGGCCAACGACCGACGTCTGGCGGATCGCGTCGATCCGCGATGTGCAGATATCGCGTAGCGAACCTGACCGGTGGCCCGCTGCGATCACCTCACTCGAACCTGACATCATACTGTCGTGTGACTGGTCGGGCGTGTCAGGGGCGAATCGTGACGATTCTGCTCAGTGGGCGAACCTAAGCCGGGTCGAACAGGTTCTGGGCGCAGCTCGCCGTGCGGGGGTTCGCCGATTTGTCGGCGTGGGGAGTCAGGCCGAATATGGGCCTGTCAGCGGCGTTATCTCCGAGGATATGGTGACCGCGCCGGTGACTGAGTACGGAAAAGCGAAACTTGCCGCAATGAGCCTCACTCGAGAAATGGCTGAGGCGGCGGGCATGGAATGGGCATGGGCGCGGGTATTCTCCACGTTCGGCCCGCTCGACAATGATTCATGGCTATTGCCGACCGTTGCTGACGCATTGCTTGCAGGGCGTCGGATTGCCCTTTCCTCCGGCGAACAGCGGTGGAGCTACTTGCCCGGGTGGGACGCAGGTCGTGCGTTGGCCGTCCTCGCGCTCACGAGCGGTGTCGGCGGGATCTACAACATCGGACATCCCAAAGCGCCGCGGCTGCGCGACGTGATTGAGCAATTTGCAGAGCCGCTGGGTAATTACGGACTCCTCGGATTTGGGGACATCGAGTTGACGCCGACATCGGTTAGACACCTCGAACCCGACGTGTCTCGAATTGAAGCAGCTGGCTGGCGAGCCGAATCTGACATCTCTGAGGCGCTCAGCGACGGCGCGAAATGGTTCAGTGGGCTAAGGACCAAAGACTGGATCATGGGCGGGCTGCTGCCATCCCGCCCTCGGAGGAGGGACGAGACCGCCCCTAAGATCGAAGCGTGACCAGAAATACGGAGGACATTGCCTCTAGCGCCCGCCGCTCAATCGTCAGCATGGTCCATCGAGCAAATTCATCGCATGTCGGTTCCTCTCTATCTGTGGTCGACGTCCTGTCAGTGCTCTATGGTTCCGTTGCACGCGTATCGCCGACGAACCTCGATGATCCGGATCGCGACCTCGTCATCGTCTCCAAGGGCCACGCGGCGGCCGCGACCTATGCCGTGCTAGCAGAGGTTGGGATTCTGCCATCAGAGTGGCTCGAGACCTATTCTGCTGACGGCGCTGTATTGGGCGGACATGTCACCAGTCATGGGGTTCCCGGAGTCGAGCTCTCGACCGGGTCGCTAGGCCACGGTCTCCCCTTCGGGCTTGGTGCGGCAATTGCAGCTGCACGGACCGGCTCTCCCCGGCGAAGTTTCGTGGTCATGTCCGACGGCGAGTGCGACGAGGGCACGACGTGGGAGTCAGCGCTGGTCGGTGCTCATCACAACCTCGACAATCTCGTAGTCGTCATAGACCGCAATGGAATCCAGTCTCTCGGCAGTACCGAGGACACCGTGCAGCTGGAACCCTTCGCAGACAAGTGGCGATCGTTCCGGTGGGATGTCCACGAGGTCGACGGGCATGACCATGAGGCGCTGCGCGAAGCACTGGAGGCACCGGCCACGGGCGCCCCGCGAGTTGTCATCGCCACGACAGTCAAGGGAAAAGGTGTCTCCTACATGGAGAACACAGTGCTCTGGCACTACCGGTCGCCTAATGTCGAGCAGCTTGAGGCCGCTTTGGAGGAACTGAAGTAATGAGAGACGCATTCATCTCGGAGCTGACTGCGTTAGCTGAGGAAGATAACTCGATATTTTTAGTCGTGGGCGACCTCGGCTTCAGCGTCATTGAAGAATTCGCGGAGCGTTTCCCCGATCGATTCCTCAACGCTGGAGTGGCTGAGCAGACCATGCTGGGAGTCGCTGCGGGGTTAGCGGCCTTCGGCTACAAGGTCTTCGTCTACTCGATTGGGAACTTTCCAACGGTCCGGTGCCTCGAGCAAATTCGAAACGACGTGTGTTACCACAATCGATCGGTGACGGTTGTCAGCGTGGGTGGCGGCTTGAGTTATGGCAATTTGGGCTATACGCACCACGCGATCGAAGACATTGCGCTGATGAGAGCGCTGCCGAACATGAGGGTGTTCAGCCCCGCGGATCCAGTCGAAGCGCGTGCGCTCACACGTTATGCCGCGGAGAATCCCGGGCCCGGTTACCTTAGGCTCGGAAAGAACGGAGAGGCAGTACTCCCGCGCGAGCCGCATGAGTCCGTGTCTCCGGGGAGGGTTGAGGTCCTTCGCCAGGGCACAGATGTTGCTCTGCTAGCGACCGGGTCTATCACGGGAATATCCCTCGACGCTGCTGCCCTACTCGCGGCCAAGGGCGTGTCCGCACGAGTGATTTCCGTGCCCTTCGTGAAGCCGCTGCCGGGAGAAGTCTTGGAGGCGGTCCTGGATGTTCAAGCAATCGTGACTATTGAGGAGCACTCTGAGGTCGCGGGCTTCGGGTCGGCGATTCTGGAAGCAGCTTCGCGACGAAGGCTTATGACTCCGATAGCGGTCGTCGGTCTCCCGGAGGACCTCGCGGGTAAGTTCATCGGCTCTCAGGGTTACCTTCGCGAGCGTGGAGGTCTGACTCCTGGAGCGATAGCCGAGCGGGCGCTGGAACTCATCGCCTGAATCTAATCGACCGTTCTGTCGCACTCGTCCAGCGGTGAGGATGCCGCGAGCAAAATCTGCACAATAAACGAAAGGCCACCATGGCTCGCACTCAGCCGGGTGTTGTCTCCGTCGTTCTCGTGAACTTCCGGGGAACCGATGACACCATCACCGCAGTCAGAGGACTCGAAGAGCTCGACTGGCCGTCTGACCGCCTCGAAGTCATCGTTGTCGAGAACGGGTCAGGAGATGACAGCGCAGACCGTCTCGCTGGGGCGCTGCCGAACATCCAGCTCATCGTCTCCAAGACGAACCTCGGCTTTGCTGGTGGATGCAACCTCGGTGTCAGCAAGTCGACGGGGGAGTACCTGGCGTTCTTGAACAATGACGCCCGGCCGGACGACAAGTGGATCCGCGCCGCGGTGGATCGATTCGAATCTGACTCGACCATCGGCGCTGTCGCGTCGAAGGTTCTCGATTGGGAAGGCGTCAACGTCGACTTCATCGACGCCGCACTGACGTGGTTCGGCCAAGGGTACAAGCCGCTGACCGCGCAGCCCGTTCCGCGCAATTACGACATCCCCTCTTCGGTTTTGTTTGGGACCGGTTCCGCGATGTTCGTCAGGGCGTCGGATTACGCGGCGCTCGGCGGGTTCGATGAGCGCTTCTTCATGTTCTTCGAAGACGTAGACCTCGGGTGGCGCCTCAATCTCGCGGGCCGCACGTTCGCTTACGAGCCGAATTCGATTGCCTTCCACAAGCACCACGCGTCGATGTCGTCGTTTGGAGCCTTTAAGGAGCAGTACCTGCTCGAACGGAACGCCCTGTTTGCGCTGTACAAGAATGCAGGCGAGCAGGCGCTGGCGAGTCTGCTACCGGCCACGCTCGCCCTCACCGTGAGACGCGCGGTGGCAAGGGGCGGCCTGCAATCGGATGCATACGACCTGAGAAAAGGCGCGGATGAGACCGACGAGACCACGGTCAGCAAACAAACGATGGCTGGCGTTTTCGCCATCGACCAGTTTGTCGCTGCGCTGCCCGAGCTCGAGACCGAGCGCGCTCGCATCCAGTCTTCGCGGAAGCGATCGGACCAGCAGATATCCGAGCTATTCCGCCAGCAGGATGCGCCGTCGTACCAAGACAAGCACTATCTGGCCGGGTACGACGCCATCGTTGACGCCTTCGATGTGCTCGACGCGGTTCGCTCCACTCGGGTGCTCGTAATCACTGGAGATCCGATCGGCGCCAAAATGGCCGGTCCCGCAATCCGTGCCTGGCACATCGCAGAGTCTCTCAATGCTGTGGCGACCGTGACGCTCGTCAGCCTCTCCGGTCACGAGGAAATCGATGCGCCGTTTGCGCTCGAGACTGTTCGGCCATACGACGACAAGGCGATGGCGAAATTGGAACGGGACGCCGACGTCATAGTGTTCCAGGGGCACGCGATGAACGTGTTCGACTCGATTCGGGACAGCTCGAAAATCATCGTGGCGGATGTCTACGACCCGATGCACCTGGAACAACTGGAACAGGGTCGCGAACAGGGCGCTGAAGGGTGGAGTCGGCAGGTCGAGGGTGCTACCGACATCTTGAACGAGCAGCTGGCGCGCGCTGACTTCATACTGTGCGCCTCTGAACGGCAGAAGCACTTCTATCTTGGACAACTTGCCAGCCTGGGACGGTTGACCCCCACCACATACGACTCTGACCCAGACTTCTCGCAGTTGGTGAGTGTGGTGCCGTTCGGACTCGAAGAGCGTTTCCCACAGCCGACTGGCCCTGCAATCCGGGGAGTGGTCCCTGGGATCGAGGTGACGGATAAGGTGCTTATCTGGAGCGGCGGGGTATACAACTGGTTCGACCCGTTGACACTTATCCGTGCGGTAGCCGACGCGGCAACTCGTCATGACGACCTTCGGCTTTTCTTCCTGGGAACCAAGAACCCCAACCCTGCAGTGCCTGAAATGGGCATCGTCGCGGAAGCGCGAGAACTCGCCTTGGAGCTCGGGGTTCTCGACAGCTCCGTTTTCTTCAACGATTCATGGGTCGACTACTCGGATCGGCACAACTATCTTGCCGAGGCCGATCTCGGTGTCAGCACTCACTTCGACCACGTCGAGACGACATTCTCGTTCCGGACTCGGATTCTGGACTACCTCTGGGCGAGCCTTCCTATGGTCGTAACGAAGGGCGATCACTTCGCGGAGCTCATCGAGCGTGAGGGCCTTGGGGTCGCAGTCGATGCAGAAGACGTGGCCGGCTTGGCCGCTGCAATCGAGGCCATGCTCTATGAACCGGGTCGTGCGAGGACTGCAGCGGGAAACGTCGCGGTGGTGCGAGAGCGCTTTCTCTGGCCGACGGTGCTAAGACCATTGGTCGAGTTCATCAAGCATCCGCGTCACGCTGCAGACATCGTCGTCGATGCAGGAGGCGCTCGACGGAGGGATCGGTCCACCCATCGGTTGCGCGGTGTGCGACGGAACGTCGATCTCGCCCGGTACTACCTTCGTGCAGGCGGCCCGATGCTAGTGATGCGAAAGGTTCAGAGCCGATTGGGTCGCGGTCGATAGGGCGAATCGACGTTCGTAGCGAGCTCTGCATGTACGATTGGCTCTTGATTTGAGCGGCTGGAACGTTGCGAGAGCTCTTGATAACGCGACGAGTTCCACTCGACGAGCACTACATCCCCAGGCAAGGACGAGGACGGCAATGGCCGAGACAACGGCGCACCCGACGGTATTGGTTACCGGCGGCGCGGGCTTCATCGGAACGGCGATCAGCAACTCGTCCGCCACCACGGTGGGCCGCTGGGTCGCCATCGACAATCTCCACCCCCAGGTGCATCAGTCGGCTGTGCGTCCTGACGCGTTGAACGACCGCGTTGAGCTCGTCGTAGGCGATGTCACGGACGCTGGCATGTGGGACGCCTTGTTGGCTGATGTGAAGCCGGACGTGATCATTCATCTCGCCGCCGAGACGGGAACTGCGCAGTCCCTACACGAAAGCAGTCGACATGCAGAGGTCAACGTTGTCGGGACGACGCGAATGTTGGATGCCCTCGGACGCGCGAACCATGTGCCCGGTCGGATAATCCTCAGCAGTAGCCGCTCGGTGTACGGCGAGGGGCGATGGATGAGAGCCGACGGCTCGATATTCCAACCGGGTCAGCGGAGCCACGCACAGTTGGCGGCAGGGATCTGGGATTTTCCCGATGCGTCACCGTTGGCGAGTTCTGCTTCGACAACGTCCCCCGCACCAACGAGCATTTATGGTGCTACCAAGCTAGCGCAGGAACATTTGCTCGCCGCGTGGGCGTCCTCGCATGACACGGAACTTACCGTGTTGCGCTTGCAGAACGTCTATGGACCGGGTCAATCGCTGACCAATCCCTACACCGGCATAGTGTCGCTGTTCTCTCAGCTCGCCGAGGAGAAGCGGGAAATCCCTCTGTACGAGGACGGACATGTCGTTCGCGATTTCGTCTACATCGATGATGTCGTGTCTGCCTTCAAGGCCGCGCTGACGGGGAATCACGGCTTCGGCCCCTTCGACATCGGTTCGGGGGTGCCAACTACTCTCCTTGAGATGGCGAGGATCATCGCGAGATACCACGGGGCCCCAGACCCGACGATCACAGGAGCATTCCGTGATGGGGATGTTCGATACGCAGCGACAATGCTCGACGTGACGCTATCGGGCCTCGAGTGGACGCCGAAGTGGAGTCTCCAAGATGGTGTCGCGGCGCTCCAGACCTGGATCGCCGGTCAGAGTGTTCGGATCGACTCACTCACTTAGCGTCGGCGTCAAGTCGTGTGGTTTTCGTCTGCGCGCCGCGCAGACTCGAGCTCCCGCAGCCGCAGCTCCTGGATGGCCACTCGCTCAGCGAGGGTGCGCGTCTTGGCCTCCAGCTTGGTCAGCTCCGAGCTGTGCTGCAGGCATACGAGGAACAGCACGGCGATGCTGACGAAAAAGACCAGGTTGATCGGCACTTCGATGCCGATCAGGGATGCCGCCCACTGAAGAGTGGACGGGAAGATGCCGACGATGAGGGCGAGCACTCCCGCGATCAGCCACCAGATGGCGTGTCGTTCACGCAGGCGGTGTCTGCGCAGCATCTCGATGACGACGATCAACGCGACGAGCGCGGAGACGATTCCGAAGACATAGGTAACGATTGTCACGGTCAGTTGGCTCCAGTGCCCAGGGTTGCACGTGGCCGTGTCAGGGCGAAGATGAGAGCCATGCTCGCGCGCCCGAGGTAAGCGGCCGCCTTGAAGGGATGGTGCGACGGCACACCGCCCGCGCGCACGCGCATCGCAACCGGGATCTGTCTGATGACTAGCCCTTTCCTGGCGGCGATCACAAGCGCCTCGATGGTGTCTCCGAGGTACTCAGCGGGGTATTCGTCAGCGAATAGGGCGACGCTGCGCGGTCCGCTCGCCCGATAGCCGGAGGTGGTGTCGGTGAGTCTGGTCTTTGCGGTTCGGCTCAACGTCGTTGCGAGCACCGTCATAGCCCACTGGCGCGGGCCGCGCACCGCATAATCACCCTCGCCGGCGAATCGCGCGCCAAGCACCAGGTCGGCATTGTCGAGCTCGGCGAGTAATGACGGAACGTTCGCCGGATCATGCTGCCCATCCGAGTCGATCTGCACGACATTGTCGTAGTCGTTCTCGAGGGCGTATCGAAAACCAGTGCGCATGGCACCGCCCACACCGAGGTTGAAGGGGAGGGTCGCGACGAGCGCACCGGCTTCGCGAGCGACGCGAGTCGTGGCATCTGCGGATCCGTCATCGACAACTAATACGGACACTCCGGGGAGTTTTGTGAAGACCTCACGTACGACGTCACCGACCGAAGCTTCTTCATTGAACGCGGGCATCACAATGAGCGTGCGTTCGAGGCGGGACGGCATGGCCCCGATCATACCAATCCAGCTCAGTGCGACTCTGGATAGTCGAGCCTACGTCGCGCCGTAGGATTGCCGCTGTGACTGAGCAGGGGAGTGCCGGGCGTTCGCGGCTGTCTGGGTTCACCCTCATCCTTCTCGCGACGGCCATCGCCGGGGTGGCCAGCTATGCGGTAACGATCATCGTGCCAGCACAGATCGGACTGGCACGTTACTCCGTCTTCGCCGTGTTCTGGGCGGCTCTCTACCTCGTCATCGGCGCGCTCTCGGGAGTGCAGCAGGAGGTAGCACGTGGCACCCGGCCGGTGGCGGTCGGAAGCACCCCGCAGGTGAACCGCGCGCGGAATTTCGCGGCAATCGCGGCGCTCGTAGTGTTCGTGCTGGTCATCGCATCCTCCCCCGCGTGGGCAGAGCGCGTGTTCCCTTCCTTCGGATTCACCCTGGTCTGGCCCCTCGCCGTCGGCACCGCTTCCTACGTGCTGGTGGCAGTCGCCGCCGGCTCGCTGTACGGCCTCGCCGGGTGGCTGCCCGCAGCACTCATGATCGCTGTCGATGCAATTCTGCGGCTGGTCTCGGTTCTTGCCGTGCTCCGTCTAACCCATGATCTAGTGCCTCTGGCGTGGGCGGCTGTGGCGCCGTTCCCGATCACGCTGGTGGTGCTCTGGCCGGTAATTCGTCGCTCCGTTGCCGGGCGCGCGCAGTTGGACGTCGGCTATCGGACATTGACGTGGAATGTCCTGCGCACCGTCGTGGCGGCAGCGTCCAGCGGAGTGATGGTAAGCGGTTTCCCGTTGCTTCTGGGAATCACCTCGCCGCACGAGCCAGCCGCGCTCCTTGGACTGTTCGTGCTGGCGATCACTCTCACCCGGGCTCCGCTGATCGTGGTGGCGATGTCCCTGCAGAGTTACTTCACGGTCACGTTCCGCGACGCGGGAGAGGCTTTCTGGAGGCAGTTCGTCAAGCTGCTCGGGGTGATCCTGGCGGCGGGTGTCGTACTCGCGGCGCTCGGCTGGCTAATCGGTCCCGCGGTGTTCGCTTTCCTCTTTCCAGGACGCCTCGTGCCGGAAGGGGTGTTCATCGCGGCGCTCGTGGTCTCTTCCGCGCTGGTCGGGGCGATGTGCGTCAGTGCTCCCGCAGTCCTCGCTCGATCGCAACATTTCGTCTACTCGCTGGGATGGGTCGTGGGGGCGCTCGCCACGATCGGATCGCTGCTCCTACCGCTCGACTTCTCACCCCGCACCATTGTCGCTCTGTTCGTCGGGCCGATACTCGGATTGGGAGTGCACCTCGGCTATCTCGTCGCGGTGCGACCTTCGCGGTCGACAGTGTGACCTATTTCGCCCGGACGCCGTCGATGTGCTCGAGGTACCAGTCGTACGTCGCGGCGAGTCCTGCGTCGAGTCCGATCTGAGCTGTCCAGCCCAAGTCCTCAAGCCGTGACACGTCGAGCAGTTTCTGCGGAGTGCCGTCGGGCTTTCCGGGATCCTGCACCAGCGCACCCT
>Ga0247737_1000060_pt1 | contig 28870 bp, 25 predicted proteins | sample UWRJL028104C2_FD_180937 | JGI IMG/M metagenome (GOLD analysis project Ga0247737, IMG submission 180937) | Plant litter microbial communities from Arlington Agricultural Research Station in Wisconsin, United States - UWRJ-L028-104C-2 | ecosystem: Environmental > Terrestrial > Plant litter >...
GGATAGTGCACGCCCAGCCGAGAACCGCAGGCAGCACACGGGGATGGCAGCAGGTCGGTCTCCCCGACGGCGCCGACCACCCAGCCGTGGGCCTCGAGCAGGTGGTTGAGGCACAGCGCGAGCGGAGCATCCGCTTCCGCCACGGAATCGCACGACGGAATCACGCAGATGGTCACCTGATCACCGTACGCACCGGTACCGACAGTCGTCAGCCCCAGGCGGCGGGGGGCGCCTGGAAGACGTCGACCGGCGTGTAGTGCCAGTGCGCGCCATTGGCGTAGTGGCTGCTCGCCCAGGGAGACGCCCAGATCGCGTGCTCGGTGACCTCGGTGGGCGCGGAGGCGGCGAAATCGGCCGCCACCTCGCGGAACACCGGATTCTGCTGGAGGTTCGCCGCCGCCATCTTGGCCGCGGTCACGAGATCGGGATAGCTGCCGAGTCCGGCACCGCCGCCCGAACCCCAGCCGTTGTTCAGTGGATTGTTGCGGTTCCACCAGTCGTTCGGACCGTTCTCCTGGCGCATCCACCGGGTCATCACAGTGACGTTCGCGTCGCTCATCGGCCAGCCTGCCGACGACATGACCAGTTTCGCCCAGTCATAGTTCGTGCCATTCGCCGCGAGCGTCTGCGCGCCCGGAGTGCCCGAGTAGACGTCACGGGAGAGCGCTGTGACGGTCGAGTCATCGGACAGCGAGAGCTTCTGCACCTGCTCGGCCAGATAGGCGTCGTGCAGCTGCGCGGCGTACGCGCTCGGGGGCGGCGGCACGACGGTGACGCCGACCAGCGCACAGGCGGCGAGCGCTGCCCCGACGATCAGAGACTTGCGCATTTCGCGCTGAGCGGTCGGCGAACGCATCGTGTCACGTAGGGTGACCAGAAAGTAGCGCCTGGAAGTCATGAAGCAGTGGTCCTCCGCCCCTGTGTCGACGTGGTCGGGGTGGGCTCGGTGTGCACGGATATCGGGGTCAAGAATAACAAAGCGGTGCTGAGTCGCCCCTGGACGTGGAATTCAGCCCCGTGAAACCCATGATGATGCGCCTTCCTGAGGAGTCAACCCCCTATTGCCGATCGGGTGCGGGAGCTTAACATTGACGCAATCGACCGACGTGGGCCGCGGGCATTACGAACCCGGACCGAGCCGTCGCCGAGATCGCGCTGGGAGGTTCGATGAAGAACAACGCCGAAGGTCCGTGCCCCGCCGAATATCTGCTCGTGAGCAGAATCTCTGTGGACGAATGGCGGATAGCCGATGGCCGGTTGAGTGACGGATCTGCAGCCAAGGTGCTGGGATTCATTCAGTATCGCAACATGCGGTACGAGGTCCTCAACATCAAAATGCCCGATCATGACGAGGTGTTCGCCGATTGGGAGAGCGCCGTCGGATTTTTCGCCGCTCCCCGGGTTCGCGAAACAGCTCACGTAAGACGCTAACGGATAGATTACGACAGTCGTTTTGTCAACCCCCTGACGGCGCAATCCCGCGGTCCCCTAGCCTGAGATGACTTCGGAAATGTAACCAATTTGGGGGTCAGCAATGACAACTGCAGTGACCAGCTATTCGGAACGTTTCTCCAGCTCCGGTCGCGGCATGGAGGTCTCGGTCGACCCGCTGCGCGACTATCTGCAGCGCATCGGTCGCGCTCGCCTTCTCACCGCCGAGGAGGAGGTATTCCTCGCCCGTCGCATCGAGGTCGGTGTGATCGCCGGCGAACGCCTTGATACGACGCCGGGGTTGACCGGCAAAGAGACCCGCGAGCTCAAGTACCTGCAGCAGGACGGTGCCTCGGCTTACGAGCACTTCATCCACGCGAACCTGCGACTGGTCGTGAGCATCGCGAAGCGTTATGCCGGTCGCGGGCTGCCGATCATGGACGTCATCCAGGAGGGCAACCTCGGGCTGGTGCGCGCGGTCGAGAAGTTCGATTACACCACCGGCAACAAGTTCTCGACCTACGCCACCTGGTGGATCCGCCAGTCGATCCTCCGCGGCATCGCCGACGCCAGCCGCCTGATCCGCATCCCGGTGCACACTGTCGAGAAGATCGAGAAGCTCGACCGCATCCGTCGCGATCTGAGCGGTGAGCTCGGCCGGGTGCCGACCCTGATCGAGCTCGCGGAAGCCGCCCAGATCACCACCGAGGAGGTGCTCAAACTCCAGCGCACCGAGCACGACACGGTGTCGCTCGGACTGCCCGTCGGCGACGACGGTACCGCCGAGCTCGGCGATCTGATCGAGGACGCAAACAGCGCGGAACCGTTCGAGGCGGTGGAGTTGGACTTCCGCCACGACGACATCACCCGGCGCCTCGACGAACTGCCGCAGCGCGACGCCACAGTGATCCGTCTGCGCTTCGGCCTGGACGGACGTCAGGCGATGACACTGGACGAGGTCGGCGAGCTCTACGGCATCACCCGCGAGCGCGTGCGCCAGCTGGAGACCCGGAGCCTCAAGCGACTTCGCTCCGCCGAGCTGCACTCCTACCTGGCCTGAACCGTCGGGAACGGGTCGAAAGAATCCGTCGGTCGCCTGCGGGGATGCGGGTGGCCGACGGTTTTTTCGCGGCCGGCAGCGGAACCCGCCGGCTCTAGTCCTCTGTCGTCTTGCCGAGCGCGCCGACCTCGTCGGTGAGCTGAAGACCCTGTGCGCTGTTGGACGAGTTGGTGAGCACTTCCAGCCACTCGCGGTTGATCTTGGGCATTCGACCGCCGTTGTAGCGGAACACGAGCGGAATCGACGGGTCGAGCCAGATCACGCTGCGTCCGTCGCCCACACTCTGTTCGTCGCGCCAGGAGAAGAAGAAGCTCTCGCCGCGGCGCAGCTTGAGTCCGATCACGAGCTGCAGATGAGCGAGCACCCGGTCGTCGAAGATGACCTCGATGGTCGGGCCGTACAGTAGCTTCCCCACGTCGCCCTCCTCCTGTCTGTTCTCTGTGCCGGTTCTGTTCTGTGCGCCGGTTCACACGGTCTGTTCCGGGTCGAACCGTGCGTGCGAGCCCCCGATGACCGGTTCGTCGTCGCCGGTTCGTCGTTTTCACGATCATACGGATAAATCTCTCCCGCCCTCGTCTGCGGCGCAGCCATGAGGCACCGCGTCATTCGACGACGACGTCTGCAGGGGATTTGTCCGGGCGGAAACCTCGCCAGGTCGGCTGCCGCAGCCGACCGGTAGCCGTCCACTCGGCGAACTGCACCTCCGCCACCAGATCCGCCCGAACCCAGTGTGCGTCGCGGGCGTCGAGCGCCGGCACGTCGTGCAGCGGTGACGTGGTTCGAGCGCGTGAGGCGAAAATCTCGGCGAGTTCGTCGAGAGTGCGGTCGCTGAAGCCCGTACCGACCCGTCCGACGTAACGGATGCCGTGGGCATCCGGAATCCCCACCAGCACCGACCCGACACCCCCGCTTCGCCTGCCGTTGCCGGGCCTCCAGCCCGCGACGACCACCTCCTGGGTGCGCTGGTGTTTGATCTTGATCCAGGCGGGCGAGCGCTTGCCGGGGCTGTACGGCTCGCTGCGCTCCTTGGCGACCACACCCTCCAGTCCGAGTTCGAGACTGGTAGCCATCGCCTCGTCCACCCCGCCTTCGAAGGCCGGGGGAACCTGCACCACGCCGGGGGGCACATCACGCACGAGACCCAGCAGGGCAGCGCGGCGGTCGTCGTAGCTGAGTTTCAGCAGGGACTGGCCATCGAGCGCGAGCAGATCGAACAGCATGAGCTGCACCGGTGTGGTCGCTCGCAGCCGATCGATCTCCCGGGCATCGGTCACGTTCATGCGCTTTTGCAGCACGCCGAAGTCGGGGCGGCCGCCGCGGCCGAGCGCCACGATCTCGCCGTCGAGAGTAGCCGTGTGACCGGCCACGGCATCCGCTACCGCGGCGAGCTCCGGGTAGGTGCGGGTCATGTCGTTGCCATTGCGGCTGGTCAGCGTGACCCCGGTATCGTCGCCCGCACCCGGCACGGTGACAATCGCACGGATGCCGTCCCACTTCATCTCGAAGGCCCAGTCGTGTGGATCGCGGATGTCCTTCGCGCTGCCGGCGGTGGCGAGCATCGCCTTGGGCTGCGGCGTGGCTGCAGCAGCGCTCGCCGGCCGGCCGGCAGTCGGTGCGGACGCAGGTGCGGCAGAGACTGTGGCGGCAGAGACGGCGGTGGCAGAGACGGTGCTGGGCGCGACCGCTGCGGCGTCGGCGCGGGGCTGCTCCTTCATCAGGTGCATCAACCAGTTCTGGTCGTCTTTGCCCCCACCGTGCCCGGTGTGGATCAGGGCGACCCGTCGGGGGATTCCGCCGAGGCCGCCGTCCGGCCGCCCGTGCAGGGTGACGATCACCTCCTCGCCGTCGCGCCACTTCTCCAGGTCGTAGGTTCCGGCGTCCCAGATGGTGACCGTGCCGCCGCCATACTCGCCCTTCGGAATGGTGCCCTCGAAGCTGCCGTATTCGAGTGGGTGATCCTCGGTCTGCACGGCGAGGTGGTTCTGCTTTGGCTCGGTCGGCACGTTCTTCGGCACCGCCCAGCTCACCAGCACACCGTCGTGTTCCAGCCGGAAGTCGAAGTGCAGCCGGCGGGCGTGGTGCTCCTGAATCACGAAGCTCTGACCGTCCGATGTCGCCGCCGGCTCGGCCGGTACCGGCTCGGGCGTGCGATCAGCGCTGCGCTTGCCACGGTAGGTGGCGAGGCGATCGGCCGGCTCGAAGGTCGCCAGGTGCTCCGGGGTCGGCTCGAGCGATTCGAGATGACCGGAGGTGAGGCCGGCGAGCGGATCCCCGCGTCGCTTCACGCGCCGAAGCACCTCCTGATAGTCGAGCTGGGCGAGGTCCTTCGATGCGAGCTCGCGCCAGGTGCGTGGTGCGGCCACGGTCGGTTCGAATCGGCCGCGCAACGAATACGGGGTGATCGTGGTCTTCGAGCCGTTGTTCTGGCTCCAGTCCAGCAGCACCTTGCCCGCCCGCAGGCTCTTCTTCATGTCGCTCACCACCAGATCGGGGTGGTCGGCCTCCAGCAACCGGGCCAACTCGTGGGCCACGGCAGACACCTGATCGGAGGTCTGCGACCCATCGAGCGCCGCATAGAGGTGGATGCCCTTGCTGCCGCTGGTCACCGGCATCGCCGTCAGGCCCATGTCACTCAGGATGTCCCGCACCAGCCGTGCGACCGCCGCACACTCCTGCAGTCCGGCACCCTCGCCGGGGTCGAGGTCGAGCACCAGGCGGTCGGGGTTGCGACGGGCGCCGGTGCGGCCGAAGCGCCACTGCGGTACGTGGATCTCGAGCGCCGCGATCTGCGCCAACCAGGTCAGGGTCGCGAGATCATTGACCAGCGGATAGACATTCGCGTGGTCTTTGTGCTCGATGGAGCGTCGCTTGACCCAGCTCGGTGCGGCATCTTCGAGGTTCTTCTGGAAGAAGACTTCGCCGGGATGCTCTGGCGTGCCCACGCCATGCACCCAGCGCTTGCGAGTGGCCGGGCGGTTTTCGGAGTGGGGGATGAGAACCGACGCGACCTCCGCGTAATAGGCCAGGACATCCGCCTTGGTCGTCCCGGTCTGCGGGTAGAGCACCTTCTCGAGGTTGGTCAGCTTCAGGCGGTGGCCGTCGACGCTGACGGTCTCCGACTGGCTGCTCGAGCGGGTGGACGGCATGGGCGTCAATGTACGCCGATCGCGTGCTGAGCTCGATCTCTTGATACATCGGGGATAGAGGTATCGAATTGGGTCATGAGAGCCATCTGGACGGGAGCCATCACCTTCGGCCTGGTGAACGTGCCGGTGAAGGTCTACAGCGCGACGGAAGACCACGACATCCATCTGCATCAGGTGCATGACAAGGACGGCGGCCGCATCCGCTACGAGCGTCACTGCGAGATCTGCGGTGAACTGGTGCCGTACAACCACATCGACAAGGCGTACGACGACGGCGAGCGCACCGTGGTGCTCACCGGCGACGATCTCGCGTCGCTCCCAGCCGAGCGCAGTCGCGAGATCGACGTCGTCGAATTCGTGCCAACCGACGAACTCGACCCGATCATGTTCGACCGGAGCTATTTCCTGGAGCCCGATTCGAAGTCGCCCAAGGCCTACGCGCTGCTGCGCAAGACGCTGGAGGAGACCGACCGCACGGCGATCGTGCATTTCGCTTTACGGCAGAAGACTCGGCTCGGTGCGCTGCGGGTGCGCGGCAAGGTGCTCATGCTGCAATCGCTGCTCTGGGATGACGAGGTACGCGAGGCGGACTTTCCCTCCCTGAAGGAGACGACTCGGGTGACCGCGAAAGAACTCGAGATGTCGGGGGCGCTGGTCGACAGCTTTTCGTCGGACTTCGATCCGTCGAAGTTCACCGACGACTATCAGGAGGAGTTGCGCACCCTCATCGACGCGAAGCTCGCGGAGGGCGAATCGCTCGATACCGCTGCGACCTTCGGCAAGGAACCGGAGGACGAGCAGGGTGCCGAGGTGCTCGACCTGATGGAGGCTCTTCGCCGCAGCGTGGAGAAGAGCCGCGGAGGGGGTAGCACGAAGACTACGACCGCGGCCACGGCACCCGCTAAGAAGACAGCAGGCAAGAAAGCGCCAACGAAGACAGCGACCGGGCCGGCGAAGACAGCATCGGCGAAGACCGAGCCAGCAACGAAACGCCCGGCGAAGAAGCCCGCCTAGGGCCGGAAGGGAACGACCATGCCACATAATCCGCGACGCAACAGTCTGAAGGCACCGGAGCTGTACGACAAGCTCCGCAAGGAGGGCGACTCGGAGGAGAAGGCTGCCCGCATCTCGAACGCCATCGACAAGGAGGGCTCCAAGGCCGTGGGCAAGCGGGGCGGCGAGTCCGGGTCGTACTACGACTGGACCGTGCCCAACCTCCGCGCTCGGGCGAAGGAGCTCGGACTCAGCGGCTATTCACACAAGTCGAAGTTACAGCTGGTCGAGCTGCTGCGCGGCGAATAGGCCATTACGCGGATCTGGATGAGGTTCAAGCCCCTGGAAGCTGACGATCTTCGGCATATCGTCTGCATTGCCCTGGGAGCACCGTGCTCACCTTCTGGGAACAGAAAGGCATCCGATGAACATCCTCTTGATCGTCATCTTCGTCATCGCAATAGTCCTGTTGATCACGGGCGGATTCGTCCAGTCGCTGAACTTCTTGCTGTGGGTGGGAATCGTCCTGGCCATCATCGCGGTCATCGTCTTCCTCGCAAGAGTCATCACCGGTCGACGTTCATAACCAGAACGGTCTGATCGACCACGACCGAACGGCGGCGGAGTGCCAGCTCCGCCGCCGTTCGGCGTTTAACCGCGCGGGAGGTTGCCGCCCTAGGGTCGAGGGGTGACCCGCGCCGCGACATCCGCTCCCGCCTCTCGGCTGCCGGTGGTCGCCCTGCTCGTCGCCTCCGTGCTGTGGGGAACGACGGGCACCGCCGCGAGCCTCTTTCCCGCGGACGTCAGCCCGGTGGCGATCGGTGCCGTCACGATGGCGGTGGGCGGCGTCGTTCTCTTCCTGGTCTCGCTGCGTCGTTCCGTTTCCGTGCTGCGGGATGGGGGCGCTCGCCGCTGGGTGCTGATCGGTGCGCTCGGGGTGGTGACGTATCCGCTTGCCTTCTACAGCGCCATGGACCTCGCGGGCGTCGCGATCGGCAACGTCGTCGCGCTCGGATCGGGACCGGTGTTCGCGGCGCTCATCGAATGGCTGGTCGAGCGGCACCGACCGACGCGGCGCTGGGCGCTCAGCACCCTGGTCGCCGTGCTGGGCATCGCCGTGCTCTCGGGGCTCGGTCGTCCGGCGGCGGATGTCGGTGACAGCCTGCCTGCCGGAACCGCGCTCGGTCTGCTGGCCGGGCTCGCCTACGCCCTCTACACCTATTCGTCGTCTCGGGCGCTCGCCGCGGGGCACGGCGGACGCGGGGTGATGGGAGCGATGTTCGGCATCGGTGCGCTGCCGCTGGCGGTCGTGCTGGTGCTGACGGGAGCGCCACTGCTGCAGTCCGGCCGCACCATCGGCATCGCTGCCTACCTGGTGATCGCCCCGATGGTCCTCGCCTATCTGCTGTTCGGAATCGGGTTGCGCGGCGTCCGCAGCAGTGCCGCTACGACGATCACGCTCGTCGAACCGGTCGTCGCCACGGTGCTGGCCGTCACGGTGGTGGGGGAGCGTCTGACCCCCGCTGGATGGCTCGGACTCGCCCTGATTCTCGCCGGGGTGACCCTGATGGCCACGGCCCGTCACCCGGGGCCGGTGGCCCCAGCCCCGTAGTATTTGGTGCATGGCAAGCGACGACGACGCGGAAGATAGCGGCATCGCCGAAGACCCGATTCAGCCCCAGGGAGCGCGGAGGGCGACCTTCACTCCGCCGCCCGCGGGCACGGGATCCCGGGGCTTGGAAGCCGATCCGGGCGTAGATCCGGGCGCAGATCCGGAGCCGCCGGCGGGTGAGCAGAGCAACCCCGAGCAGGCGAATTCCGAGCAGGCCTACGACGACGACGCCCTCGCCAGTGCCCTGGCCGAGCAGTTCGCGCCCTTCGGACAGACCGGAGTGCTTCCGGTGACCCCGGCAGCCCTCGATGACTTCCCCGCGCCCACCGGGGCGCCGGTGGTGTTCGGCACCGACGACCAGGAATTGCCCACCGCGCCGCCCGCGCCGTCCGCGGAGGAGCTGTCGCGCTTCGCGCCGCCTACGGCCTCGCCGACCGGACCGGTATGGTCTCCACCCGGACCGACGCGCCAGACCTACACCCCGCCGGCGGAGTTCATCGCTCCGGACGCGGAGGTCGGTTCGTCGCCCGTGCCCGAGCCCGCAGAGCCGGAGGACACGCCCGAGCCCGCCCCCGAGCCGGTCGTGCCGGGCTGGACACCAGCGGCCGACGGTGTCGAGCTGCCCGCACCCCCCGAGCGCCGGTCACTCGCCGATGATGCACTGGTGCGCAGTCTCGAGTCCGAGGTCGCCGCCGGGGCGACCCTCGATGCAATGGCGCAGCTCGAGGAGCAGCTGCGCCTGCGGCAGCAGGATGCCGACGACTTCGACCAGTGGCAGTCGACGATGCGCACCATCGGCACGCCCGAGGCGATCGATTCGATCGAGGCGGCGATTCCGACCTTCACGGATGTCATCAACCTCCCCACCCCGGATCAGCTCGCCGCCGCGGACCCCGCGCAGAGCTGGCCCGCCGAGTTGGTGCCCGAGAGCACCTCCGACGCCACCGAGGAGGGGGACCTGGCCGAGTCCACGGACGAGGTCCGGTCCGCGGGAGAGGTCGAGCCCGCGTCGTCAGAGACAGGGCAGGTCGATGCGAGGCCTGCAGAAACAGATCAGGTCGAGACAGAGCCGGACCAGTCGGATTCGGGCGAGTCGGATTCGGGCGAGTCGGATTCGGGCGAGTCGGATTCGGTCGAGGCAGAGCCGCTCGAGCCCGCACCGGTCGTCTATGACCTGATCGAGCCCGTGGTGGTCGCGACGCCGAACGACGGAGTGCCGCTCATCACGTCGCTCGACCTGGTGCCGGAGCACGGAACCGAGACCGGTTCGGCGGCAGACGGCGACGTGTCGGAGGGGCCGAGCCCCGACGAACCGCCCGCGTCAGGCCCGCCCGAGCGCGCCCATCTCCCCGGATTCGACGACCTGATCGGATTCGACGACCTGCTCAGCGGAAACAGCCGTGTCGTCGCGCCGAGCGACCCCGTCGGCCCCCCGCCACCCACCGACATCGAGCGGGCCTTCGACGGCCTGTTCGATCCGGCGACCCCGGAGCCCACTGAGGTCGACGGGACGCCCGCCGACCTCGCGGGTGAGACTGCGACAGAATCCGAGAGCGTCGGCCCCGACAGCGGGTCGATCCCCGCAGCATCAGCGCCCGCAGCATCGGCACCAGCGGCATCGGGCCCCGCAGTCTCAGCGCCGGTAGCTTCGGCCCCCGCAGTCTCAGCGCCGGTAGCTTCGGCCCCCGCAGAAGCGCCGATCGTCCCGGCGTCGGTGCCCGTCGCGATCGCCCCCGCGCTGGCCGTCGCCGATCGGCCGCAGCGGACATCCGTTTTCGCTCCGGAGCGCTCCGGCATCGAGCCGACCCCCATGGATCAGCGCATCGGCCGGGCCGCACGCATGTTCTGGCTCTGGTTCGCCACGAATTCCTCGCTCATCAGCCTCGCCTTCGGCGGCGTGCTGCTCTCGCTCGGGATGAGCCTGCGTCAAGCGATCGTCGCTGCGCTGATCGGCGTCGCCATCGCCTTCCTGCCGCTCGGCCTCGGCACCCTCGCCGGCAAGTGGAGCGGCCAGCCGACGATGATCGTCTCGCGTGCCAGCTTCGGTCTGATCGGCAACATCGTGCCCGCCTCCCTCGCCGTGATCACTCGGGTGTTCTGGGGAGCTGTGCTGCTCTGGCTCGCGGGGGCGTCGGCCGCACGCATCCTGGTCGGCAATCGCGCCGATGGCACGCTGTTCGGGCTCGGCGAGACGAAGATCACCGCTCTGGCGATCGCCCTCGGCTTCGTGCTCGCCCTGGCCGTCGCCGTGCTCGGGTACCCGCTGTTCGCGCGGGTGCAGTTGGTGTTGACCATCGTCTCCGCGGTTCTTATCGTCGCCTTCATCGTCGTCAGCTGGCACGCCGTCGACGTGACGGTGGCGCTCACGGTCGGCGACGGTCCGTGGATCCTGGTACTCACCGGAGCGGTGCTCGTGGTGAGCTTCCTCGGCGTCGTCTGGGCGACGAGCAGTGCAGATCTCGCGCGCTACCAGCGTCCGTCGAGTTCGGGTGCGCAGGCGATGCTCTGGGCGCCGTTCGGGGCGACCCTTCCGGCCTTCCTACTCATCGCCTACGGCGCACTGCTGGCGGCATCCTCACCGAAGGTCGCCCGCGGGCTCGTGGCGACGCCGCTCGACACGATCGCCTCCCTGGCGCCCGGCTGGTTTCCCACGCCGCTTCTACTCGGCACCGTGCTCAGCCTGCTCGTCGGTGTGGTGCTGAGCATCTACTCGGGCGGCTTCGCTCTGCAGGCCGTCGGTCTGCGGGTCGCGCGCGGCTGGTCTGCGGCGATCGTGGGCGTGCTGGTCTTCGTCGTCGCGCTCGTGCTCACCCTCACGGTGGGAACGATGACCGACGTGTTCCGCGACCTCGCGACCACGCTGGCGGTGCCCGTCGCGGCCTGGGCCGGCATCTTCGCGGCCGAGATGATCCTCCGGCGGCGTCGTTTCGATACCGCATCGCTGGTGCGCCGCGGCGGCACGTACCCCGACGTGAACTGGGTGAACCTCGCCATGCTCATCGTCGCGTCCGCCGTCGGCTTCGGGCTCACCACCGCGACGGTGACGTGGCTCGGCTGGCAGGGTTACCTGTTCGGCGCGTTCGGAATCCCACTCGACGGGCAGGTCGCCGCATCCGATCTCGGTGTTCTCGTCGCCCTCCTGCTCGGGCTGCTCACGCCCTTCGTCTCCGGTGTCCCGGCGATCCGCAAGCAAGAACGGCAGCCACGATACTTCGTCTAGCGCCCGCCGACCCACGGTCGTGACCGACCGCCGAAAGTAGACTGACCCCATGCCTTACAGCCTCGCCGAGATCCTCAGCGTCACCGAACGGCTCTGGCCGATGTCGGGTGCCGAAGGCTGGGATGCCGCCGGACTGCTCTCCGGTGATCCGAGCCGGCAAGTCTCCTCGGTGTACCTGGCGGTGGACGCGGTCCCCGAGGTCGCCGACGAGGCCGTCGAGAACGGGGCGGACCTGCTGATCGTGCACCACCCGTTGCTGCTGCGCGGCGTGACATCGATCGCCGAGAACCGTTTCACGGGCGCGGTACTCGCACGGCTGATCCGCGGCGACTGCGCGCTCGTCTCCGCTCACACCAACGCGGATGTCGTGGAGACCGGCACATCCGCCGAACTCGCCTACCGCCTCGGCCTGGTCGAGGCTCTGCCGATCGTCGCCGGAGCCTCGCCGCATCGCGGCATCGGCCGGGTCGGACGCCTGGCCGAGCCGACCACGCTCGGCAGACTGGCGCGGCACCTGGGCGAGATCCTGCCGCCGACGGCCACGGGCATCCGTGTGTCCGGAGAATACGACCGACCAATCACGACGGTTGCCGTCTGCGGGGGAGCGGGAGACAGCCTGCTCGCCGAACCGGCCGTGCTCGGCGCCGACGTATACGTGACCTCCGACCTGCGCTTCCACCCGGCGTCGGCGTTTCGCGAGGACGCGAAACTGGTCGGTGGCCCCGCACTCATCGATATCTCGCACTGGGCCAGCGAGTGGCTCTGGCTCGCCACCGCCGCCGACGAGCTGCGCGCTGCCCTGCCCGAGCTCACCATCACCGTCAGCGACCTGCGCACAGACCCGTGGGACTTCGCCGTGGTTCAGTAGGCGACAGCTTCCGCACTGTTCATTAGCGATACCCTCGCACCCGTAGTACCCCGCAATAGAAGAAGGACGACATCCATGGCACTCAAGGCCAGCCCCGCCGAGCAGGCTCGACTGCTCGAGCTGCAGACGCTCGACACCCGCATCCGCCAGCTCGACCACCGGGCCAAGTCGCTGCCGCAGCTGAAGGTGCTCGCCGGGCTGGGCGTCGAGGCCGATGGGCTGCGCGTCGAGCGGTTGAGCGCGACCGGCGCTGTCGAGGATGCCAAGCTCGAACTCGGACGGATCGAGTCGGATGTCGCCGTGGTCGAGGCGCGGATCACCCGCGACACCGATCGGCTGCAGTCATCCTCGTCGGTCAAGGACGTCGCCGGTCTCGAGAGCGAGCTGTCGGGACTGCGCAAGCGCCAGAACGACCTCGAGGAGATCGAACTGACCGTCATGGAGCGGCTCGAGAACCTGGAGGCGGTGCTGCGCGAGGCCAACGCCCGCGTGCTGGAGGTCGAGGAGAAGATCGCCGCGGCAACCGTGGAGAAGGATGCCGAGCTGCTCACCATCACCGACGAGCGTGCGGCGGCCGCCGCGGCCCGCAGTGCTCTCGCCGCCCAGGTCTCCGACGAACTGCTCGCCCTGTATCAGCGCCAGCTCGACCGTTACGGCGCGGGGGCGTCGCTGCTGCAGTACGGCACTTCGAGCGCGAGCGGTGTGAAGCTCAACGAGAACGACATGCAGACGATCCGTGCGGCGGCGCCGGACGATGTGATCCTGTGCCCGGACTCCAGCGCGATCCTGGTGCGGACGGCGGAGTCGGGGCTCTAGTCCCGGACGGTAGGCTTATCGGCGAATGGGTCGGCAAGACGGTCGCGTCGCCTCTGTCGTGCGAAAGCATGGCGGGAGGCGCCGAGGAACGTCCGGGCTCCACAGAGCAGGATGGTGGGTAACACCCACCCGGGGTAACCCGCGAGAAAGTGCAACAGAAAGCAGACCGCCTCACGCTTCGGCGTGAGGTCAGGGTGAAACGGTGGTGTAAGAGACCACCAGCGGTCCGTGTGAGCGGGTCGGCTAGGTAAACCTCGTCCGGAGCAAGGTCAGACAGAAGACCATGAGGCTGCTCGTCTCGTCTTCGGGTAGACCGCTAGAGGGCTGCGGCAACGTAGTCCTGAGATAGATGGCCGTCGATGCCGCCTCGTGCGGCGGGACAGAACCCGGCGTAACAGCCGGCCCATTCACCCCCCCCGGTTACACGACTCCGCTCGTGCCGAGAGCCGAACCGATGAGGAACGTCGCGGCCAGGGCGATCGCGCCGCCGACCACCACGCGGACCATCGCGCGCAGCACCGGACTTCCTCCGATGCGGGCACTCGTGGCGCCGGTGATCGCTAGCGCGACGAGCACCGCGACAAACGTGACGGGAACGCGAACGAATGCCGGCGGCAGCAGTATCGCGAGCATCGGCAGTATCGCCCCGATCGTGAACGCCAACGCCGAGGCGCCGGCCGCCTGCCACGGGCTGGCGATGTCTGCCTCCGTGATGTTGAGCTCGGCCTCGAGGTGCGCGGCCAGCACATCGTGCTCGGTCAGCTCGATGGCGACCTGGCGGGCCGTGGTCTCGGAGAGCCCCCTGTCCCGGTAGAGCGCGGTCAGCTCGGCGAGCTCGACCTCGGGCTCCTCGGCGAGCTCGCGCTTCTCCTTGGCGATGAGCGCACGCTGGCTGTCGCGCTGACTGCTCACGGAGACGTACTCGCCGAGTGCCATCGAGATCGCGCCACCGACGAGCCCCGCTGTGCCAGCGGTGAGGATCGCCGGAACAGAGGATGTCGCCCCCGCGACGCCGACGACGATGGCCGCCACCGAGACGATGCCGTCGTTCGCGCCCAGCACTCCGGCGCGGAGCCAGTTGAGGCGGGCGGCGATGCCGGTGCCGTGGGGTTCGTCGGGATGCTTCGGGTGCTGCGCTGCTGTCATGGGGCTAGTGAAGCACTCCCGTGCGGATGCGGCTAGGAAGGGGAGGCTGGGCTGACGTCAGGTGGTGCGATCACGTGACTAGCTGGCGCTGTCAGGGTGGGTGCATCGAACGCAGGAAGACTCGAACAATAGCGATAAACAAGAGCGATACATCGCGGCTCACAGCACACTCTGCGCCACTCGGCTTACAAGGCCGCTTTGTAGCTGTCCTTCATCGCTCCGGTAGTGCGCGTAATACCCGCCGCCCGTTACGCTGAGCGCCATGACGGAAGATATGAGCCTTGGTCAAGGCCAGACCTGTTTCATAATCGCGCCGATAGGCAATCGACTTGAGCCCCATGGTTCGCCGGGACGTGCGCGATACGACGAATCAGCGGTGATGTGGGATGAAGTTATCGAACCCGCCGCTCTTCAGTTCGGGCTCTCTCCGGTACGCGCTGATCGAATATCTGATACGGGAGAAATTCCTGCTCAAATCTTCGAATATCTCCGTGACGCGGAAGTAGTCGTTGCAGATCTGAGTCATGCGAATCCCAATGTCATGTACGAATTGGGTCTCCGTCACTCGCGACCAGGAATCACGATACAGATTGGCGAATACGGATTGCTCCCATTCGATGTCACCACTATCCGAACGATCCAATTCAAGCGGAATACGGCGGGTCTCATCGGCGCGCGAGATGAGCTTGTGAGCGCTCTTAGGTCTGCGCTCAGCGGCGGTGGTACAACTCTGCGCGCGACATCAGTTTTCAGTTCCGGTTCAACTGTGAAACCCACCGCCGTCTCAGAGGATGTTGCCCGCTCGTTGGCGCCAGAGCCTGATGCAGTGGTGGTGGATGAGCCGGGCATTCTCGAAATTCTGGCCGAGGGGGAAGAGGGGCTCTCGAATGTTGGTCACGCGCTAACGCGTGCAACGGCTGAGCTGGTCGCCATCGGCGAGATAACTCAAGGGGCCACCGCCGAAATGCCAGCCAGCTTCGCGGGAAGACTTCAGTTAGCCAAAGGCCTCGCTTCATCACTGCAAGTTCCTGCGGACGAGTTTGAGGCAGATTGCAATGACATATACACAGACGTTCGAAAGGTCGACAGCATGTTGCAGTTCGTCTTTGAGCGTCTTCGTTCGGGAGAGGAGTCGGTGGCTGACTCACGTCAATTTCTCATCTCAATTGTCAGCCTTGTTGACAGCGCCGAGGAGGCTTCGGTCGGGATCACGAGTTTCCGGAATGGCATCCCACAACTCAGAAAGATGGCGCGAGACCTTGAACCGGTGTCTCGCACCCTCGAGAGGTCCGCGAGCCGTTTCTTGGAGGGTGTTGCCTTGATGAGCGAATGGCGCGCGCCAGCGGTCGATTTACTGGCTGCAGGTCATAGCGAACCTGTGTGAAAATCCCTTGCTGTGCCAGGGTCACGGCATGAGCCGCGACCAGGCCATCGATACGTACATCGAGACGCTCGAGCACCCCCACCGTGAATCACTGGTGGCCGTGCGCACGATAGTGCTCGACGCCGACTCGGCGATCGCCGAGCGGATCAAGTGGAAGTCGCCGAGCTTCTATGCGGCGACCGTCGACGGCAAGGGCACCGATCTCGGTGCGTTCGAGCTTCGAGCACAGGATTTTCTGCGGTTGGTACTGGTGTTCCCGAACGGTCTCGTCGCCGACCCGGGAGGGATCATGCTCGGCACCTGGCCGGATCGGCGGGAGGTACGCTTCCTCTCGCTCGACGATGTCGGCGACAAGCGCGAGGCACTCACCGGTATCGTGCGGGAATGGGTGGCAATGCTCTCACGCTGAGCTCAGCCCGCGTCCGGCGCGAACCGGTATCCCATCCCCGGCTCGGTCAGCAGATACCGCGGGCGGGACGGTTCTGGTTCGAGCTTCTTGCGGAGTTGCGCCAGGTAGAGACGCAGATATCCGTCTTCCTTCTCGTAGCCGGGACCCCAGACGGAGGTCAGCAGGAAGTGCTTGGTGACCAGCCGCCGCGGATTGCGCACCAGCACCTCGAGGATGTGCCACTCGGTCGGCGTCAGCTTCACCGCTTCGCCCGCCTTGGTGACGGTGTGAGCGGCAAGATCGACGACCACGTCGCCGAACCGGGTGATCGGTTCGTCGGGTTCGGTGGTGGCTCGACGGCTGAGGGCACGGATGCGCGCCAGCAGTTCGTCGATCGCGAACGGCTTGGTCACATAGTCGTCGGCCCCGGCGTCCAAGGCATCGACCTTGTCGGCCGAATCGCTGCGACCGGAGACCACGAGGATCGGCACCTCGGTCCAGCCGCGCAGTCCCTCGATCACCTGGATCCCGCTGAAACCGGGCAGCCCGAGGTCGAGCAGCACGAGTTCCGGCTTGGTCTTCGCCGCCACATCCAGTGCCTCCGGCCCCGACCGGGCAAGCGAGACGTCGTAACCGCGGGCGGCGAGATTGATCCGGAGCGCTTTCAAGATCTGCGCGTCGTCATCGACCACGAGTATGCGCATCAGTCGCCCTCCACCGGAGTCACGGTCACGGACGACACGGTAGCGGAGGCCGGCGCGACCGGTAGCGCGACGACCATGGTGAGGCCACCGCCGGGGGTGTCCTCGGCGTGCAGACTGCCCCCCATCGCCTCCATGAAACCGTTCGACAGGGCGAGCCCGAGTCCGACCCCCGTCGTGTTGTCGGTGTCGCCGAGTCGCTGGAACGGTTGAAACGCCTCCGCGCGCGCGGCGAGAGGAATGCCGGGACCGCGGTCGATGATCCGGAGCTCGACCCGATCGCCGAAGGCACTCGCGGTGATCAGCGGCGGCGACCCGACGGGGGAGTAACGCAGTGCATTGCTGACCAGGTTCACCACCACCCGCTGCACGAGCGCAGGGTCGCACACGACCGAGGGCAGATCGCCCGGCACATCCACGACCAGCTGCCCGTTGTGCAGACCGAGCTCATCGAGCGCCAGGGGAACGATCTCGTCGATGCCGACGGTGCTGAGCGAGATCGGCAGCACGCCGGCCTGCAGTCGACTGGCGTCGAGCAGATCGGCGACGAGGTCGGCGAGGCGGTGCAGCGAGACCTCGGCAGTCTCGAGCAGGTCGTCGCGGTCCTCGTCGCTCCAGCGGACATCCGTCGCCCGCAGGCTCGACACCGCGGCAGTCGCCGACGACAGCGGCGTGCGGAGATCGTGCCCGACCGCCGCGAGCAGGGCGGTGCGCAGCCGGTCGGCCTCCTCGAGCGGGCGGATGCCCTGCGCCTGTTCGCGCAGATCCTGCTGCTCGAGTGCCGCATCGATCTGCGCCACGAAGGCGTCGAGGATGCGACCGTCGGAGGGCTGCAGTTCGCGCCCCGTGAGCACGATCGTGCCGCCGTCGCTCAGCGCGACCTCGGTGCGGTGGGCCGGGGCAGAGGAGGTCACGGCGCCGGCCTCGAACAGCTGGGCGTCGCGGGAACGGATGACGACGCTCGCCATCCCGAACACCTCGCGCAGCCGGTTCGCCAGGGCCTCCACCACGTTCTCGCCGCGGATGATGCTGCCGGCAACGGTGGCGAGGGTCTCGGCTTCCGCCGCAGACCTGCGAGCGGCACGGCTGCGACTGGCCGAGCGGTCCACCACCAGCGAGACCAACACCGCCACCAGCAAAAAGATCACCAGGGTGACCAGATGCGCGGGGTCGGCGATTCGCACCGTGTAGTACGGCGCGACGAAGAAGAAGTCGAGACAGAATCCGGCGAGCACGGCGGCCGACACCGCGGGCCAGATGCCGCCGACGAGCGCGACGATCACCACCAACAGCTGAAAGGCGAGCACGTCGCTCACCAGCGCCTCCGGCCGTCGCACGAGAGTCAGGAAGAGCGTCAGCAGCGGTATGGCGAGCACGGTTACGGCGAAGCCGGCGATGCGGCGCATCGGTGTGAGCGAGCCGCGCGACCGGGGCAGCTGCAGCGTCCCCGCGGCGGCATGGGCGACGATGTGCACGTCGATGTCGCCGGAGGCACGGATGACCGTTGCGCCGATTCCCTGTCCGGTCAGGAAAGCCGTGAGTCGGCTTCGTCTGCTGACACCGATCACCAGCTGCGTGGCGTTGACCCCGCGGGCGAATTCCACCAGCGCGGCCGGGGTGCTGTCGCCGACCACCTGGTGATAGGTGCCGCCGAGGCTCTCCACCAGCGCGCGCTGCTGCACGAGCGCCGCGGGGTTCGATTCGGCGAGCCCATCGGGGCTGGCGACGTGCAGCGCCAGCAGCTGACCGCCGCTGGTGCGCGCGGCGATCCGTGCCCCACGGCGGATGAGAGTCTCACCCTCCGGGCCGCCGGGAAGGGCGACGACGACGCGTTCGCGCGCCTCCCACTTGCCGCGGATGCCGTGACCGTCGCGATAGGCCTGGAGCGCGACATCCACCTCGTCTGCCAGCCAGAGCAGCGCGAGTTCACGCAGCGCCGTGAGGTTGCCGAGGCGGAAGTAGTTGCTCAGGGCCGCGTCGATGGTTCCTGCGGGATAGACGTCCCCGCCGGAGAGCCGAGCGCGGAGGGCTTCCGGTGCGAGGTCGACCACCTCGATCTGGTTGGCCGAGCGCAGCACCGAGTCGGGGATGGTCTCCCGTTGAACCACGCCGGTGATCGACTGCACGACGTCGTTGAGCGACTCGATGTGCTGGATGTTGACCGTGGAGATGACATTGATGCCGGCATCGAGAAGCCGCTGTACGTCCTGCCAGCGCTTCGGGTTCTCCGAGCCGGGCGCGTTGCTGTGCGCGAGCTCGTCGACGAGCGCCCACTGCGGTGCCCGGTCGAGCAGCGCGTCGAGATCCATCTCTTCCAGCTCGACCCCACGGTGGGATACCACGCGTCGCGGCACGATCTCCAGGCCTTCGACCATCGCGGCGGTGCCGGCCCGGCCGTGGGTCTCGACCAGCCCGACCACGACATCAAGGCCCTGCTCCCGCAGCCGGCGTCCCTCCTCGAGCATCGAGAAGGTCTTGCCGACTCCGGGAGCAGCGCCCAGATAGACCTTGAGGAATCCCTCGGTCACTCAGTCACCATTCGTTCAGCCCAGCTTCTCGAGGGCGATGTTGAGCTCCAGCACATTGACGGTGGGGTAGCTGAGGTAGCCGAGCACGGGCGCCTGCACGTTCGCCTCGACGAGGGCTGCGACATCCGACTCCTTGAGACCACGGGTTTCGGCGACGCGAGCCACCTGCTCACGAGCGTACTCGGGGCTGATGTGCGGATCGATTCCCGACGCGGATGCCGTGAGCGCGTCAGCGGGGATCGTCGCCGGGTCGACGCCATCGAGTTCCGCGATCGCCGCACGACGTTCCTTGATGGCCTTGATCAGGTCCGGGTTCTCGGGGCCCTGGTTGCTGCCGCTCGACGCTCCGCCGTCGTCGCCCGTGGCGGAGGGACGCGCCTGGAACCACTGCGGCAGCGCGTTGCCCTTCTTGTCGGTGAAGCTCTGGCCGATGAGGCTCGAGCCGACGGTCGTGCCGTCCACCTGCACCAGTGCGCCGTGCGCCTGGGCCGGAGCGGCGAGACCGATCGCGGTGATGACGAGCGGGTAACCGATGCCGAGCACGACCGTGAAGACGATCAGTGCGCGGAGGGCGACCCAGTACTGCCGAGTGATGCCGCGTTGTGAGGACATTTTCTTCAATTCTTTCGAGTGTCGTGTGCTTAGAAACCGGGGATCAGCGAGATCACGAGGTCGATGATCTTGATGCCGATAAACGGGGCGATGAGACCGCCGGCGCCATAGATCCAGAGGTTGCGACTGAGGATCTTGGAGACGCTCGTCGCGCGGTACTTCACGCCGCGCAGAGCCAGCGGGATCAGCACGATGATGATCAGCGCGTTGAACACCACGGCCGACAGGATCGCCGAGGCGGGGGAGTGCAGCTGCATGAAGTTCAGCGCCGCGAGCCCCGGATAGCTGGCGACGAACATCGCGGGGATGATCGCGAAGTACTTGGCCACGTCGTTGGCGATCGAGAACGTGGTCAGCGATCCGCGGGTGATCAGCAACTGCTTGCCGATGGAGACGATGTCGATCAGTTTCGTCGGGTCCGAGTCGAGGTCGACCATGTTGCCGGCCTCCTTCGCGGCCGACGTACCGGTGTTCATCGCGACGCCGACATCCGCCTGGGCGAGTGCCGGGGCGTCGTTGGTGCCGTCACCGGTCATCGCAACCAGGTTGCCGCCCTGCTGCTCCCGCTTGATCAGTTCCATCTTGTCTTCGGGGGTGGCCTCGGCGAGGAAGTCGTCGACCCCCGCCTCCTGGGCGATCGCCTTCGCGGTCAGCGGGTTGTCACCCGTGATCATGACGGTGCGGATCCCCATCCGGCGCAGGTCGGCGAAGCGTTCGGCGAGGCCGGTCTTGACGACGTCCTTCAGGTAGATGACACCGAGAACGGATGCCACACCCTCAGCGGTCCGCTCGGCGACGACCAGCGGGGTGCCGCCAGCCTGTGACACGCGGGTGACGATGGCGTCGAGCTCATGCTGGATCTTGACGTCGGTGATCCCGGTCCATGCCGCGACCTGCGAGCCGGCGCCTTTGCGCACCTGGCTGCCGTCCGCGTAGTCGACGCCACTCATGCGGGTCTGTGCGGTGAACGGAACGACTTCGCCGGTGACCTCGGTGGGGATGGCGAAGCCGAGGTCGTGGGCGAGGTCGAGCACCGACTTGCCCTCGGGGGTGGGGTCACTCAGCGACGACGTCGCCGCGGCGCGCGCCAGGCGCTCCAGGCTGACGCCGGTCACCGGAACGAACTCGGCGGCCCGGCGGTTTCCGTAGGTGATCGTGCCGGTCTTGTCGAGCAGCAGCGTGGTGACGTCACCGGCGGCCTCGACCGCGCGCCCCGACATGGCGAGCACGTTGTGCTGCACCAGGCGGTCCATGCCGGCGATACCGATGGCGGAGAGCAGCGCACCGATGGTGGTCGGGATGAGGCAGACCAGTAGAGCGACCAGCACGGGCACGCTCTGGGTGGCGTTGGAATAGCCGGCGATCGGGTTGATGATCAGCACGACCACCACGAAGATGATCGTGAGGCTCGCCAGCAGGATGTTCAGCGCGATTTCGTTCGGCGTCTTCTGGCGGGAAGCTCCCTCGACCAGGGCGATCATCCGGTCGACGAAGGTCTCGCCGGGCTTGCTGGTGATGCGCACCGCGATGCGGTCGGAGAGCACCCGGGTGCCGCCGGTGACCGCGCTGCGGTCGCCGCCGGACTCTCGCACCACAGGGGCGGACTCGCCGGTGATGGCGGACTCGTCGACCGAGGCGATGCCCCAGACGATGTCACCATCGCCGGGGATGGATTCGCCGGCGCTCACCACGACGATGTCGCCGAGGGTGAGTTCTGCGGAAGGACGCTGCACCAACGAGCTGTGCAGAGCCGCGGCATCCGCTCTCGGGTCGTAGTTCTCGACCACGTTGGCCATGGTGCTCGTGCGGCTCTCGCGCAGGCTCTTCGCCTGCGCCTTTCCGCGTCCCTCGGCGACCGCTTCGGCCATGTTGGCGAACAACACGGTGAGCCAGAGCCAGACCGCGATCGCCCAGATGAAGCCGAGCGATGTGGGGGAGGCGGTCGACGTCGACGAGCCGCCGACGAAGGGTTGGGCGATGGCGAGCACGGTGGTCAGTGCGGCGCCGATCTCGACGACGAACATGACCGGGTTGCGCCACATGGTGCGCGGGTCGAGCTTGCGCAGGGCGCCGGGGATGCTGGCGACCAGCTGGGCGGCGCTGAACGCGGAGGGGCTCTTGCGGGCGAGCTCTGCGGGGCCGGTGGGCCCGGTGGGCCCGTTATCCAAGGGACTGATGAGTGTGCTGGACATTGTTAGTTGAGTCCTTCTGCCAACGGGCCGAGAGCGAGAACGGGGAGATAGGTGAGTGCCGAGACGATCAGGATCACGCCGATCAGCAGTCCGATGAACTGCGGGCGGTGCGTCGGCAGGGTGCCGGCGGTGACCGGGATCTTGTCCTGGGCGGCGAAGGAGCCGGCCAGGGCGAGTACGAACACGATGGGCAGGAACCGGCCGAGCAGCATGGCGACGCCGAGGGCGGTATCGAACCACGGTGTGCTCGCGGTGAGGCCCGCGAAGGCGGAGCCGTTGTTGTTACCGGCGGAGGTGAAGGCGTACAGCACCTCCGAGAAGCCGTGCAGGCCGGGGTTGGCCAACGACGTTCCCTCGACGGAAGACCGCACGGCAGGGATGGCGAAGCTGAGCGCGGTTCCGGCCAGCACGATCGTCGGCGTGATCAGGATGTACAGGCTCGCGAGCTTGACCTCGCGCGCCCCGATCTTCTTGCCGAGGTATTCCGGTGTGCGTCCCACCATCAGACCCGCCACGAAGACCGCGATGATCGCCATGATCAGGATGCCGTAGAGACCCGACCCGACACCGCCGGGGGCGACCTCGCCGAGCATCATATTGAGCATCGTCAGGCCCCCGCCGAGTGCGGTGTAGCTGTCGTGCATGGAGTTGACGGCGCCCGTCGAGGTCAGCGTCGTGCTGGTGGCGAAGATGGTCGAATCGACGATGCCGAATCGCGTGTCCTTTCCCTCCAGTGCGCCGCCGGCGAGCTGCGAGGCGGTGCCGTGTCCGATCGACTCGAGGAGGGTCAGCAGGGCGGCCGAGACCACCCAGAAGATGCCCATCACGGCCAGCAGCGCGTAGCCCTGGCGCAGATCGCCGACCATGCGACCGAAGGTGCGGGTCAGGGCGAAGGGGATCGCGAGCATCAGCACGATCTCGAACAGGTTTGTCCACCCGTTCGGATTCTCGAACGGATGCGCGGAGTTCGCGTTGAAGAAGCCGCCACCATTGGTGCCGAGCATCTTGATCGCCTCCTGCGAGGCGACGGGGCCGCCCGGCACGGTCACCGAGCTGCCGGCGATCGACGTGAAGTGCTGGAATCCGTCGAAGTTCTGCACCACACCACTGACCAGCAGCACGATGGCGGCGAAGACCGACAGGGGCAGCAGGATGCGGACGGTTCCGCGGGTGAGGTCGACCCAGAAGTTGCCGATGGTCAGGCTGCGTCGTGCGGCGAGCCCGCGAATGAGCGCGATGGCGATCGCGATGCCGACGGCGGCCGACACGAAGTTCTGCACCACCAGAGCGACGATCTGCACCGTATAGCCCATCGTCAGTTCGGGCGAGTACGACTGCCAGTTGGTGTTGGTGACGAACGAGATCGCCGTGTTCCAGGCGAGGCTCTGCTCGACCGGCGGAAGGCCGAGCGAGTATGGCAGGAACTGCTGCAGCCGCTGCACGCCGTAGACGAGCAGGACGCCGAGCGCGGAGAACGCGAGAACGCTGCGCAGGTATACCGGCCAGGTCTGGTTGGAGTGCGAGTTGACGCCGATGACGCGGTAGAAGCCGCGCTCGACCTTCAGGTCTTTCTTGCTCGTGAAGACCATGGCCATGTAGTCGCCGAGCGGGCGGTAGATGAGACCGAGCACGACGACGAGCGTGAGCATGGTGAGCACGAAGAGCCAGGTGTTTGACATCAGAATCGCTCCGGCTTGATCAGGGCGAACACCAGGTAGACCAGTGCCGCGAAGCCGAGGACGACAGAGAGGACGCTGAGAGCGATCACAGCTTCTCGACCCCCCATGCGACAAGGGCGACGATGGCGAAAAGTGCCACGGCGCCGACGAGGTAAGCGAGATCGAGCATGGGGTTCCTCCGCGAGGGTTGACTCTGTGCGGGCTGCCACTGCGGCAGCGCACAGACGAGTCAATCCCTCATCACGAGGGCGGAATCCGGTCCTAACGAATTCCTCACGGCGTCTCGACGGACCCTAACGGTCGGGTCGGGAGAACAGGTGTAAAGCGGCTATTTGCCCGCCGCCAACGCGGCGGCGCCGAGGATTCCGGCGTTGTTGCGCAGGGTAGCCGGGACGATGGGCACGTCCAGCTTCAGCAGCGGGAGGAAGTCCGCGTACTCCTTGGAGACGCCTCCCCCGACGATGATGAGGTCCGGGTGGAACAGCTTGACCAGCGTGTCGAAGTAGACCTGAAGTCGAGCGGCCCAGTCTGCCCAGGAAAGCGACTCGCGCTCCTTCGCCGAGTACGCGGCCTGGGTCTCATAGTCGACCCCGCCGATCTCGAGGTGACCGAGCTCGGCGTTCGGCACCAGCACGCCGTTGTAGATCAGCGCGGTGCCGATCCCGGTACCGAGCGTGGTGACGAGCACGAGGCCCTTCTTCTTCCGGGCCGCGCCGTAGACGGATTCGGCGAAGCCCGCGGCATCCGCATCGTTGACGAAATGGATGTCCCGCTTGATTCCCGCCTCGAACAGCGCTTCGGCCTCGAGCCCGATCCATCGGTCTGACACGTTCGCCGCCGACAGGGTGCGGCCGGTGACCACGACGGCGGGGAAGCAGATCCCGACCGGGTCGTTCTTGCCGATTCCCTTGGAGTCTTCTTCGCCGAGCCGGCTGAGAATCGCTTTCACCGTGTCGACGATGGCATCCGGCTCGCCCCCGGTCGGCGTCGGCAGCTTGATCCGCTGGCTGAGCAGCTTTCCGGTGGACACGTCGACGATGGCCCCCTTGATTCCGGTTCCGCCGATGTCGATGCCTACCGCTTTGTGAGCCATCTAGCCATTCTTTCCTACTCGGGGCTTGCGCCCGGACAGTCGGGGAGGGGTGTCGGTGCCGGCGTTCTCCGTGCTGGTGGTGGTGCTGGTGCTGGTGGTCCTGCTGGTGTTGCTGTTATGGAAGCGTCAGAATCTCCGCGCCGCGCTCCGTCACCACGAGGGTGTGCTCGAACTGCGCGGTGAGGCTGCGGTCGCGAGTGACGACGGTCCAGTCATCCGCCCACATCTCCCATGCGATCGAGCCGAGGGTGAGCATGGGTTCGATGGTGAACACCATGCCCGGCACCAGTTCGTCTGCGTAGGCGGGAGCCGCGTCGTAGTGCGGGATGATCAGCCCGGAGTGGAAGGCCGTTCCGACTCCGTGGCCGGTGAAGTCACGCACCACGCCGTAGTCGAAGCGTTTGGCGTAGGACTCGATGGCCCTGCCGATCACGTTCACCGCGCGGCCGGGGGCAACGGCCTTGATTCCGCGGCTCAGGGATTCGCGCGTGCGCTCGACCAGGGCCGTCGCCTCGGGTGAGGCCTCACCGACGATGAAGGTGCGATTGGAATCGCCGTGCACCCCGTTCTTGAACGCGGTGATGTCGATGTTGATGATGTCACCCTCGTCGAGCACCGTGTCATCGGGGATGCCGTGGCAGATCACCTCGTTGATCGAACTGCACAGCGACTTCGGAAAGCCGCGGTAGCCGAGGGTCGACGGGTAGGCGTCGTGGTCGATCAGGTACTGGTGTCCGATGGCGTCGAGCTCATCGGTGGTGATGCCGGGACGGATGCTGGCGCCGACGAGCGAGATGGCATCGGCGGCGATCCTGCCGGACTCTCGGATCAGCTCGACCGAGTCCGCAGAGTAGACATCGGAGCCCTGGAATGGAGTCGGCGACTGCTTGCCGACATACTCGGGTCTGACGATGTGTTTCGGCACCGCCCGCAGCGGGGAGATGTGCCCCGGAACGAGATGGCCGTCGGAATCCTTGGGCATAAGATCGATTTTAGTTTGGCGACAGGAGCAGTCATGACCGATTGGTACTACAACATCAAGACCGGCGAGGTCGAAGAGGGCCCGCAGTCCCTCGCCTCCGACCTCGATGGTCCGTTCAAGACCCGCGAAGAGGCGGCACGCGCTCCCGAGATCCTCGCCGAACGCGCGGCGAAGTGGGCCGAAGAGGACGCGAACGACTGACTGGTGCAGCGCGGTGGGCCGCGCGCCTATGCAGCGGCGGCCATCGATAATGGTCTCTGACATTCGAGAGACGGCTGGTACCACGTGAACTACTTCGGCAGATTGACCCGCGCGCTTCGCACCGAGGGTGTGAAGTCTGCATCGTGGCGGGCGGCCAAGTGGGTGTCGACCCGTCGTGGGCCGTTCCGGGTGCAGCCGCTGTCATCCGTCTACTCGGAAGACGTCATCGCCGCGGACTGGTCGAAGCCGCGGGACTTCAATTCTCACGTGGTGCCGCAGCCGGCCGACGGGTACAAGGTCGCCTGGGTGATCAGCCCGCCGAGCGCGACCAGCGGCGGCCACCAGAACGCCTTCCGGTTCATGAGTTTCCTCGAGGCGGCCGGCCACGAGCTGACCGTCTACCTCTACTCAGCGCCGCGCTTCCCCGTGGTGAACGCCGACTCCATCGTGGAGATGATGCGGGTCAGCAACGGCTATCCCACTCTGAAGGCGGAGTTCCGGGTCTATGACCCCGAGGTCGGCATCACGGGCGATCCCGACGCGATCTTCGCCTCCGACTGGGAGGCGGCCTACGCGGTCTACCGGTACCACAAGGTGGCTAAGCGCTTCTACTTCACCCAGGATTTCGAGCCGGCGTTTTTCCCGGCGGGCAGCGACTATGTCATCGCCGAGAACTCTTACCGATTGGGATTCCACGGGTTCTCGGCCGGTCGGTGGCTCGCCGAGAAGCTGAAGTCCGAGTTCGGCATGTCGTGTGACTACTACGACTTCGCGACCGACATCACGCATTACAGCCGCGTCAACACCAAGCCGCGCAATGAGGTCGTCTTCTACGCCCGGCCACCGACCCCACGGCGAGCGACCGAATTCGGCCTGCTCGCCCTGCTCGAACTGCATCGACTGCGGCCCGATGTGAGGATCAACCTGGTCGGCTGGGACATGTCGACGTACGATGTGCCGTTCCCGTACGTGAATCACGCCGCCGTGGATATTTCCGAGCTGAACGCGATCTACAACCGCTGTGCTGCGGGGCTCGTGCTGTCGCTCACCAACATGTCGCTGGTGCCTATGGAGGTGATGGCGAGCGGGGTGGTTCCCGTCGTCAACGACGCACCCAACACGCGAGGGGTGTTCGACAGCGAGTACATCGAGTACGTGCCGATGTCCCCTCGGGCCATCGCCGAGCGCATGATCGCGATCCTCGATCGGCCGGACCAGGCCGAGCACTCGGCCGTCATCGCCGACTCGCTCGAGGGCGTCGAGTGGGAAGACGAGGGTGCGGTGTTCACCCAGACCTTCGTCCGCGCGATGACCACCTCGCTGTAACGCGATGACCGGATTTGCGGATGCCGTCGCCCCCGCATCCCTCGACGCGACGGTGATCATCCCGACCCTCGACGGTGAGCGGTATCTGGCCGAGGTGTTGGACATCCTCGAACGCCAGGATTTCGCCGGCAGTTACGAGGTGCTCGTGATCGATTCGGGGTCGACGGATGCCACCCTGTCGATCGTGAACGAGAGACCGTGGGTGCGCCTCCACCAGATCCCCAACGAGGAGTTCGGGCACGGACGCACCCGCAACCTCGGGGCACGGCTTGCGGCCGGCCGGCTGCTCGCGTATCTCAGTCAGGACGCTATTCCGGGCGACGAGTCCTGGCTGACACGGATCACCGAGCCGCTCGACCATGCCCGGATAGACGCAGTGGCGGTCGTCGGCCGTCAGGTTCCGCGGAGCACCTGCTTCCCCCTGCTCAAGTACGAGATCGAGGGGGTATTCGCTGCCCTCGGACCCGCAGATCGCGTCACCGTCGTGTCCCGGGGCGAAACGCGGCCCGGCGCCGAGGAGCTCGATCGACTCGCCTTCTACTCAGACGTGGATTCGGCCACCCGTCGCGACTTTCTCCTCGACGTCATTCCGTACCAGGATGTGCCGTACTCCGAGGACTTCGCCTTCGGCAAGGACGTCATCCTCGCCGGGTACCGCAAGGCCTATGCGCCAGCCGGCTTCGTCGTGCATTCCAACGACCTCACGTTGCGCGAGTACCGTAAACGCGTCTTCGAGGAGACGATCTCCCGCCGTCGCGTGGGCAACGTGGTGCCACCTGTCGGGGTGCTCGGGGCGGTGCTGCGGGCGGGATACGGAACGCTCCGAGACACTCCCCGCATCCTGAGGGATACCGACTACAGCGCGCAGGCCAAGCTCGGGTGGTTGCTGCGGAACCCCTTCTATCACGCGGCGAAGTGGCGCTCGCTCCACGTCGCGAGCACGATCTCGCTGGACGACGAGCACCGCATCGCGCGTGGGTCGTTGGAAGCGGAACGAAAGCCCGGGAGTTAGGGCAGCGCTCAGCCCCAGCGCTCAGCCCGAGGTCGTCGCGGCGCCGGCGAGCGGGGCGTTGTTCGGCCGGTAGGTGATCGGCAGACGACGGTCGCGTCCGAAGGCCATGCCGCTGATCTTCGGCCCGATCGCACCCTGACGTCGCTTCCACTCGGCGCGGTCGACCAGCCGGGTGACGAAGTCCACGGTCTCGGCATCGAAGCCGAGATCGACGATGTCCAGTCGTCCGAGCTTCCGCGTGATGTAGGCGTCGAGGATCGCGTCGAGCGTCTCGTAGGGCGGCAGGGTGTCCTGGTCCGTCTGGTCGGGCCGGAGCTCCGCGCTCGGCGGCTTCTCGATCGAGCCGACCGGGATGGGCGGCACCTCTCCGCGGGACGTCGCGTACTCGTTGCGCCAGCGGGCGAGTTCCCAGACCAGCAGTTTCGGGACATCCTTGATCGGGGCGAAGCCGCCCGCGGAGTCCCCGTAGATGGTGGAGTA
>Ga0247737_1000061_pt1 | contig 28864 bp, 23 predicted proteins | sample UWRJL028104C2_FD_180937 | JGI IMG/M metagenome (GOLD analysis project Ga0247737, IMG submission 180937) | Plant litter microbial communities from Arlington Agricultural Research Station in Wisconsin, United States - UWRJ-L028-104C-2 | ecosystem: Environmental > Terrestrial > Plant litter >...
GCGTGCATCCGCTCACCCTCCCCGGGCTGGAGTCGGTCGATTCGCCCCGCGCGGGCATCGGACTTCGGGACCACATCGATGCGGTGGTGCAGACGATCGACGCCATCGGCGGCCCTGTCGTGCTCGTCGGTCACTCGGGTGGCGGTGCGATCATCCATGGGGCGCTCGACGCGCGGCCGGATGCGGTGCGGCGCGCCATCTACGTCGATAGCTTTCCGACGGGGGAGGGGGCGGTGATCAACGACGAGCTGCTGGTCGTCGGCGACGACATCCCGCTGCCGGCGTGGGACGTGTTCGAGGGGCCCGATCTGATCGACCTCGATGACACGCTGCGGGCGCAGTTCATCGCGCGGGCGATTCCCGAGCCGAGGGGTGTGGCGTTCGACGCGATGCACCTCACCGACGAGCGCCGCTACGACGTGCCGGCGACCGTGATCGCCTGCGAGTTCACGGCAGACCAGGCGCGCCGGTGGATCGCCGGCGGGGAGCCGATGCTGGCCGAACTGGGCAGGCTGCACGACGTCGAGTACGTCGATCTGCCCACCGGCCACTGGCCGCAGTTCACCAAGCCGACCGAGCTGGGCGCCACCATCCTCGCGGCCGTCGACCGCGGTTAGTCCGCTTCGCGGCGCTGCCGTCGGGCAGAGGTGAGGTAGAGGTACGCCAGCACGGCGCAGGCCAGCACGGCGAGAACCTGGCCGAATGGATCGGTCAGTGTCGTCAACCCGAGCAGTCCGCCCACGAGCGCGAGAACGGCCAGCACTCCGACGATGACACTCAGGATGCCCAGCCACCGACTCAGGGTCGGCCTGCTGGTCATGCGCCACCAGGCGCGCGGCGCGAAATAGTCCTCGGTGGGGCCGCGGAACGTGCGCACTCCCCAGAAGAAGATGAAGGCGCCCAGCACCAGGGTGAGCACGTCCTGGAATATCTGGTCGGGCTTCAGCAGCAGCACCGACGAGAGCACGCCGACCGCCGCGAACAGCGCGACGACGACGTAGAGCAGCTTGTACTGCCAGGTGATGATGCGCCAGGGCCGGAATGTCACCTGCCGACGATAGCCCAGTCGCGGGCTAGGCCGTGGCGGGTTCGACACCCTGCAGCTCGAGCTGACGCTTCTGGCGCACCGCGGAGTTGAGGTAGAGGTAGGCGAGGGCTGCGTACTCGAGCGCCACGACCCCCAGCGTCAGCTCCTGGTCGAAGCGAACGGCAACGAGGAAGGGCTCGACGATCGTGCCTAACAGCGAGAATGATGCCAGAACGGTCCAGAGGATGCCGAGCCGCCGGCTCAGTGTCGGCTTGCTGGTCATGCGCCACCAGGCGCGCGGCGCCAGATAGTTCTCGTTGGTTCCGCGGAAGACTCGCGTACCGACCCACAGGAGTGTGGCGTCAACGCACACGGAGAGCCAGAGCGAGAGAGGCCTCCAGGGATGGAGCAACCCGAAGAGGTGGATGACCCCAAGTCCGGCGGCATACCCGACGACGATGTACAGCAATTTGAAGTACCACGCGCTGATACGCCAGGGGTGGAAGGTCACGCTCTGTCCTCATTCCGGGCCGTATTCGGCGACCCGAAGGCGACATTAGCTCATCGAGCATGCCTGAGAGTGCGCCCGACTCGCGCCTGGGCGCCGAGAGAGCGCGTACGTTCCACTGCGTCGGCTACCCGAGGGAGAGATCACCCATGTCCACAGATTCACGCGGCGTCGCCGTGGTCACCGGAGGCACGGCAGGGCTGGGCAGGGCGACGGTGCGCGAACTTGCCGCCCGGGGCTGGGATGTCGCCGTGCTCGCCCGCGGAGAGGACGGCCTTGCCGCCACCACGGCCGAGGTGACCGCCGCGGGTCGACGCACGCTCGGCATCCCCACGGACGTCTCGGACGTCGATGCCGTGGAGCACGCCGCCGACCGCATCGAGGCGGAGCTCGGGCCGATCGAGCTCTGGGTGAACGACGCGATGGTCGGTGTCTTCGGCGAGTTCCTGAGCACCAGTCCGGCGGACTTCGAGCGCGCCACCGCCGTCAACTACCTCGGGTTCGTCAACGGAACCAGAGCCGCGCTGGCCCGGATGGTCCCGCGTGATCGGGGCCACGTCATCCAGGTCGGGTCTGCTCTCGGGCACCGCGGAATCCCGCTGCAGGCCGCCTACTGTGGCGCGAAGCACGCGGTCGAGGGCTTCACCGAGTCGCTGGTGGCCGAGCTCACCCACGCGAAGAGCAGGGTCGCACTCTCGGTGGTCGACATGCCCGCGCTCAACACGATCCAGTTCGAGTGGGTGAAGTCGCAGCTGCCGCACCACCCGCAGCCGGTACCGCCGATCTTCGAGCCGGAGGTCGGAGCGACAGCGATAGCGGATGTCGCGGACCGCCCGAGGCGTCGCACCTGGGTCGGCGAACCCACGGTCGGCACCATCCTCGGGCAGCGCTTCGCCTCGCGTTTTCTCGACTGGTATCTCGCCCGCACCGGGTACAGCGGCCAGCAGGCCGCCGACAAGGATGCCAGCAACCCGATGCTTCCCGACAATGTCTACGCGCCGGTGCCGGGAGACCACGGCGCCCGTGGAATCTTCAGCGACCGAGCGCGCACGACTTCACCGCAGGTCTGGCTGATCGGCCACCGGCGCCTCGGCGCGGCGATCGGCGGTGCCGTGGCAACGCTGTCCGCCGTCGTGGCGGTGCGCACACTCAGTCGTCGTTAGTCGCCTTCTGGCAGACCGTCACGTCATCGCCGTAGCGGAACCAGCTCGGCAGGTCCTTGGCGAAGGCCTTCGCGATCAGCGGTGTGCCCGATGCGCGCCAGTCGACGTTGTCGTCGATCTCGATCTCGAACTTGTTCCACTCGAACCAGTTGATCATCTTCAGTTGCGGAAACTCCTCGTGGGTCGCGGCCGAGAAGGCCTGGCTCCACCAGGCCTGCTTGACGGAGAGCTCGGTGGCGCCGCCGGCTCGCGTGGGCGTGTAGATCGCCGAGGTCTCCGGAATGGCCACCGGATGTCCGTGCTCGACCCCGTACACCTCGTAGAAGTCGGGGATGGCGCTGTCGTCGCCCGCCGTGCCGTTGTACGTGCCGGTGAGCATGTCGGCGAACTTGGTGGGCTCGGGCACCTCGTTGTCGCCCCAGGGGCGCTGGTTGCCCCAGTGGTAGAGCGAGATTCCCACCCAGTCGACGAACCTATCGCCAGGGAAGTAGGGGGCATAGGTGTCGTCGGCCATGGTGAGCGAGCCGTCGTGGTTGGTGTCGAGGAGTGCGAAGTCGGCGGTGCCCGGCTGCACGGCGAACTGGCCGCCGTTGAACGGATAGCCACCGCCGTAGTTCGGCGCCCACATCATCGACGTGCCGGGCGCACCCGAGTGCACGGCGGTGGCGACGCGACGGAAGGTCTCCACGTACTTGGTGGGCTGTTGGCCCCAGGCGTACCAGGATCCGTTCATCTCGTGGGCGAAGCGCACGACCACCGGCACGCCCTGGTCGTTGATCGCGGCGAGGTCGGCCACCAGCTTTGCGATGACCACGTCGCTCATGGTGTCGAACCCGCCGTGCGGTTCGAGGGTGAGCAGCAGCGTGCCGCCGTTCGCCTTCACCTGGGTGACCGCGTCGAGGGTGTGCCGCCAGGTGGCGGCGCTGTACGGGATGTCGGAGAACTGCACGGTCACGGCCGGGGCGTGCCCGAGACTCTTGGCGTACTCGGGCAGGGTCTCGGTGTTCCAGTCGAGATTGACGCCGAACAGCACGCCCTTCTTCGGCACCAGAGCCGCACGCTCGGCGACCAGGCACTGCGTGGTAGCGCTCGGGCTGGGAGCGGGGGTCCCGGCAGCGGAGCTCTGCACCTGCGTGGTCGCCACTCCGACCGTCGCGCCCACCAGCAGCATGACGATCAGGGGCACGATCACGGTCGGACGGCGCTGGCGGTTCTTGCCGGGGTGACCGACGAAGGCATCCTCGGGTTCGGTGGCGTTGGTCGTCATCGTGCTCTCCGTTCGTGCCTGTGCATCGATCTGGGCCTCGCGTCGTGCGCATAGAATGGCGCCGCATGAGACGTTCGCGCCCCGTGCTCGCGGCAGCCCTGGCCCTCGGCCTGGCTGCCGTTCTGTTGCTGGGCGCCTGCACTGCGCCGGGTGGGACATCCGCCACTCCCACGCCGGACAGCCCGCTGAAGTGGGGTGTCTTCGTTCCGGATGACAGCGAGCCGTCGAGCGATCTGGCCGTCGTCACGCAGATGGCCGGTCGCGATCCCGACTACGTGCTGCGCTTCGCGGCCCTCGCCGAGGATGCGCCGATCGGGCGTCTCGAGGCGATCGCCGCGAGCGGGGCGATGCCGATCCTGAGCCTCGAGCCGTGGCTGCCGGGCGCCGGCGTCGACCAGCCGGATTACGCGCTCTCCACCATCGCGGCGGGCGAGCACGACACCGATCTGACGCGCTGGGCACAGGCCCTGGCCACCTGGGATCGCCCGGTGCTGCTGCGCTTCGCCCACGAGATGAACGGCGACTGGTACCCCTGGGCGATCGGCGTCAACGGCAACACCGCCACAGATTTCGTCGAGGCCTGGGATCACGTGCATCAGGTGTTCGAGGCCGCGGGCGCGTCGAAGGTGAAGTTCGTGTGGGCACCCAACGTGTCGTATCCGGGGCACACGACCGCGTTCCAGAGCCTGTACCCGGGGCCGGACTCGGTCGATGTGCTGGGGCTCGACGGCTACAACCAGAGCGGCGATGGTCGCCGCTGGACCACGGCCGATGAACTCTTCGGACCGGGACTGGACGAGTTGCGGGCGCTGCCGGGCGGCAGACCGATCATCATCACCGAGACCGCCACCGCCGAGGGCACACCCCTCGGCACCGAGAAGGCCGAGTGGATCAACGGTCTGGTCGGGTTTGTGAGCCGGGCGAAACGGGTGGACGGTTTTGTCTGGTTCCAGGCCGACAAAGAACAGGACTGGCGATTCAACTCGACCGCCCAGGCGCAGGCCGCGATGAAGCACGCGCTGGCTCGCTTCGGCTCCTGACCGAGCGGCCCGCGCCGCGGACCGCGTCTTATCGTGCCGCCTCAAGGGCATCCGATCGGCGCGGGTAGACGGCGATGACCGCGGTGAGGCGGAGTGCGCTGTGGGCTCCAGCGAGCACGCGGGATTCGCCGTAGACCCGGAAATCGCCGCCGGCCGAGCGGGCGATCCGCAGCAGGTCGAGCATGCCGGCGACGCCGGACGGCGTGATGCGGCTGACGGCGGAGACGTCGAGCAGCACGATCGCCGGGTGGTCTTCTACGGCTCGGGCGACCTCGTGCCGGAGCGCGAGGAGGGTCGTCGCGTCGAGGTCACCCGCGACAGTGAGGTCGTGGTGCAGCGCGGTGCGCGACAGTGGGAAGGTCGGGCTGGTGATGGGGATCAGGAGAGACATGGACGGGGGCTCCATTCGGTGCTGTGCTTAGTGTTCTGCAGCTGTGGTGCGGGGGACGGATGATTCGTGCTCGACGATCGCAAGGGCCGCGGTCGCCTCTTCCGTCGGCGGGTTCGGGTCGGTGACGTCTGCACCCGGACCGCGGTAGCGCGCGGCGCCGAACACGACGCCGAGCAGGAGGAAATCGATGACGACCCAGACCAGGGTCAGCACCGTCGCGGCGAGGGGGGCCTCACCGACGGCGCAGCGGTAGATGCCGATCGCGGATGCGAGCAGCAGGAGCCCCATGACGACGAGCTGCGGGGCGACGGCGCGGTAATCCGTGCCGACCTGGGTCTTCGTCTTGGAGGTGACGGAGAAGGCGAGGTGCTTGCCGAAGAAGGTCGCAGCGAAGCCGGAGACGGTCGCGGCGATCCAGGTGGGGAACAGCGCGAACGACATCTGTTGCCCCCGCCAGAGTCCGCGCGATCGTCTGCCCGCCACCTGGAAGAAGATCTGGCAGCAGACGAAGAACGGGACGAAGTAGAGCAGGAAGGTGAGTGCGCTCGCCTTCAGCGGGAAGATCCCGACCGTGAGGAAGACGATCGGCGCGGCGATATAGACCACCGCGGCGAAACCGTTGAGGTAGCTGGTCATGGTGCCGAGGTACATCAGTCGCTGACCGAGCGTGAGTCCGCGCATGAACAGCGGGTTGTCGGAGAAGAAGACCTGCATCGACCCGGCGGCCCAGCGCTTACGCTGCGTGAGCATCGTTCCGGCATCCTCCGGGGCGACTCCGTGAACGAGCACCTCGTGGTGGTAGGCGCTCGACCAGCCCATCGCGTGGAGGTGCATCGCGGTGGCCATGTCTTCGGTGATCGTGGAGGTGTCGAGGGGTTGGATGGCGAGCGCCTGATCGGTGCGGGCCACCTCGACCAGCTCGAGCACGGCATCCAGCTCGCTGATCACGGCGGCGGAGACCTCGTCGTGGCTGAGCACCGCCTGGTGGAAGGCCTTCTGCAGCTGCCAGGTGATCTCGCTCAGCACCTCGCCGGTGCGGTACTGCGCGTCTGCCCGGCCCATCGCCGCGAGGGCGTCTTCGACGGCGGGCATTCCGGCGGGGTCGCGCAGAGCCAACTCGCTGAGCAGGTCGGTGAGACGGGAGCGTCCCGAGCGCAGTGCCGATCGCATGCGTCCCTGTGCTGCGCGGGAGAACCGGGTGAGCCCGAGAGCCATCAGCGCTTCGCGGCGCAGCACCGCGTTGGAGCCGCAGAAGAAGGCTGCACCCCAGCCGTCTTTTCCCTGCTGGATCGGTCCGTAGAACAGGTCGGCATGGCTGCCGAGCGGGTCGCGGGCATCGACGTTCCAGAACTGCTGCGGGGTCTGCACGAAGGCGATCTCCTCGTCGTCGAAGTAGCCCAGCACGCGGTCGAGGAATCTCGGCTCCGGCACCTGGTCTGCGTCGAGGATGGCGATGAACTCGCCCGAGGTCACGAACAGCGCGTTGTTGATGTTGCCCGCCTTGGCGAACCGTTGACGGCCCTCCCACTCCGGCCCGCGGGTGATGTAGCCGACGCCGACGAGCTCGGCGGCGCGGCGGAAGTCGGGTCGGTCACCGTCGTCGAGGATCCAGGTCTCGTGCGGGTACGTCATGTCGCGGGCGGCGATGGCGGTGGTGAGCACCATCTCGAGCGGCTCGTTGTACGTCGCGATGAAGACGTCGACCGTGCGCCCGGCCGGGGCCACGGGGGCGGGGCGACGACGTCGGGAGTTCCACATGGTGAGCGCATAGAGCAGCGACTCACCGAAGCTGTAGGTCTCCGCGAGCAGTAGCGGCACGGCGATGAACCAGGCCGCCCAGGGAACGGATGCCGTCCACCGCCAGCCGACGTAGACCAGTCCGAAGGCGACCACCAGCACCGCGAGCACGCGCACCAGGGTCAGCTGCTTCACGCCCATGATCGGGCCTCCGCACGGAGGGGGGCCGTCGCGGGTTCTGGGTACAGCACATCGAAGAGCGTCATTCGGGTCCACTCGGTCGGCGTCATCACGACGGACCGGGGGGTCACATCGTGCGGGCGAGTGCGACGTCGTCGGCGCCGGCGGCGAGAATGCCACCGTGTGTCGGTCTTGCTGGGTGGCTCAAGGGTCGCACAGAAGGTCCGTAAGACGGGTTACCAACGCGTTAAATGTGCCGATGGATTCATACATATGCAGGGATTTCGGCGCGAGATGTGCCCCCTATTGGGGGTGCTCGGTCAGCCCACGAGTGCGGCGAACACGCGGTTCCACCAGGCGACGGATGCCGCGGCCTGGGCTTCGACGACCGGAATGGCCGCGGCGCGGATCGTGTCCCGCTCCGCCCACAGCCGGTTCGCCAGCGCCGGGCCGTCACCGGCCACGAGATCGGAAATGGGCAGAACGGTGGCCTGCCCGAAGTTGCCGAGCGCGCCGGTGAGCTTGACGGTGGTGTACTCGTCCACCGCGATGCCGATCGTCGGCACGCCGGCGGCGGTGGCGAAGACCGCCGGGTGGTAGCGACTGGTCAGCACGAGGGATGCGGTGCGCGCGAGGTCGGCGGCGGCCACCGCGGTCGTCGGGGTGATCTGCACGGAGGGCGCGGACATCCGCTCGGCGATCGCGGCGTGCAGCACGGCGTCCCCGGTCACGACGCCGGGAATGGTCGAGCCGAAATGCGCGAGGAACTCGATCTCGAGCCCGGTGCTCTCGGCCAGGCCGTCGAGCAGCTCGGCGGCGCGGGTGATGACAGCATCGCGGTCGGCACCGCCGAGGTGCGTCGAAAACGTCACGAGAACGGCCGGACGGATGCCCGTTGCCGAGCCGAGGAAGCTCGCGTCGTCGACGGTGTGGGTCAGTTTCGCCGGGTCGACACCGAGGCGCTCGGTGAGGGCGAAGGAGGTCGCCTCGCGCAGGCCGACCAGTGCGGCGGAGGAGAGCAGCTGGGCGACCAGGGCCGCGTCGCCGAGGCTGAGCTCCGGGCCGATGGTCTGCCCGCTCACGACGAAGGGCCTGTCGAACAGGGCGGCGAGGGCGCCGATCGTGGCGCGCTCGGCGATGTGCAGCGGCCAGGTGGAGGCGAGGTTGCCGCCGCCCGCGACGGCCACGGCGTCGGCATCACGGATGGCGTCGATGACGGCCCAGGCGGTGTCGTCGGGGGCGAGCTGCGTGCGGTCGCCGGCCGCAGCGCGCAGCACGCGTTCGCGGCGGTCCCGCATCCGCAGCCGGGCATCCGGGCCCGTGAAGCCGAAGCCGATGCGGTCGATCGCGTCGATGTCGTAGCGGGCGGCGGTGTCGGCGGGGGCCGACGAGATGCCGACGATGCGATCGACGCCATGGGCGCGCGCCTGCAGCACGAACTCCTCGAACATGGCCTCGTCGCCGATATGGATCGTGTCGTTCACGACGCCGACATCACCGATCACGACCAGGTTCACGTACTTCTCCTCGCGCTTTCCGCGCCTGTCAACCCAGGCTGTCTCGGTCGGCGGAAAAGATACTATCGAGTGTCGTCAGGGAGACGATCCCGTGCCCCCGCGCGGGCCGGGAAGGGACGCGCTCATGGGCATCCAGACATCGCTCGACGCCGTGCGACAGGCGACGTCTCTCGTCGATTCGATGCGTCTCGCCGACGATCTGGCCTTCGATGCCAACCGCGATGGGGGAGCGCGCACCATCCGTGTGCTCACCGCTGCGCTCTCGGGCGACGACCAGCTCACCGCCATCGCCGCCACCCATGCGCTGGCCCAGGTCTACGACGAGCAGGCGGATGTCGCGCTGTCGCGCCTGCTCTCCAGCGAGCACGGGTACCTGCGGGAGCACGCCGCCTGGGCGCTCGGTTCGCGTATGCCGCGCTTCGACGCCGTCGGTCGGTTGGTCGCCCTGATCGTCGGGGGCGGATTCGCCGGGATGCTCGCCCAGCGCACTCTCGAGCAGTGGTCGGATGCCGCCCCGTCGCAGATCGCGCTGGCTCTCGAGGGAGCGCTGATCGGCATCGACGACCCGGCCGCCCGCTATCGCCTGGTGGAGAGCCTGGGCCTCGTGCGCAACCGCATCGCCACCGGCCCGCTGGTGCGGATCGCGAGTGCCGAAGACGAGCACGAAGACGTTCGCGTCGCCGCAGTGGCCGCACTGGGTCAGCGCGCCGAGGCGCCGGCGATCGCCGCGCTGCTCTCCGAACTCGCCGCGGGGAAGGGCTACCTGGCCAACGTCGCACGTCTGGCCGTGGTCGACCTCGCCGCGCACCCGCTCGTGCGCAGCGCTCCCGACGCACCGCTCACGGTCGCCCAGCTCTTCCTCCACGCCGACATCGACGCCGAGCTCACCCAGGCCGGCAGCGGCGACAACGGGGGAATCGCCACGCTGCTGGTGCGGCTCGGCGACGCCCTCGAGGGGCGGGGGATCTCGCGGGTGGTCACCATGTCGCGCGGCACCGCAGAAGATGCGCTGGAGAGCGTATTCGAGATCGCCGGCACCCCCGAGGGGCACGTGTACGGCACGGTCCCGCTGCTGAGCGACCCCGTGCAGTCGGCGAACGCCTGGCCGTTGCGGGTTGCCGCACGCCGCGGCATCCGTCGGGTGCTCCGTGCGGCGGGCACGGTCGACCTGCTGCACCTGCGGATGGCGGACGTCGGCAGTCTCGCCGCCTTCGACGTCGCCCGCGAGCTGGACATCCCCGTGGTCTTCACGGTCGCACCCGACCCGCACGCGGTGATCAATTCGATGGACAACGCCGGCCGACTCACCCACTGGAATTTCGGCGAGATCGACCAGGCAGAACACTTCTGGTTCCGCACGCGGCTGGTGCAGCAGCTCGCCTCGAATTCCGCCCACACCGTGCTGTTCCCGCGGCCGGAACTGCAGCGCGACATGAAGGAGCTCGTCGGCATCGACATCACCGCGCATCCGGAGCGCCACACCATCGTGCCCGAGGGCATCGACATCGCGGTCGTCGATCGTGCCGTCGCGGAAGCCTCCGCGTTCGCTAACGGTGGGGCTCCGACGGCAGCGCTCACCGAGCTGGTGGAGCTTCTCGCGACTCTTCCGCCCGACCGGCGCGGCCTGCCGCTGCTCGTGAGCGTCGGCAGATTCCACCGGGTGAAGGGCATGGCAACCATCGCCGAGGCCTGGGCGAACGGGCCGCTGCGGCAGACCGCGAACCTGCTGCTGATCGGCGGCGACCTGGAGCATCCGTCGGCCGACGAGCAGGAGCAGCTCGACCTGATGGATGCGATGATCGCGCCGGCGCACCGGCTCGCCGAGGGTCTCATCCTGTCGGGCCACCGCCCGAACGACACCGTCGCGCGCTGGGTCGCCGCTGCCCGGTTCGGGCTGCCCGCCCCTGCCGGTCCGGCACTCGTCGCGCCCCGCGGTGTCTACGTCTGCGGCAGTCTCAAGGAGGAGTTCGGCATCGCTCTGCTCGAGGCGATGGCCACCGGACTGTTCGTCGTGGCACCCGACGGCGGTGGCCCGGCCACCTACGTCGAGCGCGGGGTCACCGGCATCCTCACCACCACCTGGGACGTCGACGCGCTGCGCGACGCCATGGTCGAGGCACTGGCGATCAGCGCCGCCGAGACCGGCGACGATCGTGCGGCGGCATCACGGCTCACCGTCGAGCGCAGCTTCACCATCCAGGCGATGGCCGCGGCGCTGCGCGACCTGTATTCCGCGGTGCACCGCGAGGAGAGCGCCCTGCTGGACGGACTGGTCGGCGCGCAGTGACGCTGCTCATCATCAGCCCGGACTATGCCTCGCACCTGCTTCCGCTCGCCACCCTGGGCACCGCCTGGCGGGACGCGGGGGAGCGGGTCGTCGTCGCCACCGGTCCGGCCACGGCCGCGATCGTCGAGTCGTTCGGTTACGAGCGGGTGAACCTGCAGCTGGGCAAGGGCTCCAACCCCGGCGTCATCCGTGCCGAGGAGCAGCAGAAGGGGGAGGACGACGCGCTGCGCGGATTCTTCGCCGCCACCCGTCTCGGCATGGTCGAGACGCTCGCGTTCCAGGCGGAGGCACGACTCAGCGACCTCATGTGGGATCCGGTACGGGTGGGCCGCGAGGTGCAGGCGGTCGTGGCCGCGGTCGGTGCCGACGCGATCATCGTCGATCACCTCGCCTTCAGCGCGCGGCTGGCGCTCATCGCGCAGGGCGTGCCGTTCGCGGACGTCGTGCTCGGGCACCCGACGGCGCTGCCGGTGGGCTCCGAAGACGCCGGCGACGAGGTGTACGGCTATCCGCCGGTCTGGCCCGCAGCCTTCACGCCGGATGCCGCCTCCCTCGCCGCGTTACGCGCACTGTGCGAGCGGGTCTCGGTGAACTTCACCGCCGAGTGGAACGCGGCGCTGGCCGAACTGGCGCCCGCGCTGCCGCCGTCGCTCGACGCCTTCGCCGAGCACGGCGAGCTGCTGCTCTACAACTATCCCGCCGAGCTCTCCGATCCGGCGCGCACCGCGGCGCTGCCCCCGCACGTCTTCCTCGGCTCGGCCGTGCGCGCGGAGCCCGTCGATTCCGAGGTCGAGGCCTGGATCACCTCCAGCGACGAGCCCTACGTCTACGTGAGCTTCGGCAGCTTCCTCTCGGTGCGAGCGGATGTCCTCGCTCGCGTCATCGCGGCCCTCCGCGCCCTCGGGGTGCGCGCGGCCGTCGCACTCGGGTCGGCGGACCGCGCCGAGCTCGGCGAGATCCCGGGCGACTTCCTGGTGCGCGAGTTTTTGCCGCAGGTCCGACTGCTCGACGACGCCGCGGCCGCGGTCACCCACGGCGGCAACAACAGCGTCACCGAGGCGATGACCGCCGGAGTGCCGCTCGTGGTGCTGCCGTTCTCGACCGACCAGTTCGCCGGGGCGGCCGCCATCGAGGATGCGGGCTTCGGCCTCGCGCTCGCGCCGAACACGGCGACCGTCGATGAGCTCGCGGCCGCGATCGAGACCGTGCTGGCCCTGCCGAGGGTGCCGCTCGCGGCCGACCTGCGCGCGCATCCCGGACCGCAGCGTGCCTATGAGGCCCTGCACGCTGCGCTGGGCGAGTAACGCTCGGGGGTTTCGATACGCGTCCTCGTTCCTCGGCGCTACTCAACCGGCGGCTCGGTGCTGGAGTAGCGCACGCGCTCTAGCGCGCTCGCGCGTCGAAACCCGCCCCGCGCCACCCGTCCGTCACCAGGCTGAGCTCGCCGAATCGTCCCTCAACAGGATGGGAGCGGCGTGTTGGGCTCTTCGAGCATGTTCACGGACGGGGAACGGGCGCCTCAGCCAGCGTTCGGCGTCACCAGCGCGCGCATCGCGTCCGGGGACACCGCGGCCTCTCGGTACCGCTCCATGAGCGCGGCGTTCGCCTCGTACTGCGGCCCCTCGCGCACCTCGGCCTGGTGATGCAGTGCGTACACCCTTCCGTGATGCCGCCGCGGGGCCTCACCGAGCAGGGTCTTGTGCGCCAGGTACCAGGCGGCATCCTCGAAGCCCCAGCCACGGAAGCGCTCGTCCTGCCCGCCGTGCGCCCACCAGGTGGCGGGCGTGGTCACGTAGACGCCCGAGCAGGCGCCGCGCACCAGTTCGAAGTCGCAGTCATCGAGCGGAGTGCCCGCAGCGTACTGGGCGGTGCCGGCGGCGCCGAGCCAGTGGTATTCGTCGTAGGGCAGATGCACGAGCCCCGAAACGGATGCCGCGGCGATCGCCTCGAGCAGGGCATCCCTCTGCGGCAGAGTGTCGGCATCGTTGATGACGACCACATCGCCCGGGTGCTCGATCGACGCGACGCCGAGATTGCGGCAGCGGGAGAGGCTGAAGATCTCGTCGTCGGAGTCGACGACCCGGATCACGGCCTCCGGGAGGTTGTGGGCGTACCAGGCCTCGACCGCGGCGAAGGCGGGAACGCGGGTGGGCTGAGGACGCCAGGGCACGAGCACGGTGAGCATTCGACCAATGCTATTCGGCACGAGGCCGGCGTCGAACTCAGGCGAGCGACTCCGAGAACCGCAGCCAGGCCCAGAGCCCGAGGCTCAGCGCGCTGAACCCGGCAGCCACCGCGAGGGAGGCGAGCACGGGGAAGCCGGTGCCCGTGCCGACGAACACCGCTGCCGCGATGGCGGCGACCACCGCAGCGGTCGCGATCCAGATCGGCGGCGACCATTCGAGAATGACACGGCCGGGCAGGTTCGCGATCGGCAGCACCATCACCAGTGCCGAGCCGAGGCCCGCCAGGGCGACCGTCGTGCTCAGTTCGCGACCGAACTCCGCCCAGAAGCCGGACGCCGCGGCGAGCGGCCCGACCAGGGTCCAGGCGACGAGGGCGAGCACCACGACCGTCGCGACTTCGGCCAGCCGCACCCCGCCGCGTGGCCGGGCGGGAATCCGCCCCGCGAACGACATGCCGAGCAGCACCCCGGTGACGACGGGAGGGTCGATGCCGGTCAGCCGCGACAGCACCGCCGTGAGCAGCGCGGCGACGAGCATCACGATCAGCAGACGGGGGCGGCCGGAGACGCCCAGCCGCGGCGCGGCGATGCGTCCGGCGACGACGACGGCGGCGTTGAGGATGACGAGGCCGAGGGCGACCGCGACGGTCAGCCTGAGGTAGCGCACCTCGTCGCTCACCGGCGTCGAGAGCACGACGAGGGCGGTCGCGGCGGCGAGGGACACCGCGATGCCGATCCAGGCAGCGGGGGGCGGGCCGGGCTCCGCCTCCGGCTCGCCGCGTCGATTGCGGCCGGTGAAACGAGGCCCGCGCGGGAGCCGGCGGCCGTGCAGGGTGGTCGCGAGCAGCCGTACCGGCAGGGCGACCAGTAGCAGGAAGGCGAGCGCCGCGAGCAGCGCGATCGGCCAATTGCCCTGGCTTATCGACAGCGCGGGGGTCGGGATGTCGGCGCCGAACGCCGTGGGAGTCTGCCAGTCGGTCGCGGGGCTGCCGGCATCCGTCGGCCCACCGGAGCCGGGATCGTTCGGCAGGGCGGGTGTCGACGGGGAGCTGGGCGTCGGAACCGGCTGCACGGGGGCGGTCGACGGGGGCGCCGCCGGCGCGCTCGGCGTGCCGCTCGGGGTGGGCGCCGGACCGAAGCTCACGCGCACCTCGCCCGACGGGGAGGCGTAGTTGCCGGCCCGATCCCGCAGCACGGCCAGCACCGCGTAGCTGCCCTTGGCCGGCACGCGTGTCGTGCAGCGCCACTCCGTGCCGGTCACCGTTGTGCTGCAGACCGGAACGTTCGCCAGGTAGACGTCGATCAGGCCGCCGTCCTCACCGGTGCCCCGATACGTGACGGTCGGGGTGGTGATCAGCGATCCGGTGCGCGGCGCGGTCACCACGGGAGGGGCGGGGGCATCCTTGTCGATGGTGACGGTGAGCGAGCCGGAGATGGATGACGGTGCCCCACCACCGAGCGCCGGGTTGCGCTGCGTCGCGGTGACCGACCAGGCGCCGGACGGCACGGCGAGGGAGCACGACCAGTAGCCGTCTGGGGTGACGGGGGACGAGCATCCGCCGCCGTCGTTTCCGCTCACGCTGACTGTCACCGTCGACCCGGTGTAGCCCATTCCAGAGACGATGCCGGGGGTCGCGCCACCGCCGTCGAGGGTCGGCGGCCCGAGCACGTCGATCGGGTCTGACTGCGCGGTGGCGGTGCTCCCGGCCAGGGTCTCGGTGGCGGTGAGCACGATATCGCCGCCGTTCGGGATCGAGGCGACGCAGCTCCAAGACTCTTTCGTGTCCGCGGCGACGGCACAGAGCTGGGTCTGCCCGGTCGTGACGGTGATACCGCTGTCGACGTCCTTCGCCCCGCGGAGGGTCACGGCGTTGGTGGGAGAGAAGGGGGGAGCGCTGATGCTCACCGCGAGGGGGGCCTGCGATGGCGGCGGAGAAGGTGCGGCACCGGAATCCGGCGGCGCACTGGCGGCCATCAGTGCCGGAGCGACGGCGAGGGCGGCAACCAGCATCAGGAATCGACCGACCCCGCTCGCTCCGCGTTCGCGAAACGAACGTCGACGGACGTTCGAGAGGGATTGCTGCACCACGCTCCATTCAGCACGGCGGATTCGTCGCTGTCAATCGCCCACGCGACACTCTTGACTTTGTCCCAGGATGTCCAGCACTGTTAGTCACACGACTGGGACACACGACCCAGTTCGACCGGTCCAGGTCGACGCTCCATCCGCAGCCCCACTCAGTAGCCCTACTCAGTAACTCTGCTCAGCAGCTCCACCGAGGTCCGTCGAAGGGGACTGAATGGCCCGCGTCTCAGCGAACGACCGACGCTCCGCCCTCGTCCGCGCTGCGCTGGCGGTGATCGCCCGCGACGGTGTGCACGCCGCCACCACGCGCGCCATCGTGGCCGAGGCCGACATGTCGCTCGCCAGCTTCCACTACGCCTACCGGTCGCGGGACGAGCTCATCCGCGAGGTGATCACCTTCGTGGTCGACCAGCAGGAGGACGTCTCGCGCGCGGCGATCGTGCCCCTCGGCGACGTGCGGGGCACGGTGCGCGCGGCACTGCAGGCCTACTTCGACCTGCTGAAAGAGCACCCGGAACGCGAGCAGGCCATGTTCGAACTCATGCACTACTCGATGCGCACCAGCGAGCTCGGCGCGCTGCCGGCCATCCAACACGGCAGCTACCGCACCGCCGCCACGGGACTGCTCGACGCGGCGATGCCGCTGCTCGGCATCACCTGGAGTCGCCCGGTCGACGAGCTGGCGCGCATCCTGGTCGCCCTCACCGATGGCCTCACCTATGCCTGGCTCGCCGACCGCGACGATGCCGCGGCCGGGCGACTGATGGACTACATGGCCGACACGATCGCCGCCTTCGCGGTGCCGGTCAGCGTTGCACGGATCAGCCCGCGGGGAGGAGCAGAGTGACCGCAGAACAGGTGGGTGTCGGCAGCCCGGCGACGCCGGGACTCTTCACCGAACCCACGAAACTCGTGTCGGGCGCCTGGATCGCGCTGTTCGCCACCGCCTGGCTCGGCATCTGGATGGCGCAGCTCACCCCGATCCAGCTGCTGCTGCCGACCCAGGTGGAGCAGGTGAACGCGCGGCTGGGTTCCACCGACTGGGTTGCCAACGTCGTCGCCTTCGGCGTCGTCTCCGGCATCGCCGGGGTGTGCGCGCTGGTCGCCTTCCCGCTCACCGGGGCGCTCTCCGACCGCACCACGTCGCGATTCGGCCGACGTCGCCCCTGGATTCTCGGCGGCGCGGTGCTGTTCGCCCTGGGCCTGATCCTGCTCGGCGCCCAGCAGAGCATGGTCGGCATCGGCGTGTTCTGGTCGCTCTCGCTCACCGGCTTCTGCGTGCTCACCGCCTCGCTTACCGCCGTCATCTCCGACCAGGTCCCCGTTCGCCAGCGCGGGCGCATCTCGAGCTGGATCGCGGCGCCGCAGGCGATCGGTACCATCCTCGGCCTGCTGCTCGTGACCACCCTGATGCTCTCCACCTTCGTCGGCTACACCCTGGTCGCCGTGCTCGTCGTCGTGCTGGTGCTGCCCTTCGCGCTGTTCGTGCCGGATGCCGTGCTCCAGAAGAAGGACCGCCAGAAACTGACCATGGAGGCGATGATCGCCGGCCTCTGGATCAGCCCGCGCGAGCATCCCGATTTCGGCTGGACGCTCACCAGTCGCGTGCTGGCCAACTTCGGCAACGCCTTCGGCACCGCACTGCTGTTGCAGTTCCTTCAGTACGGACTGCACCGCACCGATGCCGAGGGCGACCTGATCATGCTGGTGCTGATCTATCTGGTCTTCGTGGTGATCGCCTCCCTCGTCGCCGGACGGGTGTCCGACCGGGTCGGCCGACGCAAGCCCTTCGTCTTCGTCTCCTCCAGCCTGCAGGCGGTGGCCGCGCTCATGCTGGCGCTGGTGCCGTCGTACGAGGTGGCGATGGTCGCGGCAGGCATCCTCGGCCTCGGCTACGGCTGCTTCCTCTCGGTCGACCAGGCGCTCGCGACGCAGGTGCTGCCCGACGCCCACAGTCGCGGCAAAGACCTCGGCATCATGAACATCGCCACCGCAGTACCCCAGGCCTTCGCACCGTTGCTCGGCGCGCTGATCGTGGCGGCGCTGTCCGGCTTCGTCGGGCTGTTCCTGCTGGCGGCCCTCTCCGCCCTGCTCGGTGCGATCGCCGTACTCCCCGTGAAGTCGGTGCGCTGATGTCGATCACGCTGCGACCGCAGACCCAGTCACCGTGGACCCAGCCCGCGTCCTACTGGCCGATGCTCAGCGCCGCGACCGCGGAGCTCGATCCACCCTTCGGCGCGATCTACCTCCCCGCCCTCGCGCACAACGCCTTTGAGATGCTGCGCCGGGCCAACGGCACCACCATCCGGGTGGCGAGCAAGTCGATCCGGGTGCGCGGGGTGCTGGACGCCGTGCTCGCCCTGCCGGGCTACTCCGGCGTGCTCGCCTACACCCTTCCCGAGGCGCTCTGGCTCGCCACCGGCGACGACCGACACGAGGCGATCGAGGATGTCGTGGTCGGCTACCCGACCGTCGACCGGTCGGCGATCCGCCAGCTGGCCACCGACCCCGCGCTCGCCTCCCGGGTCACGCTCATGATCGACTCTGTCGATCAGCTCGACGTCATCGACGCCGTCCTCGACCCGTCCCGTCGTGAGACGATCCGGGTCTGTCTCGAGTTCGACGCCTCCTGGAACTCCCGGCTGCTCGGCCACGTCGGCACCTGGCGCTCGCCGGTGACAACGCCCGCGGAGGCGAGGTCGCTCGCCGAGGTGATCGTCGGTCGACCCGGATTCGCCCTGGTGGGAACGATGGCATACGAGGGTCAGGTCGCCGGGCTGATCAACGACCCGGCGAACCCCGCGATGGGGGCCGTCACCCGCTGGATCCAGCGGCAGTCGATCGCCGAACTCGCCGACCGCCGCGCCACCGTGGTGGCTTCGCTGCGCGAACTCGCCGACCTCGAGTTCGTCAACGGCGGCGGCACGGGGTCGCTGGAGAGCACCAGCGCCGAGGCCGCCGTCACCGAGATCGCCGCGGGCAGCGGCCTGTTCGGGCCCCACCTGTTCGACCACTACACGCACTTCTCGCCCGCCCCCGCCGCGGCGTTCGCGCTGTCGGTGGTGCGCAAGGCGCGCCCCGAGATCGCGACGCTGCTGGGTGGCGGATGGGTCGCATCCGGCCCGCCGGACGCCTCGCGACTGCCCCTGGTGGCCTGGCCGCGCGAGACCAAGCTGGTCGCGCGCGAGATGGCCGGAGAGGTGCAGACCCCGCTCCTCGGCCGCGGTGCCGCGGCGTTGCGGATCGGCGACAGGGTGTGGCTGCGGCACACCAAGGCGGGCGAACTGAGCGAGCACCTGAACGGCTTCGCCATCGTGGACGGCGGACGCTTGATCGGGGCCGAACTTACCTATCGCGGAGAGGGGAAGGTATTCCTGTGAGTACCGCATTTCTATGAGTACCGAGACAGTGGAGTCGCGGCCGGGCGTTCTCGCGCCGGGCGGAATCTGGCGCAACTGGGGGCGCTCCGAGAGCTCCACCCCGACCTGGATCGCGCGCCCGACGAACGTCGGCGAGATCGTCGACATCGTGAAGTGGGCCGCGGCGACCGGCTTGACCGTGAAGACCGTCGGCGCCGGCCACAGCTTCACCGCGATCGCCGCCACCGACGGCGTGCTGCTCGACGTGGGGTGGATCGAGGGCGTCGTCGCCGTCGACGAGGCGCTCGGCCGGGTCACCCTCGGGGCCGGCACCAATCTGCATCAGCTGCCGGACATCCTGCGCCCCTACGGCCTGGCGCTCGCCAACATGGGTGACATCGACCGGCAGACCATCGCGGGAGCGATCTCCACCGGCACGCACGGCACCGGTGCGAGGTTCGGCGGCCTTGCCACGCAGGTCGTCGGGGTCACGCTGGTGACCGGCGACGGCAGCATCCTTCGGGTCACCGAGACGACGAACGCCGAGCTGCTCCCCGCCGTACGCCTGGGTCTCGGTGCGCTCGGGGTGATCATCGACGTGACGGTGCAGTGTGTGCCCGCCTTTCTGCTCAGCGCCGTCGAGCGCCCGGAGAAGTTGGATGCGGTGCTCGCCGAGTTCGAGCACCGCGCGACCGCGGTCGACCACTTCGAGTTCTACTGGTGGCCGCACACCGACGGCGTCTCGACCAAGTCGAACACGCGCCTGCCGGGCGACGCCGAGCGCTCGCCGCTGCATCCTGTGGGGGAATGGTGGGAGGACCGCCTGCTCAGCAACGGCGCCCTGGCGCTCATGTGCACCGTCGGTCGCATCGCGCCGAACGCGACGCCGGCGATCAATCGCCTAGCGACCACGCTGGTCGGCAACCGTGACTTCACCGACCACTCGCACCGGGTCTTCGTCAGCCCACGCACCGTGCGCTTTCGCGAGATGGAGTACTCGATCCCGCGCAGCGCCGTGCCCGCGGCACTGCGCGAGGTACGTGCCCTGATCGAGGACCGCGGATGGCGCATCTCCTTCCCCATCGAGGTGCGGGTCACCGCGGCCGACCCCAACTGGCTCTCCACCGCACACGGGCGGGACTCCGGCTACATCGCCGTTCACCGGCACTTCCGTGACGACCCCGAGGAGTACTTCCGCGCGGTCGAGGCGATCATGCGCGGCTACGGTGGGCGGCCGCACTGGGGAAAGATGCACTATCACGACGCGGACTCGCTCGCGGGGCTGTATCCGCACTTCGCCGACTTCGTCACGGTTCGCGATCGGCTCGACCCGGCCCGCGTCTTCGCGAACCCGTACCTCACCCGTGTGCTTGGGGCGTAGTCACCGCTGGTTGAGTAGGCCGCCACGAAGGAGCAGCCATATCGAAACCCCCCACCCCGTGGTGGGTTTCGATACGCGGACGCCGTAGACGGCGTGCGCTACTCAACCCACGTATTCACTACGACACGTGCACCGACGGTCGACGCTTCACGTTCGGCTCCGATTCGCGCAGCACCTCCCGGGTGACCGGCGCGACGTCCCCCACCCCGGTGATCAGGTACTTGAACATGTTGGAGAAGGGATTGCCCTCCGTCCACTCGAAGTAGATGGTCGGCACGACACCCGTCTCGTCGCGGATCTTCAGCAATACCGCCGCGATCGTGTTCGGGATGTTGCCGCTGCGCACCTCCAGCACCCGGTAGCCGTGTTTGACGACGCCGCGCACCACCAGATCCTCCTCGAAGTCGGAGGAGTCGGCCTTGTGCACCTCGAGAAACACCACCTTGTCCTTCTGCGGGATATGGCTGTGCAGACGTTCGTCCTTGTTCTTGTCGCGGTACTCCTGCAGGCTGCCGTCGTCGGGCTCGTTCGCGATGATCCGGATGGCGCCCTTCTGCGCGTCCGCCTGCACGAAGGCCAGGGCCGACTCGTCGAGTGTGACCGAGGTGGCCCGCAACTGCAGCGACCGCTGCACCCGGGAGACGATCGACACCACCAGGATCGCGATGATGAAGAACATCGCGATGTGGATGCCCTCCGGTCGCTCGATGATGTTGGCGATCGTGGTGTAGACGAAGACCAGCGAGATGATGCTGAAGGCCACGATCTGCCCCCGCTGGCGCTTGCGCACCGCCGACAGCATCACCGCGACGGACGCGGACGTGATGAGCACCAGCACCCCGGTCGCATAGGCGCCGCCCTGGGCGTCGACGTTCGCCCGGAAGACGATGGTGATGTAGAAGGCGATGGCGGTGATGACCAGAACGAGCGGTCGCACGGCCCTGGCCCAGGTCGGTGCCATGCCGTACTTCGGCAGGTAGCGCGGCACCAGGTTGAGCAGCCCGGCCATCGCGGAGGCGCCCGCGAACCACAGGATGGCGATCGTGCTGATGTCGTAGACGGTGCCGAACCCCGCACCCAGGTACTCGTGCGCGAGGTAGGCGAGTGCACGGCCGTTGGCAGGCCCGCCGGGTTGGAACGCCTTCTGCGGAATCAGGATCGTCGTCACCAGGCTCGACACGATCAGGAAGCTGCTCATGATGAGGGCCGAGGTGGTGAGCAGCCGACGGGTTCCACGGATGCGCCCCGTCGGCTTCGACGGCGTGTCGGTCGGGTCACCGGTGATCTGCGGCATGACCGCGACGCCGGTCTCGAAGCCCGAGAGCCCGAGCGCGAGCTTCGGGAAGACGATCAGCGCGATTCCGACGACGACGAGCGGGTTGCCGTGCTGGGTGGTGAGCGCCGTCCACCAGTTGTCCACCGTGAACGGATGCGTCGCCACCTGCCAGACCGAGACCACCATCACCACGAGGTTCAGGGTCAGGTAGGCCGCGACCAGCACAACGGCGATGTTTATCGCCTCTTTGAATCCGCGCAGGAACACCCCGCAAAGCAGTGCGATGAGGAACAGCGTGAGCAGCACCTCGTTGCCCTGGAACCACGCCGGGGCGAACGGATTCTCGATGGCGTGGGCGGAGGCATCCGCCGCGGACAGGGTGATGGTGATCATGAAATCGGTCGCCGCGAAGCCGAGGAGCACCAGCACGAACAGCTTGCCCGCCCACCAGGGCAGCAGCTTCTCGAGCATCGCGATCGAGCCCGATCCCTTGAAGCTCTCGCGCGACACGCGCAGGTACACCGGCAGTGCGCCGAGCAGCGTGAGTGCAACGAGCACGAGGGTGGCGAAGGGGGAGATGAGGCCGGCGGCCAGAGCCGCGATGGCCGGCTGATAGCCGAGGGTCGAGAAGTAGTCGACGCCGGTGAGACACATCACGCGCCACCAGGAGTGGGTCTTCTCCGCCACCGTGACGTGCGGACCCTGCACCTGTCCGACCTGCTCCGACAGACCGCTGAGCAGCCAGTGTTTGAGTCGGCCCGCCACCTAGATCACCCCGAACATCTAGACGACCTGCAGACTCTGGATGTCGCGTCCCGGCAGTTTCTCCGCGCCGTCCAGTGCGCTCAGCTCGAGCACCACCCCGATGCCCGCCACCGTCCATCCCGCGCGTTCCACGAGGGAGCAGCTCGCAGCGAGGGTGCCGCCGGTGGCGAGCACGTCGTCGATGAGTAGCACGCGGGTTCCGGCCGGGAGCTCGTCGTCATGCACCTGGAGGGTGGCGCTTCCGTACTCGAGGTCGTAGTCCTCGGCCAGCACCGTTCGGGGGAGTTTGCCGGGTTTGCGGATCATCACCACACCGCGGCCGGAGGCGTAGGCGGCGCTCGCCGCCAGAACGAAGCCTCGTGCCTCCACGCCCGCGATCACGTCGTAGCGCCCGGCGAAGGGCTCGATCAGGGCATCGGTAACCAGTCGCAGGGCCTCGCCGTCGGCGAAGACGGGGGTGAGATCACGAAAGGAGATTCCCGCGGTGGGGAAGTCGGGCACGACCCTCGTCAAGCGGTCCAGTGCCTCGCGGGCCTCGTCCAGCGACATCCGTCATCTCCTCGCGGGGCGGGAATCGCCGGCGTCACGCACGCCGAACCGCCGTTCGCCAATTCTGGCATCCCCGACCGCCGCGGCGGGCGCCGTGAGGTGGCTCCGAAGATACCCCTAAGCCCGTGATCACGGGGAGTGTGCCCGTTATAGTTGTGGCTGAACACCGCGCACTCACACGGCACGCCCTCGAGGGAGCAGCAATGACTGGCACTCTGATCACCATCGGCATCATCGTTCTGCTGATCGTCATCATCGGCATCTACCTGATCGCCACCTACAACTCGCTGGTCAAGCTGAACGTGCGGGTCGACGAGGCGTGGAGCGACATCACGGTGCAGCTCAAGCGGCGTGCCGACCTCATCCCGAATCTCATCAACACGGTGAAGGGCTATGCAACGCACGAGTCCGGCGTTTTCGAGGCCGTCACCAAGGCGCGCGCGGCCACCCTCAACGCCACGACGCCGGCCGAGGCATCTGTCGCGGAGAACCAGATGCAGGGTGCCCTGAAGAGCATCTTCGCGGTCGCCGAGGCCTACCCGCAGCTGCAGGCGAGCCAGAACTTCCTCCAGCTGCAGGGTGAGCTGGTCGACACCGAAGACAAGATCCAGGCCTCTCGCCGGTTCTACAACGGTGGCGTGCGCGAGCTCAACACCAAGATCAAGACCTTCCCGAACAACATCTTCGCTCGTCGCCTCGGCTTCACCGAGCGCGAGTTCTTCGAGGTGGCGGATGCGGCGGCGATCGCCGAGCCGCCCCGTGTCCAGTTCTAGCCGCAGGGCCGTATGTATCGCGCGATAGCGAAGAACAAGCGCAACACCGTCTTCATCATCCTGCTGTTCCTGATCATCATCGGCGGTCTCGGCGTGCTGGCCGGCTACGTCTACCGCAACGCCGACGGCACCCTCAACTGGGGCATCATCATCACCGTGCTGGTGGTGGCGACCGGCTACGCGGTCATCCAGTACTTCCTCGCATCGCGGCTCGCGCTGGGCGTCGCGGGCGGTCACGAGATCCAGAAGGCCGACAACCCCCGGCTGTACCGCATCGTCGAGAACCTCGCCATCACCGACGGCCTGCCGATGCCGAAGGTCTACATCATCGACGACCCGGCACCCAATGCCTTCGCCACCGGCCGTGATCCGAAGCACGCCTATGTCGCGGCGACCACCGGACTGCTCGACATCATGGACGACGACGAGCTCGAGGGCGTGATGGCCCACGAGATGGGCCACGTGCAGAACTACGACATCCGCGTCTCGATGATCGTCTTCGGCCTGGTCGTCGCGATCGGGTTCATCGCCGACATGCTGCTGCGGTTGTCGTTCTTCGGCGGTGGCCGCGACAATCGCGGAAACGGCGGGGGCAACCCGGTGATGTTGGTGATCGGGCTCGCGGCGATGATCGTCGCTCCGCTCGTCGCCGCCGGTGTGCAGGCAGCGATCTCCCGTCAGCGCGAGTACCTCGCCGACGCGACCGGGGCGATGACCACCCGCCACCCCGACGGTCTCGCCTCGGCGCTGAAGAAGCTCGAGACCTACGGTCGTCCGGTGCGCAAACAGAACTCGTCGATGGCGCATCTGTGGATCTCCGACCCGAACAAGCCCGGCGTGATCGCCAGGCTGTTCAGCACCCACCCGCCGCTCGAAGACCGCATCGCCCGCCTGCAGAAGATCGGCGGCGGCTTCTAGCTCTACTCCGTTGGTTGAGTAGCGCACGCGCTCTAGCGCGTTCGCGTATCGAAACCGAGGTTGTCGTACCGGGTTTCGATACGCGTCCTCGCGCGAGCGCTCGGGCGCGACTCAACCGACGGTGAGCGCGGTTCGCACGTCCGCGGCGAAGTCGCCCCGGTCGGCCACCACCACATCGTCGAGCCCCTGCCAGGCGGCGATCTGCCGCAGTAGCGGCGCCACGCGCGATGCGTCGGCCGCGGCATCCGGTTCGCGCCAGGCGGACTGCACCCGCAGCACGCCGTTCTGCCGGTCGCTCTTCAGATCGATGCGGCCGACGATGGCGTCGTCGATGAGCAGCGGCAGCGTGTAATAGCCGTAGACGCGCTTCGGAGCGGGGGTGTAGATCTCGATGCGGTAGTGGAATCCGAACATGCGTAGGGCGCGGTCGCGTTCCCAGACCACCGGGTCGAACGGCGACAGCAGAGCGGTCGTCTCGATTCTGCGCGGGATGCGGGCGTCAGGATGCAGGAACGCCGGCCGGTTCCAGCCCGGCACGGTCACCGGCAGCAGTTCGCCGTTGTCGACCAGTTCGCGTATCGCGGTGCGGGTGTCGTCGGTGCGCAGCCGGTAGTAGTCGGCGATGTCGCTGAGGGTGCCGATGCCGAGCGCGCGACCCGTGCGGCGTACCAGCTCGCGGATCGCCTCGGCCTTCGGAATGCTGACCTCGAGCAGCCGCTGCGGCACGATCTGCTCGGTGAGGGCGTAGCTGCGCTCGAAGCGCGTGCGGCCCGCCGTGGCCACCTCGCCCCAGAAGAACAGGAACTCGAGGCCCGTCTTCACATCCGACCAGCCCCACCACGGCCCGGTGCGCACGTTCGACTCGTGCTCGATGGCACTGGCCGCGATCGGCCCGGTGGTTGCGAGCTCCCGGCGCAGCCAGTCCAGCATCTCACCGTGTTCGGCCACCCAGGTGTCGCGCTGTGCCGAGTACTTGTCGCGGTAGAAGTCCATCCGCCAGCCGAACAGCGGCCAATCCTCCACCGGGATGAACGCGGCCTGATGCGCCCAGTACTCGATGTACTTCGACCTCGGCGTGAACAGCAGGGAGTCGAGTTTCGCCCTGTCGTACGCCCCGAGCCGGGCGAACAGGGGCAGGTAGTGGCTGCGCTCGAACACGTTGACCGAGTCGATCTGCAGCAGGTTCAGCTGCGCGATCTGCAGGTTGAGCTGCCGGGTGCCCGGCTCGGTCGGGCCGCGTCGACCGAAGCCCTGGGCAGCGAGGGCGATGCGGCGTGCGGCGGCGGGGGAGACCTGGGTCATCCCCTCAACCTATCGACGACCCCCGTCAGCGAGACCGGGGAGTCAGGAGAGTTCGGGCAGTGCCGGCAGTACCGCGACGCTGTCGACGATGTAGTCGTGCGGATGCTGCGCCAGTTCGTTCTTCGTCAGTGCGCCGGTCAGCACGCCGACCCCGACCACGCCGGCGTTGCGCGCGGCGAGCAGATCGACCACGGTGTCACCGGCGGCGAGCACGGTGGCCACGTCGGTCACCCGCGTCTTCTCCATCGCGTGATGGATGAGGTACGGGGCCGGACGCCCTGCCTCCACCTCGCTGCTGGTGACGACGGCGTCGAGCAGGTCGCCGATCCGCCAGCCGACGGCGTCGAGGATCGGATAGGCCACGTCATCCGTGAACCCGGTCGTGAGGGCGATCTTCACCCCGCGCGAGCGCAGCAGGCGCAGGGCGTCCTCCACCCCGGGCAGGGCGACCGGCGGGGTGACCCGGTACGACTCGGCGAGCATCTCCCGGAAGCGCTCGAAACCGGCCCGGGCATTTGCCGGATCTCCGCCGCCGAGGCCGAGCAGTGCGCCGATCGCGGTGAGCTTGTCGGTGCCCATCCAGCGCTGCAGGTCGGCCGTCGCCACGGTGGCGCCCGTCTCGCGCACGCTCTCGGCGAGGGCGTCGTAGACGAGGCCGTGGTCGTCGATGGTGGTGCCGGCCATGTCGAGGGCGACGAGCCCGATGGTTGTCATGCCGGGTAGTCCATCACCGACGGGTGAACCGTTCATGAATGGTCGGTATCGTGCGGGGTGCCAGGGTGCGCCGGGCGCCGTCGCCGGTCAGGCTGACGGGTGTGAATGCTCCCATCTTCTCCTCCGATGTGCTCGTCGTCGGCGCCGGTATCGTCGGTCTCGCCCATGCGGCAGAGGCGGTGCGTCGCGGCCTGACGGTCACGGTCATCGATCGCGATAGCCGCGCGGTCGGGGCATCCATACGCAACTTCGGGCACTGCTGCGTCACCGCTCAGTCGGGCGAGTTGCTCGACCTTGCGCTGTCCGCCCGCGAGCGGTGGGTGGAATACAGCGCCTCCGCCGGGTTCTTCTCGGTGCAGTCGGGCGCGCTCACGGTGGCCCGCTCCGCCGAGGAGCTTGCCGTGGTGGGCGAGCTGTCGGCATCCCGTGCACCGGGGCAGGTGGTGCTGGTCTCCGCGGATGCCGTGCGCGACGAGCTGTCGTCGGGCGATGGCGCGATTGTCGGTGGCGCCCTGCTGCGCGACGACGTGCGGGTCGATCCGCGGGAGGCGGTCGGGTCGCTCGCCGCCTGGCTCGCCGGGCAGGGGGTCACGTTCCTGTGGCAGACCTCGTATCTCGGCCACGACGGTGCTCTCGCCCAGACGTCGCGCGGTCCGATCGCGGCGGAGCGCACCCTCGTCTGTGTCGGTCACGATCTTGACTACCTGCAGCCGGCGCTCGCCGCCGAGTATGAGATCGAGCGCTGTGGTCTTCAGATGGCGAGGGTGGTCGTGCCCGACGGTCGCCGCATCCGCCCGGCTGTTCTCACGGGCACGTCGATGCTCCGGTATCCCGCGTTCACCGACATGCCGGCGTCGGCAGCGCTGCGCGACCGGGTCGCCGCGGACGATCCCGAGCTCGTGCAGATCGGCGCCAACGTCATGTTCACCCAGCGTCCCGACGGCTCGATCATCGCCGGTGACAGCCACCGCTACTCGGCGACGATGGACCCGTTCCTGGCGGAGCAGACGACGGATGCCCTCCTCGCCCGCATCGCGCAGGTGCTCGGGGTCGACGGCTCGCCAGCCGATCTGCGCCAGCCAGCCGGACTGCGGGTGGTCGAGCGCTGGCAGGGTGTCTACGCGTCGAGTGCCACGCAGCCGTACCTGGTCGCAGAGATCGCGCCGGGTGTCACGGCGGTGTCGGTCACCTCCGGCGTGGGCATGACGATCTCCTTCGGCCTGGCGCGCCGCTTCTTCGCCTGAGCTCGCGGTGGGCCTCCCACTCGCGGGCCTCGGCCCACCGGAGCTCGCTCTCTGGCCCCGCTCATTGCGCTAGCCGCTGGCTCCCGATAGCGGGCCGGACCGGCACCCGATGCGTGCTCCTCTCGTTCCCCGACCGCTCGCCCCCAGACACTCCCGTTATGCAGCACGTCCTGCATAACCGCTAACCGTTGCGACGGAGTCACTGCTTAACGGTGGTCCGTTGTGCAGTCTGTCCTGCACAACGGCCAACCGTTATGCAGGACAGACTGAAGTCAGGTCCGCGCTTTCACAGCGATTGCTGAAGAACGGGGTGGCTCTCGGTTGTGCAGGAGTTGCTGAAGAACGGGGTGGCTCTCGGTTGTGCAGGAGTTGCTGAAGAACCAGGGGCCGGACTTCAGGAGTTGCTGCATAACTGCTAGCCGTTATGACGGCAAGACTGCACAACGGACGACTGTTGTGCAGTATCTCCTGCACAACGGACGACCGTTATGCAGGAGGAGCTGAAAAACGGGAGTGTGCGGAGCATGTCTGCCCTTGCGAGAGCCGATCGCCGCACCGAGCAGCGCCGACCGCCGGACCGAGCCGACGGCGAGCGCGACTGAGCAGGTCCGAGCAGGACCGAGCGCGACCGAGCAGCGCCGATCGCCGGACCGAGCCGGCAAGCGAAACGAACCCGCTGTCCGTCTGTCGTTCGGTCTCCGTTTACCTGACTGGGGACCGACCGACACCCAAACGAACAACGATGCGATGAGGCCCGCACCGGTATCCGACAGTTCGCTCCACAGCGCGAACGACCGGGACGAGCATCTGGAGGATAAGTGACCATCAAGCGTTTCATCGTCGGCACGGCGTTCGTCGCCGCCGTCGCGATCTCGCTCACCGCGTGCGCGAGCTCGACCACCCCCGCGAGCTCGAACTCGGATTCCGTCAACGCAAAGACGGCCACCAGCGCGGACGACTTCGGCGGCCTCAAGGGCCTCGTCGAGGCGGCAAACAAAGAGGGCCAGCTCAACGTCATCACGCTTCCCCCGTCGTGGGCCAACTACGGCAAGATCATCGAGGGCTTCGAGAAGAAGTACCCGAAGATCACGATCAACTCGGCCAACCCCGACGGCTCCAGCGCCGACGAGGTCGCCGCCGCCAAGTCGCAGAAGGGCCAGACCACCGCTCCCGACGTCTTCGACATCGGCACCGC
>Ga0247737_1000063_pt1 | contig 28635 bp, 27 predicted proteins | sample UWRJL028104C2_FD_180937 | JGI IMG/M metagenome (GOLD analysis project Ga0247737, IMG submission 180937) | Plant litter microbial communities from Arlington Agricultural Research Station in Wisconsin, United States - UWRJ-L028-104C-2 | ecosystem: Environmental > Terrestrial > Plant litter >...
TAAGACTACGCTAGATAGTAAAACTTTGACAGCTGCACTCAGCTCGACTACCTCTCTTACGAAAGTTGAGACTTCGAGTAATCTACCTGCTCTACAGCCTTCTGGAAATGCGGCAGCCCTCTCTACCATCACAGCATCGCCAGTACTTGCTACAACAACACGGACCTTTGCAAGTCAGCAGTTCACTGCTGTCAATAGCCTTACTGGTTACATCGAGATCGAACCCGCTCCTGCAGCGTCACGCGAATTACCTAAATCTGCCGAACCTAGTTCTAATAGCGGTACCTCGAACGCAGTTGAGACGACAAAACTACCTAAAGCAAGCCCTGCACCTGTCCAAATATCGCCAACCGAAGCAACAACTTCTGTTCCAAGGTTCACACTCACCAACACAAACTCCTTCCCACCAGCATCTACAGCTACCGATAATACTACACCACCAAATCTCACCACAACAATAGTGATCGACGTCTCTAGCATAACGGCAATCAGACCAAGCCCGACCAAAACTCCTATACTAGTCCCAAGCAACACCCCAATTGCAGCCCCTACCGAGCAATACAAACTAAACCTTGCCGATGCCAAAAAGTACATGAACTTCTTCAAAACGCTTACAGCTGAATCAGCATGTACCTTGCCATTCTCCATATGTATCACTGGAAAAGTAACAACTTGTGATGAAAAAACAAAACAACCTGTCATGCGAACGTGCGAAGCAAACGGTTCTTGTTTCGCTATGCCTAACATTCGTGATCCTGGTGTGACTGTGGATTGTTTTGGCGCAGAGTTCGCAAAAGCCCTGTTAGAGCTAGATCAAACAACCACTTCGACTACACCAGTAGCTATCCCGACGTCAACAGCAAGTGTACTTCCAACAGTCACCGGAGCACAGTCTTCCATAGATCTCGGTCTCATCCCATTACCCACGCCCTCTAAGCAAGTACAGCCGGCTCCGTCCGCCGAACCAATAGCGTCATCGAACGACCCAGTCACGGTAACAACCAATGTGTCAGCGCCGACACCAACTGTATATGTGACCCTTTCTAGAACTACGGTGAAGCCAGGACAGACTCCAACCAAGACTGCTGGAGTCGTGTATACGATTGTTCCAATTCCTGAAACTACAAATTCACCAACTGCACTGGAGAAGAAGAAAGAGACTGTGACTGTAACTGTTACGAAGACCGAAAGAGCATAATTATGGGTGCATACAAAGGAAATTTATTTGCGGCCGCGGAGGACCATGGCGTTGAAAATGTTCTGCCTTACATGGCACAAAGATCTAGATAATATATTAATGCAAAGGCTGTCTTTCTTGTTAATTTATCTTGAGATCTGCTTTCCATTCATTTTGTTTACATTTATAGCTCAAACGTCTCACCAGCTCAGAGTACTAATCTGCAGCTGCAAGAGAATGAAACACTCAATCCAACGATCCTCACTAGTTTCCAAGCTATCGAGATGAAAAGTCTAACGTTACAAGTAGACAATGTCTTTGTTGGTATATTTTGAAAGGGTATATTTAGTCAGGTCGTTTTTGAGTTTTACATGGCCCGCCGCCCGTTTCCGCTCCAAAAAAATACAGCACAACACCACACTTGACAACATAGTACCACGCCACTAAGAGGTTGCGTGGTACGTGGTAGGGTACATTGGCACTCTTCTTACAACTCCATAATTACTGGGGCTGGCGCAGATGGACTAGCCCATAGTGTACTGATCGTATAAGCTAGAGCGAAGCTGCACGTGGGTCTCGGCCGAAATGCGGGACACGCGGCCAAGATCCGCACTAGCAGCTAATCATTAATTTATTATTTGTAAGTCTTCTTCATTTCCACCCGGCAATAAAACTGGATTTGTAAGTCTCAGAGTTTTCGGAGTTAGACTGCGCCGCTGAAATGCTGATATAAAAACATGAAAGACATCATCTCCAAGCTTCTTCTCCTCTCTGTTCAAAAGGTTTCCACATTCCTATATTATACAAATCGCAAAAAAAGGAAAACCCTCTTCAATATTATTGAGGAAAATACTTACTATGGCACCAATTCGTGTTGGCTTGATAGGTCTTTCAGGTCAACCCCCCGAACAATATACAGGTGCTTCATGGGCTGCGCATGCTCATCTTCCATACTTGAAAGCATCTCCTGAATATGAGATTGTGGCATTGCTCAATACATCTGTCGAGTCTGCAAAGGCGGCAATTTCAAAATATGAGCTAGCCGCTGACACGAAAGCTTATGGAAACCCTGAAGGTATTTTCTGAATGCGCTCTAGGAAACAGAAGAAGCGACAATTTAACAAGGATTTTGGACTAGATCTGGCTGCGGATGAGAATGTCGACCTCGTGGTTTGCTCCACCCGGGTGGATAGCCACTTCATGCCTGTCAAGCCTAGCATCATAGCTGGCAAGGCTATTTTTGTCGAATGGCCCCTTGAGGCCTCCCTGGCTATTGCTCGTGAAATGACAACATTGGCAAAGAAACACAACGCCCCTACTATCGTGGGCCTACAAGGTTCTTTTGGGCCAGAGGTGAGGAAGTTGAAGGAGGTGATTGATAGTGGTAGGATTGGACCAGTGGTGAGCAGTTCTTGGATTGCGAGTCTTGGAAACGGAGGTGGCGTGGAGAGAAAGAACGTTAGGTATTTTGTGGACAGAAAGGTGGGTGGGAACGTCGTTAGTATTGCGGTTGGGCACTCGTTGGAATTTTTGACCTATGGTAAGACGTACTAGTCGCTGCACTTGACTTGGGAAGCTGATAGGAGGTGATAGTGATTGGGGAGTTCAATCAGTGGGAAAGCTTGATGTCAATTGGCCATCCGACGATTAACATCGTCGATCCTGCGAAAAATGACGAAGTTATTGAGAAAGACGTTGCAAATACCGTTCCAGACCAGATCAAGATCCTCGGCACCGTGGGTAGCTCAAATGTACCTGTATCACTTCAGTGGCGAGGTGGGAGAGCATTTCCTGGCGTTCCAACCGCCGAGTGGCACATCGTGGGTCAGAAAGGCGTTATCAGATTCACATCTTCAACATGGGCTTTAAATGTCATCAGTGCGGATAGAAAAATTGAAGTTTTGGATAGCGCTACCGGAGAAGTGGAGGTCCTAGAGGTAGAGCCTGATGAGTGGGATTCCTTGCCAGTAACGGCGAGAAATATTGCAAAGGTATATGAGGCGTACAGGAAGGGGGAGTGGTGGCCGGACTGGGAATGGGCAATCAAGAGACATGAGCAGCTGGAAGATCTCTGGCGAAGTTTTGACGAAGGAAAAGTTGTTAAATGAGGCTCTCGAAATCACAGGAGGTGATGTTATGTGACTAGCTTGACTTGTTTTTCTTATTTGTTTTGATCTGAGAACCATTTAACTTTTGTTTGCATAAAATACATATCTTATATATAAATTAATATTGTGAATCGTGGCACCTTCACCATTTGCGAGTTAGTGTATGCTCCTTGGAAAATGTAGGTTGTGTCGCCAATATTAACCGCCTTCTCTATACAAAAGTTTTAGTGGATCTTGAAAACCAAAGCCAAACTCGATTAGAAATATCAAAGATGATCCCCAATCTCAATCTGAAGTAATAATATGCCCTCTCCTCGCCACGATTCACACCACGTATAGCACCCTTCCCGACCCTTTTGACAGGTTCGATATGTTTCACCTCTACTCCATTGGGTCTCTCGATGCTTATGGCAATGTGTTCTTCAATTCATCTAAGCTGACGGCATTTGTTCTGTCAGATGGGTAGAGGGGAACATATGGGCTATTGATCGCGAACGTCAAATACGCGGGGACTAAGCGACTCTTAACGTATATCTTGGCGGGGCGGGTCGGTACTTACCCAGAATCAGGGGTCAATAACGGCTGCCGTTTCAGGGTCTTTTTACGCATGGTCAAATTTTGTCGGGTGAGCTGGGGGTCTGCTTTGGTCAATAAATTGGAAAATCACCAGATTAATGTACAATAGAAAAAGATTCTGTGTACATGGGACTCTCAGGGCTTAATTTCCGTGTTGGTATGTCGATAGCCTAGTAAGCTGGCCACTCATCCGTTGTAATTGTGCGGTGACCTTAATTAAGATGAAATAACGTGATATAATCCGACATTACAACCCTGCTTGTCTAAGTGATGCGATTTTGTTGAAACTTTCCTACACAGGCTTGCTGAAAAGCAATATACTTCCTTTTCAGTAATTCCCGGCCTCTTCATCCACCGAGTGTGCGGGGTTGTTACTCGGTCGGACATGGCGGAGCTCGTAGCACGTATCCCAATGTCGTGGAAGATAACACAAAATACGAACAACAACAATGCATGGCAACTTTTATCAGCTCCGTCAGAACTCTATTTTACAGGTGGCAAATCATTCGTTATCGTCTGAATAGCAGAGCCACCTTCCTATAAGGGATTACCAGTCTCACCGGCTGGGGTTATCATGGAGCATTTTAGCCAGTGAGCATTTTAAGCGAAACTCTACAATTGGCCCCTGAAGGCGTGCGACCAAACTTTGATGTTTGTGCCAGTAGGTCATTAGATCCAGGTTATATCAGATCCCAGCATCTCTATCACACCATATAAACCCATTCTCCTATCATTCCTGGGATCAACAGACCAAGTTAAGGATTAGAGTTACCTTTACGCCATGCCAGCGAATGAGAAATGCAGGCTCAACGTCGTACACCCCGGAGGCACAGTCGTACTTTAGGGAGGAGGAAACCAATCGGCCGAGGGTGCAAGAACCTTAGATATTCCCAATATCACTGCAATGTTCTAGCCTCCTTCCATGCATATAGTAAAGGGCTAGGTAGCCTGGTCGGGTGGTATCTCTCAAACAGTGATATATAAAGAGACGCCTTGGCTGCCCTTCACCACTTCGAGTTTTCTTAGCCTTTCAGCCTTTTCACACATACAATCGCGTTTCGTTAGTGCCATTGGCATCAACCACACGCCATGGCAGCCGCAGTAGCTCTCGGTGATAAGATGGTCATCGGATCCGTCAATCCAGTTGAGAGTAAAGTTGTTTCTGTACCCACCCATGAGGCAATCAATGAGAAGCTTCATCTCAGCGACTCTCATGAACACGACAACAAACAGAGTGAAAAAGTTGGCACTGTGGGTAGCGAAATCAATGCCGTTCCTGCTACACCTCCCTTCGAGAGCGATGACCCTGGGAAAGACAGCGACAGTGATGATAATATAATCATTGATACAGCGGTATTGGCGGCCCAACATCTGCTGCCGATGCGGGATGACCACCAACCATCTCTGACCTTCCGAAGTCTTTTCTTAGCTTCCGGACTCTCCTGTTTTCAGGCAGTTATGACGCAGATCTATTATGTGAGTCAACAGATCGAAGGGTTCAGCTCCATGATCCAATCTTCCCCTTCCACCTCCCTGCTAGCATTGACTAACACTCTACTTAGTTCAAACCAACGAACGTGACGATTGGTGGAACATTCATAGTCCTCATTGCCTACTTTCTTGGTAATGGATGGGCGGCATTCCTCCCTCGGGGTGACAAGTTTGAGGCTCGATGGCGAGCGCGAGGAGGTGTTGGGAAGCCTCCCACGTGGATATCGGTCATTTCCTTCTTCAACCATGGGCCTTGGAATCTGAAGGAGCATGCAATTTGCGCCATTACAGCGACCTCTGCTTCTAATGCTGTCGCCAGTATTACGGTATTTGCTGCACAAGACCTGTTTTACGACTTACCACTACGAGCCTCCACCGTTGTCTTGAGTGTTCTCTCAATTGGCTTGTTCGGATATGGAATCGCTGGTATCCTGCGTCCAATCACGGTCTGGCATGTTGATGCAGTTTATTGGAGTACGCTTCCTACAGTTAAAACTCTACAAGGACTTCACTGGCAGGAAGTGAGCAGCTCCAAGCCTATGCGATTCTTTTGGTATGCTTTCGGTAGCATGTTCATTTATGAGTTTTTTCCAGCTTACATTTTCCCCTTTCTCAACTCGGTTTCGATTCCTTGCCTTGCCGCTATGAAAGCAACTGGCACAAAGGCAGCTAATCTTACAAATCTGTTCGGTGGATCTCTTACTAACGAGGGATTGGGGTTGTTTACTTTATCATTTGACTGGCAATATGTACGTTATTATCCCCCAAATGATTTGCAATGAAAAAGCTAACGAGCATGAAATGTTTAGATCACATCTTTCAATACTTCTCTTCCTCTCACTCTTCAGGCTCATGCGGCTGCTGGATATATTGTTTGCTTTGCCGCGATGTTAGGCATTTACTATACCAACGCATGGGGTGCAAAGTCACTGCCATTCATGTCCACACGACTGCTCACTGATGAAGGCTCAAGATACCCTAGTGCCAAGGTTTTCAAAGGCGGTGTTCTTGATCGTGCCGCTCTGGCCGAGAATGGAATCCCTAGACTGACTGGCAGTTTTGCATATGCAATGTTCATGGCCAATGCTGCGGTAAGTATTTCTTAATTGTTATCAAATTCCTCAAAGCTGATTCTCAATCTTTTCTTAGATCGGCGCTCTAGTCGCACACTGCATTCTATTTTGGAGTGGTGACATAAGAAAAGCTTACAAGAGCGCCAGAAATGGCAGCTACAGCGATCGCCATCATGCCTACATGGCCAAGACTTACCAAGAGGTCCAGTGGTGGTGGTACGCCTTCATACTCGTGATTAGCTTTGTTCTTGGTCTTGTAGTTGTCATCAAGGAGAATATCACCCTCCCAGCTTGGGCTTACGTAGTTGCATTGCTGTTAGGAATATTCATTGCACCATTTGTGAGTACATGTTGCTCATTCCTAGACCTATCCATCCCTGACTATAGTCCAGAGCACTATCTTGTATTCTCGCTATGGAAATGGCATTGCCACCAACAATCTTTCAAAGATGCTTGCAGGTTTAATCCTTCCCGAGCGACCTGTTGGCAACATGTACTTTGCTGCTTGGTCGCACAATGTTATCACCTGCACCGTGAATTTGAGTAATGACCTTAAAATGGGCGAATATCGTAAGTTTTGATCGTTCCAACTCAGTGATACCAATCACCGAGTTCAGAAGAGTCCCCTGCTGATCATACCCTACAGTCAAAATCCCGCCTCGAGTCATGTTTGGAACTCAGGTTTATGGCACTGTCTTGGGAGGTTTCGTCAACTATGCAGTCATGACTTCCATTGTGAGAAGTAATCGCGAACTTCTTGTTGATGGCGACGGCAACTCGTCTTGGAGTGGAGCCACAATTCAGTCTTACAACACCAATGCAACCTCGTGGGCGTTAGCCAAATACCTCTACAGAGGTGGAACCAGATACGAACTTGTACCATTTGGCCTCCTTATAGGCGCCGGAATTGTTGCATTCCACCGCATTTTTGCCTACGTAAGTCCTCTCTTTCAACATTTCAACTTCAGACCGCTAATATTCATGTCGCAGTTCGTTCCAAGGATTCGTAACTTCTCTACCAGCGAGATAAATTTTCCTCAATTCATTCAGTATGCCGGCTATATCCCCTACAATCAATCGCAGACATGTGTTCTATTTAGCCAAGTTATCTCCGGTTTCTTTACTCAGTTCTACCTCCGTAACTACCGCCCACGCATCTTTAAGAACTACTCGTACTTAATCACAGGTGCTTGGGACGGTGCCAGTCTCATGGCACTATTTATCTTGTCATTTGCGGTATTTGGGGCTGGTGGCCCTTCGGTGCCGTTCCCAAAGTGGTGGGGAAATAACGTTGATGGGAACATGGACTTTTGCCCTATTGCCGAATAGATGGAAATTTCTCTACTATAAACAAGATGTATGTTCGATTGCTATTAATAATTAAATATGGAAAGCTGCTCATGTTGCTCTCCTGAAATCTACTTCGAATTATATCAACTAGGCAAACCTGCCGCAAATCTGATTGGGTGTTTGCCTGCATCTTTCAATCAAAATTGGGAACTTCATAAGTATTGTTGTAATGACGTAGACATGAAACAAACACATTTCAAGTGTAAAGCTAATACGCCTGACTCAAAATATATAGAGCAATTGTTCAGGATGTAAAGACTTCCAAAAACGAATGGATGCTCACGTGACATATGAATTAGTCAGGGACATTGTCAAGATGCTGATCCAAAAACATGAAAACTTCATGAAATTCGAAAACGATCTGGATCCTAGTGTGAACATAGAACCTTCTCGAAAGACACAAGATACTCAAATGTATCACGTGGAGTCGGCTGAACTATCCTTGGCAAGGTTTCACTTCACCAATCCCCTTGATTCTCAATGCAACTTTTCTATACCACGTCCTAAGCATTTATGGCCCCAGGCCAATATGGCAATAAAATGCCATCTATCACAGACCCGATCGCCGACTTGTATCACCCATTACCCGGCGTAAATACTTTTCGCTTACTCGTTCTTGAGCCAAGTCCACGTAGCTGTGATCCAGTAAGCGTTCGGCTTCTGGTAACTGAGCCTTCTACAGCACCTCAATATGATGCTATATCCTATGTTTGGGGAGATTCAGAGAAGAAGATCGATATTCAGTGTGATGGACTGCCGTTTGCTATCACGGCGAACCTGCACTGGGCGTTGGTGCGTATCCGAGACGTCTTGATTCGACGAGTTGTGTGGGCGGATGCTAGTAAGTCCAATCAGTAGGAGAATAATCTCCACTTAAAATCTGGGTAGCCTATGGTAATGGAATCTGACTTGTTTGTTTTCTAGTCTGCATCAACCAACTTGATCTCCAAGAACGTAGTTACCAAGTCACCTTTATGGGATCATTATACTCCCACGCCCGGAATGTCTATCTCTGTATGGGTGATGATATAGATGATGATGCTACCAAAATCAAATCTGTAGTCAGTGATACAATATTGTGGTTAAGTGACGAAAGATCTCGCACCATATCCGGCTACAATGCTTTACAGAAAGACCTTAGATGGTATTCTCTAGCACCTTTGACCCAAAATCCGTGGTTTGAACGCACATGGGTTGTCCAAGAAGCGGCTTTGGCTCAAAATCCACAAGTGCTATACGGAACACAGGAAATCCCGTATCGAGACCTTATTCATGTACTCTACTGGCTGAATACATCGGCATGGGCTGTTCGATATGGCTTATCATCGTTATTCATTCACCTTGAGTGGGCTGACTGGCGAATTCCACCACGGCATTCTGAATATACATTCCTTGATCTTCTCAGTCATGCCTCCTTGTTAACTTGCTCAGATCCACGAGACAAAGTTTATGCTTTTCTGGGCCATCCTTTAGCTCGAACACCTAGTGGGGATTTGATAGTGAAACCTGATTACGAGAAGCACCCTAAAGAGATCTACCTCGAGCTATCTAAAAAGCTCATTCAGTATTATGGACTTCGAGCGCTTACAATGGTCGAGCATACCCCAGAAACCATCGCAGAAAGCCAACCTTCTTGGGTCACACAGTGGGATATCTCGCTAATAATGAATGATATTTACAAGGTGCCAAATGATTCATTTTTTGTGTCAGCAGGCTTTGTGCCTAGTGCACCTACCATAAATTGGGACAACAATTTAATCCTTCGTGGCGTAAAAATAGATCGGGTCATACGATCATTGCGCATAATTGTAGACGAGGATATTGGGGTCACCTTTGAAAATTTCCTGACAGGTGAAAGAACATCATTTAAAGAAGCTTTGGAGTCCATTCGCACAGATACTAGCATATCTCCTTATGTTGATAGGCAAGAGGCATTTTGTCAAACACTCTGTGCTGGGATGAGTGAATTATATAAAAAGCTTTGGAGACCGGCGGTCAATCTCGGAAAACACTTCGAGAGTGAGAAAAACAACGAAAACGAGATTCCAGAACTCTCAAACGATGCCATGGCATACTATAGCGAAGTAAGAGCGTACTGTACCAATCGAAGCTTTGTGGTAACGGAACAAGGTCTATATTGCCTCTCACCACTTCTTACTCAACCTGGTGATATCTCATGCGTCCTAATTGGAGCTGATGTACCATTCATGCTTCGTCCAATAACCGGGCATCAACAGCTTAGACTCCTTGGTGAGTCGTATATTCACGGAGTGATGTCGGGTCAGATCCATGGAATGGTTCAACGTGGAGAGCTTTACGAAGAAACATTCGTAATACGTTGAAAAATGACATTGTTACTCCCCAACTCTTCATCCCTGTGGAAGTACAACTTTCACGTTGTTGTTCCAATAATAGTGCTCTTTCAAGACTCCTACCCGGGGAAAAGACATTGCACCACGACTTTGCAAGTCTTACACCTATACTAACGTTGGGTGCGTGCCAAATTCCAATTACCAGCTACGCTTTAACTTTCCGCCCAAGCCATTTCCTGCACCCTGACGCATACCAAAACTCACGACGTCCACACTAAGTTGGGAGGCGGTGTGGTCAAGGGTCGCTAGATAAGATAGGGGCGTGTTTGAAACTTTGCCAATGTAAATGGCGACCGAAGTTTGTAGCGAATAGTATTTAGCAAAGCAACGGGAGATGGCTCCAACTTTTTGCTGGTAATTGTATAAGATGTGAATATCTTAACTGTTATGAGGTTTCTCATTACAGTGCACCTACAAAATTGCTCGTTCAATTTGGACTATTAGTTATGGTAAGGTAGCAAGCTGAGTGTTGGCGGACCAGAATTGTTCGCAACATCTACCCACCTTTCTAAATTATTGGCGCTCTTATGTTAGTGCACCCAAGCATTTTCGGCTGAAGTTTAAACAGATTGCTTTTTCCAAGCACTTCTGTATTACAACTTTCCACCGCTGAATATTTGTCGTCAAATGTAATACTTTCACTCATTGTTCACTGTAAATTATCTTTCAATGGAAGTCATTAATCTGAAACGCGGGAGTTGAGTGCCGAAGCGAGTTCAATCTATGTTGCAGCACGAATATACAGAAACTGAATATGGCCGCCACCCAACTACCTAGCATAGCACAGGCTAATCAGCAGTGTATCTTTCAATATATGATATGGTGCTTCCTAGTTGGCTCTTGACACTTTATGGACATTGGAATTGGTTCCGGCAGTTACCTGTAGAAATAGCTGATGTTCAGATAAAGACTCCCCTCCAACTTAATTCGTGAATTAAGAATACTTGCTCTTCAATAGACCATCAAAATCATGTTTCTATCAGTTTTTCTGACTGCAATTACGCTTGTGACGACTTGTTCTGGCGAATGCAGTCGCGAACTTCTCAAAAGTGTAACGGAGCAATATGTCTCTACGCAAGCTAGTGGCCAGAGTTCAAATTTCCTAGCTCTCTCCGATGCAGTTAATTATACCGAAAACGAAAAGCCTGTGAACATTAGAACATCTAGCATCCTTCTTCAGCCATTGAAAATTGATCACAGTAAGAGCATTCATGACACGACATCATGTTCCACGTTCACCGAGCTGATTGCTGCTACCAATCAACACCCGTATGTTATTGGCACTCGCATGCTACTCACCAACAACAGAGTGAAGACTATCGAATCTATTGTCACGGATAAAGGTGACTGGGCATTCAATGCCACCGGATATCTCTACTGGAACTCGTTGGAGACATGGGATCCGATCCCGGTTGAGAAACGAGATACTCGGGCTACTATTCAGGCAGCCGGTGATGCCTACTTCGATAGGTTCAATAACGTAAGCGTAGTGGTGCCGTTTGGACCGCTTTGCGCGCGACTAGAGGGCGGTGCCTATACCGGTAATGGGAGATTGGATCAAAACTCCTGTGATATTGGTGGTTTACCTTCGAATATTGTGGTCACAAATCGACGATATGTGATTGACGAAGAGATGGGTGTTGTTGACATCTATCTAGGCTTCCCAGGACTGGACAGAAGTCAGGGCCAGGCACCAATGCCGGATAGCCATGCGTTTAGAGTCGAGGATGGGAAAATTCGATATATCCATACCGTGTCGTCTTGTGTGACTGATGGGTGCGGGATGAATGGAACTGCTCCTAGCTTACGAGCTATGAGGATGAGAAAGCGATTTTCGTTCTAGAATCGGGGCGGAGGAGGGGGAAAGTCTTTTCGGAATCAGATGATGTCTTTCTTCTTTGGCAACAAGCTTGACTGAGCTGGACTTTCGTAGAACGAAACTTTTAACAATTAAGAATGATCCAACAACGGTTCTCCCCAGCTATCTTTACCTAGCTATCAAGCCACGGAGCTCGTCATATACACTATCGTTCTCTAAAACTGGCTTACGGTTAATATAATACTAAGTCCGACGATAGAGAGCGCTATAACTTGCCAAGCTCACTACCTAATGTTAAATGCCAGTCTCTTTCATGAGTTTTGAGTTTACGTTTCTATGATTGGGTTTGGCTCCCGCGTTCAGGTGTGACAAACTCAACGCCATGGTAGCACTTTACTAATAATATAAGACTCAACAACTCAATAATAAAAATTTCCTGCAACCTAAGATATTAAACATAAAGTTTGCTTAGTACTTAATTTAGATATCTTAGGTGAAAAACGTTCAGTCTCTAGGCTACTTCAAAAGCTACATATATTCATCCACTCCTCCATCAAACCCCATTATCTTCCCCTTCTTGGTTTACTCTGACTCAAGCTGAAAAACTACCAAGCAACAATTAATGATCGTAAAGATGCTTATTTCAAAATTGATTAGTACAATTTGTATCATCGCACCTATTATTTCAGCTGCCAACGTTGATCTTGCTATTGATGCCCTGATTGGAACCAGTTTTTTCGGAGAGGATACTTATAGTTATGTTACCAATTTAGAGGCCATCACGGGAATTGCTAAGCAAACCATCACCCAGACCACTGATGCCGCAAAGATTAGATTCTATGCTAAAACAAAAGACCGCCTTGATTTTGCATACTCCAAGCTTCTTTCTGCCTACCTTTTCCTACCTGATCTGAATGAACAAAGTTTGTCCGGGTTTTTGGTAAGTAGCTCTCATCCGTCCGCAACGTCTCACCTATCTAATCGTATTCTTGCTAGACTGTTGTTCAGTGTGACCGGTTTTCAAAAGCTATTCCAGTATAAATCTCAATAGACATGATTCTCTTCACCGCTAATTCAAGTATAGAGAGCATCAAAAGCTACAGATCGCCTTTATGAAGCTTTGTTGTGCAAGGAATGGTTGTGTCTTAGTGACGCGGAGGATCAATATCTTCCTGTCTACGCTCCTCAGCTGCGAGACCGAGTTGTGCAGATATTGGGGCTCTGGCAGGTAAGTCATTAACATGATGTGCCAAAATCTCTGCACTATTATCTGACCTTGAGTGAATAGGCGCTGAGTGACAGATTCATACTAAGCTGTCCTATTTCTAACCAGGCGAAAGAAGAAGCATCGCGTCTTTTCACAGTGAATAAAGAGTCAGTTGATAGAAGTCTACTCATCATTAGTCGTGCTTTAGATGACAGACAGAACGCATGTACTTTACTTTTCTAGACAGGTCAGATATGTATGGCCTATACAGAGGAATCGTTCTAGGATTGTCGGCTTCTACAGGAGGGAAACCACCATCTAAATACGTAAACAACGTTTCTATTACTTAGCTTGATAATACAATGGAGAAGAAAACGCTTCCTGTCCATACTACTTTAATTTCTTATGTTCCGATGGTAACAAGTGGATAGTCTATGAAGAAAAATGGAAAAGACAGAATTTTGATCAAGTTCTTACATTCTCAAGAACAAGTTCGTTGAGATAGAGTATAGTGACAGTGCCAATCCTAAGACAAAGATCAATATAATGAAAAATCCACATCATTCGAAACATTCGAAAAATTGGTAATATATAAGTAATTCAATGTGTAAGACTAGCAATAAAATAATTGACCTGCCGGTAATTGGACAGCGAAAAAGCGGCATTTACTCAGAGTTCTAGAAGTGATGACATCTCCTACATGTATCATACGGTGTCGTTTCAGCTGTTTTTCAGATCCACATACGAAGGCTCTGAATGATTCAGGATTCGACTGACAACGGTTTCTCCTAACTTACGGTCCTCAAGGTTGGAATACTCCTTGAGGGAACACTCATAAGACATTGGATCTTTATTCGCCGTATGCTTCAGCCTCGGGCGTCAGTGAGGAAATAGCTGTCAAGGACCTCTACTCACGATGGGGACAAAAGGAGAGGTTCCTCTGAGTAAACCTATAATAAGGTTCTTGCAATCTGATAAGTCTAAGGAAGGAAGCTCTCCGAAGGGAGAGATCTAGGTATAGCTAACTACTAGGGAAGTCATGCCTGAGGCCACAACAATAGATGTGCAGAATCTCAATCTCCAGGATACAAGATTCGTAGCTTTAAAACACCTAGAATGAGAAGATACTGGAGTAGTTTATCTTCTTGACCTGTGTCACAAAATACAAACGTGCCGATGGAATCTGAAGAAATCTCAAATTAAGTAACAAATTGACACAGCTATCACCAAAAAGTTATTTCGGACTGATGTTGCTGTCTGTATTCAAGATTATAAGTAGATGAACCGAGTTTGCAGGCGAGTTCGCAAGAAAATATTACTGATGTCTTGTCTTCACACATCTTCCTGGGCGTGGGTAAGGTTCTTGACAACAGCAGGTTAAAAAGTGAAGGTGAACAGCTATAATCACAGCTGGAACAGGCAGATTAAAGATGTCATATTTTAATTACAAGTTCGTATTTGCTCATGCTAATGTGGAAGTGCCCGATGTACAAAACATCCCCACCACTCACAGAAAAGACAGACTGAAGACATTTTTAAACCATCTTATCACTTCCTTCCGCGGTCTCGACCACTTTTGTTTCCTCATTACTGGAATTATCGCCTACCAGACGATGTCCAGCCATCACCGGATCGTAGTTCGCGGTCCCAGGCACCTCACCAGCCAACTCCTCAAGCGTCTTTCGCTTGGTTTCAGGGATCAGGAACGAGGTTAGGAGACCGCAAAGCATGAAAAGGGCGAATATCTGCATGATGTGGTTGACCCATGGGTTTGCTGCTTTTCCTGTGGCCCCTTTTGCGGCGCCACGGGTTCGGAGCGGTCCGAATACGCACTGTGCGATAATGGCTCCGACTTTCCCGGATGCGGCTGAGAATCCGTGCGAGGATGAGCGGTAGCGTGTTGGGAAGCATTCGCCGGGCACGACGAAAGTGGTCGAGTTGGGACCGAAATTGAAGAAGAATTGTGCGAGCACATAAAGAGCAAGCAGGGCATGGCCGGAGAGATGGTTGAAGGCGAAACCGATGACGACGAAGAGAATGGTGAGCATACTGAAACCCATGATTTGGATGGGCTTTCGGCCTATGGTGTCGATGGTGGCAACACATACCCAGTAACCAGGAATGGCACCAGCGCAGACTAAAATAAGATTTCCGACAGCGTTATTGTAGAATACCTCATACATGTTCTTTTCGCCGCCGGAGTAACCAATTGCGGTCAAGATAATAGAGTTGTTGAGACTGAGTCCTGTGTAATTGTTAGCGCTAGCTCTGATTTGATAGGAGACAATTCTAAGGGTAACCATACCATAGTAAGCAACATCGAGGAAGAACCATGATCCAGCTGTGCCGAGAAGGACTTTGCCGTATTTCCATTGCGAGTAGTGGGACCAGAACTCTTTCATGGATGCCTTGGGGACCTCGAGGGTAGTAGCAGACTCTTGAAGGGTGGTGATTCTCTTGATCTCATCTGGTTGTCCAGCTGACTTTCCTTCGAGGTAGGCTCGTGAATCGACACCTGCTTTCTCAATATCACGAGCTACGTCGAATGTGTACCGAGGTGTCTCGGGAATGGTGAGACGGTAATAGAGTGCGATGCACCCAGGAACGGCACCAAAACCACTGTCTTGAATTAGATCATTGCAATTCGCAAGGGGCGTTAAACCTACATGACAACACGCCACATTTTATCGGTGGCAAGCTGGCAAGGACCAGTGCACGTTGATGCTTTGCTACCGAGCATGAGAGATTCTTTGAATCCCGCGGTAACGATTAGCGCGACGATGGCAGCTGTGAACTGACCGATACCTTGCATGGCAAAGACGGCGTTCATCATTGCTCCTCTCCATTTGGTAGTAGCAAACTCGGATGTAATGACAGAAGATAATGGGTAATCACCACCAATTCCGATACCCTGGTATGGTTAGCTTGCTATAGAACAGCACTCCGGGATCCGTACCATAAGAACACGCCAAAAGATAAGAAGTCCGGTGATAGACATGGCATGAGATGAAGAGGTTAAAGCTTGGGCAAGAGTTGCGAAGATGATAATGATCAGCTCGAGTCCATACATCTTCTTACGTCCAACCACATCTGCGAGGTATCCGAAACCGAGCTGTCCAATAACCGTTCCGCCAGACGTAGAGACCTTGATCGCGGTGTCGGAGTGGGGTGGGAGGGTTCCATGTGATTTTGAATCTTGGAAAAAGGATATACCCAGCATTGCCGTAACTAAATTGATCGCGAAGATCTGGATATGTCTGATTAGCACGTACTTGGATGATCTGGATTTTGCCCAATATTCACATCATAGGAATCTGTGAAGAAACCAACACCGGCTACCACACAAGCACGAACATGGTACCATCCAAACGGAGCTTTATCGATCTCTGCCAAAGCAAGACGACGGCGCTCATTGGGATCTTGAATGTGTGCAAAGTCGTTGTGGAAGTTGTGGAAAGCATTATTCCCACCGGCAGTCTTAGTGACTGGAGCGGATGGAGCTGCCATTGTACTGGATTGGTCAAGTACTGGAAGACGGGCCTATGTGATCAAAGTCCCAAAGTTCGATTTTGGCGAGGCGAGGGTGACTACTGATACTCTATGGAAGAGTGGCTAGGTGAATAGAGACGCGCTGAAGAGAAAGAAAGAAGAGATGTAGTGCAGCAGGGGAGACATGACTTTTAAAGCTGATCTGGGGGCGACAATCACACATGCGCGGAGGCCACGACTGGCCAGGATGAGAACGCACCGTAGTGGAGTGTTCCGTGGGGTGGGTACGCTTGTTCCATTGCACGCTTAGTCCTTAGTCTGGCAGCAGGATTCAGTGTTTTGGTACGTCTTCAAGGTTTGCAGACGGCCAATCACCAAACTCTCAGCAGAACGTGTTACCGGAGACGGCACACTGACAGAGGCGAACCCGGTGGTTGCTTTTACCAAACTGCTGGTTCGCAATGGGGTTGATTGTGGTCATACATGATATCTGCAGTCTGATATTCCTCGTTGACATGACATTCCAAACCCGTTCCTCCCGGGCCAAGCATCTCCAACACACAAGCATTCTGGATGCCGTTGTCCAAGAGTCTTGGAATATCTTGGGACAATCTTGGCTTTCATTCTGGCTTCACGGTCCCCTGCTGTTGCGGTTGCTGTTGCTGTCGGTGGAATTGCCCATATCGCCGTAGCTGAAGCCGGAGAGAGAAAAAACGAGATTGGAGTGAAGGATGGTTGGTGAGGTTGAATGTCGTGGAAATGCACCAATCATCCGCCATAGATCCAGAACGTGGCCAGAGCATTCGTTCTCCACGATTTTCTGGAGTGGAGAGAGTGGGGCATGGAGAGGCACTTTCACCAATGAAATGACGTGGATGACCAGAGTGGATCCAGTATAGCTTGGCGGTCCTGAGCTGAGTTGATGGACGCGATACGGTAAACTATTACTAGGGTTGGTTAACTCTCGTATCATCACTAACGATTTTTATAGATTCTAGTATGGTTGCTCCTATAATAATAGTATCCCCACGACTGTTATCAATACAGTAAGTAATACTATCCTCACTAATATCCTCACTAGTACTATCACTAGTAGTATCACTAGTATCTCCATCTTCGGTCGTTTTACCAGCGCGCTTTTTCTTTTTATAGTCTCGCCTTTGACGGCGTGATGACTACTTACCATGTTCCAACCGCCAGAGTCGCCTCACTTTGTCCCGCCGCCGGCCGGTCCGAGTTTGTAGAAAAGGTGCCTGGGTTATCACCTAGTTGACTGGTTGACTGGTATCCAATGGAACAAGCAGCACATACACGATAGGTGATTGATGCTCATCCAGATGCTACATGCCATGCCACATGAATTGCAAAAGAAGATATCCTGTGATCCTATTAGATGTGCTATGTCAAATCTCATGTGGCAATAATCTGAACATGCAAGCGTCATCGTGCTTCTCTTGATGTTAATACGTTTCAGGTTGTTGGGCTCGGATAGCTATGTCAGAAGTCCGAAGCCCTCCTTTTCTTCAACTTCACCACCATGTTGCCATTCTCGGGTAGGCGAAGCTCTACGCCTCTGCTAATCATCATATTTAGCAACTTCACTATCGTCGCTGCCAAGGAGCAATACCGTTGATGCCCAAGTAGTGGCGCGGACAAGCTTTGCCAATACCAGCCAGCACCGGCAGACAAATTCGAAGAAAGCCAAGAGAGTCAAGACATTAATCTTCCGGCATGGCATTTGCTTGTGTTCTTGGCTGTGTTTTAGCGTCTACAAACGTCAGGAAGCCAGCGACTAAGTCTTTCGTGTGAGGTGGACAGCATTAGGTCGCTAATCCAAAGGAAAAAACCCTCAGTTATTTCTGTGCAATTGATCTGGAAACGTAGTTTTCGCTTGTATCCTGAAGCGTCTCTCGATGCATATACCAATTATGTTGTAGACATAGCCTTTCCCGAAGCAAAGCCGTTGCCGTTGTGCAGAAAGCGTGTCGATGGAGCATTGAATTCTAAATTATAGTATTTACTTCAGCTAGCCAACAACAATCTTAACAGCATGTACCTTTCAGATAAAATTATTACTTAGTTCCCGCGTACATGCATGATGGGTATAAGGGGACGCCGTGGTGTTGATCTCGCTTACATCCCATAATTCACACCATGCACATGTCACCTTACCCTGTGGATCGACTTGCACTACATATTACCCTAATGCGTCCAAATTCTTCCATATTTGGTTGTTCTCAACTTCAGGCTTTATCTAAGGCGCATTTTGCACCGTAGTTTCGTTTTGCAAATCTAAGACTGTATTTAAAGTAGCGTCGGCTGCTTACCTGCTCCCCAGGCAGGATACTTCGTGAGACTTATACACACGGCGTCTTGTGCTTGACAGGTCCCCACTAATACACCTTGTCGAATCTGAACCAAATGCCCGGAAAGCGACATGGTCCATGAGTGGGACTAGAAATACTACGGTCCATTACATGATCAGTAATTGAAATATTATGTAGAAAAAGCTCAAGAATAGAGAATAGCAAAAGGTTGTCCCTGGAGCGATCATCATCTAGCTAGATTCCCTATTGCTAAAGATGTTCTAAGCTACCATTATATGCAATTCGACTACATATGGCAGGAGCACCCCCGATATCAAGCTACTAACAGAGCACTATGACTTTACTTCTTCTGCAGCATACCTGTACATCTTTCCAAACGGTACATATTAAAAGGAGATAAAAGGGATCTGCAGAAGTAAGGAAGTTTCAGATGGCTATCAAAGATATACGGAAAAAACGTATATCCAACCCTGCTTCTGAGGGTGCGTTTATTGTCTATTCATCTCTTCTACGAAGGCACCTGGTGAACTAGAAATTCCAGTGCTAGCGCGGTCAAACACACATTGGTGGGCGAGTTATTGGATACTCCACCGTATTTCTTACTTTATATTTCAACTCAAAATATGTTCTGACTAGTAGTTACGTTACAAATATTTTCGTTGACCTATCGTTGGTCTGAGATGTTAGGTTGCGATTCACCAATCAAGGTCTTTTCATAATCATGTTGTGATTTCCCATCCGATTTCCTTATGATGATATATTCTCTAGTGTGTATCTATCCTTGGATGACTCTCAATACTAGCAGCTTTTGCTAAGTTTGAGCTCGAAGGCCTGTTATGCTGTTGTGCTGTTGTGCTGTTTGAATGCTTTGGAGCAACCTAAAAGTCCTTCTAGTGAGTCGCAAATCAAGGCTTTTTATCTTATGAGAAGCAGTCTACACCATGTTAAATAACATGCCATAGGCTCGCATCATTACATCAGTTGGTCGAAATAATAAAGCTAAGCCATGAATTCTGATCTGCGTAAGTTTGAAGCACTTATATTAGTATCATAATATTATCTGTAATTACAGATAAAAATACCGATTTCTAACTCTCCGAAGCAGTCATAGTAGTACTTTACCAGCTTACTATGAGCTTATCTGCTCTCATCTATACAATGTAAACTTTAGAATATTTCACAAATACTTGTGCTGGGAGGTGTTGTCTTCGCATATAATACGCTTGGTCGGTCACCAAATTCTGCTGGATGGTTCTCAGAAACTAGTTATTTCGTGATATTTATAAGCTTAAAAACTCACAGCGGTGATAGGGCATTAGCTCATAAGATAAAATGATTTGCTAGATGACTAGTCAAGTGCGAAAAAATGCACTATTCATTTGAGGTTGTTGTGGCCTGAGGCCACACCCTCATTAACTAGTATACTTAGACCTCTCCCGTACGGAGAGCTTTCTTCCCTAGACTTTACCAAACCAAGGACCTTATTTCACGTTTTACGCACAGGAACCTCTCCTCCGCCTTCATCGTGAGTCCAGGTCCTTGACAGAGGTCAATGACTACTGATAAGTGAAATATTTGTCATGGTACCAAGAAACCGACATAATCAGAACATGGCATATGTTTCTGCATCAATGATTGCCGTTGACCTGCTCTTAAAGTTGTGGCCACCTTGCTCGTATGATAGGTATCAAAAATGGGTCAATCTGCATTGCTGACCAACAGCCGAGGTTGTGAAGGAGCCATAAAAAACCAACAACAATCCGACGCAACTCTTGCATAGCCAATTATGATGTGTGGTACGGTGGAAAATTACTGCGTCTTTACTCGCAGCAACCATACTATACAGGTTTTAAAATCCGTTTTCAGTTCTCTATTGAGCTTCCCTTCATCATTCAATGTATTTTGCATCCAGTAGATATCCGCCAGAGGAAGGACCGAATCTGCAGCACTTCGGCGAAGCTGCATGTCGCTTATGTGTCATACCACTTGTTTCATAGGTTTAGTGGCGTGTGATTCGTCATTTCAAGATATATCTTTGCTATTGGCTGAAGAAAATGAATTCACTGGCATCTCGACTTCCAACATTCGCCATGAGAACTAAAGGTCTAGCGGTGCAGACTGATGCTGCATGCATGCATAATATGCCGAGGAATAGAATGACCTTGGACACATAAGTACTCTGGGTATGCACCTCATGCGCCTCGCAATTGGAGGTGCTGCTCAAATTATTGCTATGAGAGAAGTCATTACAATCAACACCGCTACACTTATCCATTGCTAGTAATCGGCTTGTAAGGTTGATCTCCATTTCAATTTGCAAAGATCTTCTCAGATGGCGTTAGATTCAGGAATTCGGTCCCTGGTGGAGCCATATCGTCCGTCTTTGTTCGTTTTGGCTTCGCAAGTGGCAGCCGCCACTTTGAACGCCGCAGCAAAGTTCATTGAGACAATACCTGAGCCGGTACATCCATTCTTCATACTGTATATACGGATGTTGATAACAGGACTTGGATGTACATGGTATCTTTGGCATATTGGATCTTTCAAGTCAGCAGTCTTTATTGGAGAAAGCGATGTGCGGGGTTTTATTCTCCTACGAGCGTTCGGTGGGGTTTGTGGTGCGACGGGATTCTTCTGTATGTTTCTTGCTTAACTCCTAAGTGCTTGTATTGTTTTACAAAGAGTTTAATCATACGAGCGTGGCATTTTCAGTAGGTTAGTGCTCATGCTAACTGAGTACCCTCACACAAGTCTCTATACTATATCTAAGTCTCAGTGAAGCTACAGCTTTGAGCTTCCTAGGCCCTCTAGGGTCGTTGATACTCACAAGATATCTATCCTTCGCTACAGTCCAATGGACTGACTGTATCGGCGCTGTGGGAGCACTCATAGGTGTCGTACTTATAGCGCAACCTGAAGACATATTTGGTTCAAAAATGATTGAGGATCGTGATTGTGAAGCGATACAAGGCTACACGAAAGGCTTAGCATTTGGTGTCCTCGGCTTCTTTGGAGGTGTAGTAAGTGACGGAAAATACTTTGGCATATTTATGGTTTTTCCGGAGCAATTGGAAGGCTGATATAGTTCCAGATTGCACTCACTTCGATACGGCGCGTTGGCACGCGGGCTCATCCTCTTACAAGTGTTAATATGTTCGCTTGGGGTATGGTATTTGTGAGCGGATTCGGACTCTTGTTTATTCCCGGAGCAACATGGCCAAGAAGCCCATTTGTATGGGCATGTCTAATATATATAGGTACCTGCGGCTTTATCATGGTCAGTTTACCAGGTCTTTCTCTTACCCTTTCCAAATAACATGATGCTCAAGACCATTATAGGAGTATTTTCTTACCATTGGAATATCGAACGATACATCCTCAGCCGCTACACTCATGATTTACTCGCAGATAGTCTGGGCACTCATGGTCGACCGTGTTCTATTCCAAGAGACAATTAATATATGGGCCATTCTCGGTGCCGTAACCATTATTAGTAGCCTTTGCCTGGTGACCTTAGTTGGAGGAGGCAACAAACTTAGTGGTACAGCCTACAAAATTCTGAAAGCCGGGGATGACGAATGCGTGGAAAGATTGAGTTTAGAGGAAATACATACTGAGGGGACCAGTCATTAGAGAGCAACTGACACGGCAACATATTGCCACTCTATCCCGCACAAATTAGTTTACTGGGCCTGGCAATCTCTATACGTAGAGAGGATTATGCTTGCGAAGTTTTACCTGCAGAAGTAGAAGTGCCTAATGGATAGCTGGGATACGGAGCCGAAACAACCAACGAAGAATCTACTCAATAAGCATATCATCTAGTGCCATTGATTTCCGGAGTAAAGAAATATAATTAGACAGAGTTATAGAAATTTATTCATCTCCAGATTTTTTGGGTGGAGTAGTTTGATTCGCAAGGCACAAATAGCTTAAACATCACTAGAGCACTAGCATCATCTTTTAGACACTTGCTTAGTACAGAAGCTAAGATCACAACATGAGAACCCTCATATAGGCAATTCTAATTTGCGTCTTAAACATGAATAGTAGCTGCTCTAACCTGAGTCGATCCCTGAGCTGCCGTAGATCACGATGCATGAATGTCATGTTCTAGAAGCGAGACTCAGCCACACGTGTGTTTCGGCCCCAAGGCCCGGCTGTCTTACACAGAGCACAGTGAAAGTTTGCGATTCAGAATGGGGCTATAAAACATAGCACAGATTGAACCATGAAAGTAATAACCGCAGACTAACAAGCGTACGACTCTATCCAAGTTGCTTGAAGATGATAAATACGCCAATGACATTCTTTCCAACACTTGGGACATCGTTGCCTTGTATCTTGCGTGAAAGTAAACTAGGGCGGAGAACTTGCAAGTGTGAGTAATCTTGTTGGCCATTTGTCAGTTCATTTATTTCCAACACTTGGCAACGTTTCTGGCCATTGGTTTAGTCTTTTGCGTTGTTCGAATTAAATACTTCTATTATCTCACTTGCTGTATATGCCGTTGTGGTAGTCTTCATTTAATGACGATCTTTATACGTCTTGTATCACTTCAAGTCTGACACAACACTACCAAGCCGAAAATCACCAATCATCATGTCTAGTAGTACGCCTAAGACTGAGATCAAATCTGCCCTCGTTATTGGGGGATGTGGTTCTCTCGGTCATCGGATTGTCGAGCAGCTCTTGGAGCTCAAGCCCACTCCTCAGGTAGCTGTCTTTGATATCCAGAACAAGACCAACAGGATACAAGGTGTTGAGTACTATAATGTTGATATCACGTGTAAAGACCAGACCTACTCTTCACTTATTAAATCACGCCCAGAGGTGATCTTCCATACAGCTTCGCCACCAGCTGGTCTATCGGATCTTCCACTTTATATGAGAGTCAACGTTGAAGGTACCCGCAATCTACTCGAGTGTGCTAGTGTAAGTTGCGATCTCTTTTGTAGACTTTTCCAAGTACTAGCCTGTATGAATGACACTATGGCATGCATCTTCAACATTTTGGACGATGCTGAAAAGAACATATTACAGGAGCTAGGTGTGAAAGCGTTCGTTTACACGTCTAGTGCATCTGTTGTGCATGATTCGGTCAGTGATCTAACCGAAGGAGATGACTCTCTACCTCTCCTTTACCTGCCACATCAAACAGAAATATACTCGCATTCAAAAGCAGTAGCCGACCAACTTGTCCTTGACGCAAACAGCAACACCTCAGGTGGTTTACTAACAACATGCATTCGACCCACAACGATGTTTGGCGAAGACGATGCAGTTACCAGAGCAATTGTTGAACGTGCCGCAGAAGGGAAACTTAAGTGGCAGGTCGGCAACGGCAACAATCTCTGCGATTGGACTTTTAACGAAAATGTGATTCATGCGCAGTTCCTAGCTGCGGAAGCTTTGCTCAACTCCCCTGCTCAGAATTCAGCATCTGAAGACATGCGTGTTGCCGGTCAGGGTTTCATCATTACGAACGATGAGCATATATCGTTCTGGAAGTTTGCTCGGATGATTGGAAATGCGGCTGGGTATATTACTATGGAAGAGGACGTAAGATCGATGCCAAAGGGAATTGGGCTCATGGTAGCGGCGATCGCTGAGTGGGTGACTTGGATCATCTCCTTTGGAAGGCAGAAGTCGAGGCTGAATAGAGTTGGCATCAAGTTCAGTTGCATGACTAGGACCTTTCGCATTGATAAGGCGAAGAGGGTTTTGGGCTACAAGCCAAAGGTCAGCTTGCTGGAGGCTATTGAACGGAGTGGAAAGTCTTTCCGTCGTCATGAATCCAAAAAGAAAGCTTAGATGGCGTGAGAACTCAGAAGCTCTGTTCGTCTCGAAGGCTGGCTTGGACCTGAAGAGGACGAGAAATCTAGTCACGCACGGTCCATTCAGAAATTTATCTTTCCTATAGTAAATAACTCGTGATACATCCGCCATCCTTGTGTTCGGCAATATCGCCTGATAACAATGTTTGTCATCGACTTATCGATCGGGTGAATGGTTGATAATAAATACCACTACTCACCACAGGATATCTATACTGGATTGGCTGAGATTATATACGGCCGCCGAAGTAGACATTTTTCTCAATGAATGACTATAATGTAATCAGCAGCCTCATCCACTGCGCAGTTTGGGTTTTATGACTAAAACAAGACAATCCTTGACTTATCTATTGCTAGATCAGATGTTTCTAGTACGATTGTAAAAACAAAACATGACTGTGTGAAATTAGAAAATTCTGCTCTCGAGGGATGGCCTAGCATCCAGGATCATCAGGTGATGTCCTATAATGGCGCTTCTATCCCATCGACATTTCCGTCCCAACTAGCGCGCCTTCGTAAAATGCTATTCCAAAAGATCTTTTGTTGTACTCATACAGCAGCCGAGATGGAGAGAGGGGTTCTTTTTTTTTTTTTTGGAGGTATTAGCTATTATCTGCTTGAACTGATGCATTCTATGCTGAGATAAAATGTTGGAATTAACAAGTACACGCCCCAATCGCTTCCCTTAAATTACCTCATCTATTCACTTGTCTTGAATCGCAATTCTCTTTGGTCCAAAATCTCAGGCTTACAACTCAATTGGCGATGGTCGGTGTTCTTCTATTCCAAATATTCTGCTCAACAGCATCCATTAAAAAGCTCGCCACACTAGCTCTCGAAATTGACATGAAGCCTCCCATTCTCTTTCCTGCATCATCAAATACCTTTACAGGGGCTTTTGGCCCATTTGTCAGACGATTTGGGCGAACCAAAACAAAATCCAGACCTGTGGCCTTCACTTCTTTGTCAACCATTCCATGGTCTACGTAAGAGACGCCAAGGTTCGTATGCTGAATGGCAAATCGCATTGGAAGAATCACATTTGGAAGTGAATCTGCTGTTCCAAATGATGACATAACGACGAGCTTCTGGATGGAATGCTTTTCCATCACGGACACAACATTAGCTACAGAGTCCGCCATAAGTCGCTGAGGCGTGTCGGGGGCTCTCGCGTTCGCGAGAGTGACAATCACTGAAGATGGTTGATCAAATTTTGTGGTTTGATACGCATTCTCAATATCTTCGAGAACTAATGGAGATCCTTGGTCGAGCAAGTTAGTCACCGTACTTCTTCTAGCTGCAACAATATCCGTACCTTTGACAATGGTTAAACCATCTCTAGCCTCCATAGTGTCTGGATTTCTGACAAGAGCAGTCACTTTAAATCCTCTGTCAAGAGCTTCGTTGACTGCATGGACTCCTGTCTGCCCATTTCCGCCGAGGATTAAAATTCGAGACATGATTGGTTTGTTGGGCTTTGCGAAAGGTATTAGATTGAGATGTCAAATTTAGGCGGCTTTTTTCAAACAAGTTTGTGATCAGTGAAAGAAGATTGTTGATATGCAATTCATTTGGTTGGTATAAAAGATTTGTTGGCACAAGACCGGTGTTTATATACCTCCGTCTAAAATGTCCAAGCCCTACGCTGATCACAAATTCTCTATTGTGTAAGCAACCTATTCCAACGTACATCGCCAATTAACAGCGTGTCTAGGATGCGTTCCTTTCGGCATTACGTTTGGACTCGGGTTTTAGCACTGCCTTATAAGATCTACGAGATTATCGCTTCACTTATTGGCCAGCCTGTTAGAACTCCAAGATTTGAAGGAAACTGAATTTTTTGAGAACTTCATTGAACAAATAAGATTGCTACACAGCCTCCTACTTCAATGGGTGCCCTATTCTAGTCCATAATTCCTGGCGATAATGCCAATATATCACAATGCTGCTTACGAACAACCCAATCACTAGAGGCGCCTGCAACGAATTTGCCGATTAAAGCGATATCTCCGGCATGACACGTGATATCGAAAACTGTATATACTAAGCAACTTAACACTTATTTATCTCTGAGCAATAGAACTTTCAAGTCGTTTTTACTCATATCTTCTACTATCGAAATTATAGCAATCAAGTAAACTTTCCTTCTCCGAGCGCGATGTCTACTCCTAGACCTAAAGAAATCACCATCATTGGTGCAGGCTTGGCAGTAAGTCTCTAAAAACCGAATCTGGCTATACCATACTGACAAAATTTAGGGACTTAGTCTTGCTCTAGCTTTACATAGGCTATCAATACCATGTGAGATTTACGAATCACGGGAGGGGAACTTCGAATTAGGTGGAGGTCTCATGCTCTCCCCAAATGCTCTTCGTGTTCTCGACTCGCTTGATGTCTATGAGAAAATCAAAAAGCAAGGCTATAATTTCGAAACTTGCAGTTTCAAAACATCAGATGGGGAAACTAAAGGTGTCTACTACTTCGGCCATGAGAAGATTTATGGTTACAAAGGCTTGCGTATATATCGTATGGATATATTCAACACTTTACGGTCTATGCTCGAGGAACGGAAAGTGCCAATACACTTCGGGAAAAAGTTCTCCCACGTAGTATCAGAGAGTGAAGAAAATGTCACCTTTCAGTTTGCGGATGGGTCTGAGAAAACGACACCTCTCCTCGTTGGAGCCGATGGGATACATTCTAAAGTCCGCCGATATATATACCCGGGCCTCCTCCCCAGCTTCTCCGGGATTGTCGCGGTCACAAGTGCAATCCCACGCTCAGCGATTCGTCTTCCGGAAAACGACCCCAATTATTCTCTTCCAGCTCAAATTGCCACCTCGACTGGTGGGTTTATCTTAGCACCCCAGGGTGCTGACGGCTCGGAGTTGCTCATCGGAAGACAACATGTATTTGCTGAGCGTAATCGCCAGGGGTGGGACGATTTAAATGCTGATAAAAAACAGCTAGCAGCTCTTATCCAAAGCGATATCGACTCTCAACCAGACATTGTGAAGTCAGCACTGGAGGCCATCAACCCCGAAAGAATCCAAACGTGGCCTTTCTACACCGTCCCTCGCCTTGAGTCGTGGTCATCAAAAAGCAATCGCGTTGTTATCCTTGGCGATGCTGCTCACGCCATTCCCCCTACGACTGGACAAGGTGTCAACCAGGCGTTCGAGGATATTTATGTTTTCGCTCTATTGCTCGGCAAGCAGGCGGAGGAGCTAGATTGGGATCAAGCAATCAAGCTGTGGCAGAGCTATCGAGTTGAGAGGGTTGATCGGCTTCTGGAGTTGACCAGAAAATTGAACAATAACCGATTGCCTCTTAGTGAGCAGATGAAACTAGCGAAGAATGATGTCTGGAACGACGAAACTGGGAAAGGCGACCCAGAGGAGATGAGCTGGCTGTTCGGTCCTACATTGGACAATGTGGTGAAAGAATGGGTCAGCAGTAGGTCAAATATCAATGCCTAGCGGTTTACATCGGTACGAATCTTTCTTTATACGGAATTTGCAGTGTTGATTGGATGGTTCTTAAAGTCTCCTTCTAGAGAGATCAATGTTCAAACTTCAGATTCGAGGTCTCGAATTCTTCAAAGGCAGATTATTATTGATTAAACAGTTTGCCTGCTTGGTATAGAGTGTTGTCTGGAAACTTTTGCGTCATTATTCATTGTGGGAAGCGAGAGCCCATGGCTTAGAAGTTGCAAAAACATCTCATCAATTGTGCTTTAAAAGTTTGCGATCGCAGAATATAGGAATGACATGATGCATGCACAGCACAGTGCCTACCAGTACTATCAC
>Ga0247737_1000064_pt1 | contig 28593 bp, 25 predicted proteins | sample UWRJL028104C2_FD_180937 | JGI IMG/M metagenome (GOLD analysis project Ga0247737, IMG submission 180937) | Plant litter microbial communities from Arlington Agricultural Research Station in Wisconsin, United States - UWRJ-L028-104C-2 | ecosystem: Environmental > Terrestrial > Plant litter >...
CGACCTGCATGACCGGGTGACCTTCCTCGGGTTGGTCACCGAGACCGACAAAGCTCGCATGCTGCGCAGTGTCGACGTCTATGTGGCGCCGAACACGGGCGGTGAGAGCTTCGGCATGATCCTCACCGAGGCGATGGCCGCCGGTACGGCGATCGCGGCCAGCGACCTCGACGCGTTCCGCCGGGTGCTCGACGGCGGCCGGGCCGGGGCACTCTTCCCGACCGGGGACGCCCAGGCGCTGTGCGTGCTGCTGGACAGGCTGCTCGACGATCCCGGCCGCCGCTCTGAGCTCTCCGCGGCGGCGGTCGAGGCTGTCGAGGACTTCGACTGGCCCGGCGTCGCGCGGCGGGTCCTCGAGGTGTACGGGACGGCGATCGAGGCGACCGACGGCCGGGTCATGGACGACGGGTGGGCGGAACCACGCTCCGGCACATGACATTCACGGGCACCGGGGCATTACCATTCCCGCCATGTATTGGGTGGTGGGTCTCGTTGCGGCCGTCGTGCTGCTCGGGGCTTACCTCGGCTGGACGGCCCACCGGGTCGAGCGGGTGCACGTGCGCGCCCAATCGGCCGAGCGGGCTCTCGACGCCCACCTGATGCGCCGGGCCGCGGCGGCCGCGGTGGTGGCCGAGCAGTCCGACATCGTGGAGCTCTACGCGGCGGCCCGCCTCGCGCTCGACGCCGAGGCCGAGGAGCGCGAGTCCGCCGAGAACGACCTGACCCGGCAGTTGCAGGCGGTCACGCTCGTCGTCGGTGACCCGGCCGCGCGCACCCTGATCGCTTCGAGCCGCCGGGTGGTGCTGGCCCGGCAGGTGCATACCGACCTGGTCCGCGACGCCCTCACCGCCCGTCGCCGGCCCCTGGTGCGGGCATTGCGGATGGCCCGGCACTATCCCCGGCCGCACTATTTCGACATCGAGGAGCCCCCGATGCCGGCGGCGATCAGGATCCCCGCTCCCGCGGTTCCGGCCGTGCCGCTCGAGCCGGTCTGACCGAGCCGGTCTGACCGAGCCGGTCTGACCGAGCCGGTCTGACCGAGCCGGGCCTTGCGGCCCGGCCCGGCGGCTGTCGGACGAAGATCACCAGCCGCGCTCGGCGAGGCGGTGCGGCACGGCCTCGTCCTCGACGTTGATGCCGACCATCGCCTCGCCCAGACCGCGGGACACCTTGGCGATCACGTCGGGGTCGTCGTGGAAGGTCGTCGCCTTCACGATCGCGGCCGCGCGCTGCTCCGGGTTGCCGGACTTGAAGATGCCGGAGCCGACGAAGACGCCCTCGGCGCCCAGTTGCATCATCATGGCGGCGTCGGCCGGGGTCGCGATGCCGCCCGCGGTGAACAGCACCACCGGCAACTTGCCCAGCTCGGCGACCTCGCGCACCAGCTCGAACGGCGCCTGCAGCTCCTTGGCCGCGACGAAGAGCTCGTCCTCGGGCAGCGTCTGCAGCCGGCGGATCTCGCCGCGGATCTTGCGCATGTGGGTGGTCGCGTTGGAGACGTCGCCGGTGCCGGCCTCGCCCTTCGACCGGATCATGGCCGCGCCCTCGGTGATGCGGCGCAATGCCTCACCCAGGTTGGTGGCACCACAGACGAACGGCACCGTGAAGTTCCACTTGTCGATGTGGTTGGCGTAGTCGGCGGGGGTCAGCACCTCGGACTCGTCGACGTAGTCGACGCCCAGTGCCTGCAGCACCTGCGCCTCGACGAAGTGCCCGATGCGGGCCTTGGCCATGACCGGGATGGAGACGGCGCCGATGATCCCGTCGATCATGTCAGGGTCGGACATCCGGGACACACCGCCCTGGGCGCGGATGTCGGCCGGCACCCGCTCCAGGGCCATGACCGCCACCGCTCCCGCCTCCTCGGCGATCTTCGCCTGCTCCGGCGTGACGACATCCATGATCACGCCGCCCTTGAGCATCTCCGCCATACCGCGCTTGACGCGGGCGGTGCCGATGGCAGGCTGGTTCTCAGACATGGTGGTTTCGGCTCCTCAAGCAGAGTTTCGGTGCCCCGATGCTAGCCACGTCCGGTGGCTCGTCCGATGGCCAATCGCCCCCAAGGTGGCCTGCACGCCGAGCCGTGTGCGCGGGCCAGGCGGCATCAGGGGCAGCTCCAGCTCCGGCTGGTTCGGGTGGGCGAGCCACCCGGCGCGGCCAGGTCGCTCAGTGTGCGCGGCGCGGCGCTGAGCCGGTCGATGTGGTCGCGCACCCTGCGCACGGCGGACACGGGCCGACTCTAAGCTGGAAACGTGAACATCGGAGTGCTGGCCCTGCAGGGCGACGTCCGCGAACACCTCGCCGCACTCGCCGAGAGTGACGTGCTGGCCCGGCCGATTCGTCGGCCCGAGGAACTCGGCGACGTCGAGGCCCTGGTCCTGCCCGGGGGCGAATCGACCACCATCAGCAAACTGGCCGTGTCGTTCGGCCTGCTCGACCCGATCCGCAAGAGGATCGCCGACGGCATGCCGGTCTACGGCTCGTGCGCGGGCATGATCCTGCTGGCCACGAAGGTGCTCGACGGGCGTCCCGACCAGGAGTCGTTCCAGGGGATCGACATGACCGTGCGCCGCAACGCGTTCGGGCGGCAGGTCGACTCGTTCGAGGGAGACGTGCCGATCGAGGGGATCGAGGGCGGGGATTTTCACGCCGTGTTCATCCGTGCGCCGTGGGTCGAGGAGATCGGCGGCGAAGTGCGGGTACTGGGCCGCGTCAAAGAAGGTCAGGCCGCCGGTAGGATTGTGGCCGTTCGGCAGGGCAACCTGCTCGCCACGGCTTTCCACCCGGAGCTCACCGGCGACCTCCGCGTCCACCGGTACTTCGTCGAGATGGTCCGCCAGGCCGCCTGAGACCACGGAGGTTGTTGCATGTCTGGCCACAGTAAATGGGCGACGACCAAGCACAAGAAGGCCGTCGTCGACGCCAAGCGCGGCAAGATGTTCGCCAAGCTGATCAAGAACATCGAGGTCGCGGCCCGCACCGGCGGCGGCGATCCGGCGGGCAACCCGACGCTGTTCGACGCCATCCAGAAGGCGAAGAAGAGCTCCGTCCCCAACGACAACATCCACAACGCGGTCAAGCGTGGTTCCGGCCTCGAGGCCGGCGGCGCCGACTGGCAGACGATCATGTACGAGGGATACGGCCCGAACGGTGTCGCCATCCTCATCGAGTGCCTCACCGACAACCGCAACCGCGCGGCCACCGAGGTGCGCACGGCCCTGACCCGCAACGGCGGCACGTTCGCCGATGCCGGCAGCGTCTCCTACCTGTTCAACCGTAAGGGCGTCGTCGTCGTCCCGGCCGAGGGCCTCAGCGAGGACGACCTGATGCTGGCCGTCCTCGACGCCGGCGCCGAGGAGATCAACGACGACGGCGAGCAGTTCGTCGTGGTCAGCGAGCCGACCGACCTGATCGCGGTGCGCACGGCCCTGCAGGAGGCCAAAATCGAGTACGACTCGGCCGACTCGCTGCTCATCCCTACGATGAACGTCGAGGTCGACGAGGAGGCCGCCCGCAAGGTTCTCAAGCTGGTCGATGCCCTCGAGGACTGCGACGACGTCCAAGAGGTCTACACGAACGCCGACATCAGCGACGACGTCCTGGCAGTCATTGACGTGTGACATCTGGTCTAGTGACCAGTAGGGTGAGGGGGTGCCGGCAACCGGGCCCGGCTAAGACGTGCCGCCCATCGGGGACCTCGGCGTCGAGGACCTCCTCACCCGGCCCGAGGGCTACCGCGACGAACGGTGCGCGGAAAACCTCGTCATCGTGGCTTACGGTGTGGGACCGGTGTCTGCTCCTGTCCGAACTCGATGCGGAGTTCCACGCGAAGGGCGAGGCCTGACGCCTGGTCGTGCGACCAGTATCGTGGCGGGATTGAGTCATCTTGGCGTGGAGGTGCGACCCGCCCATGACCGGTCTCTTACTACCGCCCATCGAGGATCTCGACATCGAGGACCTCGCGTCGCTGCCCAAGCCCTACCGCTACGAGTTGCGCTCGGGCAACCTCGTCATCACGGCCCCCTCCACCTATTGGCACAAGCTGATGGCCCGCCGCATCCTGATCACGCTGCACGCGGCCGGCCACAACGTCTTCCAGGACCCAGGCGTACGGGGTGATCGGCCGCGCGACAACCGCGTGCCCGACCTCGGCGTCGTGACGCGCCTGCCGTCCGATCTCGCGAACTTCTCGAACCTGCCGGCCTCGTCCTTCAGCCTGGTCGTCGAGATCGTCTCCGAGGAAGCGCCGAACGGCGAATACACCGACAAGGCCGCCTGGTACGCCGAGCACGGCATCCCCGAGTACTGGATCGTCGACCAGACCCCCGACCGCTCCCACGACGACGCCTTCGTCCTGGTCCATCGCCTGCTGCTGGCCGGGGGCGAGCCGATCTACGGGCGCGAGCGCAATGTCCTGCTTTCCGACCTCGAAATCGAATATCCTCATATTGACGCGTGACACCTGGTCTCCTGACCACTGGTCTCGGAGGTGGAGAGAGTTCGATGGGAACAGAGGAGGAACCCATGACAGATCTCGCAGACAGACCCGACGTGGCAGAGGGGGTCGACGAAGATTTGCTAGAGGAAGCCCGCCTGCAGGTCGGCGCCGCCTCCAGTCAGGAAGTGATCAATATGGCGCTGCGGCGTCTGGTCGACGACAAGCGGGAACGCCGGCTTCGTGCCTACGACAACCTGCAGCGCATGGCCGCGGAGGGACTGCTCGTTCTCGATGAGGTCGAGCGGAGGGATTCGTGAAATACCTGATCGACACGAGTGCACTGAGCCGCATCTGGCACAACCAGGTGGACGCGGGCTGGCGTGAGGTCGCGGGCAACGGTGTCATCGCGGTGTGCGAGCCGGTTCTGACCGAGATGCTGGTCAGCGCCGACTCGAAGCAGTATGTCGCGGTGGAGAACGAGATCCGTGAGACCTATCCCTACCTCACCGTGCCGGACGCTGTCTGGGATGAGGTGGACACGATCCGGCACGAGTTGGCCCGACGCAGTGCGCACAGGGGCCCGAGCGTGGTCGACATGGTCGTCGCCTCGACGGCGATCCGGTAGCAGTTGACCGTCTTGCACGACGACCGCGACTACGAGACGGTGGCCCGTTTCCTGCCGCATCTGAAGCAACGACGGATCAACACGCCCCCCGAGCAAGGCGATTTGCAATGACCTAGATCGATCTGTGCGGTGATTCCCGAGGGGGCCGGTCTTACGCGGCCGGCCCTCTCTCAGTAGTCGACCGAGATCGAGGACATGGTCTGGATCAAGGCGGCTATGAGGAGGATGCCGAGAGCGATGCGGCGTCCCACGGCGTGCCACTGCTGGCGCCGGTAGGCCTGACACCAGGCGATGCCGGCGTCAGCGGAGGCCAGCACCACGCCGGAGCGGTGGGTGTCGGGCACGAGTGCGGCCTTGAGCAGGGCGAGGCTGCCACCCCGGCGGTAGAGCGCGGGCGCGTACGTCTGCTGCCGCATCACCCGCACGTCGACCTCGTAGATCTGATCCTCGCGCCACTGCCTCGTGCGTACCGCCAAGCGGTGTTGCAGGTAATCGCGGGCCGCCTGTGGCCTTCCGAGCAGGCGGCGACGCCACGACAAGCGGCGCCAATGGGATGCCACGTCGGCCAGGACATCCATGTAGAGATGCGCCGCCTCGAAGTCGCCGCCGACCAGTCGGTCGGTCTCGCGGCGCAGGTCAGCCAGGTGCGTCGCGACGAAGACGACGTACTCCTGTGGTGGCTCCTCGGACATGGGTGGAACGAGATACATGGCTCACACCCCCGCTCCCCATCGTCGAGGCGTGTCGCTGCCGAGCGCAAGAGGGGCGCGTATTAGGGTGTCGAACACACGTACGTCTAAGCATGGGGGAGGTCCGCGGTGCGCGTGCTCGGGATCGACCCGGGACTCACCCGTTGCGGGGTCGGTGTCGTCGAGGGTGTGCCGGGCCGGCCGGGCAAGTTGATCGCCTACTACGTGGTCTACACCGAGCCCGACGAGGACCTCGCCCTGCGCCTGCTGCACCTCGACCGATCCTTGGGCGAGCTCGTCGCGCGGCATCAGCCCGAGAGCGTCGCCGTCGAGAGAGTCTTTTCCCAGCACAACGTCCGTACGGTGATGGGCACCGCCCAGGCCAGCGCGGTCGCCGTGCTCGCCGGGGCGCGGGCCGGACTGCCCGTGCAGACCTACACGCCGAGCGAGGTCAAGGCGGCCGTCACCGGTTCCGGCACGGCCGGCAAGGCGCAGGTCACCGCGATGGTCACCCGGCTGCTCTCGCTCGACGCGCCGCCCCGTCCGGCGGACGCCGCCGACGCCCTCGCGCTCGCCATTTGTCATATCTGGCGCGGCGGCACGCGCGCCAGGATCCAGGCGGCGGCCGTCGCCGCCGCTCGCAAGGGGGGAAGCCGCCGATGATTGCCAGTGTGCGTGGAATGGTGGCGGCGATCGCGCCGGACAGCGCCGTCATCGAGGTCGGCGGCGTCGGCCTGCAGGTGCAGTGCGCCCCGGCGACGCTCGCGAACCTCAAGGCGGGCGCCGAGGCGCGGCTGGCCACCAGCATGGTCGTGCGGGAAGACTCGCTGACCCTCTACGGCTTCGCCGACGACGACGAGAAACACCTGTTCGAGCTGCTCCAGACGGCCAGCGGCGTCGGGCCGCGGCTGGCTCAGGCCGTGCTCGCCGTGCACCAGCCCGAGACCGTGCGCCGGGCCATCGCCGGCGGCGACCTGGTCGCCCTGACCCGGGTGCCGGGCATCGGCAAGAAGGGCGCCGAGCGGCTCGTGCTCGAGCTGCGCGACCGGATCGGTCCGCTGCCGACCGCCGACGGCCCGGTCGGCGTGCTCAGCGGCGCCTGGCAGGAACAGGTGCGTCAGGGTGTGCTCGCGCTCGGCTGGTCCGCCGCTCAGGCCGAGCAGGCCGTCGCCGCGGTCGCCGAGGGCATCGACGGTGAGGTGCCACCGATCCCGGTGCTGCTGCGCCAGGCCATCCGCCTGCTGGGCAAGGCCCGATGAGCGACCTGGTCTCGGCCGACCCCGGCGACAACGAGCTGGACGCCGAGGCGAGCGTCCGACCCCGCCGGCTGGCCGACTTCATCGCCCAGCACCGTGTCCGCGACCAGCTCACCCTGCTCCTCAAGGGCGCGATGGGCCGCGGCACCCCGCCCGACCACATCCTGCTCTCCGGCCCCCCTGGCTTGGGGAAGCCGGTTTCGGTGAACGCGCTTGTCCTCATGGGTGACGGCTCGCGTCGGCGGCTCGGCGACATCGTGGTGGGCGACGAGGTTGTCACCCGCACCGGCGAGGCGGCCGCTGTTCTTGCCGTCCATGAACAGGGGGAACTCGACTCAGTGCGGGTCCGGACGACCTCCGGCAGAGAGGTTGTCGCGGCGCCTGACCACCCGTTCTGGACGACCGAGGGCTGGATCAAGGCCGGCGACCTCACGCCGGATGACGTGCTGGCCAACGTGCTGTCGCCGGTGACCGTCGCCGGGGCCACCGAGGTGACAGACGAGTTCCGCCTGGCCGGCTACATGATCGGTGACGGCGGCACGAGCAATCAGGTCACCTTCACCGGCGGAGACGAAGCCGTCCTGGAGGATTTTCGTGCGGTGTGTGACCGTCTGGGATATTCGCACCGGACTCGGCCCAACTCGGCCCGCAGTGCTCTGGTGCGCGTTTCCGGCGTGAAATCGTGGCAGGCGGAGACAGGCCTGCTCGACAAGACCGCGTGGCTCAGGCGAGTCCCCGGATTCGTTTTCCGGGGCGACGAGCGGCAGGTCAGTGCCTTTCTCTCGGCTTACTTCGCCGGTGCCGGCACGGTGCGCCGCCGAGGCCGCGAGCCGTACGACGTGGTCATCGAGTTCCACAGCGTCTCCCGCGGGCTGCTTGAGGACGCTCAACACTTGCTGCTTCGGCTCGGCATCCAGTCGCGGCTGAGGCTCAAGCGGGGACGCCACCAAGGCCGTCCGCACGAATCCTGGCGTTTGTCGATCACTAGTCAGGACGACGCGGCGCGCTTCGCCGAGCGGGTCACTCCGATCGGGGAGAGCGGCCAACGGCTGCGCGAGTGGGCGCCACGCCGCGACCGCTTCGATGAACGGCTGACACCCGACCGGGTTGCGTCCGTCGAGCCCGCGGGATTGACGGAGTGTCGCTGCTTAACTGTTGCCGACGATCACACCTTTACCGTGAATGACCTGGTGGTGCACAACACCACCCTGGCGAACATCGTCGCGGCCGAGCTCGGGACCGGGATCCGGACCACCAGCGGGCCGGTGATCGAGCGGTCGGGCGACCTTGCCGCGATCCTCACCGGCCTCGCGCCGGGAGACGTGCTCTTCATCGACGAGATCCACCGGATCGCCAAGCCGGCCGAGGAACTGCTCTACAGCGCGATGGAGGACTTCCGGGTCGACGTCGTGGTCGGCAAGGGGCCCGGAGCCACCGCCATCCCGCTCGACGTCGAGCCGTTCACGCTGGTGGGGGCGACCACGCGGGCCGGCCTGCTGTCGGGGCCGATGCGCGACCGGTTCGGGTTCGTCGCCCACCTCGACTTCTATTCGACGGCCGATCTGGACAGTCTGCTGCACCGCTCGGCGCGCATTCTCGGCGTGCCGATCACCGCGGAGGGCGCGGCCGAGATCGCCGGCCGGTCGCGTGGCACCCCGCGCATCGCGAACCGGCTGCTGCGCCGGGTGCGAGATTATGCCGAGGTCCGCGCCGACGGCGTAGTGAGCGAAGCCACGGCCCGAGAAGCCCTCAAGGTGTACGACGTCGACGACCTCGGCCTCGACCGGCTCGACCGGGCCGTGCTGCGGGCGCTGATCGAGTCGTTCCGTGGTGGTCCGGTCGGTTTGTCCACCCTGGCGGTGGCCGTCGGCGAGCAGTCCGACACTGTTGAGGAGGTTTGCGAACCTTTTCTGGTGCGGTCCGGGCTCCTCGCCCGTACGCCCCGGGGCCGGGTCGCGACCGAGGCGGGCTGGCTCCATCTCGGAAAAGTTCCGCCCTCGGGCACGATCCAAGGCGATTTGTTCGCACGAGACGCGTGAAATCCCCTCGTAATGCGAACGTGATGTGCGCCGCATTCGGACTTCCCAGGTTGACCGATTAGACTCGCCGCCGTTCAACCGGGATGTGATTATCCGGCGGTGTGCGTGTCGCGCGTCACCGGCGGCCAACGGAAGGCTTATTCGTGGAACTGGCAGCCGAGGCATCCGGGGGCGGCAGCTTCACCCCGCTGCTTCTCATCGTTCTGCTCTTCGCCGTGATGTATTTCCTGATGATCCGGCCCCAGCAGAAACGTCGCCGCGAGGCCCAGCAGATGCAGAACACGCTGGGGCCTGGTGACCACATCGTCACCATCGGCGGCCTGCACGGCACGGTCGTCACCGTCGCCGACGACGTCGTGACCATCGAGATCGCCGACGGCGTCGAGGTGCAGTTCGCGCGTCCGGCGATCGCGCGGGTCGTGCCCGAGCCGGCCCCCCTGGAGGCCGAGGAGCCGGTCGACGAGCCCGTCGCGGAGGAGTCGATCGTCAACCCGGTCGACACGCGCAAGAACGACTGACAACTCAGCAATCCCGCGGGCCGGCACGGCGTTCGTCGCCGGGCCGGTTCGTCAGGCCCGCATGGGGCCGGAGCAGCACAGACAAAGCTCGCCGCGCGCACAAAGCACGCCGGGCGCACGAAAGCCCCGCCGAGCGTGCAAAATACGCGGAGCGCACCACACCCGCGCTCCACCAGACAACGCTCTAACCAGACGATGCCGTAAGACAACAGGGAGACCGAAGCCGTGGCACGACCACCACAGGGACAGATGCATCCCGGACGGCAGCTTGCCGTGCTCGGCTTGATCTTCGTCGTCCTGTACCTGCTGGTTTTCTTCGGCGGTGGGGCGAGCGGCAGCGTCGCCGACCGCCTGCACCCCAAGCTCGGCCTCGACCTCGTCGGTGGCACACAGGCCACCTACATCGCCTCGGTGGAGGGCGGCCAGGTGCCGTCCAAGACGAGCATGGAGCAGGCCCGCGGCATCATCGAGGAGCGGGTCAACGCCCTCGGCGTCTCGGAGGCCGAGGTGGTCATCCAGGGTGACCGCAACATCGTGGTCTCCCTCGCGGGTAAGGCCGACGACCAGCTCAAGGACCTGTCGCAGGCCGCGCAGATGCGGTTCCGCCTGCTGATCGGCACGACCGGCGACGTGGCCTCGGTGGCGCTCAACCCGCCGTCGGCCGCGCCGAGCACCGCACCCAGTACCGGCGCCTCCGCCCCGGCGAGTGCGAAGCCGTCGGCCCCGGTCGTCGCGAACAGCCCGTCCGCCGGCGGTCAGGGCGGCGGCGAGGTTGTCAAGGCCCCGACTCCGAGCGCGACCCCGAGCGCCCCGGCGCCGTCGGCCGCTGTCGCCCCGCCGGTCGCGGCCGATGTGCAGCAGCAGCGGGCCGAGGTCGAGAAGAAGGTCGGCGCCGCCGCGTGGTCCGCGGCCCAGCGGCTGACCGCTCCGGTCGACCTCAGCACGGACACCAAGGCCGGCCTGCCCTTCGCGAACTTCGCGAAGCTCAGCGGCCCCGAGGTCAACGTGCTGACCCCGCAGATGCAGTTCAACGTGCCGACGATCAGCTGCCAGCAGCTCAACGAGCGACCGAACGGCGCGATCGACAACAAGGACAGCCAGGTCGCCGCGTGTTACCAGAACGCGAAGATCATGCTGGACAAGGCGCCGGTCGTCGGTGAGGACATCTCGAAGGCGAGCCCGCAGCTCGACCAGCAGACCGGCCAGTGGGTCGTCTCGCTCGACTTCAAGAGCGAGGGCGCGACCAAGTGGGCGGCCCTGACCCGGCAGGCGTTCGAGGCCACGTCGACCGCCCCGTGCTTCGTCGCCACGCAGGCCCTCTACGGCCAGGTCGACCACTGCGCCGTCGCGGTGGTGCTCGACAAGGACGTCATCTCGGCGCCGCAGATCCAGGGCGTGCTCACCGGCACCTCGCAGATCACCGGCCAGTTCACCTCGACGTCCGCCCGTCAGCTGGCCGACCAGCTGAACTTCGGCGCGCTGCCGGTCACCTTCACCTCGGGCCCGGCCCAGACCGTCTCGGCGACGCTCGGCATCCAGCAGCTCCAGGCCGGTCTGCTCGCCGCCGCGATCGGCATGGGCCTGGTGGCGATCTACGCGTTCTTCTACTACCGCCTGCTCGGTTCCGTGATCTTCCTGAGCCTGATCCTGTCGGGTCTGCTGACCTTCGGCGCGCTGGTCTTCCTCGGGCGTACGGTGGGCTTCACCCTGACCTTGGCGGGTATCGCCGGCTTCATCGTGTCCCTAGGCGTCGCGGCCGACTCGTTCGTCATCTACTTCGAACGTCTTAAAGACGAGATCCACGAGGGTCGAAGTCCACGGAGTGCCGTGCCGAGGGCCTGGGCGCGGGCACGTCGCACGATCATCTCGGCGAACACGATCACCATCCTCGCCGCCGTGGTGCTCTACGTCGTCTCGGTCGGCGCGGTGCAGGGCTTCGCCTTCGCGCTCGGCCTGTCGACCGTGCTCGACCTGCTGGTCGTCTTCCTCTTCCGGCACCCGATCATGACGATGTTCGCCCGCACCAAGGCGTTCCTGTCGCCGCGGGTCAGCGGCCTCGGCCGCGTGCTGCGCAACGCTCCGACCGACCCCAAGGAGGCCTGACATGGCCCGCCAAGGTCTCGCCGCCCGGCTGTACGCGGGTGAGGCGAACGTCAACATCATCGGCCGGCGCAAGATCTGGTTCGCGGTCGCGGCCGCGCTGGTCCTGCTCTCGATCGGCAGCTTCGCGATCAACAAGTTCCACCTCGGCATCGAGTTCGCCGGTGGCACGTCGTTCAGCGTCCCGGCCAAGGTCGGCGACAAGGAGCTCACCCAGGGTGAGGTCTCGGATGCCGTGGAGCGGGCGATCCAGTCGGTCGACCCGGGCGCCGAGGTCGGTGCCGCGCAGAAGGTGGGCCGCGCCGGTCAGGGCGAGAGCTACAACGTCCGTGCCTCGGCGCTCAGCGCACAGCAGGCCGAGGACGCCAAGACGGCGCTCGTCGAGGATCTGGGTGTCAACGCCGCGGACGTCAGTGACGACCAGGTGTCGGCGGCGTGGGGTGGCCAGGTCACCAGGCAGGCCCTGCTCGGCCTGGTGATCTTCCTCGTGCTGGTGATGGTCTATCTGATCGTCCGCTTCGAGTGGCGGATGGCGGTCGCGGCCGTCGCGTCGCTCGTGCTCGACCTCATCATCACGGCCGGGGTCTACTCGGTGGTGGGATTCGAGGTCACCCCGTCGACCGTGATCGGCTTCCTGACGATTCTGGGCTATTCGCTGTACGACGTGGTGGTGGTCTTCGACAAGGTGCAGGAGAACACCCGCGGCATCACCGCGGGCAGCACCCGCACCTACAGCGAGGCCGCCAACCTGGCGGTCAACCAGACCCTGATGCGCTCGCTCAACACCGGTCTGGTGGCGCTGCTGCCGGTCGGCGGTCTGCTCTTCATCGGCGCGGGCCTGCTCGGCGCGGGCACGCTGAAGGACCTCGGCCTGGTGCTCTTCGTCGGCATGGGCTTCGGCGTCATCGCCTCGATCATGTTCGCGGCGCCGGTGCTGACCTTCCTCAAGGACCGTGAGCCGAAGATCAAGGCGCACACCGCCCGGGTGCTCGCCCGGCGGGCCTCGGTCCGCTCCGGCGACGTGGCCCCGCGCGGCGAGCGCCCCGGCCGGGACGCCAACGTGACCGAGTCGGACGAGGCGGCTCCGGCGCTGGCGTCGGCCGCCCCGCGGCCCGGCAGCCGGCCGACGGCGAAGCGCAACACCAACGCCACCAACAACCGTGGGGGACGGACCGGCGGCGCCGGCAACCGGCCCAGCGGGGGCAACAAGCGACGTTGACACGTTGACACGTGCGGGGGCGGCCGGTTATCCGGCCGCCCCCGCTGTCGTTAGGCTGTCGCGCGTGACTGATGAGAACCCTCGCGCCACCGGTGACAGCGGCCCCGATCTGGCCGCGGTGGTCCTCGGCGGCACGGTCGATGTGCCCGACTTCCCCAAGCCGGGCATCGTCTTCAAGGACCTCATGCCGTTCTTCGCCGACGGGCGGGCGTTTCACGAGGTGATCGACGGGATCGTCGCGCACTACGGCGCCGACTCGTTCGACGTGGTGGCCGGCGTCGAAGCGCGTGGTTTCGTCGTGGCCTCCGCCATCGCGTACGCGGCCGGCGTGGGCGTCGTCCCGGTACGCAAGGCCGGAAAACTGCCGCGCCCGGCCCTCTCGGCCTCCTACGAGCTCGAGTACGGCGAGGCCACCCTCGAGGTGCACGAGGACGCGTTCATCGCCGGTCAGCGGGTCCTGGTCGTCGACGACGTGCTCGCCACCGGTGGCACCGCCGGAGCGGCTCTGGAGCTGGTGGAACGGGCCGGCGGCACGGTCATGGGCTTCGCCGTGCTGATGGAGCTGGCCTTCTTGAAGGGCCGTGAGCGACTCAGCCCGCGTACGGTCCATGCGCTCCTGACCGTTTGATGGGTCTTTGGCTGGGCGCTCGTTGCTCTTTCGGAGGTTCGCCCGAAGCATCCGGGAAGACTGTGCGGGTAGGATGACGTTCTTAGCCAGGTGACCAACCCTGGCAATGGCGGACTTCTCCGGCCGGCGACGACCGGCCAGGTCCCGAGCGAAGGCGTGAGGAGACCGGTGTCCAGCGACGTCGCCCCTCCGGCGGAGGGCACGGTGCAGCCGACCGAAGACTCACGGGCAGGTGCGGACGCTCAGACGCCCGTCGGCGAGGTGCGCCCGGTGGAGGTGGCCGACACCGACGAGACGCGGGCGCTGGTGCCCGCCGAGGCGACAGCCGGCGGCTTCGGCCTGGCCAGCGCGCCCACGGGCCGCCGCGTGCGGGCCCGGCTGGCGCGCTTCAACGCGCCCTGGCAGAGCACCCAGGTCAGCGAGGTTCTTGAACCGCTGATCGCCACGCACCGGGCGAGCCACCCCAAGGCCGACGGCCGCCAGCTTCAGCGTGCGTTCGACGTGGCCGCGCGGTGGCACTCGGGTCAATACCGCAAGTCCGGCGACCCCTACATCACCCACCCGCTCGCCGTGGCGACGATCCTGGCCAACCTCGGGATGGACACCACTACCCTGGTGGCCGCCCTGCTGCACGACACGATCGAGGACACCGACTACGGCCTCGATCAGATGCGCACCGATTTCGGCGGCGAGGTCGCCCTCCTGGTCGACGGTGTCACCAAGCTCGACCGGGTCAAGCTGGGCGACGCGGCCAAGGCCGAGACCATCCGCAAGATGGTCGTCGCGATGGCCAAGGACCCGCGGGTGCTCGTCATCAAGCTGGCCGACCGCCTGCACAACATGCGCACCCTGACCTTCCTCCCACGGCCCAAGCAGGAGCAGAAAGCCAAGGAGACGCTCGAGATCCTCGCCCCGCTGGCCCACCGCCTCGGCATGAACACAATCAAGTGGGAGCTCGAGGACCTCGCCTTCGGCACGCTCTTCCCCAAGCGGTTCGAGGAGATCAACCGCCTGATCGGCGAGCACCAGCCGCAGCGTGAGGCGCTGCTGCGCCAGGTGACCAACCGGGTCAGCCTCGAACTCAAGTCGGCCAAGATCAAGGCGGAGACGACCGGCCGCCCCAAGCACCTCTACTCGATCTATCAGAAGATGATCGTGCGGGGCCGCGACTTCAACGACATCTACGACCTGATCGGCGTGCGCATCCTGGTCGACACGGTCCGCGACTGCTATGCCGCGCTGGGCGTCATCCATGCGAACTGGCAGCCGGTGCCGGGCCGGTTCAAGGACTACATCGCGATGCCGAAATTCAACATGTACCAGTCGTTGCACACGACGGTCATCGGCCCGACCGGCAAGCCGGTCGAGATGCAGATCCGCACGTTCGCGATGCACCGCACGGCCGAATTCGGCATCGCCGCCCACTGGAAATACAAGGAGCAGAAGGGCGCGACGATCGTCGGCCCGCCGGCTCACATCGACGAGATGACCTGGCTGCGGCAGCTGCTTGACTGGCAGCGCGAGGCGAGCGACCCGTCCGAGTTCCTCGACGCGCTGCGCTTCGACCTCTCCAGCCAAGAGGTCTACGTCTTCACGCCCAAGGGCGACGTCATCCCGCTGCCGACGGGCTCCACCCCGGTCGACTTCGCCTACGCGGTGCACACCGAGGTCGGGCACAAATGCATCGGCGCGCGGGTCAACGGCAAGCTGGTGCCGCTCGAGTCGACGCTGTCCAACGGTGACGTCATCGAGATCTTCACGTCGAAGTCGGCCAACGCCGGCCCGACTCAGGACTGGCTCGGCTTCGTCAAGAGCCCCCGGGCCCGCACGAAGATCCGGCAGTACTTCAACAAGGAACGCCGCGAGGAAGCGATCGAGATCGGCAAGGAGGCCATCGTCAAGGCGATGCGCAAACAGGGCCTGCCCCTGCAGCGCATGCTGACCAACGAGAACCTCACGACGATCGCCCGCGACCTGCACCTGGCCGACGTCGCCTCGCTCTACGCGACGATCGGCGAGAGCACGGTCAGCGCCCAGTCGGTCGTGCAGAAACTCGTCGCCGGCTTCGGCGGCGAGGAGGGCGCCGTCGAGGACATCGCCGAGACCGCCGTCGCGACCCGCCCGCCCCGCAACCGCAGCACGGCGCAGGATCCGGGCGTCGTGGTCAAGGACGTCAGCGACGTCTGGGTCAAGCTGGCCCGCTGCTGCACCCCCGTGCCAGGCGACGCCGTCTTCGGCTTCGTCACCCGTTCGGGCGGCGTCAGCGTCCATCGCGACGACTGCGCCAACGCCGGCGACCTCAGTGACCAGCAAGAGCGGGTCGTCGAGGTGACTTGGAAGCCGACCAGCGCGTCGACGTTCCTGGTGGCCATCCAGGTCGAGGCGCTCGACCGGCACAAGCTGCTGGCCGACGTGACCCGGGTGCTCTCCGAGGAGCGGGTCAACATCCTTTCCGCGACGGTCACCACGACCCGCGACCGGGTCGCCGTCAGCCGGTTCACGTTCGAGATGGCCGACCCGAAGCACCTCGGCCACCTGGTGGCCGCCGTGCGCAAGGTCGACGGTGTCTTCGACGCCTACCGCGTGACGTCCGGCGCGTAAGAGCACGAAAAAGGGGGCTTCGCGAGAAGCCCCCTTTTTGCCGCGCCGATCAGGCGGCCGCGACCGCCATCGACTTGATGTCGATCTCCTTCTTCGGGTGACCGCCGCCGGCCTGCTTCGCGAAGGCGCCGTCGTCACCGGCCTTGACCACGTCGGTGACGATGTTCATGCCCTCGGTGATCTTGCCGAGGAGCGTGTAGTTCGCCGGGAGCTTGGTGTCGGCCGCGACGATGAAGAACTGGCTGCCGGTGCTGCCGGGCTGGCCGGTGTTCGCCATCGCGATCGAGCCCGCCGGGTACGGGTTCTGCGTGTCGGTCGGCAGGTTCTCCTCGGCCATCGTGTAGCTCGGGCCGCCCGTGCCGTCGGTCTCGCGGTAGCCCTTGCCCGAGGCGAACGGGTCGCCGCACTGCAGCACCTTGAAGCTGGCCTCGTCGACCAGGCGGTGGCACTTGCTGTTGTCCCAGAACTTCTTGCTCCCCAGGAACTCGAAGCTAGCCGCCGTGCACGGCACCTTGGAACGGTCCATCGTCGCCTTGATGACGCCCAGGCTGGTGTCGATGGTCAGCACGGCGTTGCCGGTGTTGGGCACGTTGGCCGGCGGGAGGCCGACGTCCTTGACCTTGCCGCCGCCCTCCTGGGCCGGGGTCCAGGTGCAGGCGATCTGGCCGGCGGGGACGGCGGCGCTGCCGGCGGCCGTGTTGCTGCTGCCGGGCTTCTTGTCGTTCCCCAGCGAGGTCGCGAGCCACACCGCGGCGCCGGCGATCAGCACGACGGCGATCGCCGAGCCGATGATGGCCTGCCGCTGGCGGCGCTTGCGAGCGGCCGAGGCGCGCTCGGCCATCTCCTTCTCGAGCCGGGCTCGCGCCGCCGCGCGCTGCCGGTCCTTGATCGACGACACCGTGTTCCTCCTGCTGAATGGTCGGCCCGTGGCTGAGCCTGAAAAAGGGCCTAGGACTGGGTGCTGGCCGCGGGAGCCGCGGACGCCGGAGCGTCGCCGACGGTCAGAGATTTGATGGTGATCTTCTGGGTCGGCTTGACCTTCTCGTCCGCGTCGTTCTTGGACGTGGGGATCTTGCCGATCTTCGCCACCGTCGCGAGCCCACCGGTCACCTTGCCGACGATCGAGAACTCGGGGCTGGCGGGGCTGTAGTCCTTGAAGAAGATCAGGAACTGGCTGCCGTTGGTGCCGGGCGGGTTGCCGATCAGCGCCACGGTCCCCTTCGGGTAGAGCGGAGCGCTCTTGCCCGGAGCGGCGGACGCGCCCGGATCGGGAACCGTCGGAAGGTTCTCGTTGTAGACGCTGTAGGTCGGGCCGCCGAGACCGGTGCCGCTCGGGTCGCCGCAGCGCAGCGCCCCGAAGGTGGTGATCTCGTGGCAATCCGTGTGGTCGTAGAACTTCTTGCCGGCCAGGTAGCTGACGTCGGCCGTGCCGCAGGGCGAGAGTTCGTTGTCGAGGCCGACGATGATCGGGTCACCCTGGTTGGTGCTGACCGTCATGGTCCGGGTGCCCAGCGTCGGGATGTCCTTGGTCGGCGGGGTGCCGACGTCCTTGAGGTTCGCGTTCGACGCCGCGTTTTGCGGGGTCCAGAGACAGATGTCCTGGTCGGCGGCGTCGGTCTTCTCGTCGGAGTCGAACGCTCCGCCGATCCACGCCACGCCGGCGACGATGAGAAGGACCGCGAGCCCTGAGCCGACACCCGCGAGCACGCGGCGGCGGCGGCGCTCCTTGACGGCTTGCCGCGCCATCTGTCGATCGAGCTTCGCCCGCGCCAGTTTGCGCTGCCGGTCCTTGCTGGATGCCACCGAACGTTGTCCTCTCGTACGGCCCTTGTCACACGCCCGCAAGAGTGTACGGGTACCTCCTGAGAAAGTGGTGTGCGCCCGCCGGACTAGGATCGTTACGATTCGTACCTGTCTCGCAGGGAGGCCCGTCGTGCTCGTCACCGGCTTCGAGGCGCAAGCCTTCGGCACCAACTGCTACGTGGTCGCCGCCGGTCCGGGCGAGCAGTGCCTGATCGTCGATCCCGGCATCGGCGTGCTCGACCAGCTCGACGAGGTGCTCGCCGAGCACCGGCTCTTCCCGGCCGCGGTTCTGCTCACCCACGGCCACCTCGACCACACCTTCTCGGTCGCCCCGGTCTGCGGCGCGCGCGGCATCACGGCCTATGTGCACCCCGCCGACCGCGAGATGCTGGCCGACCCGGCCAAGGGCCTGAGCATGGACCTCACCCAGCTCTTCGGCGGCCGGCTGCCCTACACCGAGCCCGAGGACGTCGCCGAGCTCACCGACGGCGCGACGCTGACCCTCGCCGGTCTCGAAGTCACCGTCGATCATGCCCCGGGCCATACCGGCGGGTCGGTGCTCTTCCGCCTGCCCGGCGCGGGGACCTCGTGGGACGCGGAACAGCTCTGCCTCTCGGGGGACGTCCTCTTCGCCGGCTCGATCGGACGCACCGACCTGCCGGGCGGCAGCACCCCGACGATGATGACCAGCCTGCGGGACAAGATCCTGCCGCTGGCCGACGACACCGTCGTCCTGCCCGGCCACGGACCGGCCACCACCATCGGCCGTGAGCGCGCCCAGAACCCGTACCTGCGGGAACTGGTTGACGCGCCCGACCGCGGACTCTGAGCTTTTTCCGAGGAGATTCCCAGCATGCCCATTTCCGGTTTTCCCGAGTACCTGCCTGCCCAGCGCATGATCGAGCAGCGGGTGATCGAGCGCATCCGCACCACGTTCGAGCTTTACGGCTTCGCCCCCCTCGAGACGCGCTCGGTCGAGCCGCTCGACACGCTGTTGAGCAAGGGGGAGACCTCCAAGGAGGTCTACCTGCTGCGTCGCTTGCAGGCCGACGCGAACGCCAAGGACGACGACGCGCTGGGCCTGCACTTCGATCTGACCGTGCCGTTCGCGCGGTTCGTCGGGGAGAACGCCGGCAAGCTGCAGTTCCCGTTCAAGCGCTACCAGATCCAGAAGGCCTGGCGTGGTGAACGCCCGCAGGAGGGCCGCTACCGCGAGTTCCTGCAGGCCGACATCGACGTGGTCAACCGGGACACCCTGCCGTTCCACTACGACACCGAGATGCCGCTGGTGGTCGGGGACGCCCTGGCCGGCCTGCCGATCCCGCGGATCCGCATCCAGGTCAACAACCGGAAGGTGTGCGAGGGCTTCTACCGCGGGCTGGGCCTGGCCGACACCGCCCAGGTGCTGCGCACGGTCGACAAGCTCGACAAGATCGGCCCGGCGAAGGTGGCCGAGCTGCTGATCGAGACGGCCGGCGCGACCCCGGCGCAGGCCGACGCGTGTCTCGAGCTCGCCGCGATCTCCGCCGAGGACGGGTCCTTCGTGGACGCGGTCCGCAAGCTCGGCGTGCGCGACCCGCTGCTCGACGAGGGCCTCGAGGAGCTGCTGCGGGTGGTCGAGACGGCTCGCGAGCACGCTCCCGGCCTGGTCGTGGCCGAGTTGAAGATCGCCCGCGGTCTCGACTACTACACCGGCACGGTCTACGAGACCCAGCTCGAGGGTTACGAGCGGTTCGGCTCGATCACCTCGGGCGGCCGCTACGACAACCTCGTCTCCACCGGCAAGGAGCGCTTCCCCGGCGTCGGCATCTCGATCGGCGTCTCCCGCATCCTGGGCCTGCTGTTCGGCCAGGACGCGCTGAAGATCTCCCGTTCGGTGCCGACCTGTGTGCTGGTCGCCGTGCCCAGCGAGGACCAGCGCACGGCCTGCGACCGGATCGCCGGGACGCTGCGCCGGCGCGGCATCCCGACCGAGGTCGCGCCGACCGCCGCCAAGTTCGGCAAGCAGATCCAGTACGCCGACCGGCGCGGCATCCCGTACGTCTGGTTCCCGGGCGAGCCGGACACCGTCAAGGACATTCGCTCGGGCGAGCAGGGCGAGGCGGTGGCCGCTGGGTGGGAGCCGCCCGCCGCCGATCTGCGCCCCGAGATCGTGGGCTGACGGGTTTACGCTCGGCTCGACGGGTACCCTTACCTACGGTGGCGTAAGTTACGCCACCGTAGGGAGTGATCGTCATGCCGCTGGATCAGACCGCCTTGCTCATCGAACTCGAGCCCGTCGTGGCGACCAACCTCGATCGGCACCTCTCGCTGGCCAAGGAGTGGTTCCCGCACGAATACGTGCCGTGGAGCGACGGTCGGACCTTCGACGGCCTCCTCGGTGGCGAACCGTGGCGTTCCGACGACTCCCAGCTGCCCGAGGTGGCCCGGACGGCGTTGATCGTCAACCTGCTCACCGAGGACAACCTGCCCTCGTACCATCACGAGATCGCCACGCTCTTCGGCCGCGACGGCGCCTGGGGCACCTGGGTGCACCGCTGGACCGCCGAGGAGGGCCGGCACGGCATCGCCCTGCGCGACTACCTCACGGTCAGCCGGGCCGTCGACCCGGCCGCCCTCGAGCGCGCCCGGATGTCGCACATGGAGGCCGGCTACACCAACGCCAACGACGAGATCCTGCACTCGATCGCGTACGTGGCCTTCCAGGAGCTCGCGACCCGCATCTCGCACCGCAACACCGGCAAGGCCACCGGCGACCCGATCGCCGAGCAGCTGCTGGCCCGGGTCGCCGCCGACGAGAACCTGCACATGGTCTTCTACCGCAACCTGCTGACCGCCGCGTTCGACCTCGACCCGAACCACGCCATGCGCGCGGTCACCGACGTGGTGTCGAACTTCGAGATGCCCGGCGCGAACATCGAGGGCTTCGGCCGCAAGGCGCTCTCGATCGCCCTGGCCGGCATTTACGACCTGCGCCTGCACCGCGACGAGGTCCTGCAGCCGGTGCTGCGCCAGTGGAACGTCTTCGGCCGTACCGACCTCGATGGTGACGGCGAGAAGGCCCGCGACGAACTCTCGGCCCACATGGACGACCTGGAGACGCAGGCGGCCCGCTTCGAGGAGAAGCGCGAGGCCCGCCGCCTTCGTCAAGAAGCAAAGCGCTGACGTACGCCTCCTGAAAAGGTTCACCGGCGCCCCGGCAACAACGGTGATTGACGGCTTATTCGGATTTGTTCCGTTTAACCTCAGAGGTGGCCGTTCTGAGGGGGCGTCGGGATGAGGATTCAGAGTCTGCGGCACCTACGCGGCCCGAACGTCTACCTCTCCCGTCCGGCCGTGGTCGCTCGGCTGGACCTCGAGAGGCTGACCGGGGTCGAGACCTCCGACGTCACCGGCTTCGCCGAGCGGCTGCTGCGAGCCCTGCCCGGGCTCGCCGAGCATCACTGCGCGGCGGGAGCGCCCGGCGGCTTCGTCAGCCGGCTGCGCGGCGGCACCTACTTCGGGCACGTCACCGAGCACGTCTGCCTCGAGATGTCCCAGGTGATCGGCCGCGACGTGAGCTTCGGCCGGACCGTGTCGGCCGGCACGCCCGGCTGCTACGACCTGATCCTCGAATGCCCGGTCGACGAGTCGCCCGCCTCCCCGGTTCCGCACGACCTCCTCTCGGCCGCGGTCGAGCTGGTGCTCGCGGTGGAACAGGGACGGACCGCGAAACTCGAGCTGACCGACCTCGCGGCCCGGGTCGAGCGGGCGGCCACCGGGCCCAGCACCCGGGCGATCATCGCCGCCGCCCGGCGCCGCGGCATCCCGGTCGAGCGCTACGACGACCTGAGCCTGCTGCGCCTGGGCTGGGGCACCCGGCGGCGGCTGGCCTGGGCGGCGATGACCGACCGGACCAGCGGCGTCGGCGTCGACATCGCCGGCGACAAGCAGGTCACCCGGCGGCTGTGCGCCGAGGCCGGCGTCCCGCTGCCCGAGGGTGGCCCGGCCCGCACGCTCGCCGACGCGCTGGCCTGGCTGGAACGCCTGGGCGGCCCGGTCGTCGTCAAACCCTGCCGGGGCCGGCAGGGCGAGAACGTCGCACTCCAGGTGCGTACGCCCGCCGAGGTCGAGCACGCGTTCGCCGCGGCCGGCGCCGACGTGATCGTGGAGCGGCAACTCGCCGGCCGTGACTACCGGGTGCTGGTGGTGGCGGGCGAGGTCGTGGCGGCCGCCGAGCGGATCCCCGCGCACGTCGTCGGGGACGGGCGCAGCACGATCGCCGAGCTGATCGCCCGGGTCAACGCCGACCCGCGCCGCGGCGTCGGGCACTCCAGGGTGCTCACCCGGGTCACGGCCGAGCCGCCGGCGCTCGAACGCCAGGGCTGCACGGTCGCGAGCGTGCCGCTCGTCGGTACGACCGTGTGGCTGGCCGACACCGGGAACCTCTCGACCGGCGCGACCAGCCACGACGTGACCGACCGGATGCATCCCGAGGTAACGGGGCTCTGCCTGCGGGTGGCCTCGCTGCTCGGGCTCGACATCGCCGGCATCGACCTGCGCCTGCCCGGCATCGCCGAACCGGTGCCGCCGGTCGCGAGCGGTGCCGAGGTCACCGCGGGCGTGATCGAGGTGAACGCCGTACCCGGGCTGCGAATGCATCTCGCGCCGGTGCGCGGGCGAACCCGCGACGTGGGGGACGCGATCGTGCAGGCCATGTTCCCGGGCGGCTCGGACGGGCGGATCCCGACGGTGGCGATTACCGGCACGAACGGCAAGACGACGGTGGCCCGGGTGGCCGCGCACCTGCTCACCGACGGTGGGCTGCGGGTGGGACTGACCACCACCGACGACGTACGCATCGACGGGCACGTCATCTACCGGGGGGACGCCACCGGGCCGCTGTCGGCGCAGATGGTCCTCGGCGATCCGGGCGTGCAGACGGCGGTGCTCGAGACGGCCCGGGGCGGGCTGATCCGGCGCGGGCTGGGCTTCGACTGGTCGGACGTGGGGGTGCTGACCAACATCACCGCCGACCACCTCGGCCAGGACGGACTCGACACGATCGATGACCTGGCCCACGTGAAGGCACTGGTGGCCGAGCGGGTGCGCGACGGCGGCACGCTCGTGCTGAACGCCGACGACCCGTGGGTGCGCAGCCTGGTGCTGCGGCCGCGGGTGCGCGCCGACCGCAAGCGGATCGTCTGGTTCTCCCTCGACGCCGGCCAGCCGGTCGTGGTCGAGCACCTGGCCAAGGGCGGGACGGCCTACCTGGTGGACGACGGGTGGATGGTGCAGGCGACCGGGGCCCGGCGGACGCCGCTGATGCGGGTGGTGGAGCTGCCCGGGGCGTACGGGGGAGCGGCACCGCACGTGGTGGCGAACATCCTCGCGGCGGTGGCGGCGGCCCGGGCACTCGGCGCGGCTCAGGAGACGGTCGGGCGGCGGTTGGCCGAGTTCGATCCGGCCGTCCAGAACGCGGGCCGGGGCACGCTGTTGCACCTGGGTGACGTGTCGATCTTCGTGGACTACGCCCACAACCCGGCGGCGCTGGCGGCGACGTTGCGTACGTTGCACCGCGTTTGGGGCCCGGACCGGTGCGTGGCGGCGCTGACCCTGCCCGGCGATCGGCGCGACGACCTGCTCGCGGCCTGCGCGCAGGTAGTCGCCGACGGGGTCTCCCGGGCCGTGCTCTACGACGACGAGGATCTCGGCGGCCGTTCGCCGGGGGAGGTTTCCGGCCTGGTCGAGCGCGAGATGCGGGCGCGGCGGCCGAAGCTTTCCGCCCTGCGGGTCCCGGGTTTCCGCGAGGCCGTGACCGAGGCCCTGCGGATGGCCGAGCCGGGCGACGTCGTCCTGCTCGTCTACGAGAAGCTCGCTCCGGTGCTCGCCCTGCTCGCCGATCTCGGCGCCGTGCCCGCCGGATCCGTTGTGCCGGCGCTGCCCGCTCGTGCTCCCCGGTCCGCCGTCGCGCCGGCCAGAGCACTAATGGGGAACGAGCGAGTTCCGGTCCCCGGATATCACTCTTGACAGGCGGTTCGCGGAGGTTGGCACACGAAATAGGCTGATCAGTGGGGTGCGCTGACCGATCAGGCGGGGTTGTACTGGTAGATCCTTCAACAATTGCTCCAGGGCGAGCATTTGTCGACGATCCGGCATCATGGCGTTGGGTGATTGTGGCGTCACCGATCGTTACTCGCTCCCTGTCGGCGGGTAACGAAGTTCCGTCAGACATAACTTCCGACTAATCGGTCAAACCGGGGTCACCTGGTTCAATGGCTCGCGGAATCAGTCAGAGATCCGACTTTCGGGTACTGGACGGGCGCCCGTCGCTGGTGTGATCCGTCCCGAAACGGACCGTGACGAACCGCAGGTAAGACCGTATGTGCGCGGGATCGTGAGGGGGCCGCTCATCGGCTAGCATCCGATCCGTCGATGGGGAACGTCCGGCCTGGCCTGGCACCCCGACACCGAGGCGCATGGCGGTGCAAAACGGTGTTTTCTTCGAAGCGCGCATGTGGGGGCACATGAGCACGACGGACCTGCCCGGTTCGAGCCTACTGGCCGGTAGATACCGACTGGTCGAGCGGCTTGGTGCCGGCGGGATGTCAGTGGTGTGGCGAGGCTTCGACGAAGTCCTCGGGCGCCAGGTCGCGGTGAAGGTTCTGCCACCGTCGACCAGTGCGGACCCGGCGTTCCGGCGCCGTCTGCGGGCGGAAGCTCAGGCGGCCGCTCGGCTCAGCCATCCGAATATTACAAATGTTTACGACTATGGGGAAGCGACCACCGTCGACGGTGAGCCGGTTCCTTACGTCGTCATGGAGCTCATCGACGGCGAGTCGCTCGCCGCCGTGCTGGCCCGCGCGCGCAAGCTGCCCTGGCAGCACGCCGTGCGGATAACCGCCGAGGTGGCCGCGGCGCTCGCCGCCGCGCACTCGCGGGGCATCGTCCACCGCGACGTCACCCCGGCCAACGTCATGCTCACGCCCACCGGAGCCAAGGTCGTCGACTTCGGCATCTCGGCCCTGATCGGCGAGAACGACATCGACCCCGACGGCAGCCTGCTCGGCACGCCAGCCTACCTCGCGCCCGAGCGGCTCGAGGGCGGCCAGGTCAGCCCGGCGACCGACGTCTACGCGGTCGGCCTGCTCATCTACCGCACGTTGATCGGCCAGCTGCCGTGGGACGTGGGCACCACCACGGCCCTGCTGCGGGCTCACCAGTACACCGAGCCCGAGCCGCTGCCACCGGTCGACGGCCTGCCGCCCGAGGTCGACGCCCTGGTGGGCCGGTGCCTCGAGAAGCGCCCGGCCGACCGGCCGTCGAGTGACGAGCTGGCGCACATCCTCGCCGCGCTCTCGGCCGGAGCGCCCTCGGTGGCTCGCGGCTACGTGCCCGAGTGGCACGAGATGGGCGAGGACACGACGATCCTGCCGTCGCCGCACTCGTACGCCGAGATCCTGGCGATCGCGGCCGCCGGGCAGGTGTCGCCCGCCGCCGGTCCGGTCTCGCCGGCGGCTCCGGCCGAGCCCGCCGCGCCACCGGCCCGCAACAGCCGCTTCGGCGACCTGCCGTCGGGCCCGGTCTACAACGCCGCTCCGTCTCAGAGCGGTCTGCGCCCGGCGTTCGGCAATCAGCCGCCGCCTTCGGGGCAGCAGTCCCGGACCACCGGCCGGCGTTGGGTCGGCGGCCCGTTCACCAAGACCCGCCGCATCCTTGTGGTGGCCCTCGGGGTGCTGCTGCTCGGCGTCGGCACCTACGGCTGGACCCTCACCGGCAATCCCCGCGACGAGCCGGCCAAGGGCGCGGGTCCCGCAGCCGGAACGGTGCCGGTCGCGGCCCGCTGCGTGGTCAGCTACGCCGTCTGGTCCGACCAGGGCGGCCGCTTCTCGGCGCAGGTCACGGTGGCCAACCGCAGCGAGACGGTGCCGGTCAAGGACTGGAGGCTCTGGTTCATCATGCCGGGTGACCAGGTGGTATCCGGCAACGGTGACGTCCAGTTGGTCCAGGAAGCGGCCAAGGGCGGCGGGGTCACGGTCACGTCCGAGACGGCGATCGACCCGCTGAAGACGGTGGCGTTGCCGATCAGCGGCCGCTACAAGAGCAGCAACACCCCGCCGATGGCCTTCACACTCAACGACTCGCCCTGCGACACGTTCGTGTCGGCCAAGCCGGGTGAGCCCTCCCGGTTCGTGGAGCACCTGGCGAACGGTCAGGTGAAGCTGGGCTCGACGAAGTCGCCGATCCCCGGCGTCTCGATCGGCGACGGCGGCATCATCACCGTCACGCCGACGACGAAGCCGTCGGTCTCCGGCAAACCCAGCAGCAGCGCCGACCCGTCCAGTGCGGGCCCGTCGGGCAGCCCCTCGGCCAGTGTCAGCTCGTCGTCGCCGTCGACATCGAAGTCGCCACCGCCGTCGCCACCGCCGTCGGAGAGTTCGTCGCCGTCGGAATCGCCCAGCCCGTCGGCGAGCGAGTCGACGTCCTCCACCACGGTCAAGGACCCGCCGCCGAACCAGCCGCCGGGTCAGAATCAGGGTTGTGACGAGGACGTCCCCGCGGACTGCGCCGCAGTCGACAACACCACCCCGTAAACGAGCAGCGAAGGGCCGGCTCCGGTGAGCCGGCCCTTCGCTGTGAACGGACTGCCCTTTGCGGGGTGTTGGGACGGAAAAGCAGCGGCGTGGCCCGATGCTGCGGAGTTATTGTGAAAGTGATGCATCAGGCGCTTTCCTCCGATTCGCCCGGCGTGGCAGCCGGGCCGGAGCGATGCCTGGGCAAGGATGAGAAAGCGAGTTGCGGCGCACGGCAAGGTCATCATCGGGAGTTCGACATGATCAGGATTGTCCGGGATCTGGCGGCGGAGGCACTGTTCGTCTCCGATCTCCAGCCGTCACAGTGCCCCACGCGCCAGGCTGTGGAGACGGCGGTGACGGCCATGATCCTGCAGCACGGCAGTGACGGCTGCGCGGCCGAGGTGGCTACCGAGTTCGGGGACCACCCGGACATCGCCGTCCGCCGCATGCACTGGGTGAACACTGAGCTCACCGAGGTGCTCGAACCACGGCGGCCCGCAGTCTTCCACTGAGGTTTCGCGCGGACGAAGCTGAGCACTTCTCGCGAAAAGCACCCGAAAAGCAACCAAGTTCGGCGGCCTTCGCACCTTTCGAGGTCAAAAGTCTTCCTCGTCAGCCGGTTTTCACCCACCGGTCGTACGAGCGAGGAGGACTACGTGACCCCCACCATCGCACTCCCCGCCACCATCGGCACGACCCACGACGCACCCTCCGCTCGGGACATCGAGGACCTGGTCCGCGAACACATGCCGATGGTTGGCCACCTGGTCCGGGAACTGCTGAATCGTGTCCCCGGCCACGTCCACTCGGACGACCTGTCCTCGGCCGGGTTCGCCGCCCTGCTCGGGGCGGCCCGCTCCTTCGACGTGAGCCGCGGCATCCCGTTCCACCGCTTCGCCGCGGTCCGCATCCGCGGCGCGCTCCTCGACGAGCTGCGCGGACAGGACTGGGCGAGCCGATCGGTGCGGGCCCGGGCCCGCCGCAGCGCCGCGGCCCGCCAGGAGCTCACCGCCGGCCTGGGTCGCACACCGACCGACGCCGAAGTGGCCGAACTGCTCGGCATCGGCATCGCGGAACTGGCCACGGTCGAGGACGACGTGCAGAAGGCGGCCCTGCTCAGCCTGCAGGGCTTCCCGACCGGCGCGGCCGAGGAAATGGTGCCGGAGATGTCGGAGGGACCGGAAGACCTGCTGATCAAGCGGGAACGCCTCGGCTACCTGCACCAGGCGATCCAGGCACTGCCCGAACGGCTGCGCCAGGTGGTCACCGAGTCGTTCCTGCAGGAACAGCCCCTGAGCGACGTGGCGGCCCGCCTGGGCGTCACCGAGTCGCGCATCTCCCAGCTGCGCACGGAAGCGCTGCAACTGCTGCGCGAGGGCCTGAACAGCACGCTGGCCCCGGAACTGCTGACGGTGGCCGCGGGTGGTCCGCGGACCCGAAAAGGCTGCCTGCAACGCCGCCGGACCGAGTATTTCGCCCGCGTGGCCCAACAAGGCAACCTGCACACGAGGCTGGCCATCACCGACGCCCACGGCGTACCGATCGCAGTAGCGGCGTAGTCCCGGACGACCCAGCGAAGCAACACTCACCCGAACGAGGGCGGCCACCGTGCCGCCCTCGTCTCGTTCCTCAGAGCTCGAGGTCCGAGGCGCGGGGTGTTCGAGGTGCGGGGTGTTCGAGGTGCGGGTCGGGTGGGCGACTCGGCCGCGCGAGAGCGTCGGCGGCGTTCGGGGTGGGGCCGAGCACGACGGCTCTTCAGCCGGTGCGGAGAGCGGCCGGGGTGGGAAGGCTGAGCGGGTCGAGGGCTGCGCGGATCGGGCGGATATCGGCGGCGACGGCCGTGGCCAAGGCACCCGGGCCGGCCAGGGGCATGACGGCGTAGTCGGCCGGGCCGGAGGTTGCCGGGGGCAGCAAGGAAGCGGGGGCGGCGATCACTGTGCCGATCGCGCGGCCGCCGCCGAGCACCGCGGCGCCTGACCAGCCGGGGGCGTTCGGGCCGACGGAGAGTTCGTGGCGGTAGAGCGTGCTTCCGGCGTACCGGATGGTGGTGTCGGTGCGGACGTCGCCCGAGTCCTCGCCGTGGCGGCCGCAGACCAGGTCGTCGCGCCAGAACAGGGAACCG
>Ga0247737_1000065_pt1 | contig 28435 bp, 20 predicted proteins | sample UWRJL028104C2_FD_180937 | JGI IMG/M metagenome (GOLD analysis project Ga0247737, IMG submission 180937) | Plant litter microbial communities from Arlington Agricultural Research Station in Wisconsin, United States - UWRJ-L028-104C-2 | ecosystem: Environmental > Terrestrial > Plant litter >...
CGACGTCGCGGCCGACGACGCCCTGCTCGCGGCCGTGCGCCGCGAGGGCGCTCCCTGGGCGGCCGGCGACCTGCACCGGCTCGGGAAACTGGCGGGCACGGCCGAGCCGCAGCGCTGGGCCGACGAGGCCAACCGCCACGAGCCACGGCTGATCACCCACGACCGGTACGGGCATCGCGTCGACGAGGTCGACTTCCACCCGTCGTGGCACCGGCTGATGGCGGTCGCGGTCGGCGAGGGCCTGGCCGGAGCGCCGTGGGGCGACGACCGCCCGGGCGCGCACGTGGCCCGCGCCGCCGGGCTGTACGTCTGGTCGCAGGTCGAGGCCGGCCACTCCTGCCCCGTCTCGATGACCTACGCCGTGGTCCCCGCGCTGCGGCACGCCCCCGACCTGGCCGCGGCCTACCAGCCCCTGCTCACCTCCCGATCGTACGATCCGGGTCTGCGCCCTCCGGCCTCGAAGGCCGGTCTCCTGGCCGGCATGGGCATGACCGAGAAACAGGGCGGCTCGGACGTGCGGGCCAACACCACGAGCGCCACCCCTTCCGCCGACGGCACCTGGCGGCTGCGCGGCCACAAGTGGTTCACCAGCGCGCCCATGTGCGACCTGTTCCTGGTGCTCGCGCAGGCGCCGGCCGGCCTCTCCTGCTTCCTCGTGCCGCGCGTGCTCCCCGACGGCACCCGCAACACGTTCCGCATCCAGCGCCTCAAGGACAAACTCGGCAACCGCAGCAACGCCAGCAGCGAGCCGGAGTTCGACGACACGGTGGCCTGGCTGGTCGGCGACGAGGGGCAGGGCGTCCGCACGATCATCGAGATGGTCGCGATGACCCGGCTCGACTGCGTGACCGGCTCGGCCTCCGGCATGCGCGCGGCCCTGTCCCAGGCGATCCACCACACCCGGCACCGCCACGCGTTCGGCGGCCCGCTCGCCGACAAGCCGGTCATGCGCAACGTCCTGGCCGACCTGGCCCTCGAGAGCGAGGCCGCGACGCTGCTGGCCATGCGCCTGGCCGGGGCGGTCGACCGCGAGGAGCAGGCGTTCCAGCGGCTGGCGATCGCGGTCGGCAAGTTCTGGGTGTGCAAGCGCCAGCCGGTCGTCGTCGGCGAGGCGCTCGAATGCCTGGGCGGCAACGGCTACGTCGAGGATTCCGGGCTGCCCCGCCTCTATCGGGACGCCCCGCTCAACTCGATCTGGGAGGGCTCCGGCAACGTCCAGGCCCTCGACATCCTGCGGACGTTGCGGCGCGAGCCCGACAGCCTGGACGCGTTCCACACCGAGGTGTCGTCCGCGGCGGGCGCCGACCGTCGCCTCGACGCCGCGATCGCCGAGCTCAAGGGCGTCCCCACCGAGGACGAGGCCCGCCGGGTGGCCGAACGGATGGCCCTGGTGCTACAGGCGTCACTGCTCGTCCGGCACGCTCCCCCGGCGGTCGCCGACGCGTTCTGCGCCAGCCGCCTCGGCGGCGAGTGGGGCCACACGTTCGGCACCCTGCCCCGCGGCGCCGACACGGCCGCGATCGTGGAGCGCGCCGCCCCCGCATAAGGTGCCCGGGTGGCACTCGGCTCCGACTTCCGCCGGCTCTGGTCGGCCTACGCGATCAGCGAGTTCGGAACCGGCGTCGGCTTCGGCGCGTTGCCACTGGTCGCGGTGCTGGTCCTCGACGTACCCGAACTTCAGGTCTCGCTGCTCGCCGCACTCGGCGGCCTGCCGTGAGTTTCCTGCTCTCCGCCGTCGGCGTGCGTTCCCTGCGTACGCCCGAGCCCGCCCCGCCTCCGCGCCACTCCCAGGGCAGCCGCCTGCGCGAGATCACCGCCGGCTGGCGCCACCTCATCGCCCACCGTGGCCTGCGCCGGCTGTGCGGGCACTGTGGCTGTGGGTGCTCGCCTTCCTCCCCACCGGGGTCCTGGGTGTCGTACGGCCTCCTGGCCACCGTCACCGACCTGCGCCCCGCCCTGCTCGTCTGCGGCGTGGGCGTCCTGGCCAGCTCAGCCCTGCTCCCCTGGCGCAGCACGCAACACCGGGAACTTGTCTCTGACCGCCCCTGACCCCGGCGCGAGGGGGTTCAGCCGGCTATCGCGGGCCGAGCAGCTCTCGGACGCTGGCCATCAGCTCGTCGGTGGTGATCGGGTCGACGTGGCCGCCGTTGCGGGCGTCCTGCATGGCCTTGGCCAGTTGCACGCGGCGCAGGATCTCCTTGATGTCGGCACCGGTCAGGCCGTGACTGGCCGTCGCCAGGGCCGCCAGATCGAGATCGTCGGCGAACATCCGGAAGCCCGGCGCCTCGTGCGCGGCGATCAGGCCCTGGACCATCTTGCGGAAGATCTCCGTCCGGGACGCGTCGTCCGGCTTGGGGACGCTGATCTTCACGTCGAAGCGGCCCGACCGGATCAGCGAGTCGTCCACGCGGTGCGGGAAGTTCGTCGTGGCCACCACGATCACGTTCGGGTTGGCCTCGATCAGGTCGTTCATCTCCTGCTTGAAGATGCCCGCGACGGCGTTGATCGCCTGGCTGGCCGCATCGCCGCCCGAGCCCGCATAGCTGATGATCGAGTCGAACTCGTCGAACAGCATCAGCGTCGGCACCCGGTACCGGCGCGCGTCCCGGAAGATCTGTTTGATGTTGCGTTCCGAGCCGCCGAGCCACTTGTCCAGGATCTCCGGCGTCCGGATCTCGCGGAAGTCGGCTCCGATCTCGTTCGCCAGCGCCCTGGACAGCATCGTCTTGCCCGTTCCCGGCGGCCCGTACATCAGGATGCCCTGCGGCCTGCGCGCTCCCCATCTGGCCATCGCCTCGGGGTGCCGGAACGACACGGCGATCTCACGCAGTTCCCCGACCACCTCGGCGAGGCCGCCCACCATGTCCAACGTCACTGTCTGTGTCGTCGCCGGCACCTTCGACAGGGTTTCGCGGCTCACCACGTACCGCTTGCCGGTCAGCGACTCGGGCCCGGCCAGCTCGATCACCGCCTGCATCGTCAACCCGACGAAGGCCTGCAGGTGGGCCGGGGTCACCTCGTCACGCGGCACTTCGGCGTGCAGTCGCACGACCGTACCGGTCTCGTCGTACGTCATTTCGGCCTGCAACCCGACCACCGCGTCGGCCAGCGTCCCCGGCTCGCGGTTCGTGACTGGTGGTGACGGACGGTCGAGACCGAGTTTCTTGTACGCCGCCGCAGCCGCGGCGCCGACCCCGTCGACGATGCGGGTGGTGATCGGGTCGCCCGCCTCGATGCGCTTGGCCAGCAGCACTCCGATGGGGTCGTTGCCGAGCACGAGCTTGCGGATGCGCTCCTTGGAGAGCGGCTCCTCGGCGGTGCTGATCGCCGCGGCGAAGGTGTGCACCGCCCCGGTCTTCCGGTCGGCGCTCGACACGGTCAGGTCGACCCTGGTCACGGGGGTCGGCCACGGCGCCCGGCGCAGCAGCTCGACGGGATTCACCCGGGCCGCGGCCAGCACGGTGGCCGCGTCGACCAGTTCGACGGTCGCCCCCGCGTACTCGAAAGTCTCGCCTTGGGGTCGCGAGAATCCGGCGTCGGACATGTCTGCCTCCAGGGGTGGGCTCCTACCAGAGTGACACGGGCGCTCACTGGTTGCCGTTCGTTGCGTCCGTGCGGTCCAGCCTCCGGGCCGCCGATCGGTGCGGCATGCCAGCTGAGCCGATCGAAGACATCTGGGTGTACGAGCGTGTGCCGGGCGACCCGTGGTGGCGCGACGCCGTCGTCTACCAGGTGTATCTGCGCTCGTTCGCGGACGGCAACGGCGACGGCGTCGGTGACTTCGCCGGGCTGCGGTCGCGTCTGCCCTACCTGGCCGAGCTGGGTGTGGACGCGGTCTGGGTGACCCCGCACTACGTGTCGGGCGGCGCCGACGGCGGCTACGACGTGGTCGATTTCCTCGAGGTGGACCCTTCCTACGGGACGGTCGAGGACGTGCGCGCGCTCGTCGGGGACGCCCATGAGCTGAGCCTTCGTCTCCTGTTGGACATCGTGCCGAACCACACCAGCGACCAGCACGCGTGGTTCCGTCGCGCGGTGGCGGACCCGACGTCGCCCGAGGCGGCGCGCTACCACTTCCGGCCGGCGAGCGAGGAGCCGCCGAACAACTGGCAGAGCATGTTCGGCGGGCCGGCCTGGTCGCGTACGCCGGACGGTCGCTGGTACCTGCACCTGTTCACGCCGCAACAGCCGGACCTGAACTGGGACAACCCGGAGGTCCAGGAGCACTTCGACGACGTGTTGCGGTTCTGGTTCGACCTGGGTATCGACGGGTTCCGTGTCGACGTGGCGTACGGCCTCTTCAAGGACCCGGCCTACCGCGACAATCCGGGCATCTACTCGCCGTCGCTGTTCGGGCACGGCCCCGAGCAGGCGATGACCACCAACCAGCCTCAGGTGCACGCGGTCTGGCGTCGGTGGCGGGCGGTCTGTGACTCGTACGAGGATGGAAAGATACTGGTCGGCGAGGTGTCGCTGGCCGATCTGGACGAGGTGGGCGCCTACGCCCGCCCCGACGAGCTGCACCACGCCTTCCAGTTCCGCCTGCTCAAGAGCGGCTGGGACGCGGCTGCCTTCGCCGACACGATCACCGAGGCCCTGACCGCCTTCGACGCCGTCGGCGCGTCCGCCCCGTGGGTGCTCGGCAACCACGACAAAGCCCGTCAGGTCACCCGGTACGGCAGTCCGGCCCGCGCCCGCGCCGCGGCGCTGCTGATGCTGGCGCTGCCCGGCTCGGCCTACCTGTACGCGGGCGAGGAGCTCGGCCTGCCCGAGGCCTCGGTCCCGGACGACGCCCGCCGCGACCCGATCTACTTCCGTTCCGGCGGCCGGCGCTTGGGCCGCGACGGTTGCCGCATCCCCATGCCGTGGGAGTCCGCGAAGCCGTCGACCGGCTTCTCCCCCGCCGGCAGCGCCGACCCGTGGCTGCCGATCCCCGCCGACTGGCCGGCCCTGGCCGTCGACCGCCAGCTGGGCGACGCCGACTCGACGCTGACGCTCTACCAGCACGCGATCATGTTGCGCGCGCTGCACCCCGCTCTCGGCTCGGGCCGGGCCACGGTCTCCCGCGCCGGCGACGTGATCCGCGTCGACCTGGTCGCCCGGCACGGCGACTCGTCCCCGATCACCTGCTGGATCAACATGGGCACCTCCCCGGTCGCCGTCCCGGCCGGCCGCGTGCTGCTGGCCTCGTCGCCGAACGCGGACGGCCCGGCGGACGGCGTTCTGAAGCTGGACGCGGACGCGGCTGCCTGGGTGATCAACTGAAAGCCGGCGGCACCGGGAAACCACGGTGCCGCCGGCTTTTCAGCGTTCTACTTGAAGCGGTAAGCGCGGGTGATCGTCTCCCGCACGGTGTTGCCGGCGCTGTCCGTGGCCGCCGCGCGCAGGGACACGAAGCCCGAGCCGCGCGGGTGCAGGACGACCGCCGTGGCCTTCTCGCCCCGGCGCAGAGCCGGCGCGCGATGCCAGGTCTTGCCGTCGTCGAAGGACACGTCGACGGTCAGGCTGCGCGTGGCCGCCTTCGCCGCGCCCACCTGCCGGTCCAGCGAGATCGGCAGGGTGAACAGCCGGCCGGCCGGTGCATACCCGAAGATGTCGAGATCCGGGTTGAAGCGGATCGCCGTCATCGGCAGGTTGACCGCCTGGCTGTCGGCGACATGCCCGGAGCGGAACGTCCACTCCGCGTCGACCACCGTCGACAGGGTGAAGACCGGGTCGCTGCGGTAGGTCGCCTTCATCCGGTAGTCGCCCGCCTCGGCCGGGACCTGGGATGCCTGCGGGGTGCCCGTGCTGTGCGCGATCTCCTTGCCGTTGCGGTAGATCCAGACGTCGACGCTGCTGCCGCCGTAGGTCCGGTGGCCCTCATGGCCGCTGCCGTCACCGTGCAGCGGCGCCGGTCCGCCCATCGTGTCGCCGAAGTAGCGGGCCGCGAACTGCTGCCTGAAGTCCGGCTCCGGGAAGACCGGGCCGATGACGCCGTTGGCCCACTTCTCGGTGTATGAGCGGCCGGCCTTGAACGACCTCCAGTCCGACTGGTAGTAGGTGTAACCCCGCTGCGAGCTCGTGGTCAGCCACTCCGTCTGCTGGTCCTGGTTGAAGTACTCCACGATCGTGCGGGGCACGTCGTAGCCGTAGCTCAGCGGTGTCTGCCGGTCGGCCGGGTTACGCGTGACCGGCGAGTTGCCAGGGGCACGGGCCACGGCGAACCGGGACACCTGGGCGTCCGGCACGTCCGCGCCGACCTTCGACGTGACCTTGGCGAAGTCGTTCGGGCCGAGGATCGCCTTCTTGCCGGCCATCATGCGGCCACGCTCGTAGAAGTAGAACCGGTAGACCGCCGGGCTGTTGTCGATCCAGCCGTTGACGGGCTGAGCCGACGAGCCGGTCACGTACGAGGCGTACCCGGGCGCCTTGCCGCTGCCGACCGCGGGGCCGGTGCGCAGATGGGCGAAGTCCACGTTCATGAGGACGCCGAACGGGTCGTTGCTGCCCCAGATCTCCGGCTTCTTCGTGCGGATCGTCCAGCCCGCCTCGTTATAGGCCGGCACCGCCTTCTTGTCGGTCAGCGCGATCGACACCGGCTTGGCGGCGCGAGTGTCGAACGTGACCGTCTTGTTGCCGCTGATCGTCAGGGCGGGGTCGGCGATCGAGGTGATCTCCGGGGCGTTCTCGTCGCCGGAGAGCAGGTACGACTGCGCGACGTAGTGGCCGGGCCGGACCCGCACCTGGCCGGTCGCGCCGCTGTGCGCAAACGCCGTCTCGGTCTCGCGGTCGAGGTCGGTGAGCAGCGTGACCCACGTGTGGTCGGTGCCGGTCGTGCCCGGCGTCTGCACGGTCAGGGTGTACCGGGCAATGTCCATCGCGATCGGCGTCACCACCCGGGCGGTGCCCGCGGTGGCGACGAGCTCGCCGCCGAAGGGCTGCTCGGCCAGGCTCGTGCCGGGCTGCACGGCCAGCGTCACGGCCGCCGTCCCGTTCGCGGGCACGGTGACCTTCGAGGCGCTCAGCGTGAACAGGCCGGCCGGCGCGTCCGAGGTCAGCGCCAGGTCCAGCGTGACGGCGGAGGAGCCACCATTGGCGTACGTGATGGTCTTGCTCTGCGCCGCGGTGGTGCGCTCGACGCCGACGCTGCCCGGGTCGGCCGTCACCTGCTGGCCGATGGCGCGGGCCACGTCGGTCAGTCCGGCGCCCTGCGCGTACGGTCCGAGGTCGTCGCTCGGTGCGGCCGAGGCCGTCATCGTCGCCTTGAGCTTGGTCGCGCGCCAGTCCGGGTGCTTCTGGGCGAGCAGCGCGACGGCACCGGCTACGTGCGGCGTGGCCATCGAGGTGCCCGAGATCTCGCTGTACGCGTCGTTCTCCTCGTACGGCGGCAGTTGGCCGTCCGCCGAGCGGGCCGCGACGATGTTCACGCCCGGGGCGGTGATGTCCGGCTTGACGGCGGCGTCGGCGACGCGCGGGCCACGGCTGGAGAACTCGGCGAGACCCTTGCCCTTGGTGACCGCGCCGACGGTGAGCGCCGCGTCCGCGCTGCCGGGCGAGTTGATGGTGATGTCCCCGTACTCGCCGTCGTTGCCGGCGGCGATCACGAAGAGCATGCCGTAACGGGCGGTCAGCTCGTTGACGGCCGACTCGAGCGGGTCGATCTCGGGGGTGTCCGTGCCGCCCAGGCTCATGTTGGCGACGGTGGCGCCCTGCTCGGCGGCCCAGGACATGCCGGCCAGGATCGCCGACTCGGGGCAGCCGTCGGCAAGGCAGACCTTCGCGCTGAGCAGCTTCGCGCCGGGCGCGACACCCTGGTAGCGACCACCCGAGGCGGCGCCGGTGCCGACGATCGTGGAGGCGACGTGCGTGCCGTGGCCGGCGCGGTCGGCGAGTTCGCCGGAGCCGGTGAAGTCGACCGCGTCGGCGACCTGGCCGGCCAGGTCGGGGTGGTTGAGGTCGACGCCGGAGTCGATGACGGCCACCTTGACGCCGGTGCCGGTGAGCCCGGCCTGCCAGGCGGCGGGCGCGCCGATCAGCGGGACGCTGACGTCGAGGGAGGGCTGCCGGAGGCCGTCGAGCCACACCTTGGAGATGCCGGAGCGCAGGTTGCCCGCGTTCGTCAGGCTCTTCCACAGGGTCGCGGGGGCGGAGCGGTCTTGCTCGTAGGCGACGACGCCGACGTCGGGCAGGGCGCGGGTGCGCTTGCCACCGTCGGGAACCGCGGAGCCCTGGATCAGCAGGGGCAGCGTGCGGCGGGTGTTGTCGTAGCCGAATCGCAGCAGCGTGGACACGTCGAAGAGACGCTGGTCCAGGCGGCCGCTCGCGAGCAGTCCGGCGGCGTCGGCGGGGATGACCCGCACGCTCTTGCCGGCGCTGGAGGTGATGAACGGGATCTTCTCGCGGCCGGGGGCCGGGTCGACGTCGACCGCGGTCTGCCCGTCGACGCTGCTGACTCGTACGGTGTCGCCGGTGATCAGGGTGACCGCCTGCGGTTGGGCGGCGAACACCGGTGCCGTGGCCGCGGTAGCGGCCTCGGCACCGGCGGGCTTCGCGGCGGCGACAGCCCCGCCGGGCAGTGCGGCCCACGCCGCGACTCCCGCCAGGGCCAGCACCGACGTGATGCGGACCTTACGCATGGTTCTCCTTTGCACGAACGCCGATCGGCGCTTTGGCGGCAACCTACGGCAGTCAAGATCACGTATCGATCAATGTGAGATTTTCCATAGCGGAAAGGCGAATGTCCCGACTCTGGCGTTTCTGCGGCCCCGGAACCGGGAACAACTGTCCACGAAGGAGCCGACAACACCCCGAACTCCCGATATTCCCTACAATCAATGCGGATCGGGCGCAAGTCCCCCGTTGAGTGTCACCGCGAGATCCGGTGCAACGATCCGCACGGCATGCCGATACGTGAATCGGGCAACCCGGCCTGGGTGAGGTCAGGGCCGCACCCGATGTCTTCTCAGGTGACCGGCTCTCAAGGATGGACGGCGTGACTCGCCGTCGCACCCGTCGCCGCGTCCCTGACCGACGTCGCGGCCCAGCTCGGCCGGACCACGAATCTTTACCTCACTGTTAAGGCCCCCTTATGGCGCCCCGTTTTACGTTGCTGCGGTCACCGGATTTCCCCCGACCGATCGAGGTACGCATGTTGCCACCCAAGGGCGGCCGCCCGATCGCCCTGCTCATCGGGCAGACCCTGCGGGACGTACGCCTGGGTCACGCCACGGTCCTGACCTTCTCCGCCGGCAGTCAGGTCCTGATCGAGACCGACGTCCGCCTTGTCGGCCCCGACCTGGTGACCGGCGAAGTCGTGCACACCGCGGAGGTCCGCGACACCGGCGAGCTGGCCCTGACCTTCCGCGGCGGCACCGAACTCCTCGCCGGCGTCGACGCCGAGGCCGAGTCGTGGGCGGTGACCGGCCCCGACGGCCTCCTGACCGTCTGCCTGGCCGGCGGCGAGCTGGCCGCCTGGGGCGACGCGGCCAGCATCACCTAGCGGCGGTTGTTGACGTCATGCCCCGCGGTTGCCTCACACGTCCACGCTGGCGAACTGTTTGCCCGCGGTGTTGACGACCCGGACGGAGCGGACGTCGGCCGGGTTGATCAGGGCGCTGCCGTTCAGGGTGGTCCCGGCGGTCTCGCCCGCGGGCGAGACCAGCCAGCTCCCGGCCTGCACGGTGAAGCCGTCCTTGGCCACCACCTCGAGCACGCATTTCTCGCCGGCCGGGATGCCCGAGACGGCGGCGTTGACGCGCACCCAGCCGGCGGCGGGAGCGACCGCGACGGTGATGCGGGCGCCGGTGGTCGGGTCGACGGCGGTGCCGGTGCGGGTGCCGGGGACGGTGGTCGCCTGCGAGGTGGCGGGCGGCGCGGGCTGGGCCAGCCGGTCCACGGGGGCGCTGTTGCGGCCGGCGTAGACGCCGCCGCCGATCGCGGCGATCACCGCCACCGCGGCGGCGGCGGAGAGCAGGCCCAGGCGGCGGCGCTGGTGGCCGGTGGACTCGGTGCGGACCTGGCGCAGGGTGCGCTGCAGCAGCAGGTCGCCGCCGTCGGGTGGGCCTTCGAGCAGCATGAACTCGGGCACCGCCCGCAGGGCCGACGTCCACTCGCGCAGCCCGTCGGCCTCGGTGCGGCACTCGGCGCAGGTAGTCAGGTGATCCTCGACCTGCCGGCGCTGGTCGGGGGTGAGGGCGTCGAGCAGATAGCCGGCCAGGTCGACGTGCTCGGGAGTCGTCATGGGGAGGACCGTTTCGTGGCGCTGTCATCGCAGGCGAGTCCCCTGTTCAAGCAGGTCACCACGCGGGTCATGAGGGGCTCCGGCATGAGGTTGACCAGGAAGCCGTGGTCGGTGGTGGGATCGTTGCCCTGCTCGGGGAACGCGTCGACGCGGTAGCGGGCGCCGGCCGCGACGGCATACGTCATGGTGATCCGCAGGCGGGGCACGGCGAACGTGCCGACCGGGCATCCGCCGCCCTCGGCTGCGAAGACGACCTGACCGCGGTGGTCGGGGCTGTCCAGCCGGACGCCGTCCCAGCAGCTCGGGAAGTCGAAGATCCGTGTCACGTTGGCACCGCCTGAGCAGAGCGGGTATTTCGTCGTCTGCCGGTCGAGCGTATCCGAGCAGGTCCACCGGGCACGCGCGAACTTCCCGCCGTTCGTGCGCGCGTACGCGTCGCCGACCTGTGCACGCAGCAGGAAGGGCATCGGCAGCACCGAACCGCGGGGGTTGCCGAAGTACGTCAGGTTCACCTCGACCGGCACCTGCGCCGGCCCGCCGTGGCCTTTCGCGTCCGGCTTGCCGTAGCGCAGGACGGGCCAGAAGTACGTCGAGGCGTCGCCGTTTCCGCAGGTGGTCGACGACCCGACGATGCTGTCCACGGTCGAGTCGGACCGGACGCCGAGGTTGCCGACGTAGTCGTGCTCGTGGTGCGGCGGCCCCGGCCGGCCCGGCGTGACCACGATGTTCGCGGTGTTCCGATGACCTCCGTCGTTGCGCCCGCAGTCCCAGCTGTACGAGCCGGTGGACGCCCCCGCGACGGCCGGAGGCGCGGCGGGCACGGGCTCGGCGGCGGCCATCGTGGTGTAAAACGGCTCGTCCTCCCCGACGGCCTGGATCGTCACCGCGCCGAGGACGACCAGCACGGACAACACCGCTTCGAGAACAGCCGCGTACGACAGGATCACGTGCCGCCCCGCCGAAGCCATCGACATCACTCGACAATACCGACGGTGCCCGCCAGATCACGGACCGGCGGGGTGCCAGGCCGTCCGGAACGATCCCGGGCGGCCTGGCGATCCGCTTTACGGCTGGCTGCGCGGGCCGTCCGGGTCGAGCGTGTCGATGAACTCGTGCGGGCTGTGCAGGTCGGTGTTCTGGCGGGCCTTGTTCGCCTCGGCGGCCAGCGCCTTGGCTGCCGAACCCGGGTCGACGCCGGCCTTCTTGGCGGCCGCGACGACCCGGTAGTACGCCGACTCGGACAACGCGTACGCCGCCCGGTATTCGTGCTTGGCGAAAGCGGCCTTGGACAGGCCCAGCAGGGTGTCAGCGGCGAGCAGGTCGGCCCGGGACCGGCTGGACGGGACGGTGGCGACGAGGCGGTTGGCGGCCTCCCAGTAGGCGGCGGTCAGGAAGCGGTCGCTGTTGTCCCGGTCGAACTGTGAGAAGTCCCAGTTGACGTCGATGTAGCTCATCATCGAGTTGTTCTCGTCGCCGGCCCAGGCGAAGAACGTGTCACCGGACGGCTCGTAGTCGACGCCGGTCTCGCTGTCGTAGCCGTCGTGCGGGTGCGACATGCCCAGGTGGTGGCCGACCTCGTGGATCTGCGTGGTGGTCAGGCCGTAGCCGCTCTCGACGATCTCGGGCGAGATGAAGGTGAAGACGTACGACTGGTCGCCGGTCGCCCAGTCGTCGTCGGCGAAGCCCAGCGCGGGAGTGTCGACGCCCGGACCGACCGCGTAGTTGAACACCGGCAACTCGTAGTCGACCTGGCCCGCGTCATCCTGGGTGCGCGCGAGGTTCTCCCGGTTGTAGAGGAACAGGTTGGCGTCGCCCGGCAGCCCGCTCTCGGGGTAGCAGCTCTCGCCATCGAGCTGCCCGACGTAGCACTCCTGCGCCTTGGCGTCATACGGAAGGTCCTGGTCGTCGAAGTCGAGCTTGTTACGCCAGCGCAGGTCGGAGAGCTCGGCGAGGAGCAGGCGCGGCTTGAGGTACGTCTGGGAGGCGTCGACCCCGGGCCAGCCCTCGTACGTGTTGCTGTCGATGTTGATCGAACGCGGCGGCTCGGCCGTCGGCAGCTCGACCGGGTAGAGCGGCGACGTGGTCATCAGCAGGTTCAGGGCGACGTAGCGCGTGATCTTGCCGAGGTCGCCGGCCAGCGCACCGGGCGCGCGGTAGCCGTTCGCCGCGTACTCCCAGGTGGGCGGCATGCGGTAGTCGGCCGCACCGTCGCCGTCCACGTCGGCGCTGGTCACGTCGTAGTTCGCCGTCCAGGACTCGGGGCCGGCGGAGAGGTCGTGGAACCAGACACGACGGGTCGCGCCGAGGCCGGTCTCCTCGTCGTCGGCCGTGGTGCCGCCCCAGGCGATCAGCTTGCGGCTGTCCCGGTTGGCGCCGAAGTCGTAGCCGGTGTCGGGGTCGGGCTCACCAGTCTTGGTGTAGACGTGGAACTTGAAGTCGGCACGCCCGTACCAGTTGATGAAGAAGACCGTGTCGCGCCGGGTGTCCACGCCGGACGGCGGGTGGAAAGCCAGCCACTTCTCGACGCTGGGGGCGTCGATCGCGTAATTCTTGGTGATGTCGAGGACGCCGGGCTCGGCGTTGTAGGCGGTCTGGTACTCGGTCAGCGGGGCCGGCTTGGCGAGCTTGCCGAGCTGCTGGAAGAACCTGTCCTCGTACGACCGGTCGGTGTATTTGAGTCGGTAGTCGTATTTGTAGGTGATGCCCAGCTTCTCGACCTTGTCGTAGGAAAGGCGGGAGCGCACCACCGGCTCATAGGTCTTGGCCAGCTCGCTGGTGAAGGCCGACTTGCCGACCTGGCTCGGCTCATAGCCGAGGAATACCACGTTCACCGGCACCGTCTCGGTCAGTTTCGGCTGACCGCCGGGTGTCAGGAAGTGATAACGGTATGCAGGGGCCGCAGCTCCGGCCGGGGTTGCGGAAGCCCCGACGAGTGCCACGACCATTAATGCGATGAAAGCGCCTCTCCGTCTCATTCGGACAACTAACCATCAGCGAACGCCGATGGGAAGGCCCCGTGGACAAAGTTCATCAAGCTCGGCCAATTGTGAACAACCACCATCGGTCAAGTCGATCCCTACCGTTCCGGGCACCCGCTGAACCAAAAGGTCAGTTCGGGGTGACGGCGCGGCGGAGCCACAGCGCGGCGACGCCACCCGCGGGCAGGAGCAGCCAGCAGGAGATCAAGCGATAGATGACCACCGCGGCGGCGGCCGTCACGGCGGTCGCGCCGGCCGCGGTCAGGCCCGCGACCAGGGCAGTGTCGATCACGCCGATGCCGCCGGGGGTGAGCGGGACCTGGCGGACGATCTGGACGCCCAGGTAGATGCCCGCGAGATTGGTGATGCCGACCGGGAGGCCGACGGCGTGGCAGGTCGCGGCGAGGCAGAGCAGGTCGGTGAGCCAGTTGACGGCGCAGTAGAGGGTTCCGACGATCCACTCGCGGGCGCGCAGGGCGGCGCCCGCCTGCCAGGCCTCGCGGGCCGAGGTGAGGGTCCGGCGGAGGAACGCGGCGACGCGGTTGTCCGGCTGCGGGCGGGACGGTCCGGCGGGGCGGCGCATCAGGCGGCGGCCGACGACGATCGCGGCTGTGGTCAGGGCGGCCAGGCCCACTACCACGGCTATCGGCTGCGGGCCCGCCAGCAGCTGCGGATCGCGGGTCAGGACGGCGGCGCCGCCGATCACGTAGAGCAGGGCCAGGCCGCCGATCGAGGCCAGGCCGGAGACGATCATCGAGGCGGCGGTGATCTCCTTCGAGGCGCCGGTGCGCAGGTACTGCTTGCCCGCGTAGCCGGCCGAGACCGCGGAGCCGACCGGCATCGAGATGGAGATCGCGGTCCGGGCCAGGGTCACCGCCAGGGCGAAACCCACCCCGAGACGGACGCCGAAGGCTCTCATGATCTGGCGTTGCTGCCAGGCGAAGGCGAGCAGGGAGACGATTTGCAAGGCCACGGCCAGCGCGACCCACCAGGGGCCGGCGTTGGTCAGCGCGCGGACGAACTCGCGCGGGTCGGGATAGCGGCCGCGCAGCCCGATCACGGCCAGCACCAGCACCACGACGATGATCAGCGGCAGACGCAGACGCCGCCACCAGTGGCGGCCCTCGGTGGGCGCGGCCGCGGGGGCGGGCGGCCGCAGCTCGGACCGGGGACTAGACACGCCGTGATCCTGGCAAACGAAATCAACCCCGGGCTACCCGCTGTGATCTTCCCGCCATCACCCGGAGCTCAGAGTGCGCGGGTCAGCACTCGATGACGTTGACCGCGAGGCCGCCGCGGGCCGTCTCCTTGTACTTGACCTTCATGTCGGCGCCGGTCTCCTTCATGGTCTTGATGACCTTGTCGAGGGAGACGTGATGACGGCCGTCGCCGCGCAGCGCCATCTTGGCCGCTGTCACGGCCTTCACCGCGCCCATGCCGTTGCGCTCGATGCACGGGATCTGCACCAGGCCGCCGACCGGATCGCAGGTCAGCCCCAGGTTGTGCTCCATGCCGATCTCGGCCGCGTTCTCCACCTGCTCGGGTGTGCCGCCCAGCACCTCGGCCAGTCCGGCCGCCGCCATCGCGCAGGCCGAGCCGACCTCGCCCTGGCAACCGACCTCGGCGCCGGAGATCGACGCGTTCTCCTTGAAGAGCAGCCCGATCGCCCCGGCCGTCAGCAGGAAGCGCACCACACCCTCGTCGTCGGCATCGGGGACGAACCGGGTGTAGTAGTGCAGGACGGCCGGAATGATCCCGGCCGCGCCGTTGGTGGGCGCGGTGACGACCCGGCCACCGGCGGCGTTCTGCTCGTTCACCGACATGGCGTACACCGTGAGCCATTCCATCGCGTGCTCCGAGCGGTTGCCGGCCGCCCGCAGTTGGCGTGCCGTGGCCGCTGCTCGCCGCCGCACCTTGAGCCCGCCCGGCAGTACGCCCTCGGCCTCGAGACCGGCCGCCACACACTCCTGCATGACCCGCCAGATGCCGAGCAGCCCGTCCCGGGTTTCACTCGCGGGCCGCCAGGCGGACTCGTTGGCCAGCATCAGCCGCGAGATCGACAGCCCGGTCGACGAGGTCAGCGCCAGCACGTCGGCGCCGCTCGCGAACGGATGGGTCAACGGCGTCGGGTCGGCGCGCAGCGAACCGTTCTCGTCGACGACGAACCCGCCGCCCACCGAGTAATAGGTCTTGCGCAGCACCTCCGCGCCGAAGACGTCGTACGCGCTGAAGGTCATGCCGTTGGGGTGCCCCGGGAGCGTGCGGCGGCGGTGCAGCACCACGTCGACCTCGACCTCGGTCCCGCCCGGCACCGTGAGCCGGCCGCTGCCGTGGATGCGAGCCGCCCGCGCGTCGGCCCCGGCGACGTCGACGGTCTCGGGGTCCTCACCCTCGAGTCCGAGCAGCACCGCCTTGGGCGTGCCGTGCCCGTGCCCGGTCGCCCCGAGCGAGCCGAACAACTCGGCCCGCACCTGCACGGTGCGCTCGTCGAGCAGCGCCGAGAAGAGGCGGGCGGCGCGCATCGGACCGACCGTATGAGAACTGGACGGGCCGATACCCACCGAGAACAGGTCGAACACGGACACAGCCATCAGGAGGCTCCTTCGCGAAGCGGGTAAGCCTCCCTCGACTCTCCCGCGATGTCCTGCGGCAAATGTGCAGTGTCTCGGCAAGGTAGCGACGCCGGGGTGGACAGGTCAAGATCTTGTCCCGCGCTTTGCCGGATCGGCAAGGTTCGGTGCGCTCCCCGTGACGAAGCGGGCAAAGTGGGGAGGTGAGCGATGACTTCGACGCGGTGCTGGCCGGGGTGGGGCAGCGCCTGCGCGAGTTGCGGCTGCGGCGGGGCATCACGCTGACGGCGCTGGCCGCGACGACCGGCATCCCGATCAGCACGCTGTCCCGGCTGGAATCGGGGAAGCGCAAGCCGAGCCTGCGACTGCTGCTGCCGCTGGCCAAGGCCTACGGGACACCGCTCGACGAGATCATCGGGGCGGCGCCGGGCGTCGACCCCCGGGTGCACCTGCGGCCGACCACGCACAACGGCATGACCGTCGTCCCGCTGACCCGCAAGCCCGGCGGTCTGCAGGCGTTCAAACACGTGCTGCCCGCCGGCCCGATCGGACTCAAGCCCGATCCGCGCTCGCACGAGGGGTACCACTGGCTCTACGTGCTGAACGGCCGCCTGCGCATCGTCCTCGGCGACCAGGACTTCGTGCTCACCAGCGGCGAGGTGGCCGAGTTCGACACGCACCTGCCGCACTGGTTCGGCAACGCCGACGAGCACCCGGTCGAGTTGCTGAGCATCCTCGGCCCGCAGGGCGAACGCTTCCACATCCGAGCCAGCTACCGCCCGTCGTAGCTTGCGGGATCCGCCCGGCCGGTCCGGGCCCGACCTCCTCCGCCGCGAACGCACCCGGATTCGATCGAATTTTGTGTATGCGTTTCGGGCAGCCTGGCGGCAAGCTCTTCCCGTGACCGCAACTCAGCCCGACGACCGCTGCCGTTGCCGCCACTCTCTTCTAATCTGGAAAGGAGAACCGATGAGAAAGCTCATGACGGTCCTGCTGGTCGCCGTCGTCGCGGTGCTGGCAGTCAGCCCACCCGACCGGGCCGACGCCAAAGCAGACGCGAATCCCGGCCCGCGTGACGTGATCGTCCACCTCTTCGAGTGGCCGTGGGCGTCGATCGCGGCGGAATGCACCAATACGCTCGGCCCCAAGGGCTTCGGCGGCGTGCAGGTGTCGCCGCCGCAGGAGCACGTCGTGCTGCCCGGCGCGGGCTACCCGTGGTGGCAGGACTATCAGCCGGTCAGCTATCAGTTGGTGACCCGGCGCGGCGACCGGGCGGCCTTCGCGAACATGGTGAGCACGTGTCACACGGCCGGCGTGAAGATCTACGTCGACGCGGTCATCAACCACCTGGCCGGTGGCGCGTCGACCGGCCCCGGAAGCGCGGGCTCGTCGTACGGCCACTACTCCTACCCGGCCGTGCCGTTCGGGAATGACGACTTCCACCACTGTGGGCGCAACGGCAATGACGACATCGCCGATTGGGGTGACCGGTGGGAGATTCAGAACTGCGAACTGGTCGACCTCGCCGATCTCAAGACCGAAGCCGAGTACGTACGGGGCAAACTGGTCGCGTACCTCAATGATCTGGTCTCGTTGGGGGTGGACGGCTTCCGGGTGGACGCGGCCAAGCACGTGCCGGTGGCCGATCTGCAGAACATCTACTCGCGGCTCACCAACAATCCGTACGTGTTCCAGGAGACGATCGAGGGCGGCGCGGGTGAGCCGAGCCCGACGGAATACACCGGAATCGGGGATGTGACCGAGTTCCGGTACGGCGATGTGGTCGGCACCGCGTTCCGCGACGGCAACCTGGCCGGCCTGCACAACCTGCCCTCGCAGATGCTGCTGGCCGGTGACGACGCGGTGGCGTTCATCGACAACCACGACACGCAGCGCAACGGGCGGGCGAAGCTGACCTACCAGGACGGTACGAACTACGCGCTGGCCGAGGCATTCATGCTCGCCTTCCCGTACGGAACTCCGTCGGTGATGTCGTCGTTCACGTTCAGCAATCCGGAGGCCGGGCCGCCCGCGAGCTCGAACGGCACCACGACCCCGGTGAACTGCTCGTCCGGCTGGGCCTGCGAGCACCGGTGGCGAACGACGGCGAACCTGGTCGGCTTCCACAACGCGTCCTACGGCACCGGCGTGACGAACTGGTGGTCCAACGGCGGGAGCCAGATCGCCTTCGGGCGCGGCGCCAACGCGTACGCCGTCTTCAACCGCGGCGGTACCCTGAGCCGGACCTTCAGCACGTCCCTGCCGGCCGGCACGTATTGCGACGTCGCGAACGGCGACGTCAACGGACAGACCTGCACCGGTACGACGTACACGGTGAACGCCTCCGGCCAGTTCACCGCGTCCGTCCCGGCCAACAGCCTGCTCGCGCTGCACCTCAACGCCCGCACCTCCGGCGGCGGCAGCGGTTGCACCAGCGTGGCCGTCACGTTCGCCGCGAACGCCACCACCGTCTGGGGCGAGAACGTCTTCCTCCTGGGCAACCGCACCGAACTCTCCAACTGGAACACCAGCGCCGGCGTAGCCCTCTCCGCCACGACCTACCCGGTCTGGCGCGGCACGGTGTCGCTGCCCGCCAACACCGCGATCGAATACAAGTACGTCAAGAAGAACGGCTCGACCGTGGCGTGGGAGTCCGGCGCCAACCGATCCCTGAACACCGGCACCGCCTGCACCCTGACCGTGAACGACAGCTGGCGCCCCTGACCCCGGGGTAAATGCCCCAGCCTTCCGCCCACCCCCGACTTGCCGTCGACGACCGGGCAGTGCAGCCGGCCGCGGACCGGCTGGGGCAATGCCTTCCGGCAGCCGTCATACGTTCACGGTGCGACGCGGCATGCCACGTCGCACCGTGGCCGCACCGCCTAGGGTTTCCTGGCGACGCCGCAAAACTGGTAAACGTCGGTTCGAGCGGCCGGGTCGCCCGGCTGGGGGCGCCACTTGGTGCAGGTGACGACGCCCGGTTCGAGCAGTTCCAGGCCCTCGAACCAGCTCAGCAGGCCGGCTCGGCGACGCAACGTGATCGGTGGCGTGGCGGTCGCGTTCCACTGCTTCGCGGCGGCCGCCGACTCGTCCGGCCTGATCTCGGTGGTCGGGTGGGCGATGGCCAGGTAGCTGCCGGACGGTACGGCGGCCATCAGGCGCGTCACCACGCCGCGCGCCTCGTCGTCGTCGCCGATGAAGTTGAGGACGCCGAGCAGCATCACCGCGACCGGCCGTTCGAAGTCGAGGGTGTGCCGGGCCTGCCGGAGGATCGTGGCGGTGTCGCGGGCGTCGGCGTCGATGTAGTCGGTGGCACCTTCGGGGCTGCTGCGCAGCAGGGCCCGCGCATGGGTGAGCACGAGCGGGTCGTTGTCGGCGTAGACGATGCGGCTCTCCGGCACGATCGACTGGGCCACCTCGTGGGTGTTGTCGGCGGTGGGCAGGCCGGTGCCGACGTCGAGGAACTGGCGGATCCCGACGTCGGTGACCAGATGGCGGACGGCGCGCTGGAGGAAAGCCCGGTCGGCGCGGGCCGACCGGACGATGTCGGGCAGGAACTGCTGCACCTGGTCGCCGACGGCCCGGTCGGCGGCGAAGTTGTCCTTCCCGCCGAGCCAGTAGTTCCAGATCCGTGCGGTGTGCGGCACGTCTTGGTTCAGGCCGTTCGGCTGCTCGGTCACAGGTCATCCCCCTGGTTCTGGCGCTCCTCGATGGACGATCATAGATCGTACGAGGGTCAGGAACGGCCGGTCCCGCTGCTGTGACCGTAAGCCCGTCACGCCACCCAGGGGCGTTTGGCGCGGTGGCGCTGCTTGGTGCGGTACATGTCGGCGTCCGCGGCCAGGGCGAGTTGGGCGAAGTCGCTGCGGCCGGTGCCGCTGGCGTGGCCGATGCTCGCGCCCACCTTGCACGGGCCGCTGCGGGTCTCGATCGGTTCGGCCAGCGCGTGGTGGATCTGCTCGGCCGTGTCGCGCAGCGCCGCGTCGACCTCGTCGCCGGTCACCACGACCACGAACTCGTCGCCGCCCGTGCGGGCCAGCAGGTCGCTCGGGCGCACCAGCGCGGCCATCCGATCGGCCACCGTGCGCAGGACCTCGTCGCCGGCGTCGTGACCGCCCGCGTCGTTGACGGTCTTGAAGTCGTCGAGGTCGATCACCATCACGCCGACCTCGACGTCCGCGCGCCCGGCGAGCTCGTCGGTGAGCGCGCGCAGCAGCGACCGGTTGGCCAGGCCGGTCAGCGGGTCGTGGGTCGCGGCGTGGTGCAGGCGGGCACGGCTCTCGGCCAGTTCGTGGTGCAGCCGGGCGTGGTGCACCGCCATCGACGCGTGCTGGGCGAAGAGCTCGAGCATCTCGCGCTGGACCGGGCCGGGCCGGCGCCCGTCGCGGGGCAGGTCGACGCTGAGCACCCCGACCAGGTCGCCGGTCGGCGAGGTGAGCGGGGCGAACAGCATGTCCTCGGGGTGCCAGCCGCCGGCGTCCGCGGGCAGCGGCAACGTGTCCGACGTCCAGGCGATCACGGCGTCGGGCATGTCGTGGTTGTGGTCGACGAAGTAGAGCGAGCCCCACTGCTCGGCCTTGCCGAACAATTCGTCCCAGTTGGCCACGGTCGTCCGGGTGCCGTGCAGCTCGCGGCGGATCTCCTCGGTGCCGTCCACCGACACGACCGTGAATCGGCCGTCGTCCTGCAGCACGTTGACCACCGCGCACTCGAAGCCCGATGCCTTGGTGACGCCGTGCACGATCGCGTCCATCGTGCGGGTCAGGTCGAGGCTGGCGTGCACCGCCTTGCTCACCTCGTGCAGGGTCCGCAGGCCGTCGAGCTGCGCGAGGGCGTCGGACAGCTGCGACGACAGATCCTCGATGCTGGTCAACCCGCCTCCTGACGCGGTTGCGGCAGCCCCTGCCGCGCACCTGAGTCTGAGATCTTAACCAGACGATGCCCCTCCGTGACCAACCTCTCCCCCGCGGACTGGGACCGGCCTGCCGGCTACGGGGAAAGGCGCTTGTCACAGAGTCTGGAAAGCGGGCGTGCGGCGTGCTTGGGTTTGATCGTGAGCGACGCCACCGACCTGACCGACGACACGACGACCACCAAGTGGACCCATCGGGTCGCGACGCCCCTTCGTGCCTTCCTCAGCACCGAGGCGGGCAGTGCCGGTGTGCTCGTCGCGGCGATCATCGCCGCGCTGGTCTGGGCCAACACGTCCGACAGCAGCTACGAGTCGTTCTGGCACACCGAGCTCAGCATCCGCCTGGGCGACCAGATCCTCGACCTCGATCTGCGCGAATGGGTCAACAGCGGCCTGATGACGCTCTTCTTCCTGGTCGTGGGGCTGGAGGCGCGACGCGAGTTCGACCTGGGCGATCTGCGGGACCGGCGGCGCTTCCTGCTGCCCGCCCTGGCCGGCGTCGTCGGCATGGCGCTGCCCATCGGGATCTTCCTGGCGTTCAACCACGGCGGGCCGGGCGCGGCCGGCTGGGGCGCAGCCATGTCGACCGATACCGCGCTCGCGCTGGGCCTGCTCGCCCTGGTCGGCCGGAACGTCCCGGTGCAGGCACGATTATTCCTGGTGACCGTGTCGGTGGTGGACGACGTGGTCGCCCTGATCATCATCGCGGTCGCGTACTCGGACGACATCCGGGTGGGGCCGTTGCTGCTCGCCCTCGCGGTCTACCTGTGCACCCTCGTCATGGTGCGGACCGGGGTGCACAGCGGCTTCATCTACCTGCCGTTCTGCGTGGTCATCTGGGGGGCGACGCTGGCCAGCGGCATCGACCCGGTCGTCTCCGGCCTGGCGATCGGGCTCGCCGCCGCCGCGTACACCCCGCCGCGCGGCGAGCTCGAAATGGCCAGCGACCTGTTCCGGTCGTTCCGGGAGCAGCCGACGCCGGAGCTGGCGCGCTTCGCCCGGGTGGGCATGCTCCGGACGCTGTCGCCGAATGACCGCCTGACGCGCACCTGGGCCGGGGTGTCGAGCTACCTGATCGTGCCGCTTTTCGGCCTGGCCAACGCGGGCATCAGCATCGACGCGGGCTTCCTGGCGCAGGCGCTGACGTCGCCGGTCACGGTGGGCGTCTTCGTGGCGTACGTCGTCGGTAAGCCCGTCGCCATCACCGGGGTATCCGCCGCGGTCACGTGGTTCAGCAAGGGCCGCATCCGCCCCGGCGCGGGCTGGGCGTCCGTGCTCGGCACCGGCACGATCGCCGGGATCGGCTTCACCGTCTCGTTCCTGATCGCCAACCTGGCGCTCGAGGAGCCGCAGCTCTCCGAGGCGAAGCTGGGTCTGCTGCTGGCGATCGTCGGCGCGTCCCTGGTCACCTGGACCGTCTTCTTCGTGACCGGGCGCCTGTCCAAGCCCCGCAAGGCCGTGGCCCTGCTCGGCGACGTCGAGGAGCTGGTCGACCTGGTCCCCGACGTCGACCCGCACCGCGACCACTGGCGTGGCCCGGCCGAGGCCTCCGTGACCCTGGTCGAGTACGGCGACTTCCAGTGCCCGTACTGCGGCCGCGCCGAGCCGATCGTGCGCGAGCTGATGGTCGACGACGATCTGCGCTACGTCTGGCGGCACCTGCCGCTGACCGACGTGCACCCGCAGGCCCAGCAGGCCGCCCAGGCCGCCGAGGCCGCCGGGCTGCAGGGCAAGTTCTGGGAGATGCACGACCTGATGTTCACCCGCCAGGACCACCTGCGCATCGCTGACCTGATCGCCTACGCCGGGGAGCTCGGCATCGACCAGGACAAGTTCCACAACGACATGCTGATGCCGGAGTGCCAGGAGCACATCACCGCCGACCTGGAGTCGGCCGACCTCAGCGGCGTCTCCGGCACGCCCACGTTCTTCATCAACGGCCGCCGCCACTACGGCGCGTACGACGTCCAGACCCTGAAGGAGGCGATCCGGGTGGCCCGCGTACGGGCGCGCATCGCGGCCCGGCACTACTAGCGTTTCGTCGGCCGGTCCGGCAGCAGCCCTTCCTCGTGGTCGAGTTCGCGTTCCAGCACCCGCAGGCCCTCGTCGGGCAGCCGCCCGGCGTCGCGCCAGCGCAGCAGTTCCTCCCGCTGGGCGTCGATCGCCACCCGGCGGACGTGCAGCGCCGCCTCGTACCTGGGCGACACCGGCAGGTCGGCCGCGGCGCTGTCCCGCAGCGAGGCGATCCGGCCGCGATAGCGGGTCAGCCGGGTCCGCAACTGCCCGCGCATCGTGTCGATCATGTGGGCGTGGATGTCGTCGTGCTCCTGCGCCTCGAGCTCGTCGAGCGCGGCGATGGCCGCCTCGGCGGACGCCGAGCGGGCCTCGTTGCGCAGGCGGGCCTGGTCGTTCTCGTTGGCGTGCAGCCCGAGCGCCCGGACCAGCGGCGCGAAGGTGAGGCCCTGCCCGACCAGGGTGACCAGCACGACGGCGAACGTACAGAACAGCAGCAGGTCACGGTCGGGGAACGGCGCTCCACTCTCGGTGACCGTCGGCAGCGTGAAGATGGCCGCCAGGCTGATCACGCCGCGGGTGCCCGACCAGCTCAGGGCGACTACCTCCCGGCCCGCCAGACGACCTTCGGCCGGGTACGCGTCCTCGTCCGGCCCGCCGATGTCCTCCGGCCCGGCCCGGTCGCCGCCCAGCCAGGTGTGCAGCGAGCGGGGCAGCGACTGGGTCAGCAGCAGCCACAGCGGACGCAGCAGCAGGACGACACCGACCGTGATCGCGACCGCGACGACGATGGTGGCGGTGTCGTACTTGGCGAGCCCGCGGACGACGGCCGGCAGTTGCTGACCGATCAGCAGGAAGACGAAGCCCTCGAGGAGGAAGTCGACCAGGCGCCAGACCGCGGTCGTCTGCAGCCGGCCCGCCCCCGAGGCCGACCGCGGCGTGTGGTGCCCGACGATCAGCCCGGCGACGACCACCGCCAGCACGCCCGAGACGTGCACCCGCTCGGCCAGCAGGTAGGCGCCGAACGGGATGGCCAGCGAGACGGCGGTGGCGATCATCGGATCACCGTTCAACGGCCGGGACAGCAGCCGTACGGCGTACGCCACCACCACGCCCACGCCCATCCCGCCGGCCGCGGCGACCACGAACTGGCCGAACGCGGACCAGGCCGAGAAGCCGCCGCCGGTGGCCGCGGCGACGGCGACGCTCAGGATGGTCAGGGCGGTGGCGTCGTTGAGCAGTCCCTCGCCCTGGATCAGGGTGACGAGCCGTGGTGGCAGCCCCGCTTTGCGCCCGACGGCCAGGGCGGCCACCGGGTCGGGTGGCGCGACCGCCGCGCCGACGGCGATGCCGGCCGCCAGGGTCGCGCCGGTGACGAACCAGGCGAAGCCGAGGCCGATCAGCAGGGCGGTGAGCAGGACGAGAAGCACCGACAGGCTGATCACCGTGCGCAGGTTGCGGCGGATCGCCAGCAGTGACGAGTCCAGCGCGGCGCTGTAGAGCAGCGGCGGCAGCACGAAGGTCAGGATGATGTCCGGGTCGAGCGAGACGTTGGGTCCGGGCAGCAACGCGTACCCGACTCCGATGATCGGCAGCAGCGCGGCGGCGGGAAGTCCGGTGCGGTTGGCGACCCAGCGGATCACCACGACCACCGCGGCGGCGGCAAGGATGAAGATCAACGTTGCCTCGACGCTCACTACCATCCTCCCGGTCGCCCTCACGGACGTGAGGCGCGCGGTACGCCACGCCCGCGATCATCTGACCGGGTGTCGCTCAACCGTACGCGCCACCGAACCGGTGGACGCGGGCGGCAGGCCGCGCGTGGCACCATCGTCAGGCACAGGCGCGTCGGTGGGGAGCACTTAGGTTGGAACTACAAGAAGCCGGACATCTCGGATCCGGATTGATGGCCCGTCACGGGCTGACCGGCTGGCGCCTGGTGTTCGACAACGCCAAGACCCGTGCCGGGGTGTGTCGCTTCGACCGCCAGGAGATCGGCCTGTCCCGCGCGCTCATCTCCCTCTATGACGTCGAGCACGTCACCGAGACGGTGCTGCACGAGATCGCGCACGCCCTGACCGGCCCGCGGCACGGCCACGACCGCGCCTGGCGGGCGACCGCGCGGCGGATCGGCGCCTCCGGCCGGCGGTGCATGCCCCCGGACGCGCCCAGCGTCGACGGACCGTGGGTGGGACTCTGCCCGGCCGGTCACCGCACGACCGCGCACCGTCGGCCGATCCGCGTCAAGTCGTGCCGCGACTGCTCCCCCGGCTTCTCGGCCTCCGCGATCTACACCTGGTCACATCACGGACTCCCGGCGCCGATGGACCCCCGCTACGAGGCCGAGCTGGCCCGCATCCGCACCGGCCGGAGCGCGCCCGAACCGGTGCCGCTCCAGGTCGGCGCGCGGGTCCGGCTGACCGGCACCGGCAAGTACGCCGCCCTGGCCGGCACGGTCGTCAAGACCGGACGCACCCGCTACCACGTCCAGACCAGGGCAGGCCTGCTCAGCGTCGCCTTCACCGCCGTGCAACGGCTGCCCCCGACCGGCTGAGTCGCCGGTCCGGAAGCGCGCCGGGGCGAGCTGCCCGGACGCCGGACTAGGCGAGGAGCTTCTCGACGCGTACCCGGTCGGGAAGGTTCTGCTCCGTCGCGTACGGGAGGGCGCCCTCCCACAGTTCGCGAGCCGTCGCCGAGTCGCCCAGCATCGCGTGGGCCTGTCCGAGCAGCACGCGCAGGCGCATCGCGGTCAGGCGGTAGCCGACGTTGTCGTGCTCGGTCAACGCCGGCACCCCGACCGCCAGGGCCTGCCCCGGCCGCCCGGCGGCCAGGTGCGCCTCGATGATCGCCGCGTGGCCCCAGTCGTCGCCGCTGTAGCTGCCCACGCCCCGCGCCAGCAGGTCGGACTGGGCCGCCGCCCAGACCGCCGCCTCGTCGTGCCGGCCCGCGCGGGCACAGACCAGCACCAGCCCGGCCAGGGCGTCGTACTTGTCGACCTCACTGCCGCCGTCCTCCGCGGCGTCGAGGGCGGTCAGCAGCAACGGTTCCGCGGCCGCCGGGTCGCCCAACTCCAGGTGGGTCATGGCCAGTTCGACCTCGGCGGTCGCGGCCAGCAGCATGTTCCCCATCTGCTGGGCGTAGCTGCGGCAGGCGGTGGCGAGGCGCCGGGCCTCGGCGTACTCCCCGCGGATCCGCTTGACCATCGCGAGGTTGCCCTCGTTGACCGCCTCGATCCACTTGCTCGTCGGTCCGGCGGTCCGATTGCCCTCGAACAGCTTCATCGCCCGGCCGATGTCGCCCGTCCGGATATAGACGTCGCCCAGGTTCCCGGTCGCGGCGGCGACGCCGCGGCGATCACCGGCCCGCTCGAACTGCTCGACCGCGGCCTCGTACTCGTCGGCCGCGACCGCCAGGTGACGCAGGTTGATGGAGGCCAGGCCCAGCGACAGATGGCAGACGCCGCGGCCCGAGGCATCGTCGGCCGCCTCGGCCGCGCGCAGCGCCGACCGGGTGATCGCGAGCTGGCTCACCCCGTTGCCGCGGGTGTAGAGGAAGTGGGTCAGGCTCTGCACCAGGTGCCAGGCGAACGGCGCAGGGCCGTGCTCGGCCGCGTGCGTCACCGCGGCGGTGAAGTTGGCCAGTTCCGTCTCGATCCAGTCGGCCGCGTCCTCGGCGTCGGCGAATCGGTGGGCGCGGCCGGTGAGCTTCAGCTCCGGCCGGTCCGGCAGAAGCCGGTCCGGGGTGACCGTCCGGCTCGCGTCGTCCGCGCTGAGCACGTACCACGAGAGCATCCGGTGCAAGGCCTCCGCGCGAACGGTCTCGGGCTCGCCCGCGGCTTGGCTGCGGGCGTACAGCGACAGCAGGTCGTGGCTGCGGAAACGATCCGGCGCCTCCTCCGCGACGAGGTGCGCGGCGGTCAGCTCGTCGAGCTCCGGTACGGAATCGGTCAGCTCGCGGCCGAGCAGGACCGCGGCGGCCTCCCGGCTGATCTCCGGACCGGGAACGACCCCGAGCAGCCGGAACAGCCGCTGCGCCTCGGCCGGCAGGGCGCGGTACGAGATGTCGAACGCGGCGGCGACCGCCGTCTCCGGGTCTCCGACGACCTGCAGCCGGCCGAGCAGGTCGGTGGCGCGCAACTCCCGCACGGTGTCGCCGATCGTGTGCCGCGGCCGGGCGGCGAGGTTCGCGGCGACGATGCGTAGCGCCAGCGGCAGGTGCGCGCACAGGCTCGCCAGTTCCGCGGCGGCGCCGGGCTCGGCCGCCACCCGGGCCGCGCCGAGGTGGGTGGTGAGCAGGTCGATCGACTCGTCCGCACCGAGCGTCTCGAGGGTGACGCGAGCGGCCCCCTCGCGCACGACCAGGCCGGTCAGGGCGTCGCGGCTGGTGACCAGGGCGTGGCAGCCGGCGCCGCTGGGCAGCAGCGAGCGGACGTGGGCGGTGTCGACGACGTTCTCGAGCACGACGAGGACCCGCCGGTCGGACAGGATCGACCGGTAGAGGCCCAGCTGCAGTTGGAGGTCGGCCGGGATCCGCTCGACCGGGACCCCCAGCGACTGCAGGAGCAGCGGGAACGCCTCACCCGCGGTGATCGTCGGGTCACCGGAGTGCCCGCGCAGGTCGAGGTAGATCTGGCCGTCCGGGAAGCGATCGGCGATCCGGTGCGCCCAGTGCACGGCGAGCGCGGTCTTCCCGACGCCGGCGGTCCCGGTGATGACCGTGGCGGGCACCGGCGGCAGGGCGTGCAGGGTTTCCAGGGCCTCCTGCCGGCCGGAGAAGCCCACGACGTCGGAGGGCAGCTGCCTCGGCGTCCAGCCGTGCGACTCCGCGGCCGACGACGGGAGTTCGGGGGCGGACGGACCCATTGCCGCGTCGAGCTGCTCGGTCAGCGCGCGCCAGGCCCGTTCCCAGGCTGTGACGTCGACCGGTTGCGCACCGCACGCGATCACTATCGAGCGCACGATCTCGAGCGACGGCACCCGGCGACGGGTCTGGCTGAACGCGTCGGAGAGGGTGCTCGTGGCGACTCCGGTCCTGCGGCGCAGCGTCTCCAGCGACGGGTTGCCGCCCCACACCTTCACGTCGCGCAACGCCCGCACGAACCCGGCGAGGCCCGTGGCCTGTGCCGGGAGCGGAAACTCCTCTTCCACGCGCCCTCCCTCAAGATCTGGCGCATCAGTGTAGGCGTTCGTCCGGACCCGGCCGGAACCGTCCGGGCGGCTGGCCGGATCCGGCTCCGGCCGGATTCGCTGGGTACGCCCGACACCGATCCCGGAGGTACCCCGATGACCAGCCCGAACGTTCTGCGCGACTCGGCATCCACGGACGTCGCTCCCGCAGACCTGGTCCGTGCGAACACCGCGCCCGAATGGCACCGCGCGATGCGCCTGGACTATCTCGAGATCCTCGTGCACTGCCGGAGCGCACGTCCGGTGCGCGAGGTCGCGACGCTGGCCCGCATTCCCCTCGACCGGGCCACGCTGCTGATCGACGATCTGGCGGCCCGCGGCCTGGTCCAGATCCGCCACGAGGAGTCCGCAAGCCGCCACGGCCGCCACCGCGACCTGCCCTGACGCGATCTCACCCCCCGGCACTGCTCGCGGCTGTTCACCCGTCATCGCCGTTACGGCCACCCCACCGATTTCTGAACGCTACGCTGATCTCACTCTCCGTAATTCCCGGCTCGGCGTCGGCAGCCGGGTCAAAGCCTGCGGTCGCCGGGGAAGAGGACCACGACCATGAG
>Ga0247737_1000067_pt1 | contig 28134 bp, 25 predicted proteins | sample UWRJL028104C2_FD_180937 | JGI IMG/M metagenome (GOLD analysis project Ga0247737, IMG submission 180937) | Plant litter microbial communities from Arlington Agricultural Research Station in Wisconsin, United States - UWRJ-L028-104C-2 | ecosystem: Environmental > Terrestrial > Plant litter >...
GAGGCGCACATGGTGACGCCGCAGGGCTTCAACGCGCTGCTCAAGATCGTCGAAGAGCCGCCGGAGCACGTCAAGTTCATCTTCGCGACCACCGAGCCCGAGAAGGTCATCGGCACAATCCGGTCGCGCACCCACCACTACCCGTTCCGCCTGGTGCCTCCCGCGCAGATGCTGGAGTACGTGCAGTCGCTCGCGGCCGCCGAGGGCGTCGAGGTCGAGGCTGGCGTGCTGCCGCTCGTCGTGCGCGCCGGTGGTGGGTCGGTGCGCGACACACTGTCGATCCTCGACCAGCTCATCGCCGGTTCGGATGGATCGAACGTCGAATACGAGCGGGCGGTTGCGCTGCTCGGCTACACCCACGGCGCCCTCCTCGGCGAGGTCGTCGACGCGCTCGGGGCTCGGGACGCCGCCGCGGCCTTCACCGCGGTCGACCGCGTCATCCAGACGGGCCAAGATCCGCGTCGTTTTGTCGAAGACCTGCTCGAGCGCCTGCGCGACCTCATCGTCGTCAGCGCATACTCTGTCGGCTCCGTCGCCGAGGGGGCTGCGGCGGTGCTGCGCGGCATCCAGCAGGAGGAGCTCGACCACATGGCCGCCCAGGCGGCCCACTTCGGTACGGCAGAGCTCAGCCGGGCGGCGGATGTCGTCAACGCAGCCCTCACGGAGATGACGGGCGCCACGTCCCCCCGTCTCCACCTCGAACTCATGATCGCCCGCGTGCTCGTCCCCGCCAGCGACGACAGCCAGCGCGGCGCACTCGCACGAGTCGAACGGCTCGAGCGTCGCATCGGCGTCGCCGGGCCGGATGCTGCCGTGACCAGCGCGGCTCCGGTCCCTGAGCGTGTCGAAGGGCGCCTGCCCGTGGCTGTCCCTGCCACCCCGGCTCCCGCTGCTCCGACCGAGACCGTCACCGAGGTGCAATCGCCCACCATCTCCTCCGGCACCATCGAGGAGCAGAAGCCGGTCGCGGTCACAACCCCGCCGGCCACGGGAACCGTCACGCTTCAGCACGTGAAGGATGCCTGGCCCGAGATCCTCGAGGCCGTGAGCAAGGCGAAGCGTGCCGCCTGGATGGTCGTCTACACCGCCGAGCCGGTGGAACTGCGTGACGGCAACATCCTCGTGCTCACCTTCACGAGCCAGTCGGATGTCGACGCGCTCAAGCAGACCTCCGCGCCCGGTGAGGGAGTGGCCGACCACCTCAAGCAGGCCGTGCTCGACGTACTGGGTTTCCGCCCGCTGCTGATCGCCCGCGCGGAGAGTGCACGGCCCGGGCAGCCGGCGGCACCCGCGCCCGCCGCTCCGGCTCCGGCTCCGGTAGTCGCTACAGCAGCTCCCGCTCCCGCCGCGCCTGCTCCCACCGCGAAGTCGATACCCACCGCGAAGTCGATACCCACCGTGAAGTCGATACCCACCGTGAAGTCGATACCCACCGTGACGATGCCGGTCACCCAGTGGGTCACCGCGCAGCCGCCGGTCTCCGACCCGGCTCCTGCCGCCCCGGTAGCGGGGCCGGTCGACGATGTCCGACCGTTTGACGATGCACCGCCGTTTGACGATGTACCGCCCGAGCCCAGCGAGCCCGACGTGGAGCCCGCGCTGAGCTGGGCGACCGCGGCGATCAGCGACGCCGAACCGGAGACACGGCCCGCGCCTGCGCCGGAGCGAAAGGCGCCGATCGCCGACAAGCCCGCGCCCGTCGCCGAGGCTCCGGCGGCACCGACCCGACCCGTGCGCACACCGGTGGCGATGGTCGACGGTAAGCAGCGCTACGGCGAGTCGGTCGTGCGCGAGATTCTGGGTGCCAGCTTCATCGAAGAGCAGGCGATCGCGCCGCGCGTCGCCCCGAGAGAGCAGTAGGCGTGTACGACGGCATCGTTCAAGAGCTGATCGACGAGCTCGGCCGCCTTCCGGGCATCGGCCCGAAGTCGGCGCAGCGCATCGCGTTCCACATCCTGCAGACCGAGACCTTCGATGTCACCCACCTCGCCGAGGTGCTGATGACGGTGAAGGAGAAGGTGCACTTCTGCGAGATCTGCGGCAACGTGACCGAGCAGGACACCTGCAGCATCTGCCGTGACCCGCGCCGCTCGCCCACCACCATCTGCGTGGTCGAGGAGGCGAAGGATGTCGTCGCGATCGAACGCACCCGCGAGTTCAAGGGCCTCTACCACGTGCTCGGCGGTGCTATCAGCCCGATCGACGGCGTCGGTCCGGATGACCTGCGCATCCGCCAGCTGATGCAGAGATTGGCCGACGGCACCGTGACCGAGGTCATCATCGCCACCGACCCGAACCTCGAGGGCGAGGCGACCGCGACCTACCTCTCGCGCATGTTGATGCACCTCGGGCTGCGCATCACCCGCCTGGCCTCCGGCCTTCCCGTGGGCGGAGACCTCGAGTACGCCGACGAGGTCACCCTCGGCCGGGCCTTCGAGGGCCGCCGCCTCGTCGAGAACTAGTCTCTTCCGACGAACCGTGCCGAATTGCGGGTGCAGTTCGCGCTGACCCGCAACTCGGCAGGGTTCGTGAGTGACCGAAGGCCGGTCCCATCCGCCATTCAGGAGTTGATGTGACTGCTGGTGTCGGAGTGACGGATGCCACGCAAATCCGTCACTTCAGCCACTCGGGTCGCACGACCTCCTGAATATCGCGAACACTGGTACGGCGCACACCCGAGACGCTCGACTGCCGACCGGGCGCCCCGAGTCACATACGGAATCCTTACTCGGCCGCCCGATACAATCAGGAGTTCGGCCGTCTCGAGCGCCGAATCCCGTGATTTCCAGGAGAACCACCGTGGCCTTGATCGTGCAGAAGTACGGTGGCTCGTCCGTCGCCGACGCCGAGAGCATCAAACGGGTCGCCAAGCGCATCGTCGAGACCCGTAAGGCGGGCAACGATGTCGTCGTCGTCGTGTCGGCGATGGGTGACACCACCGATGAACTGCTCGATCTCGCCGGTGCCGTCACCCCGCTCGCATCCGGCCGCGAACTCGACATGCTGCTCACCGCGGGCGAACGCATCTCCATGGCCCTCCTCGCCATGGCGATCAAGAGCCTCGGCCAGGACGCCCGCTCGTACACCGGCAGCCAGGCCGGGCTCGTCACCGACGCCAAGCACGGCAGTGCCAGGATCGTGGATGTCGCCCCCAAGCGGGTGCGCGAAGCCCTCGATGCCGGGGCGATCGCCATCGTCGCCGGCTTCCAGGGGTTCAGCCGCATCACCGGAGACATCACCACCCTCGGCCGCGGTGGGTCCGATACCACCGCCGTCGCCCTCGCCGCCGCGTTGCGCGCCGATGTCTGCGAGATCTACACCGACGTCGACGGGGTGTTCACCGCCGACCCCCGCGTCGTGCCCAAGGCCCACAAGATCGACACCATCACGAGCGAAGAGATGCTCGAACTCGCCGCCGCTGGCGCGAAGGTGCTGTATATACGCGCGGTGGAATATGCCCGGCGCCATGGCGTCACCCTGCACGTCCGCTCCTCGTTCAACAACACCGAGGGCACGCTCGTCATCAACCCGGAAGAGGGAGAGAACGTGGAAGAGCCACTCATCGTCGGGGTCGCCTCCGACCTCAGCGAGGCCAAGGTCACCGTCGTCGGTGTTCCCGACGTTCCCGGCAAGGCCGCTCAGATCTTCACGATCGTCGCGGGTACCGACGCCAACATCGACATGATCGTGCAGAACGTGTCGACCGCCGCCACCGGGCTCACCGACATCTCCTTCACGCTGCCGAAGTCTGACGGCGCGCGGGTGCTGAAGGCCCTCGAAGACGCGAAAGCCGACTCCGGCTTCCACTCCCTGCAGTACGACGACCAGATCGGCAAGCTCGCGCTCGTCGGCGCCGGTATGCGCACCAACGCGGGCGTCTCCGCGAAGCTGTTCACCGCGCTGTTCGAGGCCGGGATCAACATCGAGATGATCTCCACCAGCGAGATCCGCATCAGCGTGGTCACCCGCGCCGACACCATCAACGACGCCGTCCGCGTCGTTCACACCGCCTTCGGGCTCGACAGTGACGAGATCGCCCAGGTACACGGAGGGACAGGCCGATGAGCACCAGCACCACGAGCCGTATCGAAGGCATCCGCATCGGCGTCGTCGGCGCCACCGGTCAGGTCGGTGCCGTCGTGCGGCAGCTGCTGGCCGAGCGCGACTTCCCGGTCGCCGAGATCCGCTACTTCGCCTCGGCGCGCTCCGCCGGAACCACCCTGCCCTGGGGTGACACGGACGTCGTGGTCGAAGACACCGCGACCGCAGACCCGAGCGGTCTCGACATCGCCATCTTCTCGGCCGGCGCCTCTACCGCCAAGGCTCAGGCGCCCCGCTTCGCCGCGGCCGGCGTCATCGTGATCGACAACTCGTCGGGCTTCCGGATGGATCCCGACGTGCCGCTCGTCGTCAGCGAGGTCAACCCGCACGCCATCGCCGAGGCACGCAAGGGCATCATCGCCAATCCGAACTGCACCACGATGGCCGCCATGCCGATCCTCAAGGTGCTCGACGCCGAAGCCGGACTCGAGCGGCTCATCGTCTCCACCTATCAGGCCGTTTCCGGTGCCGGTCTGGCCGGCGGCGAGGAGCTGCTCGCGCAGGTGCGGCAGGCCGTGCAACAGGACACCATCGGGTTGGTGCATGACGGGGCATCCGTCGACTTCCCCGAGGCGAAGGTATTCCCCAGAACCATCGCGTTCGACGTCGTCCCCTTCGCCGGCAACCTGGTCGACGACGGACTGTTCGAGACCGACGAGGAGAAGAAGCTCCGCAACGAGAGCCGCAAGATCCTCGAACTGCCCGACCTGCTCGTGAGCGGAACGTGCGTGCGAGTGCCCGTCTTCACCGGCCACTCGCTGTCGGTGAACGCCGAATTCGCCTCGGCGCTCTCCGTCGAACGCGCGCGCGAACTGCTGCGGAACGCCCCCGGCGTGCAGCTCACCGACATTCCGACGCCGCTTCAGGCCGCCGGCACCGACCCGTCCTACGTCGGGCGCATCCGTCAGGATGAGGGCGTTCCGGGAGGCCGCGGACTCGCGCTGTTCATCAGCAACGACAACCTGCGCAAGGGCGCGGCGCTGAACGCGGTGCAGATCGCGGAGCTGGTGTCGGAGAGCCTGGCGCGTACCGAGCTGACGCTCTAGGAGCGTCGGCGTCGTCGCGCCAGCGCGACGATTGCGCGAATCGCCAGGACGATGGCGACGCCGATGAGGGTTCCGATGGTGTTCTCCACCAGGTCGTGCCATGAGGCGAATCGCGCAGGCAGGAACAGAAGCTGCCCGAACTCGAGGCAACAGGAGAACGCGGCACCGATGGGAATAGCGATCGCCCACAACCGTGCGGGGAGCATCGCCGCGACGAGCGCGCCCAGCGGCACGAAGAACGCCACGTTCGCTGCGGCCTCCAGCGTCGAATAGCGGATCACACCGCGCACATCATCGATTTGGCCCGAGGAAAAATTCTCGAGCACCCAGCGCCGAAACGGTCCATCCACCGGCGTCGCCCAGAATCCGATCGCGGCGGCGGTAGCCAGGTAGAGCACCAGTAGAACAGCCAGGACCAGTCGTCGTCGCCGGTCGGTCATGGTCGAAAGTCTAGGCTCCCGCGCCGACCCATCCCACCCGGCCCCCGCACCGAACCATCACCATGAGTCGCACCGCCCTCGCTATCGTCGCCGTGATCGTGGTCGCCGTGGTGGCCACGATCGGCGCGATCGTGCTGACCACAGCGCGGTCGGAGCCCGCGGCCGCGCCCGCGAATGGAACCCGGGTGGCGTTCTACGGCGACTCGTACACGCTCGGCACCGGGGCATCCGCGAAGTCCCAGCGCTGGTCCACGGTGATCTGCACGCAACGCGGCTGGAGCGAGTTCAACCACAGCACAAACGGTCTCGGCTTCATCAACAACCGCGCCGCCCTGCGCATCGACGAGCCCGGGCAGGTGATCGACGACCGACCCGACATCGTGTTCGTCACCATGGGGCTGAACGACAATTTCTCCTACGACACGGCCGCGAAGCAGATCCACGCGCAGATCGGCACCGATCTGCGCCGCCTGAGAAACGCGCTGCCGGATGCCCGGCTCGTCGTCGTCGAACCGTTCTGGTACACCGACGAGCGGCCGACATCACTCGGAGTGATCATCGGCTGGGTCGAGGTGGCGGCATCAGAGGTGGGCGCCGACTACATTCCGGGCGCCTCGCGGTGGATCGCGCACCACCCCGAGTGGATGGCCTCGGACGGGCTGCACCCGAATGACGCGGGCTACGCGGAGATGGCGAGGCGGATGGATGTTGAGCTCTCGAAGCTGGGTCTATGACAGCGCCCGTAAACTGATTTGGTGAGCAACAGCCCGGAACCCATCGACGTCGTCCTGATCGGCGGTGGCATCATGAGTGCCACTCTCGGCACCTTCATCAAGCAGCTGCAGCCCGACTGGTCGATCCGCATTTTCGAGCGGCTGCCCGAGGTGGCTCAGGAGAGCTCGAACCCGTGGAACAACGCCGGCACCGGCCACTCCGCGCTGTGCGAACTCAACTACACGCCCGAGAGGGCGGATGGCACCATCGACATCACCAGCGCGGTGAAGGTCAACGAGCAGTTTCAGGTCTCACGCCAGTTCTGGAGCTACCTGGTCGGGAAAGACCTGCTGCCCGACCCGCAGGCGTTCCTCAACCCCGTGCCGCACATGAGCTTCGTCTGGGGCGAGCAGAATGTCGACTACCTCCGCCGCCGCTACGAGGCGCTGAAGGACCACCCGCTCTTCGCCGGCATGGAGTTCAGCGACGACCCCGAGGTCATCCGTACCTGGGTGCCGTCGATGATCCCGGGTCGCGCCAAGTCTCAGGTCTTCGCCGCCACCCGCATCGACGTCGGCACGGATGTCGATTTCGGCGCGCTCACGAATGGGCTGCTCGACTACCTCGTCGAGCACGGTGCCCGGCTCTACACCGAGCACGTCGTGAAGAACATCAGCAAGCAGAAGGACGGTACCTGGAACCTCCGGGTCGGCCACGAGGTGGGCGGCACCGCCTTCACCGTGAACGCCACGTTCGTGTTCGTGGGTGCCGGCGGCGGAGCGCTCAAGCTGTTGCAGAAGTCGGGCATCGCCGAGGCCAAGGGCTTCGGCGGCTTCCCCGTGAGCGGGGAGTTTCTGCGGACGGACAATCCGGATGTCGTGGCCCGCCACCGTGCAAAGGTCTACGGCAAGGCTGCGGTGGGTTCGCCGCCGATGTCGGTGCCGCACCTCGACACCCGCATCGTCGACGACAGCGCGAGCCTCATGTTCGGCCCCTATGCGGGCTTTAATACGAAATTCCTGAAGAACGGCTCGTGGACCGACCTGTTCTCCACCATCCGCCCGCACAACCTGGTGCCGATGGTGCGGGCCGGGCTCGCCAACCTCGACCTGGTGAAGTACCTGGTCGGCCAGCTGGCCGCGAGCAAGAAGACCAAGTTCGCCGCCCTGCAGGAGTTCATGCCCAACGCCGACCCCGCCGACTGGTACCGCATCACGGCCGGTCAGCGTGTGCAGGTCATCAAGAAAGACCCCGTGAAGGGCGGTGTGCTGCAGTTCGGCACCGAGGTCGTCACCTCCGCAGACGGCAGCATCGCCGGGCTGCTCGGCGCGTCGCCCGGGGCGTCCACCGCGGTGCCGATCATGCTCGACATCCTGCAGCGCTGCTTCCCCGACCGCATGGATGCCTGGTTGCCGCAGATCAAGCTCATGGTGCCGAGCTACGGCACCAAGCTCTCCGATGAGCCGGTGCTCGCCGATAAGACCCTCGCCGCTACGGCGCGCGTTCTCGAGATCGTCGAATAGCCGAACGCTTTACAGTGTCGCGGGGTCGATGTTAGCGTCGACCCCGCTATGAAGCTTTAATCACCCTTCCACCCCGCGTCTGAGGCTCTGCCCGGCGGGTTCACTCGCATCCAGCGTGTTCGACACCGGATGTTCGAGAAGGAACGGTGGCTCATGCCCGCAACCCTCAGTACCCCACATCCCGTCGTCACGCTCAGCGACCACCTTCGCGCCGACGGCGTCTCCCAGAGCTACGGCGACCGCCGCGTGCTCACCGACCTCAGCCTCACGGTGCACCCTGGCCAGCGCCTCGGCCTCATCGGCGAGAACGGCGCCGGCAAGTCGACGCTGCTGCGCATCCTCGCCCGCGAGGAGGTACCGGATGTCGGCGGGGTCACCGGTCCACGCCGCCTCGGGCTGCTCTGGCAGGAGGTGCGCTACCGCCCGCACGACACCCTCGAGATGCTCGTGGAGGGGGCGCTCGCCGAGGTGCGCGCCATCGAGGCGGAGCTCGAGGCCGCGGCATCCGCTCTCTCCGCGGGTGTGCCCCACGCCGACGACCGCTACCAGGCGGCTCTCTCCGCGGCGGAGCGCGCGGACGTCTGGACGGTGGATTCCCGGCGCGACGAGGTCCTCGATGGGCTCGGTGTCGGGGCGCTGGCGCTCGATCGCAGGCTCGACGAGGTCTCCGGTGGGCAGCGTTCGCGCTTCGCCCTTGCCGCACTGCTGCTCGGTCGCCCCGGTGCGCTGCTGCTCGACGAACCGACCAACCACCTCGACGATTCGGCCGCGGCGTTCCTCACCGCGCAGCTCCGTGCCTGGACCGGTCCGGTGATCTTCGCGAGCCACGACCGGCAGTTCCTGGACGAGGTGGCGACCGGGCTGCTCGACATCGATCCGTCGCGGAGCGGGGCGCAGAGATTCGGCGGTGGCTACAGCGACTACCTGGGCGAGAAGGCGGCGGAGCGGTTGCGCTGGGAGGCGCAGTTCGCGGCAGAGCAGGAGGAGCTGCGGCGGCTGCGCGCGGCGGTCTCGGTGACCGCCCGGCAGCTCGGTCACACCGACCGCGCGCCGCGGGATAACGACAGGTACCTGCCGCACTTCAAGGCATCGGCGGTCGACGCCGCGGTGAGCCGTCGGGTGCACAACGCGGAGGTGCGGCTCGAGCGGTTGGAGGCCGACCAGGTGCGCAAGCCCTCGCGCCTGCTGGCCTTCGGCGGCATCCCGCACGGTGCGCAGACCTCCGACGGCACTCTGCTGCAGCTCACCGATGTGTCGGTGCCGGGGCGTCTCGCGCCGACCACTCTGCGCCTGGATTCCGACACGCGGATGCTCGTCACCGGGCAGAATGGCGCGGGCAAGTCGACACTGCTCGGCGTCGCCGCGGGCACCCTCGACTCCGCGACGGGCTCGGTCACCCATCGCCGCGGGCTGCGCGTGGCTCTGCTCGAGCAGGATGTGCGGTTCGCCGATCCCGCGGTCACGGCGCGGGCTCTCTATGCGTCCGTGGTGGGAGAGAAGCGGGCAGAGGTGCTGCCGCTCTCCGGCCTGGGGCTGATCGCCCCGCGCGACCTCGACCGAGCACTCGGCTCCCTGTCGATCGGGCAGCAGCGGCGTCTGGCGCTCGCGCTGATCATCGCCAGACCGCCGCACCTGTTCCTGCTCGATGAGCCGACCAACCACCTGTCCCTGTCGCTCGCGACCGAACTCGAGGATGCCCTGGGTAGCTACCCGGGCGCGGTGGTCGTGGCGAGCCACGACCGCTGGCTGCGCCGCCGCTGGTCGGGGGAGGTGCTCGCGCTCGGTTGACAGATAATCGAACATATGTTCGAATGTCGGTATGCGATGGAGTGGCCAGCAACTGGATGCGGAGACGGATGCTGCGCTGCCGGGCCTCGCTCGCCTGTCCACCCTCGTCCGCTCGGTGTCCACGCCGGACTTCGCGGGCATCCGTTTTCACGAGGTGCTGGCGAAGTCCGCCCTCAACCGCGTGCCCACCGCCAGCGACATGCCGTTCGGCTGGACCATCAACCCGTACCGGGGCTGCAGTCATGCCTGCTCCTACTGCTTCGCCCGCAAGACCCACGAGTACCTCGACCTCGACGCCGGAAAAGACTTCGATAGCGAGATCATCGTGAAGGTCAACGTGGCCGAGATTCTCTCTCGGGAGTTGGCGAAGCCGACCTGGGGGCGGCATCCGGTGGCTCTGGGCACCAATACCGATCCGTACCAGCGGGCCGAAGGGCGGTACGCCCTGATGCCCGGCATCATTGCGGCGCTGGCCGATTCGGGCACCCCGCTCAGCGTGCTCACCAAGGGCACCCTGCTGCGACGGGATCTGGCATTGCTCGCCGAGGCCAGCACCGTCGTGCCGGTCGGACTCGCGATGTCGGTGGCGATCTACGACGACGTGCTGCAGCAGTCCGTCGAGCCGGGCACCCCATCGACGGCGGCGCGACTCGCGACCGTGAAGGCAGCCCGCGAACTCGGCCTGGACTGCGAGGTCTTCATGATGCCGATCCTCCCGTTCCTCACCGACACCCGAGAGCATCTCGAGCACGCGTTCGGACTGATCCGGGATGCCGGGGCCACCTCGGTCGTCTACGGCGCGCTTCATCTGCGGCCGGGCGCAAAGGAGTGGTACCTGGAATGGCTGGAGCGCGAGCATCCCGAACTCGTTCCGCGCTATCGCGCCATGTATGCGCGCGGTTCGTACGCGCCGAAGGAGTACCGCGCGTGGCTCGGTGCGAAGGTGCTGCCTCTGCTGCGAAAGTACGGCCTGAGCCGGGGGAGCGAAGACCCGGCCACCGGCACCGTGCGGTCACGGTCGCTGGCGGGATCCGGATCGGTGGCACCAACGTCCCTCCTCGACGCGGCGCTCCCGGGGGGTCACCTTCCGACGCTGTTTTGAGAGCGGCCATTCGCCGCCAAGCGACCAAATAAACCCCATTCGGGGCACAAGAGCGGGCAACGCTGCCCGACACTTCCGCAATTGGGCCCTGAACGTGGGGTACAGGCGGCGGGCTCTCGCTGACATACTGAAAATCTGTCAGAGAGAGGGGGAGACTATGTCGCTCGGCCTGCCCGCCCACCTCGTTCCTCGCTCGGAAGACTCGGTCACCCTCCGGGCCAGCCACGCGGTGGGATTCACCTGCCTGGTCTCGGCCATCCTCGTCGCCGTCGGATACCAGTCGGCCGACCCGGCCGGCACGCTCTGGCCGGCGATCCTCGCACCCGCCGTCGCGCTCCTGAGCCTCTGGCTCGCCGCCCGCAGCGACACCGTGCTGACCAGCATTCTCGCGCTCGCGGTGGGGGCCGCAGGCATGGGGGTGTACATCATCGCCTTCTCCGCCGCGGGTGTGCTCGACCACGACGACTTCAGCATCACGCTGCCCGCCATCGCCCTGCTCGTGGTCGGCGGCCCCGGACGAGGGCAGCTGGCGCGCATCCTGTGGGAGCTTGTCGGCTACGCCGTCTCGCAACTCGTCATCGCGGTGGTGACCCTCAGCACGGGCATCGTGCAGCACTTCGACGTCACCACGGCGATCGTGCTGACGGCGATCCTCACGATCCAGCTGCTCAATGCACTCCTGCGCAGCCCCTTCACCACCGCACAGCCGCGGTTGCACCGCGCGACCCGCGAAGAACAGGTCGCGATCCTTCGGCACCGCATCGAGGTACGGGCGGCAGCCCTCATGCACGACACCGTGCTCAGCCACCTCGCCGCCCTCGGCGGGTCGACCGACCGCACCGTGAATCCGCAACTCCTCAGCCAGATGGCGACAGACCTGCACCTGCTGCAGGGCGAGGAATGGCTCGACGACGCGACGATGGATGCCGGGCCGTCCGCCGGTGCCTGGCAGCAGAGTCCCCTGTTCGCTGCAATCGCCGAGAGCCGTGAACTCGGCCTGGAGGTCGACGTGACCGGCGATCTGCCTGCCGTCACGCGCCTCCGCCGCGGCACCGCCCAGACCCTCGCCCTCGCGGTCAAGCAATGCCTCGTGAACGTGTTGCGCCACTCCGGCACCAGCCGTGCCGAGGTCGTGATGTACGCACTGGATGATGAGGTCTCGGTGATGGTGATCGACGCCGGGCGGGGCTTCGTCGAGTCGGAGGCTGCCACCGATCGGCTGGGCATCCGCCAGTCGGTCCGTCGGCGGATGGAGAGCATCGGCGGTACCGTGCAGGTCTGGTCGACCCCGGGTCGCGGCACCTCGATCATGCTCCGAGTGCCGGTGCAGGAATCGGCCGATGCCGTCGGACGGGCAGAGCGATGAAGCCGACGGAACGCACCCGCCAGCAGCTCGACCCCATCGGCAGCACCGGTGTGAGCAGCATCACGGTGGTGTTGCTGCTCCTGCTGATCGTCTACTGCGCGGTTGCCACCCTCGCCGGCGAGGGGCACATCCGCTTTCCGCTGGTGGCGCTGGCCGCCCTCCTCGTCCTGGTCGCCGGGCTCGTGGTGAGCATGCGCGGGGCGAGTCCGTATCGGGCGCCGTTCCGCCAGGGCCGCCACCTCACCTCTCTCGCGGTCGTCCTCGTCGCCGCCGTGCTCGCCGAGGTATCGACCTGGCAAGTGCCGGTTCTCGGATGGCAGAACTGGGGCCCCGTCGCCGTCGGCGGACTGTTGCTCGTGCTCGCGCCGTTCCGCCCGGCGAAGGAGCTCATCACCGCCGGAATCGTCGCCTCGGCGTTCCTCGGATTCGTGGTGCTCATCGAAGCCCGCGACAGCACGACGGATGTCCCGGCCATCGTCGTCATCCTGGCTCAGGTCACCCCCGTGCTGGCACTCAGCCTTGCCGGGGCCGCATACTCGCACGGGGTCACCCGGCAGATCGTGAGCTGGCAGCGGAAGGTCGCTGAGACCAACCTGGAGATCGTCGACGAATTGCGGGAGGGGATCGCCACCTCCGTTCGCCGCGATCGGATCACCACGCTCGACCGCGAGGTGATCCCCTTCTTCTCACGAGTTCTGCAGACCGGCGTGGTGACGGATGCCGACCGCGCTCGAGCCCGGGAGATCGCCCAGTCGATCCGCGCCATCATGGTGGCCGAGGTCGATCGGAGCTGGCTCGAGGTGATGATAGAGACCGCCGGCGGCGATGGCCCGGGCCGTTCGGGTGCGGCGGCCGCGGTCATCCACGATCCTGATCGGCTCGCCGCTGGCATGTACGTCGAGCAACGCACCGCGCTGCGGGCGCTCATCTCCACGCTGCGTGAGCAGCAGGGTTTCACCCGCGACGACCTGGACATCTCGATCACGGCGGACGGCGAGATCAACCGGGTGGAGGTCGTCGCCCGGATCGATGTCGGTGCGGTATCGCGCTCGGCATTCGTGCCATACCTGGCGCTGCTCCGCAGTGCTTTCGATGAGGTCGAGATGGACATCGACCCCCCTAGGCTACGGATAAGGTTTTCGTATGAGCAGCACTAGTTCGACGGCTGCGGCACGATCAGCGCAGCCGGTCCGGCTCGCGATTCTCGACGATCATGAGGTTCTGCTCGACAGTCTGAGCAGTTGGATCAACTCCAACGCGCCGGACTTCCAGCTGGTGCTGAGCGCACACACCTGGTCGCAGCTCGTGCACAGCGACAACTTCCCCACCGACCTCGTCTTTCTTGATTTCCAGCTCAAGGAGCCGGTGTCGATCGAAGCCCGGGTGCGCACCTGTCGTGCCGCCGGTGCGCGGGTGATCGTGTTGAGCAGCCTGGATACCCGGGAGGCCCGCGAGCGCGCCCTGGACGCGGGGGCATCCGCTTTTCTCTCCAAGTCGGTGCCGATGCGCGAGGTGATGGCGTCGGCCCGCACGGTCATGGGCGTGGAGGCGGGTGAGCACCTGCAGCGCGACTGGCGTCCGCTGCCGGTGGGCGCGATGACCCACCAGCGGCCGAAGCTGAGCGCGGGGGAGTCTGAGGCGTTCACCCTCTACGTCTCTGGGATGAGTACGGTAGAGGTCGCAACGCAGATGAACGTGCAGTACGAAACGGCGAAGACGTACCTCCGCCGAGTGCGAGAAAAATATTCGAAGGCGAACAGGCCGGCGAGCAAGAAGGCGGATCTCATCCGTCGCGCCGCCGAGGACGGATACCTGCAGTAATGGCGAAGCTCTACTTCCGCTACGGCGCGATGAACAGCGGGAAGAGCACGGCGATGCTCCAGGCCGCGTACAACTACGAGGAGCGCGGCCAGATCGTGCTGCTCGCAAAGCCGCAGATCGACACCAAGGGCGACAGCGCCATCGTCTCCCGCCTCGGGGTGAGTCGCCCGGTCGACTTCGTCATCGCGCCGGACGACGACATCTATTCGCGCTTCGAGTTCGAGCGCGCGCGGGTGCGGGAGCGCACCGGGCTCGACGTGAGCTGCTTCCTCGTCGATGAGGCGCAGTTTCTCACCGAGCATCAGGTCGACGACCTGCTGCGCATCGCCATCGTCGAGGGGGTGCCGGTGCTGGCCTACGGCATCCGCACCGACTTCCAGACCGTCGCGTTCCCGGGAAGCCGCCGCCTGCTGGAGATCGCGCATTCGCTCGAAGAGCTCAAGACGATCTGCCGCTGCGGTCGCAAGGCAGTCTTCAACGCGCGGCGCATCGGCGACCACTTCATCTTCGACGGCGACCAGGTCGCGATCGACCAGGGTGCCGTCACGTACGAGTCGCTCTGTGGCCAGTGCTACCTGGAGGAGAGCGGTGGCCTGCTCGGCAGCGGTCGCCGTCGTGTGCTGATCGAGCCGGGCACCGTCTACTCAAGCGCGCCCGACTCCGACTTCAGCTGACGCGCTCGGGGTACCGCCGTGGCAGCGGGCTCAATTCGCCCGAATGCGTTCGGTTGACTGCAGTTGACGGATGACGCGACCGAGCCGACCGCGTTACAGAAGGGCCACGGTTGCTCGCGGCCCTTCTGCTAATACGGGAGGAATTCTTTGCGCATGCGCAACTGCTATCCGTTACGCGCGGACCAACTGGTGTTGCTGTTTCGGAGGTATAGGTTGTGACAACCCTCGGAGTCGTCCTCAGAGACGATGTCATTGCTGTCTCCGTAGTTCACGGTAATAACGCTGGAGGGGTAGACGTAGATCGAAGCCGCGTTCTTCCTGATGAGCTGACCGTAGCCGACGCTTGAATACAGCCGATAAGTAAAAGTATCGTTGATCCACTTTTCGCCGGCATTGATTCCCTGATAGAACCTTCCAGCGGTGGCGCAGTTGAGCCCATAGTAAATGATGAATGCTGGCAAGGGAGTTGCCTTCGACGAGTCCTGGGCTGGCACCGTCCCCTGCGGTACGAACGCGGATGCTGAAGAAGTCGCCTCGAGAAGGGGCGCGTCCGGGGCATCCGTCGCGATGTGATCTGGCTGAACTGCGGAACTCGGCACGTCGCCTCCCAGAGCCTGAGCAGCTCCGGTCGAACCTAGAGCAAGACCCGCTGTTGCGGTGATGGTAGCCAGCAAAAGCATGACTTTTCGCCCTACCGGAGCGGCCGTAAGTTTCTTCATGAAGCCTATTCCCATTCGTGAGTATTTCTCTTTAGATTATCGGAGCATAGGTTGCTAGCACAACGTCCACGCCAGCAACGTAGGTGCGACGGGGCGCGCTATTGAATCGCCCAACCAATATTGGAATTTGGAGCCTGCAAGGTGTGGCAACCGACCGTTCGGAACTCCTCATATGGGTAACCGTTTTTGGCTATTTTGATCGTGAGAAGCGTGGTACCCGTATACACAAATACCGAGGCGGCATTGTTTAGAATCTTCTGGCCATACCCATCCGTGCCGAAATTGGTGTTGTTGAACGTGTCGTTCACCCACGCTTCGCCCGCATTCGCGCCCGCGTAATAGCGGCCTGCCCCCTTGCAAAAGGCGTGGTAGTAGACCTCGAACCCCGTGTCAAGCGCGGCAAGTGGCTTTAGCGACCGGGTGCCTGACATAGGCGACTTTTCGGAAATGGTCGCCTGAGCGCTTGTGGTGGCGCCTCCGATGGCAAGTGTCGCCGTGACCGCGAGCGCGAAAGCGCCAAACAGAATCCTCTTATTCACTTGGAAATCTCCAGTCTGTCGAAGAGCGAGTTGCTCAGGTCGATTTTCACAAGTATTCCTTACGTTTGAAAGTCCGCATATAGAAGGACATGAGAAACACCCCGTTACTGCGGCCGAGTAAGTCCGGGCAGAACTACAAAAGTTGCCTTCGACCCCTTTTTCTTGGATCGTGTCCTCTCTTTCGTTGACTTGTGAGCGATGGTTTCTCACTGTAAAGCTTCAACAATCGCTCTATTGACTTCAGACGGGACATGGCACTGAAGATGACGCGACGCCAGCTCGTGATTGCCGCGACGTCGCTTAGCCTTCCGCCTTCAGCTATCGGCGCGCTGAGAGAGTGTGAGCGGTGACGCGGGCCAGAGCTTTCAAGCTTCATTCTCCGCTGGCAACAGCTAGCGAACTCACGACCGAAACGGCGGTCTTCATCGGCCCTCTTTCGCCGCACGACAGGCGTCCTGCCGCTAGCTATTCCGGTTACTTTTGATGGGAAGGTGGCGGCCGGGTCTGTCGTCCGCATGTCTTCGACCCAAGAGTCTTAAGCTCCAGCGAACGAGCTGTGGTCGAGTTGATGGGGAGTGCTGCCGCGGCAGGCGTGACTGCGTCCGGTCGGTCGGAGTCACTCAGCGAGTTATCGTTCGTCCTTCCATACGGGGTGAACAAGATCTGCTTTTGTTATCTGTGGCTCGCTGTTGGCCAGTCATCGTGGGAGATCTTGATATGCGACGCCTGGGGCGTAGAGCTTGGGGGTGGTTGGGAGAGCTTCTCAGTAACCCATGGCCGCACAACACGGAACTATAGGTGGCCGTCTTTGCTGCTGTGCAAGAGCGTGGGACCGGGTCCTGCCCCCCGGGGTCTCGAATTGAGGTCTCGATGGACCCACACCTAGCGAAGTCTGTCACCGGTGAAAGTCATGTGCTGGATGGCGAGGCAGGGTAATTCCGTGCGCTCTGGTTTGGTCTCAAGGTCTGCGCTTTGCTAGGTCGCCCGTCCAGTCCCGGTAAGCCACTCTTTGCCTTGAGTTGCTACGCCATTACGTGGCTGGTGTCAGGCGTTCGTCATTCATGTCGCTTTAATTCGGAGGCGCTGTGCCGGCCATCAGTTCAGCTGAGTTGGACTGGACGAAGGGTTCTATGTCTAATCGGCTCGGAAGTCACGCGACGCCAGATGATCGGTTGTGCGGCCGAGATCCGCCGTTCGCCTGCGGAAATGGGGGGGCGGCAAAGGCCGCCCCCTCATTTTGAGTTACACCCGCTCCACTCGCTGAGCGGTTACTCGCTGTGTGTCTCGGAAACGCGTCCGTTGGGCTCGTAGAGCTGGAACTGGGTGTTCTGGTTTCGGAGGCCGTAATCCGCCAGATTGAAGCACTCACCCCATCCGTACAGTGTCTCCCACAACGCTCCATGGCCGAGTATCCACAGCTGCGCATTGTTGACGTAGACGGACGCCGCGTTGTCGCGAATCTTTTGCCCGTAGCCGGCGGCGCCAAATCTGGTCGTGTTGAACGTGTCGTTTATCCAAGCCTCGCCGCGATTGAATCCCGAGTAGATCCGAGAGGCACTGCCCGTGCAATTAGGCCCGTAGAAAATCTCGAAACTGGGAGTCTCGGCGGCCGCCATTGAATCATTCGATGTGGCAGAAGCGGGACTTGTCAGCAAGAGGGACGCCCCGATGCTGGCGCTGATGGCAAGCACGGAGATCAACCTGCGTTTGTGAGTCATAATCGATTCAACTTTCTATTTTCGAGACTATGGAGAGTACTGGCAGAGCGGCACTTTCGCGAGATAAGCTCTTTTAACTTGAAGCACCGGCGGCAGCAAGGACCGCGCAGGTCCTCTGATGAGGGTCTGCTACACCGCACTCACCTGAGTGGCGAGCACGTGGCGCCGTACGAGAGGACGTGCCCGGTGGTAACAACCGACCATGCACCGCGGCTGTGGCTGAAGACGTTGCTGTGGACGCCAGCCGTAGTCCAACCCATTGCCTCGTTACCCAGGTAATGAATAGTTCCGGAGAAGTTGGGACCGGCTTCCACATTGCTGACGACCTTGACGGCGCTGCTGCATGTGATGTTGCCGTCAACCGGTGCCTCCGCGAGGGCAGGGGTTGCTATTCCGACCGTGCCCACAGCTACAAGCAGCGCTACGCCTGCGATCACCCCAGTTCTCTTCTTCATCATTTCCCCTATCTGCAAAGGCGAATCATCGTCGCATCAGGAGACTAGCGAAGTGCGCTAACAAAATATGTCCGCTATGTACCGACCTGCGCAATGTTCAGGTGTTGGAGACCATTGAGGCGTGCGTGATTCAGCAGGCAGCCTCCCCCCTCTCCTCCGCACCAGAGGAGTTCTTTTCGCATTGACGATGTCGGCGTGCTTGTTTGCTGGCGATGTGTGCCTGCACGCACGTGACGTATTCGTCAGCCGCGCGAGAGAAGTCCGGAGCGGATTTGCCGAACGCTCCGACGCGATCGTCCGACTGGCGGCGGTATTTTGAGATCTTGGATCAGACAGCCGCTGCATATCAGATTGCCGACCCCGAACTGGTCGAAGTGAGACGATGGATACTGCCCGAAGACGCTGACGAATATCGGAACAGATGTGTCCCGGGGAGAGGTTTCCATCGCAACGACGCCGAAGTCTGGACAGATGTGTCGCCGGCCCGGAGGTCTTGGTTCCGCGACGCGATGTACGTTTGTGCGGCTCAATATCCGGTCATCCCGCGCAACACCGTCGTTCTAAGGCACAAAAATCTGGCGATCTTGTACGAGTGGCTGACCCAAACCGAGATTCCCTGTCTTGAGAGGGAGGGCTACCCAACGGCGAAGCCGCCATTAAAACGCGAGTTCATCGCCAGTTACGGCAAGACCGAACTTTTCTCTCCGTATGTGGGCATAAGCAACGTCGCCCCGGCTGAGCTGCTACGACTTAACAAGCTCTGCCCTCAATTCCCGCCGGCCCCGCTCCTGTACGGGACCTAATCCGCGCTCGCTTGCTGCTAAAACTGGCAACCTAAAGGCCAATGCGCGTCGTCCTCCTTTTGGGCATACAGGGTGTGCTTATCGAACCGTGCCTCCAGCGATTCGAATGGCTAGCGAGCAATTGGCGTCACAGGGGACACAGAGGGCCTGGGTCCCCGCCTGTTGGTGTGCCGTACGCGGTAAGAATTGCTTTGTCTGCCTTCGACATCGCTGCGCCAGGGGCCGGATTGCTCTCGCGCACCTGGCAACGTTCCCCGCTTCACCGACTGAGTCAACCACCCAGGCGGGAGTTACGTCTCCGGTGATCCCCGAGCTTCGAATGCAGGCAAGCTTCCTTGTCATCGCAGCCCTGCGTCTTATCGCGGCATTTTTGGGAATTCTGAACGTTGGCCTCAGCGCCGTCCGCGAACGCACCGCCGAGTTGGCCATTCGCAGAGCCGTCGGCGCTCGCCGGTCTCAGGTAGCACTCGTGATGTTTCTTAAAGCCCTGATATTCGCGGGGGCCGCGTCGGTATTGGCCAGTCCGATCTCTGCTGCCGTCGTCCCCGTCATTTCACAAACATTCGACGCGCCAGCGGGGATCGCGGCACCTGCGTTCCCCCTCGAATTTACGATGCTCGGCGGAGTCATCGGCGTTTCGACCGCGATCCTTGGAAGCCTCCTTCCCGTCGCTAGAGCACTTCGAATACCCATCGCGGCCGCGATTCAAGACTGACGGGAAGCCGCTCGCGTCCGTCAATTCCTGACTACTCCCGGATTACGTGGGGCTCACGACAAAGCGTCCTTGAAGGGGCACTCCCGATCTACGAGCACGGTGCTCTTGGAGCCGCTATCGGCGCGACGAGGCACCCACGTACCGCCTCCTGATACGAACTCCTCCAACGTCGCTGCCGTCTCGACGGAATCGAACCCCTAGAACTGCCAGCACGCCAAGAAGTCTTGAGTCAGGTACCTATACTCGTACGCGTTCTGTTCGTCAGTGCGTGCCGCCGATAGGCGGCTGGTGTACTCCACCGCACACTTGAACATGGCGATAGCGAAGTTGGTCATCTCATCTCAGCTTCGGTAGGAGGCCCTGTTGAGGTCTTTGGGCCGGCTGCCTCCCAGCCAGCTCCATCCGGGCTCTCAGGTTCGCTGCGTAACCCTCTCCCTGCACGCAAGCCACCGACGCTTTCGCTAAAGGCTTGCTGGAGAGGAAAGACAGGAGCTCCACTTGAGGTCGAACGAGGATGCGCCGTTACCACGGCAGTCCATTCCTCATTCGCCCTCGCCTCGGCAGCGGCGTGCGCCGCATCGTCCGCGAGCGGCTCTGCGGCTTGAGGTTTGGGACCCGGGTCGAGAGCGTGAAATGCGGCCGGGGAGTGCGAGACCTGGGGCGCGTGAGGAGGGGGCGGCTGGATAGCTGAGCAGGCGCTCAGGCACATCAACATTCCCATCGGCGAGTAAGCAATTCTCATGGAACGACGATGTCGCGAGCGGCATTCATCGAGACTCATACGCCGGCAGATAAAGGCGCACACCACGCATGGTCGCACCGCTGAATAATATTCGCGTTTAGTGACGACTCGGTCATAATCAGACGTGACAATCCGGAGCTTTGACCGCCTGAAGAACGGGAGCTGATGAAGAGTCGCTATCCTGATGAGGACTCAGAACTGGGGGATTTATGGGTTCACCATTCAGCAAGCGACAGAGTGTCTGGCTTCGAGTCTCGCTCTCGATCGCCGCTCTTGGATTCGTAGTCTGGCTATTGCCGCTGGCAATAGGCCAGTTCTCGTTGAAGCTAGCCCTCGGGTCTGTTGGCGGACTGCAGCTGCAGGCGATTGCGATCGCGATCGTGGTGGCCGCTTTGCTTTCGTCATTGTTCGTTGCGGAGACGAAACTGGTTCGGAAGAGCCGGATTGGCGGAATCGCAGTAATCGTTGTTACGGCAATAGCGGGCGTCGGGGCGATGGCAGTGTGCCTGGCCGCTATTCCTCTTACTGGCTCCACTGCGTACACCCACTTTTCAGCTCCAAAAAGCGGAACTACTTACGTCGCTGAGACTTCGACTTGGCTCGGGCAGACGTCGGTCTCAATCCACAATAGCTATGGTCCTGTCTTTGAAGCGCATTGGCTAGTGAACGCCCATCTTCAGGAGGGCTACTCCTCCATAAAAGATGGACAATTCGAAGTCACCGAGAGCGCTGGCAAGGTTACAGTCCGCTACGCGACCCTGCCCGGTCAGGACCTCGACGCCACAATAGCCTTCCCCGCAAACTGACGGATTCGTTTAGAAATCTGTCGCCATTCTCGCCCTCGAAAAACTCGAACGGGGTTCACCGCTGCGACCTCTCGCGCCACCAGCCATCACGTTGCTGCGGGGAATCCTCGCAGTTGCTGTCCCGCCTGCGGAGGTGGGACAGGGTCGATTGTTCAATAGAAGCCAGCCAAGGCTGCCTCCATGGTCGCTGCGTACAGGTCGGTGCCTCGCTCGTTCGGATGGATCGACTGGCTAGAGATCCCCAGGCTTTGGGCCGGCCATGGTAGCCCGGGCGGAGTTTCGCCTGGACTCAGCGAGAAAACCAAACCATTGATGCCGGTATCCGTGTCGCATAGCTCGTGCTCTGAGAAAGCTGGAGCCGGGTCGGCATACTTAGTCGAGCCCGCGCCGACTCCCGCGGAGAAACTCGCTGCGATTGCTGCAAGCCGGGTACTGAGAGCAGCAGACGACCCCTGCAGGAAATCATTGGATCCGTACCCGATTCCCACGCACAGACCGAATCCCTCGAACAAGTCTGGATAGCCCATGAGGAGAATCTTGGCGTTTGGCGCCCGTCCATGAATCTGCTCAAGGACATTCGTCACCGCGGGCGCCATCGTGTTATCTATCACGTCAGTCATTTGGGCAAGGGTCATTTCGCACGGCCCTTCTACGCAAGTCTTCACGACGTCCGCGAACCCGATGTCATTCCCACCCACTGAGATTGTCACGAGGGTTGTATTTTCATCCAAATAGCCTTGATCGATTTGAGTCAGCTCGTGGTACTGACCTTTGATCGCTGCGGCCGGAGTTGTGGCACTGGTGTGCTGGGCGAGAATGTTCCTCGTCTCGGCTCCGGAGCAGGCCAACATGTGGTAATCAAGGTTGTCGTATAGGCCCGCCTCCCTCGCGCCAACGGTCGGAGTGCCGTGCACCGCTGCCTTCCGAGACCACGCGTCGCGCGAGCGATGGCAAGCATTCTGATACTGCTTGGTCGCGCCATTGTTGTTCGAGTTGAACTCGTATGACCAATTGGGGCCATCTAAGTCTGACGCACCTTCGCCCGAGGAGTACGAGTCGCCCAGCGAAACGATGAAGTCGGCAGGCTTCTGAGCTAGCGGGAGAATCGCAGCAGCATCCCACGCGATGTCGTCAATGGCGTTACCGTCCCAAGTGCGATTGCTCAGCGAAACAGATGGCTGACCAGCCATCAGGAACACGCCCAACGAAACCCACGTATTAGCGTTTGTCCTCTGCAAGAGCGCTCTAGTCTCTTTCTGGCCATTGCCTCGGTCGATGGTGTACATCGCCTGCTGTGACCACGCGGCATGGTCTGGGACATGCACCATGACCCGCGCCCACTGATTTAGGTTGCGACCTAGACTCCACGTTCCCGTGATTCGTGCGGCCGGCAACTGGGTGTCATCACGTGTATGGGTGAAGTAGAAGTGACCGTTGAATCCCGACCCGAGTTGATGGAGATCGACTTTCGCTGCATACGATCCGTTGCTCAATGGTTGCCCGAAGTTGAAGGCGAAGTTGCCAACTGTGGGCACAGCTGAGCAGCCCGGCCTTACTGGCGCCTGGCTACGGACTTGCCCGTCAACGACCATGGGGATGTCGTCTATGACCAGGGCTCCGGATGGAAGACCGCTGGAAGAGCAGGCCGGGGGGAAACTCTCACCGTTGGCTTGCTCGGCCATGTAGTCCGCAGCGGGAGAAAACCGATATGTCTCATTGCCGCAAGTGTTGTTGCAGTCTGTCTTCCAGGTCGCATTTCTGTGCCACCAGCAATAGAGTCCCGCTGTTTGGCACGCTTCTGTACCCGAGGCGGCGAGAGGGTTGCAGTTGTTGTCGGCGAGGGTGCAGAACGTTGTTCTTGGCGCCTGAGCTTGGGTCCTATTCGTTGGGCCTCCGGCTCCGTAGTCACTCCACCATGCGGTGCGGAAGCCCGACACTGTCGTAATCGAAACTCCCGTGGCGCTGGTGACGGCCTTCTCAGGGAGGTCAAGTGACCAGGCCGCAAAGCCGACGACCTTCTCCGGGTAGGACCAGTCCTGAGGATGGGAAGCATCCGCCGCATTTCCATTGAGGAATGAGTGACGAGACGGGATGTACATCTTGTTCATTGGGTTGTTCGTCCAGCCGAGACCCCAAAGAGGTCCAGCCCCGTCATAGTTTGCGTGGAACCCAGAGTTATACGCCCATACCGCGGCATACCAATTTTCGATCATGCTCGGGTTGCCGTTATTGATTGTTACCCCGGCTAGGCGCGTTTCGTTCCATTTCTCCGTCAGCATCTGCACCGCCCGCGCCACATTTGCCGTGTAGTCCAATGCGATTGCCCGCTGTTGGGTGGCGCTGTATATCGTGTCGCTAACTTCCATGCCGTCGGTGATCTGCCCGACGCCGTAGCCGCAGTCTGCATCTGCCCAATTGACGTTCCAGAAAGCGTTATCGCCGAAACCTCCGGAATTGCCGTAGTAGCGGCCTACAAGAGGGTTACCCGTCTCGCCAGGATTTGCAAGAGCCGTGGCTTGCTTGAGGTTCGACTCTTGAGCGAGGACTCCGAGGACTATCTGCGCGGGTATACGTCCACCGCCTTGAAGAGTGAGTTTTGGGAAGAGGCCCTGTGGCGTGTAAGCGGCCAACCCGAGATTGTTCCAGTTGGCGGGCCGCTGAATGGTGAGCTCCCCCGCTACGGCTCTATCTACTGCCCACTCAACCTGGCGCGGTTTCGGCTGCAAAACCTGGTTATGTGGATCGTTTCGTGAGACCGCACAAGTGCGTTCAGCCTCACCCGGGTCCGACGCGGAACCCATTATCACTCGCCCGGACCCGACGCCCATCCCGTGACCAGACGCTCCGGTAGACGTTCTTGGGACTGCCGAGACCGAGCCTCCAACTACAACGTCTTTGCCGGTCTTGAGCGACTTCGAAACGATCTTGAGCGGTTGGCTTTCTCCTAGCGAGGTTTCGCCGTCGGCTTCCTGCTTTTCCGGAGGACTGACGACGAGCTCTCCTCGCGAGGAGAGGGACGACCGGTTGCCTCCCGGGACGAGCAGATATTCCGGGTTGGTAAGCGCTTTTGCCTTTGTCGAGAGGCTGCCGATGATTGCTACGCGGCCGGTGGCGTCTCGGGAAGTTGTGAGATCCTGAAGTTTGCCGCTGCCCAAGTTTCTGGCCGCCGTCGCCTGCTTACTTGTCAACCCAACCGATTGAACATTGGCTTGCTCGCCATCGGCTACGAGATAGGTCACGGTGTCGTTCGGACCCATCTGGAGTCCGTACGCGTCGCCGGTAGTCGGCGAGATCAGAGTTTTCTTCCCGTCGTCAGCGACCTTCTCAATTCCTGCGCCGGATGAGGCCACGACGTCTCCGGCGGATGACACCGTGGCAGATGTCACGATCGAATCGGTATGGAGACTTTTCACGGCTTTGCCTGTGGATGCGTCCAATACTCCGACGTACGTCGAGTTGTCGGCGAAGCGCGAGAAGGTCGTGAGGTTGCCGGCACCGCAGCCAGGGTTGAAGTACGCAAGAGAGTATCCCTGACCGAGCTCCGTAACCTGTCCGGAGCCAATGTCCACGATCGCGCCGAAAGCGCCCTCATAGAAGGATTTCTCGTCGTTGCTGAACGTCCTAGGGGCGAACACCGCCGCAGCCTTTGTCCCGTCCGCGGTCAGGCAGTAGTTTCCAACCCAGCTATCTGCTTCCATCCCGGGGACCGACAGGGAGGCAATTGTCGACCATCTGTAACCTTCTGAAGCTTTCGCCACCAAGAGCGCGAATCCTGCCGCGGTCGATGTCGAGGTCACTGCAAAGTCATCGTTGTTCTGCCAGTCTGGGCCGATCGTGGCGTTCCGCTGGCCTTCGGGGACCGATGGCGCGAATTGGCTACCGCTACCGCTATCGGGCGAGGACTGGAACGGGGAAGTGCCTACCGGTTGCGCTGTTGCCGGCGCGATTCCCACCCCCACGATGCTCGCGGCGATCGTCGCAGTGACTGCTAAGACTTTGATGGGCAGGGAGCGGCGTGGACGCATGGCACGTCTTTCTGCTGAGAGTTACACCGCGCGGCCCGGCGGTGTGTTGGCTAACCATCTCAGACGATAAATCCTCACACAAGTCCTCCATGTGGGGGACGTTGTCGTGGAATACTTGTCACTGGGCTGTACAGTAGCAACCTCCGTGCCGTCGTGACCTGTCGCGGGTTTACCGGACACCTGAGTTGGGGCGATGATCGCCCCGGAAGCAGTCCGGAGAAATGCCTGCTGCAAAGCTTGAGGAGTTGCGCCGTCGTGCGGTGGGCTTGCTCGTTTAGGTACGAAGCCTGTGGCCGAGATCGCGAGAGATCTGGGCGTTAGTGAGTCGGGCTTGCGTCGTTGGATGGCGCAGTCCGATGTCGATGAGGGCAAGGTTCAGGGGATCACGCGTGACGAGCGTGCCGAGCTGGTGCGGCTGCCTCGGGAGAACCGGGTCCAGGCGATAGAGATCGAGATCCTGAAACGCGCGTCGGCGTATTTCGCGCGGGAGACCGTATGACACAGCGGGGCTGAAGCAGATCGACAAGTGGATTCGAGCCCAGCAGGGTGAACATCGACGAGACGCGACAGTGCTTGTGGCTTTGGGGCTTGGGCTGAGCTGATCACCGGGATGACGGCCGATGGTTTGATATATCGAGCGGGCGGCGTCGTGGTGATCACTTCTGTCAAGGTCAGCTGCGCACGTTCTCAAGTGGTGAAGGTGAGACCCAGCGACCGCTGGTGCCAGTAACATTGCCTCACTTCCCACCAGGCCGGCGGATTTGCAGCTGTGCCGAAGACAGAAGCAGCAGGCGAGCCTTGAGGCAACGCCCCGAGTGGGAGGATCACGTCGGGGTGCCCGATTCGGAGCTAGCCCTTCTCGATTTGACTCAAGTGGTTGTGAAACAATAATGAGACGTCCTCCATTTTGCCGACTATATCTGAGCAAACATCGATGCCATATTGAGCTGAGCAGTCAGCTCATCGGGCATTGGAGTCATCATGAAGAAACGCATCGTGGCCAGCGCACTATCGCTGGCAGTCGGGGTAGTTATTGCCATCGCAGGCGCCGGGTCTGCCAACGCGTTGCCGTCGACCGAGCCGGCAACGCAGCTGGCGAGCCCAGGCTTCCCCTGCTCACCGGCTCCTAGTGACCTGTCTGAGCCTTCGTGTGATTTGATCGCCAAGCGGTCAGCTGCGGGGATCCCTCAGTTCAGAATCTACTTTGCTCGTGGATGCGCGTCGGCAGGGCACTACTACACGGGAGCCACCGCCTCTGAGGCTTGGATCAACGACACCTTCAACGATTCATCAACTGGACCAGCCGGATTCGGACAAAAAATCCGAAACAATGCTGCGTCTATTTACCTCTATACCGGAACTACGAACATCAGGGTGTGGTACGGAACCAGCATGATTATCCCCTGGGAGGACTTCTACGGTCTCTATAAATGCTTCGACTTATCGCAGGCGAATTACAACACGGCCTGGAGCGCTCAGTAGCCCCGCAAGTAAGCACCGAGGCATTCGCGACTCTTCTGTTGCTACAGCGATTCGCGCCCTCTTCGGCTACTGGCCGAATGCCCATTCACGGGGCTCAATCCTTCAACGCGTCGAGAGTCACTATTATCTCACGAGTACGCGTCTCAACCGCGAGTGCCGCGAAGTTTTCGTGGCGGCCACAGAGGGCAGGCGGTCCTGGAAGCACTGAAGGATCCTTCAACTAGCGAGGTAGGACCGGGCGGAATGCCCGGTCCTACCTCGCATCACTCGTAAACCACAAGTTCGATCCTTTCTATAGCCGTGATGCGTACGACGCGGCACCCACCGTTCCTTTCGAACCACTCCGGCGCCGGAGGCAACTCGACCGGACCGAAATCATGGACGTGCCAGCATCCTGAAGCGTCTCAGACTCACGTCGATACTCGAAGGTAGTCTGTGCTTACGGCGACTTTGTCGTAACGGGTTGCCAGACCTAGCCATTGCTTGAGTCAGCAGGAGCCGCGCTCGATGACGTTCCGGTTCTTGTGGCCGGGAGATACCCGGGGCGAATTTCTGCGACCGCGAACTGCGCCACTAGGGAAGAGGTCAGCCAGAAAGCCAACAATGTTCTCTATGACGCAGACCACCAGGACCCAAACAAGGCTCTCCCGAAAGGCCAAGAGCGCGTCACCGTCAAAGCAAAACGCGCAGTTGCGCGCCAGAAGGCAGCTTTCCGCGGCACAAAAGAGCGTTTCCAACGACAGGCCGACACGCGCGAGAAGTACTGAATGATTCCGAAAAGGCGCACGTGACATGGATGGATATCAGCGATTAATATACCCGCCCTCGGAAAAGATGACGGCGAAGCCCAATCCGCCGGTATCGCCCGTCGAAGCGAAAGTGGGAAAAACTCGCGCACGTAAGCCTCTGGCTGAACTCTCGAAGAATACGCTTCGCACGGTTCCGCCCATCAAATGGAGCCAGCGGTGTGCCTACAAGACCGACGAATGGCGACACCACTACGGCATGCGAAGCTTGGTCGAATATTCCAACTCGCTCCTAAAAAGCGCCATGCAAGGTGGCGTTGACAAGAAGGAAAAACGATCCGGCCGCGGCTACGCAGCGGTCTACCTCGCTCTCGCCTTCGCAGTGGTGGCATCCAACCTCCGCCGGATTCTCACCTCTTAGTCGCCGAGGCAACGAGGGAGAACGACGCGTTCAAGCAGAATCGCGTGCGGCGACGCAAGGACGCCCACGGGAAACCACCCCAGAGGCTTCTACCTGCGGGCTGTGGATGGCCGGACCTTGTTGCGCGGATATCGCTGCGACGACGACTTCGTGTGGAGCACACTCGACAGATTTGTCTTTGCAGTGCAAACAGTCGCGACCGCTTAACAGAAGAAGGGCCGCGATTGCTCGCGGCCCTTCTCTGCTGCTCTGGTTTCTTACTCTGTCGGGGTAGCGGGATTTGAACCCACGACCTCTTCGTCCCGAACGAAGCGCGCTACCAAACTGCGCCACACCCCGATTGTTTCGCGCTCAGATTCTCACCTGCGCACGAGCCTCATCAAGAATA
>Ga0247737_1000068_pt1 | contig 27875 bp, 24 predicted proteins | sample UWRJL028104C2_FD_180937 | JGI IMG/M metagenome (GOLD analysis project Ga0247737, IMG submission 180937) | Plant litter microbial communities from Arlington Agricultural Research Station in Wisconsin, United States - UWRJ-L028-104C-2 | ecosystem: Environmental > Terrestrial > Plant litter >...
AGCTTCGTAGCAGCGAAAATCCAGCGCTCGCTTCAGTTTTTCAGGTAACGCCCGTTGAAGGACGGCATTGGACTCGCATGTCGACTCCCCATCGAATCGATCGATGATGATGAGGAAGCGGATGCCGGGGTTCAGGTCGACCGCTTCCTCCGTGGCGGGCAGCGGCTTGCCAATCGTCGGCGGACGGCCGCCACGCTCGCGATAAGCCTCCATAATCGCTTTCACCTGGGCAGGGTCGCTTGGAGAGGTCGCGAAATCCCATCGGTCCCCAATTGCTTCCGGATAGTTTCGGAAGGGAACGAACCCCTGTGCATAATCCTCGTTCTCGAAGATATAAGGCAGGTCGGTTTTCCATCCCAGATCCTCGCGAACCGATTTGAGCGCTGGAGTCTGCCATCCCGACGGCTTGATCTCTGTCACTCTCAAATCGGCACCGCTCAACTTCTTGCCCTCCGGACGCAGGAGGTCCTGCGCATATCTACGGGGCAGTATCCGCAATGTCGTGCGATCGATAAACAGCGGTGACAGGCCGACATAGCGGGACAGTCCCGCCACCACCTCGTCGCGTTCGGCCGGCGTTAGTTCGGCCACGCGGTTGAGCGCCGGGAAGTAGACCGTCTGCGCCCAGGTTGTTGCTTCCGCTTTGATCTTTGCGATATCCTCCCCGAGCGCTGGCGATAATTTCTGCCACCGGAATGCGATCTCAGCCATGCCCGGGACACGCATCGCCTCGAACAGGCTGGGATCGATATAGTCGCGATTTATGCTGCTTTCGCCAGAGGCCATAATGACGCCTTCGACCGGAATCCCACGTTCCAAGAGCGCGTAGGCGACCGTCGCGGCACGCGGCGCGCCCCAGCTCACACCGCCGACCACCACCGGTCTATCCACGGCGTCATGACGAATCCGCCACACTCGAATGAACTCGGCGAAACTATCTGTATCGCCGATCGTGCTGTCGAACCCTTTCGAGAATTTGCGATCCGCGACCCGGCTCCAGCCAGCGCCAACCTGATCGACAAAAACCAGGTCGGTATCCCGTAGTAACGTGTTCGCGTTCGGAACGGTCTTTCCCGGACTTCCGCCGATCGCCAGCACCGGGCCGGCAAGCGTGTAGTTCATGATCATCGAGCTGCCGCCCGGACCACCACCCCACAAAAAGGTGACTGGGCGCGGACCCTTGGCGCTCTCGGCGCGATAGGACGTATAGAACATTTGCGCTTGGACTGCCGCCGTTTCGGCGTCTCGGATCGGGATCAAGCCCGCTTCTGCGAGATAGGCCAGTGATTTGCCGTCCAATGGTATCTGATGCCGGCTGACGACCGGCGGGATGGCCGCGTCGCCAGGATCTGCCACCGCCGATAACGGCATGGCCAACCAAGCAGCTCCGCACCACAATGATAACCTTTTCGACATCAAAAATCGCATGCGGGCTTTCCTAATCGCGCAGGCATTCAAGCCTAGCTTCTGTACATTCCTTCGCGTCACAACGGGTGTCCAGATGCCGACGGAGCTAATCGGACAACACCCTGTTGCGTTCACCGCAATCAGTTTAATTTTCGCCCCTACCCGGGAGTCGCCAGCACGGTCTTTGTCCATTGTTCGACGGAGATTCGAAGCTGATCGAGGGGCATCGACCCTTCCAACAGGACCTCATGAAACTCACGCAGGTCGAATCGCGTGCCGAGGCGCGTCCTGGCGTCTTGCCGAACGCTCAGCCAGCTGATTTGTCCGACCATGTATCCGCATGCCTGACCCGGGCAGGCGCAATATCGGCTTACCTCGGCCTCCATCTGAGACCGCGCCGAGCCTGTTGTCGCCACCATGTAATCGACCGCTTCTTGGCGGGACCACCGATGGTGATGGATGCCCGTATCGCAAACGAGGCGACCAGCCCTCAGTAATTGATCCTGCAGAAAGCCTATTTCGCCCCAAGGGTCACCCTCGTAGAGCCCCATCTCCTGCGCGAGTTGCTCGGCATAGAGTGCCCAACCTTCCGAGTAGCCGGCGGAGCCATAGAATTGCATGAGCGCCGGTAGCTCGGGGGCCTCACGAGCAAGGCCGTGCTGCATATGATGTCCAGGAACCGACTCATGGTGACACAAGGTTTTCAAGGCATAGCGCGGCAGCCGATGAAGATCGTTCAGGCTGACCACCATCGCTGAAGGCTGGCTAATCGTCGGCCCTGACTCATAGGCGGCGACAGGACCACCCTCCCCGTCAGTACGACTGCGTCGCCGCGCGAAGACACCGCTGCGGGGTTTGGTTCTGAAAACGCTGTCCAACTGCGCCGTTACCTTGGCGATCTCGGCGTTCAGATCGGCGATCAGATCTGCACGGCCGTCCTCAGTGTCCGGGTAAAGTTGGCCCGGATCCGCTGCCAGGAGTTGCAGGCGACTTGAGACGGAGCCTAGAATAAACCCCTGCTTCGACAAGAGTTTATCCAGCTTGGCATTGATTTCGGTGACCTTATCCTTGCCGAGCCGATGAAGCTCTTCCGCGCCAAGGCGCGTTGTGGTCATGGCGCTCAACGCTTGAGCATAATATGCTTCCCCGTCAGGCAAGCGCCAAACGCCAGCGTCGACAGAGGCACTGGCTCTCAACCGTGCGATCAGCGCTTCCTGACTGTGGAGAGCCGGAATGACCGTGCGTTCCATGATCTGGATCGCCCGATCGGTGAAATTGTCAGCAATGTGAGCGGCTCCGAGCCGCTCCTTCAACGCGCGAATGAGAACATGAGACGTAGCTGGTTTGGCCTGCAAAGCCTGCAGCTGGCTTGTGACCATGTCGAGAATGAAGCCGGGTGGCGCGTAACCCCGCCCCGCTTCCGACTGCAATCGTTCCGTCTCGCCGGCCAGAACACCGGCAAACGCTCGCAGACGGTCAAGATAGCTTTCCGCGTCGTCCGGAGCCTTGATCGGATGGTCGTCAACCAAAAGACCCGGAACCGTGATATAACTGCCATTGAGCTGGCTGACTGCATAGGGAAATCCCGCAAGATCGCCGAACTGAAATTGACTGGCGTTTTGCGAGTCCTGGCGCAGGAAATAGCTCACAATGTCGTACCGCAGAAGATTGGCGTTCGACAGAGCGCCGCGCGATACCGCTTGAAAGGCTTGGAAACTGGCCTGGGCTCGCGCCCTTCTGTCCGCCAGGGCGGCGGACGACACATTAGTCAGTCGCCGCCGAAGACCAGCGCGAGGACCGACATCATAGCCCAAAGCTGTGGCGGCCTGGGGATCGTCTGCGATGCGTGCCATAAATAGAGTATCGAGCAGGCTGTGAAATTGAGCGTCTCCACTCGATTCTGCGGCGAGGCCTTGGCCAGGCAGGACCGAAGAGACCGCAATGGCGCCTGCTGCAGATGCCAGGAATGCCCTTCTATCCATGATCTTCATTCCCCCTTTGACGCGATTAGCGGCCAACAAGGTGCTCCCGCAAACACGATCGGTGCCGACATCCCGGGAAAGATCGAAGGCTGATTGCAGTCGTCGGACGACCTCGAAACCGTTTGTCGCCGCGGCGCAGGTGCCGCCGCGCGGTGTCATGCCCACCTCACCCTCAAAATAATCGTATCGTGTTTTCAGAGTTTTCGAGAGCAGCGATGATGCTGTACGCGGTGATCTCGGAGGTTTTGGGATTCACGGGATCGGCTGCGCCGACAAGCGACGCCTCCAACTCGGCATGCCTGCTCTTGGCGATAATCACACCCGAATTGCCTTCAACGCCTGGATCCGCGACGAGCCGAACCCAGGTCTTGTCCAAGCCCAGGCCCGCCAGGGCCACCGAGGCGGCCAGATTGGCATTGCGCGGATAGTCCAGAGCGGCCTGCCGGGCCGTGCCTTCGAACAGAACACGCCGAGCACCGAGGTTTTCCAGATCATGCTCTTCAGCCGCAACGGTACCGCTCCACGCTCGCGGTGGCTTTGTCGAGACATAGGTGACGGATTCGAGTCCTGACGCCTTAAGCGACATCAGTCCGTCGAAGCCAGCCAATGCTCCCCCCGGAATGGATATCCACGTACCGCCGCGGACCGCAGCTGCCGTGAGCCTTGCCCTTCGTTCATCATCGGCCAACGCACCGCTGGACAAGATATACAGGTTGCAGCCTGCCTCGAGGACGGTCTCACCATATTCGTGAACGCTTTCGTGCCCCGCAGCCTCGATGACCGTACAAGGGTCCGCGTCGAGGAAGTCTTTCAGATTATCTGTGACCCGAACTCCAGGCAGTAACGCTGACGCGTCCTGCATTTGGTGCCCGGGCCGCGTCAAAACGCAAACAAGACCAATCTGGGGTAAGGTCCGAGCGATCAGGGTCGCGGCAACCGATCGTCCAATCGCGCCAAAACCTATCAACCCGATGCGCTTCATACTCCCCCCAAAACAATATTTGCCTACGGACTGATCATCACATGGCATCATCTCCCAAGACAGCCCGATGAGGCGATCTCAGCGTTGCACAATTCGTAACACCCTGTCGTGGGCATCAGCCATCACGGTTCCATCCGCCGCCGAGCGTTCGAAATTCGCTCGCACTCAAGCGGAGTAGTGTTGCATTTCATGCATGGCAGCGTACCTTCTCCGACAGTCTGACCAAGCGGGGGACGCACATTGGTACCAGGGTTATTGCGCGTTTTTTATGAGACGGTTCGGCTGGGCTCTATCCGCAGAGCCGGAATCGAAATGGGGCTCGCCTCCTCGTCGGTCAGTCGCCAAATCTCACTTCTGGAACGCCAGATCGGCACAACATTGTTCGCGCGAACAGCGCGGGGCATGGAAGTGAATCATGCCGGCCGGCTCGTCGCTGACTTCGCGCGCCAAGTCGTGCTCGACTATGATGCGCTCAAGGCCGACCTGGACGATTTCCATGGCGGTCGAAGAGCGCACATCCGTATTGCCACCGTCGCCAGCGTGATCGGCGCGGGCCCCTCAATCGCGATCGCCAAATTCACCGAGCGCTTTCCCAAGGTCACTTTCGAGGTCAATGTGGTGCCCGCGCCTGCCGTGGTGGACGCGGTTTTGGCGGCCGACGTCGATATCGGCCTTACCTATGCGATGGAACCCGATCCCAAACTCAAGACCATCGCTCGGATATTCGAGCCGCTGGTCCTGCTGACCGCCCGGCGGGAAGACGAGGTAGAAGACTTTGGCCAGGCGGAGGTTACACTTGATGCCCTGGATGGTCTTCGGTTGGCATTGCCGACGCCGAATTTCGGCGTGAGGCGACTGCTCGATCACGCATGCCTCAATGCGAACCTCTCCTTGGTTCCGGTACTGGAAAGCGACTCCTTCGAAATACTCCGGACCTTCGTCTTGGGAGGCGGTTCAACCGTATTGCCGTCTCTCGCGCTCATCGGAAACGACAATAGCAAGATTAAAATTTCCGAAATCGTCGATCAGCGTCTTCAGACAAGAACGATCGACCTCATCGTGCTGAAGACTCGCCGTCTTCCTCGTGTGATGCGCTTATTCTTGCAGGACCTCCACGCCCAGATCGAGCAATGATCAGCAGGATGGCAGGGCTGCTTCCAAAGCCGCCAAGCATGCTTGAATATCAGCCGAATGGTTATAGCCGTGTGGCGAAAAGCGTACCGCTTCCATACGCTGCATGGCGACGACGTTCCGCTCCAGCAAAGCAGCAGTCAGCTCTCTTGGATCCCGTCCCCGAAACGCAACCGTAACGATTCCTGCCCTCGAGCTACGGTCGATGGGGGTGAGGACCGTGCCGCCAAGAGTCTGGATGCCATCGATCAGTTCGTCTCCCAACGACTGGACGTGGGATGCGACGCGCTCAATGCCGGCAGCCAGCAGATACTCGATGGATGCGGCATACCCTAAGCGCAGAAGATGTGCCGAACTTCCGTACTCGAGTCTTGTCGCATCGTTTGGCAGCGAGAAACTGGAGATCGCCGCGCCGGGCTGCCCGCCCTCGAGTTGGGCTGTTCGGGAACCGACCATCACCGGCCGAAATCTGTCCAGCACGTCTGAGCGAAGGTAACAGGCTCCAGTACCGGAATAGGATAACAGCCATTTGAATGAGCCCGTTACCAAGAGATCGACACCACAGGCAGGCGCATCGATGGGGATAATGCCGGCACTATGAGTCGCATCCACGACAAGATGGGCACCGTGCGCGTGCGCAAGCTCTGCCAGCGCAGCGAGGTCGAAACGATACCCCGTGACCCACTGCACATGGCTCAGACTGATAACGGCCGTCCGCGCATCGACGAGGCGGGCGATGCTGTCGAACGACAGTGAGGCAGGATCATGGGCAACCTTGGCGAAGCGAATCTCGGAACCCGTCTGTTCCGCTTGCCTCATCCAGGGAAAACTGGTGGTCGGATGATCGATGTCGATCACGACCACGTTTTCGTGCTGCTGCGGTTGGCGCCAGGCGGCAAACTGACTGATCGCTTCGGACGCACTGTTGACGATAGCGACATTTCTCAGGTCGGCGCCAAAGAGACGTGCTGCGGCACGGCGCGGTGCGATCATTATTTCGTCGTAGCTGTCGAAGAATGCCTGAGAGCCCTCGTCGCCGATGCGTGCGACAAATGACGCGACGCGGTTTTGAACCGGGCGCGGGACCAACCCCATGCCGGCCGCATTCAAGTAGGTCGACCGCGCGAGCACCGGAAAGTCATCCCGAAAGAGAGGGGCGGAACTGGGAATTTGGGCTGCCAAGTTGACCTCGTAATCGCTGAAAGCGGGACTTTCGCTCATCTCAAATCGGCTATTGCACCTTCTGCGTATCGGCAGCGGCCACGGCATTGCGGAAGATCTGACCATTCTTCATCACAAAACTGACGTTATGTAGAACCGAGGGGTCGACGAGGGGGTTGCCCGGCATCGCAATGATATCGGCCACATAACCAATAGCGATCTGGCCCATATCGTTGCTGTGTCCGACGATCGCGGCGTTGTTGGTGGTCGCAGCGGCCAATGCATCCGCCGTCGGGATACCATCCTTCACGAACAGTTCTATTTCTCGTGCGGTATTTGAGGGGTCGGATTCGAAGCCGCTGTCCGTGCCGACACCGAGCTTGATGCCGGCACGCCAGGCACGTCCCGCGACCTGCTGCTGATCGACGGCGGACACCTCGATCCGCCTCCAGTCCTCGGGCGTGTTGCGCGCGCGAATTCTGGGGTCTGATAGCAGAAACTCGCCGATATAGGATGTTGGGACCATATAGGCGTTGTGAAGCTTGAATAGTTTTGCGGATTCGGCATCGAAATATGTGCCATGTTCTATTGTGAACGCACCTGCGCGCAGCGCCTGATTGATCGACGCTGCACTATGGGCATGGACGGCGACCTTCCGACCGAGCTGGCCGGCGGCACCAACAATGGCATCGACTTCGTCATCGAAGGAGGTCGGCACCGCGCCGCTCGTTCCCCAAGGCTCGCTCGACGATCCTGACCCAGTGAATTTGATCAGATCGGCCCACGAGCCGTCGCCGATATTTTCCCGGACCGCGCGACGGCAGCTTTCCACGCCGTCGCACCCCCCGAGCTCGACCGGCATCAGAAATTGCAGCGCCGATCGAGTCTCGGCGCCATGCCCCTGCGTGCGCGAGATGATCCTGCCTGCGGCGAAAATCCGAGGACCTGCAATCTCCCCGCGCGCAATTGCGTCGCGAAGCTGAAACGAGATAGCGTTGCTCTCGTCACCGACATCGCGGATCGTTGTGATCCCTGCCATGAGCAAGGCCGTTGCCTGGCTGGCGCTTGCGAGGGACAAAGCCGCTATCCGCGCAATGGGAGTCGCGGAACGCCGATCGCTCATTTCGCCCATCGTGATATGATAATGCACGTCCGAGAGCCCGGGCATTACGAACCGGTCGGAAAGGTCCACGACGTCCGCAGACGGATCAATGTCCGCCGCCGGAACCCTGCCACCACGAATTGCCACGATATGGCCGCCTCGCACGACGACCGTCTGATCTTTGAGAGGTGGCTTGCCTGGCACCGCCAGCAACCAACCCGCGTAGATGACTTTTACTGACGCCTTTTCGGCCAGGGCTTGCGCACTTTGGAAGGGAAGGAGGAGCAACCCGGTGATTGCAAGAATCCGAGCAAAATATGTCATACGCACCCCATCGATCATGATGCCAGGGTCCCATAACGGTGGCCAGCGTTCAATCGCCGATGCGGCAGCGCGGTGATGCGCAAACCGCAACGCACCAGGAAGCGGCGGGCAGCGATGCGCAATGCGGAACCCCTCCGTCGTCAGAAAGGGTCTAGCTGACACCGTACGACCATATACTGCTGGCGCTACCAATCGGCGAGCGAAAGCGTGTCTATGACCAATCTCAAGCGCGACATGACATTGGCCGACGTGGTCGCGCTCGGCATCAGCGCCGCGATGGGCGTTTCGATTTTTTCGGTGGTAGCGCCGGCCGCAGCTGTTGCGGGACCAGCCATGCTAGTGTCGCTCGCCGCCGCCTCAGTTCCGATGGTGGTTTTCGCGATCGTCTATTCATTCATGAACTCGGCGATGCCGCGAACCGGATCATCCTATGCCTGGCCTGCTCAATTCATCCATCCGTTCGCCGGATTCCTCATCTGCTGGCTCAGGATTGTTGGCTGTGCCGGCGGACTGCACATCATGGCGACCGTATTTGCCGCCTATCTCTCACGGCTGGTGGATCTGCCCACCATCCCGGTGATGATTGCGGTCGTTACATTCGCCTTTCTTACCAACCTTCTCGGGGCATCCACGGTCGGCAGAGTGGCGCGGGTCCTTGTTATCGTAAAGCTCGTAGTCCTCACCAGCTTCATTGTTTTTGGCCTGCCGCAGGTCAAAGCGGCTTCTTTCACGCCGTTCGCGCCGTTCGGGTTGTTGGGCATTTTTGCCGCCCTCCCCGTACTGGTCAGCCTCTATACCGGGATCGAAAGCGCAGCCGAGGCGGGCGAAGAAATCAAGGATAGCCGTCGTGTCATGAAGACCGGCCTGGCGATAGCGACCGCGGTGGGCCTCATCATATATCTCGGCACAGCTGTCGTCACGATCGGGACCTTGGGCTCACCCGCGACAGCTATTAGCAACGCCCCGCTTTCGGACGCGGCCGCACGCTTCGGCGGGCCCTGGGTCATGCCCGCAATGATAGTCACAGCATTGCTGTCCGTAGCTGCGGCTATGAACGCCCTCATGCTCGTCTTTGCGCGTTTCCTGTTCGCCATGGGACGTGACAATGTGCTCCCACCGGCATTCGCACGCTTGAACAAAAAGTTCGGTACGCCTCACGTCGCGATCATCGTTGCGTACGCATCGGCCTTGATCGGCCTCGTGCTGCCACAGGACCTACTGTTTCTGTTTCTGGCGGCCAATCTTCCTACCATGCTCAAATATGGCGCAAACTGCGTAGCGGCCATCCGGCTCATCCGTTTCCATCCCGAGCTCCAGCAAAATGCTGATTTCGGTTTTGGGGCGGCTGCAATGACTCGCTGGGCGATCGGTGGCGTAATCTGCTCGGTGGTCATGCTTGTCGCGGGCACGTCTGCCGATTGGCGTCCCTATGCCTTGCTGTTCGGATGGGCTGCTGTCGGTGTTGTTTACTGGTTCGTCAGAGGGCGGCGCGGAAGCATCATCCTGTCAACGCCGAACCGACGTTGAGCAATCGCCTCACTCACAAGGCCGAACGCTTGTTCGCCAGGGTATCGGAGCATTCATGGACTTGTCACCAATCCTAATTCTCACAACCGGCGGAACGATCGACAAGCAGTATTTTGACGCGCTCAGCGAATACCAGATCGGTGCGAGCATAACGGGAAGGACGCTGGAGATCGCGCGGGTGACCCATCCGTTCCGCGTTTTGAATCTGATGCGGAAAGACAGCCTCGATCTGACCGGGAGCGATCGCCTGCAGATAGACGAGGCAGTGAAGATCGCCACCGAAGAACGCGTGATAATCACGCACGGCACCGACACAATGGCTGAAACCGCGCGGGCCCTGTCCGATCATTCCGCCAAGACGATCGTCCTGGTGGGAGCGCTTACGCCGGCGGCATTCTCCGAAAGCGATGCAACGTTCAATCTCGGCATGGCCTTCGCCTGCTGTCAGATCGCTCCGCCTGGCGTTTACATAACGATGAACGGCACGGTGTTCGACGGCAACCGAGTAACCAAGGACCGCGAGAACGGGGTCTTTCGTGTCGTCGACACGCCGCCGCGATGAATAAGCCTCGGAAGCTAGCAGGGAGCTCCACCTAAACTTCCCGCTCTCCGACATTTGCGAGAGCCAGCGGATGGGCGATCCGTCGCCACCCCATGACCCTGATAATCCGGCCATCGGGACCGTACACCCTTCACCCTGAGGGCCGGTTGCGTTGTCGTGGTTGGTCCGCGGAACGCGAGGCAGGAGCCTCGAAGATGTCGGGACCAAAGCGTCGTCGCAGATGATCGACAACCCCATCCACATAGCGGCGCTGTCTCCATCCGGTCGGGCTATGATAGGCACCGACAGCTTTCCAATAGTCCTTGGTGACCGCGAGCGCCGACAGGAAGATCCATCGTGCGGCATCGACGTTGAAACAGGCATCGTCGCGCAGCCACCGTCGAACATCAGCCGCATCGCGGTTGATCGCTGTCGCGATCCGGGACGCCCACCAGCTGTTGATCTGCAGCGGTCCCAGATCGTCCGTCCCGTCGCCGTTGCGCACCGCCGCGCCAATCCAACCGCCCTCCTGGTCGCGTAGCCCCCAAAGGGTCCTGGCCAGCCAGGGACGGCCGGTTGTCGTGCGCTCGATACACGCGGCTACTTGTCGCTCTCCCGGTAGCGCAGCGGTTCGCGGCCGAGCGCTCACAGGCGCCACAGACAGGAACACCAGGGAGGCGGTGCCCATAAAAGTTCGAGACTGTCGCACTACTAGCGATCCTTCCCCGCCTGATGGTGCGGTGGTGGCGGCGGCGACGATGTCGGCGCCCGTTCCCCACCCTGCCCTTCCTGTCCCGCCCGGCTGGCGCGCAGCACGGCACCGAGATATCGATCGACGGTCTCGGCGAAGGACTGGGCCCGCCCGGCGATGCGATCAGCGAGCAGCTCCAACGGACCGCGCGGCGCGGGCGTCGAACGCGCGGCCATCCGCAATTTGCGGATTTCACGCTCCTCGCGAGTCTGTTGGCGACGGTCTTCCAGCCGCTCGCGATGGCGGCGCTCGCGACCATTACGGCCATCCCGATCGAGCCGGCCAAGACCTTCGAGAGAAGACGTCTTTTCGCCTGACCGTCGCGAGAGTCGCTCCACCAGCCGTCGTTCGTCCTCGGTCCATAGTTTGACCCCGAACCGTGCGCGGGTGATGGCGGTGTAATAGTTCTGCCCGGTCACGAGCGGCGAGTTGACCGGCGCCAGCACATAAGCGCGGGCATAGGTTTTAGACTGGGCGGAATAGACGGTTTCAGCATAGCCATGGTCCCAGGTCCGGTGCACGGAAAGGTCGACATCCTGGGTCTTGCCGCGATCCCAGCGGATCGTCGCGATCGGGCCATTCAACGCCTCAACCGTGCCGCGTTCGGCATTTTTGAGGTCCAGACCGTGGTCGACCAGCCGCCACTGGATGCGGTCGCCAGGAGAGAGATCTCGTGCCTCGCTCTTGAACACATTCACTTGGGAGGCGCGGCCGAGCCGCGGGTCCCAGCGGATAGTCCGGCCATGCTCGTCAACCAGCCGGACTACCTGTCGCCCGTTCGCGTCTCGCCCGGTGCCCATAACCCGATATTCGGTGTCGCGCGCAATCCCGAGGTCGGCATTGTTGGCCGAGAATTTCACTACTTGGCCACCCGAATAGAAGCGCGCGTACCTCTTCTCCTGGTCGGTCATCCCGGCTGGCGTCAGCACCGACAGCCGGGTCTCCTCCGCGGCGATGGCGCCCTCGACCTTCAGTGCGTCGCGCACGCGGGCATTGACGATCAGCCGGGTGGCATTCTCCAGCACCAGGATATTGGTGGTCGCACGGTTCTCCGGTTTCAGCCTTGTCCATTCCGCCACCAGCTGGCGCGCAAGGTTGCCGGCATTGTCCCCGCTCACGACCTTGTCGAGATTGGCAAGCGAGGCCGCATAATCCCCGGCACGAGCCCGTGCAACGGCCGCCTTCATGGCCCGGGTTTCTTGGCGCACCGACTCGGTCAGCTCCGCGGTTGGCAGGCCGAGACGCTGCAGGAGCCAGAATGCCTTGCCCTGCTCGATCGCGCCGGTTTGCTTGTTGTCGCCAAGCAGAATCAGCCGCGCACCGGTGCGGCGGCTGAGTTCTAGCACGCGCAGCGCCTGGCGATTACCGAGCTGTCCCGCCTCATCGAGCACCAGCACATCGCGGTCGGTAAGCGCCCTGCCCGCGCTCGCGACCAGACTCGCCACCGTCTTCGCATGGATCCCGGCGGACTGACCGAGATTGGCGGCGGCCGATGAGGTCGGGGCGAGCGCAGTGAAGCGGATATCGGAATCCGCCGCGGCGACCAGTGACCGTACCAAGGTCGACTTGCCGGCACCCGCGACCCCGTGAATGCCGAGCACCCGGTCCGTCGACAGGCCGATATGAATCAGCGCGGTCTCCTGGGCCCGGTTAAGTCCGGCGCTTCCCATCTCCTCGCGCAAACGCGCCTCCGAGGTGACCGGCCACGCGTCGTTCAGCGCAAGCGACAGATGCTCCGACAAGGCGATCTCGACCCGCGCGGTGCGCCGGCTTGTCCGCCCTCGCGTGAAGATGGCGTCCCCGGTTTGCTCGGTCGTGGCAAGCAGCTTGGCGCGCGCCTGATGGGCGTCGACCAATGGCCGGATATCGCCGAGCCGCACCTCGCCGACATGAGAGGCCAACCCGATCCGCAGCATCCGACCTAGATTGTTGACCGCCTCGCCCGTCTCTGCCTGGCGGATGCCGAACAGCATCGCGCGTCCGGTATCGGCGGCATGGGGTGGCAGATCCCGCTCGCCGACAGTGTCCGCCGAACCACGCACGCGATCGAGGGCTGCCTGGTGCGCGGCTGCCCGTGCCGCCCACCGACCGTACAGCGCCTCGAGACCGATTTTCTCCTTGGGACCACGGGTTTCGTAAAAGGATTTGCGCCGCGCCGCCTGACCCTCGAGACCGTGCGCCCTGGCATGGGCCTCAATCTGTTCGGCCCGCTGCGACATGGCCTGGATCAGGTCGGCCGGCACGCCCCGAATCTCGAACAGGCCGGTGCGCGGGTTCGACTCGATCTCGTATCCAACCTCCCGCAGGCGGTGCGCGAGGTCGTTCCGATAGACCTGTCCCGCCACCATCTGCTCGCTGTACATTGCCCGCGTCTCCAAGCTCGCCATGACGCTACCGGGCTCCCGATTGGTGATGTTCATGATCACGACATGGGTGTGGAGGTGTGGGTCGAGTTCGCGGGAGGCGTGCTCCGTGAATCGCGCGAAGATCAGCCGGCCGGTCGTCTCATGGACGATCTCGCCCTCCACCCGGTGCCGAAGCGCCGCGTGTTCCTCGAGATAATCGAGAGCCGCGCCAACCGCTGACTCATGCGCGGCAAGGATTCGGCCATCTCCGCTGACTAGAGCCATGATCGACACCGATTTTGGAGCGTTGACCGCGAAGTCCCATCCCGGGTGATGCTCGATCTCGCCACCCTCTCCGTGGCGGCCGAGTTGCTGCCCGGCAACCTTGCCGTCGAGCAGGTCGCGGAACACAGCTGAGTCGACGGGGCCGGAGAGGCCGAGTTCTTCGGCGATCCGACCACCCCATTCGGAATGCTCGTCGGCGCTCTTGGTGTAATAGTCACCGACCGTATAATATCGGGCGATATTGCCGGGGTTACCCTTGAGCCGGCGCGGGTGGATCATGCCGGCGTCGCCGGATTACGGGCCCCGCCCCGCCGGTCATGCTGGCTGAGCCTGAAGCCGCTCGACGGCGCGATCAGCACTAGCTCCGGCGCTGCCTTCCGCTTCGGCGTTTCGTCAGTGTAGTGCTTCCCGGACGAAGGGGCGCCACCGTCCTCCGGTGGATTATCGTCGGCCGACAACGGCGCCGTGGCGGCGTCGAACGGCAGCTCCGGCCCAAGATCCTTCGGCTGGGAGCGCCGCTGGCGGGGCGGCTTCGGTCCTCTCGGCACGGACGCTCCTTCTCGTGAAGGCGAATGCCCCGGCTCCGCCACCGCCCGGACCGGGGGGGTGATCCGCTCCTCGAACGCGACGCAGACACTGGGTGCCTTGTTGTAGCTGTCTTGGAAGCGAACGACGGGGAGGTTGCGGCCGAACCGCAGAAAGCCCTGCAGGTTCGGAAGGTTGGTCACCTCGGTGTGCATAACCAAGGGCCGGGTCACCTGCATGCGCGACAGGTTCACCCCGTCCCGCATATCGTTCACCCCGTAGGACATGCCCTCATTAGCCTCGACCTGCTCGACCTGGCCGAGATTCTCGCTGACATGCTTGGCGGTCGGGGTGTCGTTCGCGCGCAGCGCCACCCAGGTCGAGCAATAGCCGGTGATCGCGGCGGCGTCCTGGATGCCATAGGTTGCTTCGAGCTGGGGATAGGACTGGAACCCGAGCACGCCGCAGCCGCCATACTTCCGGGCGCGGGCCAGGAAGTCCGAAAGCGAAGGGAGCTTCTGGAGCGATGGCAGCTCGTCGATGACGCAATACAGACGCCGGTTACGGTCGGCCGACAGGCTCATGATCGCGCTGATCGCTATATCGAGCCACACCGTGATCAGCGGCCTGAGCGACGGCAGCTGGTCCGCCTTGACGGTGACGAACAGCCAGCTGTCGTCCCGTTCATTCGCAACCCAATCGCGGATCGAGAACCCGTCTCTTGTGTCGTCGAGATAGGAGAAGCTGCGCATCACCGAAGCCAGTTCGGCCTGGATGCCGGCCGAGGTCCGGTCGCCTTCGAGGCTGATGAACGCGGCCGCATCCGTCCCCTGCGCGAACGCGGCAAGGTCCTTCAGCTTCGAGCGCAGCAGCGTGTCGAGCAAGACCGAGACCAGGGTCCGCTCCTGGCGCGCAAGCTTCCGCAGCACCGCAACCAGCGTGCCCCGCGCCGCCTTCGCCCAGAATGGATCGCCGGATTTGTCGGGGATCGTGGACTCCGCAATCTGGTCGTAATGATAGTCCCGCGGGACGTCGACCCAGGGCGACCAGCAGTCCGACCGGGCATCGAGCGGGTTGAGCAGGACGTCGATCCCGGGCCGGTAGAATTTCTCCACAAAGGTTCCGGCCGTGTCGTAGACGATCGCCCGCCGGCCATCGCGGCGGATCCCGGCCAGCATCTTGATGATGAGGTTGGTCTTCCCCGTTCCGGGTGCCCCGCAGATCAGGATATGCTCCGGCTCGAAGCTGTCCGGAACCCGCACGCCGCCGATTTCGAGGCTGCCTGGCGCGCTGCGCCACAGCGCTCGTCGCACCTGTTTCACCGTTCCGAAGCGCGCACCACGGACGAACTGGTTGGAGCCAAGGCCGCGCCCCGTGCGGGTGAAATAGAACCACGCCCAAGCCAGCATCAGCGCCGCGAAACCTCCTGCGATCGCCGCGCCATGGATCAGATAGGTCTCCACATGAGCAAGCGTGGCATGGGCGAGCGGCGATGCGACCAAGGCCGTGGGAGTTGTCCAATATTGCTGCCCGCTGGGCGTCCGGAACAGGATCGGCGCCGCTGCGGCACCGGGGACCGCGTCACCCCGGAAACTCGCCTCGAGCAGCTTCATCGTGACGAAGCGCTCATAGGCAGTGGCCTTTTCCAGCGCGTACCAGGCCGTGCCCCCAACCCAGATCACCAGTGCCGCCATCAGCGTCTGGAAGAAGACCTGAGTTGTCATGCGGACATTATGGACAATCGCCTGCCCACCCCTGGTCCAGGAGCCGAGCGTGTCGTTGCGAAAGATGCTCATGCCGGGTCCTGCTCGGCATCGAGCAGCCCCCTTTCCTGGAGAAGGCGGCGGGCGTCCGCCATCCCTTGGGCAAGGAGCTCAGGTGCGCGGTGGCCGACCGAGGTCGCCAGGATGGCGAGCGTCTGGATCGCCGTTGCGTGAAGCTCGTCGAGGCGGGCGTGATAGCCAGCCGGGTCCTGCCCCTCGTATCGGTAAAGGACATCTCGGAAATACGCCGATGGGGTGGTGCCGGTCCGGCGCGCCTGATCGAGCAAGCGGTCGTACAGCGCGTCGTCGAGACGGAGGGTAATTCTGGCCATGCATGCGGGTCCTGTCCGGCACGCTGGCGCATGATGAAGCATGCAAGACATAGCAGAAATGCGCCGTAATTCAACTGTTTGTCGCCGAGGGCTTGTCGGACAGGTGAAGGTCAGCGCCGACAAAGACTTAGACTATGGTGCACCCGTGCATGTCGGACATGTCCGCCGATTGGTGACATTTGGTCCGCCAGATCGTGACGCACAATTCTCGCGGAATTCCGCCGTTTTTGCGCCCGCAGCACCCGTGCGTACGGTGCATTACAAACGGCCAAGGCCGTGCGTCCCCTCAAGGCTGCGACCTTCCGTCGCAGCTCAGCCTCGTGCCGGAAGGCGCGGGGCTCCCCGGCAGGGGGCTCTTCCTTCTGATCGTGATTGACCCGGCGCCCGGCCTGCAGGAAAAGAGGATCGGCGGGCAGACCTTTTCGAAAAGGAACTGGTCCATGCCCAAACTCACCGAACGCGAAAAGCTCGCTGACTTAGAAGCCCGCCAGCGCAAGCTGGCACAGGAACTCGACGATGCCCGCAATAGCCTGCGCCTGCGCTATGCCGCGATCATCCCCGAGCTCGGCGTCGAACGCCTCACCGAGCGCGAGTTTCGTGACCTTCTGGCGCTCGCCATCCGCGCCGGCGGCCCCGCCGCGCTGGCAGCGCTCAAGCCCCTGCCCGCAGCCCCTGCCTGACCCAAAACCTCGCCCGCAGGGCGGCCCAGCGACGAGCATGGCGCAGCCACGCGCAGGAGGCCAATACCCCTTTTCGGGTATTGCCTTGCCCGGCGACGGACCCGGCCAAAGCCGGGTTCCCGAGCCGGGCAAGTCTTACCCGCTCAACAAAAAAAGGGCCGGCCGGAGGTTTCCCTCCGACCGGCCTCCTGCTCACGCGGCCTTGGCGCCCTGTCCCCCCAGCGTCAGGAAATGCGACGGCACGCCCGCTGCCCGCAGCGCCCGGGCGAGATGCGACTGAAGGCCCGAGCCTTCGCACACCATCGCCTCCACGGGCTGGAGCTTCACCAGCTGCTCGTTGCGCACGAACCCCGCGCGCTTCCCGTAACGGCGGTCGAGGGTGAAGGCGATTAACGTCACCCCCGACCGTGCGGCCCAGGCGGCGGCAATCGCGTCGCATCCCTTGTCCTGGCCGGTCGTCGCCAGCACCATTGCCGGGACACGCGCCCTGATCTGGTCGAGCCGGTCCCAGATCTGGCGATAATCCTCCCACTGCTGACCACCCGAGAATATCACGACTGGTCCTTTCGGCGCGTGCGCATCGATGCGGCGCTGGCGGCGGGCGGCGAGAAAGTCGGTCGCGGCAATCACCGAGGCGGTGCGCTTGCCCGAGACCAGGGTCGCGCGCGGCGAGGACCAGGGTCGTCCGGTCTCGGCGTGGAATATCTGTGCGGCGTGATCGCGCATGCACGTCACCGCGTCGCGCGCTTCATCAAGGCCGTGACAGAGCGTCTGAGCTTGCTCCAGTTCGGTCGCGGCGATCTCGCCCCCGTCATTCTCGCGGATCAGGACACCCACCTGCCGCGCCGCCCGGTCGGCCTCCGTATCGAGGCTGTCGGCGACCTTGTGAAAGCTGTGCACGAGCCCCCAGGCGAGACGCTCGGCGACACTGTCGAGACGCGTGTCGCGGAGCAGATCGAAGAGCGTCGTGACGATCATCTCCACCCCAAGCTGCATCTGAAGCGGGTCCGGCATGTCCGCGCTGATCGCGTCGTCGGTACGCGCGAGGCGCACCTGATCGGCGGTCTCGGTAAAGGCGGCGGCGAAGCGATCCGAGGGCTCGGCGGTCTCGTCGGCAAGGAACGCGGCGATGTCGGTGAAGCGCATGATAGTCATCTTGAACCTCCTTCTTGAAAGAAGTCATTCCTTCGGCATGGGCCTGAGCAGTGGGGTCAAGGACCGCGAAGCGGCCGCCTTGGCGGCGAGTGGGGGCAACGATTTTGTTTGGCGGCCACCAGCGCCAGCGACGGCGCGCTGCGCGTGCGCCGCCAAAGAAAATGGTGGGGCCCCGCCGTCCTTGAGGCCGCTGCGTCCCCATGGGATACTCAGAATTCTTGAGAGAGAGAGTGAGGCTGTGATTCGGGGGGCTCGATGCCCCCCGAATCGCAATCGTTTCCTCAAGCGCGACAGAATCATGCCCGCAGGGCGCCACTCCTCGCCCCGGTCTCGGGCCCGCATGCGAGCACGATGCGCCTTCCCCATCGCACCGGCTCGGCCCGGGAGTGACGACGGTGATAGCAGGACCCGCCTCGCCGCTCGCTCCCGGCGGGCTTGCCCGCCAATCAGATTGCAGCCGCCCCGGATTCACCGCATCATGGCGGCCGATCTTCTTTCAAATGGCGATTTCTGATGGCGGTGTGGCACTTCGACCTCGAACCGATTCCTGCCGCGCTGGCCATCATCGAAGGCGTGCCTGCGATCCATCTGCCACCCGAGATCCGGAATCATATCCCCTATGCGCTGACAGCAGCCGACCGGAAGGCGCTGTTCACCGCGATCAGCGCGATGTTGCCCGAGGAACAGGCCTGGAGCGATGGCCTCAGGATCTGGGGCGACACCAAACGCTCCAACATCCAGGTCTATGCGGACGGCACGACGATCGACACGGTGAAGATCAGGCTCGACGTCCGCACTGTCAGGTCCGAGCTGATCGAGGCGACCTGCGCGCTCGCCCGACGCTTTGGCTGGGTCCTGATCGGCGACGGGGGCGCAGTCCTCCAGCCGGTGCGTGAGGTCATCCTGCGCGCGATCGAGCATTTCCCCGCCGGCGCCCTTGTCGAGGCACCGCAAACAGGCCTGACCCAAGCCCCAGGCGGATGACCGGCCGGGCGACGCCAGCCCCGACCCCCGTCATGGACCCGATGCCGGGCGCACGCCGGCTGGCCTCGCCCCGGGGGGGCGGATGCTGTCCGATCATCCAAAGGTGTGAGTGACTTACGCTGTCGCGGACGCGACATGTCAGGCAGGATCAAGCGCGACAGTGAAAACGACATGACGAGCCCCTCGACTGACCCGTTTGCAGCCCGGATGCGCACCCGCTGGGGGCTCAACGACGCGGATGAAGAAGATGTCCTCAGCCGGATCGACCACCAGCTGCCGGTCAGTCGCGACGCGGCTGATGTGGCGGATGCCCAGTCCACGCGCGGGGAACGCCTGGCCGACCGCGTGGCGGCGATTGGCGGTTCCTGGGGGTTCATCATCGCGTTCCTCGTCGTGCTGTTCAGCTGGATGCTGCTCAACAGCGACGTCCTCGCGCACTGGAAGCTCGCCTTCGACCCCTATCCCTATATCTTCCTCAATCTGATGCTCTCGCTGGTGGCGGCGATCCAGGCGCCCGTGATCATGATGAGCCAGAACCGCCAGTCCGCAAAAGATCGTCTCGCCGCGACCCTCGATTACCAGGTCAATTTGCGCGCCGAACTCGAGATCCTGCGGCTTCATGAGAAAATCGACGGCGCGATCGTGCAGCGGCTCGAGCATATCATGGCGGCGATCGAGCGCTCGCCGCAGCGCGCGATGACGCCAAGGGTGCGGCATCGCGGCGCGCGTCCGCACGCCCGGACCCCGTGAGCAGCCATCGCCAAGGCTCGCGTCCGCACCCGCCGGGGCTGCTGGCGGGCCCCGCGACGCCGGCCCGAGCGGCGTGCGCCGTTCAGGGCTTGCGTCTTGCGCCGGGAACGGCATGAGGCGCGGCCATGGCAAAATATGACCCCCTGTGCGCCTATCTGAAGCGGCGCGACGTCGCTGAATGGCCGATGAGCTTTCTCGAGATCGAGCGCGTCATCAACGCGCTGCTGCCCGGCAGCGCGGCGCGCGCCGAATGGTGGGCCAATGAGGGCCCGGACAGCCGTCATGTGCAATGCCATGCCTGGCGCGAAGCGGGATTCACCGCCACGCTGACCGGCCGCGACCAGGTCGTGTTTCGCCGGTGTGCCAGGGCCTGACCCCGCCGCCGGTCAGGCGGGCGGCAGATAGGCCTCATAGGGATTGCCGTCGTGAAGATGCCCGAAGGGCGTCATCACATAATCGCCGTCCGCCCGACCGACCGCGCAGATCACATAGCGCGGGACGCCGGTGACCGCGTCGGTGCATTCCATCAGCGCGAGATGGCCGGCGGCCGCCGCGCGCAGCAGCGTCTCGAAATTCCGGGCATAGGCATCCGGGATCGCCATGGCGCTCCTCCTGTTCTGGCAGGGAAAAAAGGGGAAGGCGCGCCAGCGCCCTCCCCCCACGAGATCGGCAAGGAACTCAGCCGCGCACCGCCCGGCGCAGGGGCTGATCGGGCGCTTGGTCGGCCCGCCGGAAGGCGTGGATCGGGATGCCGGCGTCGCGCAGCACCTGGTAGAGATTGGCCTGCAGCCCCGATCCCTCGCACAGGATCGCCTCGACCGGCTTCAGCTCGGCAAGCTTGCGGTTGCGGGTGAAGGCGGTCTTCCGCCCCGAGCCGTACAGGCCATACGCGACCAGCGGCACGCTCACTTCGGGCCGGGCTGCCCAGGCCGCCGCGATCGCATCGGCCCCCTTGCGCTGCCCGGTGGTGACCAGGGTCATGTGCGGCACCCGCGCCTTGATCTCGTCGAGCCGCGCCCAGAGCGCCTGCCAGTCATGCCACACCGCCGGCCCCGACAGGACCACCAGCGGCCCCTGCGGCGCATGCCGCTCGCGTGCCGCGAGCTGGCGCGCCCGCAGGAAATCCAGCGCCGCGATCTGGCTTGCCGACGAGGCCGAGCTCGCCTTGGTGCCGCGCGCCGGCGACCAGGGCCAGCCCGACTGCACGCGGTACATCTCGGCGGCATAATCGCGCATGCACTCGAGCGCGGCGCGCTGCTCGGCGACGGTCTGGCAGAGCAGCTGCTTTTCCTCGAGCGCGGTCGCATAGACCTCGCTCATGTCCGGCGCGCGCGCCATCTCGCCGACCTCGACGGCCAGGCTGTCCTCGCGGCGTTCGAGCTTGCCGGCGACGAAGTGGAAGCTGTTGACCAGCCCCCAGGCGATATCCGGCGCGAGCGCCTCGAGCCTTGTACCAGTGAACAGGTCGAAGATCGCCGCGACGATCCCGCCGCATTCCGCCTGGGCCGCGAACGGATCGGGCATCTCCAGTTCAGCGGCCGGTTCGCCCGGCGCGACGATCGAGAGCGGCATGGGATCGCCGAAGGCTGCCTGGAATTCGGGGGTGGCGATGGCTTCGGCATAGAGGGTCTTCAGGTCTTCGAAACGGTCGACGCGGCGCTGCTGGGCACGGGTCATGACGGCCTCCTGGTGATGGGGAACGAAAAAAGAGACCGGGAGAGCCAAGCTCCCCCGGTCCGTGTCGACGCGGCTCAGAAGGGCACATCGTCATCGAGGTCGGGGGTTCCGGCCAGGCCGCCATCGCTCCCCGCGGTGCTGTCGCCGAAGCCGCCCTCGCCCTGCGCATCATCGCGCCGCCCGCTGCGGACCGCCGGCCCGAAATCGTCGCGACGCTGCGGCCGGCGCCACGCGGCACGATAGCCTTCGGTGTCATTGCCGAAGAGCGCGATCGGCAGCGGCTCGGCCAGGCTCGGATCGTCGATCGTGCCCTGGAGGAAGACCTCGCCGGTCGAATGTTTGGCGACGGCTTCCCACAGCGCCCCGATCTGGACCCAGCGATTACCGACATTGAGCGCGACGATCTCGAAGGTCGGGGCCCTCTCGTTCGTGCTTTCGACCGGGCGGAGCCCCAGCTTCGGCAGGTCGATCGTGCGGGTGGCGATCGAGCCCAGGATTCGGCCGTTATTTGCCTTGAACTCACCGATGTTCATGTCTCATTCCTTTGACGAACGTCGCTTTCGAACCATTTCGAACCGACACCCCTCAAAGTCCCCCTCTGCTTTGCGGCGGTGCCTGCGCCGCGGGCGCGACAGGGATGGTCCCCACCGCCGCGCCGCGATCGATACCCAAAAGAAGAAATGTGCCGCCGGGTGGAAGCCGGGGTGGTCGGGCCTGGCCGGGAGAGCCTTAAGGCCATGACGACGGATGGTGGGACGCGCCTTCCTTCCCGTTCGGACGCCTCCTGCTGCAGCTTTTCACCAAGTCCGGCATGCCCTCCGCACCGGCCGACGCCGGCGCCAGGACACACCGGCAGCACGCCGCCTCCATCCCCTCTTCCCTTCGCTGCGGCGATCGGGTGTCGCGATGCCGGCATCAGCGTCCGGGACCCGCCCTCCCCCACGCGGCCAACCCCATCTAACCCTCCCCGGCCCGGCCCCTGCCCGCGCTCCTTCTTCCGGCAGGGATCGTTACCCGACAGGGCCGAGATCGGGCGCAGCCCGAGCTCGGTCGGAGCGCAGTGGAGATAGAGCCCGGTGCCCGCGCCCGCGGGCAGCCGGCCCACTACGCGCTGCGCGCCCGCTGGCGCAGCAACCCGCCCGCCATGCCGCGCCCTCGATCCCCGTCGACCGGCGCCGGACTCCAGGGCACGACGGCACTGCGCGAGGCCTCGGGTCACAACGACATGCGCGGGGTCTCGAGGCGGCCTGATGGGCCGCGGCCGGGCGCGAGGGTCTGGTGCAACCCGGCGCTGGTCGGGTAAGGGCAACCGCATGAAGGACGGCGGGGCGGGAGCATGGTCGGTCCTGGCGCGGGCAAGGGACCGGCGCGCGCGGCCCGGGCTCGAGGCAGTTCTGTCGTGCCGCGACCGGGGTCGCGAGACCGCCGTGTCGCGACCGGCCAGACCGTGACGAACGCCGCTGGTGACCGGGAAGAAGCAGAGGCCCGATGCTGAGACACCTTTTCATGGATGAGCGTTTCGCGCATCCGCAGGAAGCGCCGCCACTCCAGGCCACGGCCCTTACCTGCCTGTTGACGGATCCGGCGCGGCACACTGGCTTCAGGACCAGCTTCTACACGCTCGTCCGACAGGCCCTGCGGGTGCCGGCGGGCACCGTGCCCGACATGCCCGAGATCCATGGGGTGGACCTGTTCCCCGATGCGCCGGATGAGCGGAAGATCGCCTTTCTCGAAGGCCTTGCCGATCTCGCCGTGGCGCAGGACTGCGCGCTGTACCGGATTGGCTACCGCGCCAATCGACACGCGGTCACGACCAAGGGCGATGAGCGCGACATCCTGGCGCTCTGCTTCCTAAGCGTCAGGTTCTGTCTGGCGGAGACGCAGCCGGGCGCGGTGATCTGGCCCGTCATGGAACTCGACCGGACGCATGGGCGCCAGGATCTGCATTTCGCCGGATCGATGCAGCGGCTGGATTGGTATGCGCATCTTCTCGGCACCGAGCCGTTATCGATCGACAACCGGCAGTTCGGCGAGGTCCTGTATCACGCCAAAGCATCGGCCTATGGCGCGATGGTCGATTGCTGCTCGTATCTGCTGCACCTCCGATTCAGGCGGGACTCCGGCGGGCCTATGACGCCGTTCAAAACTCGCCTCGCCCAGATCGCCAATCGGCTGGATCCGATCGTCCAGCATGACGAGATCATCGACCTTCAGATCGGCCCGCCGCCGATCGGATATGTGCAGAACGGTCCAGTTCGCTTTGTTTCCCCGCTCGTCGGCAGCTGACAAGTCAGTCGCGAGCCGGGGGGGCGGCGTCTCTGACAACGCAGCGACAGGGACATCGATGTCTGCTCACCTGACCTCGGGTACCCGTCCTTCCCCCCCGGCGGCATCTCGTCGGGCACTTCAGTTTTGCCTGATCCGCCACGCGCCTGAAAGACGCGCTCTCACTGGAAATCCGTATCACGCATAAGCCCGAAGCACGTCGGACAGAGGCGCGACGTCGCCGAACTTCTTGATGATCTTGCGGCCATGCGCCGCGAGAAAGGCCTTGTCGGCCGGCGACAGTCGGAAGCTGCCCATGACGTCCGGCAGCGTCACCTTGCCCCGCGGGACCTTGAACCCTTCGGTGAGGTCGTCCTCGCCTTCGACGGGGTAGCGACGAACCGGATCGGGGATCTCCACGACGCCCCAGACCTTCGGGTCCTTCTCGCGACAGTCGAGATCGATCGCCAATGACCCCGGCGGAATCGCCGACTGAAACTGGCAGAACCAGCTGCGCCTGGCGCGCGGCACCGCCGCTGCGCCCGGCTCCTCGGCTTCCACCAGTCGGCTCTCGCGGCCAATCTGCGCGACGACCCGACGTGCTTTCTTGCTCATCGAATCGTCATAGGCCACGACGAACACCGATGAGAAGAGATCCGGACGCTGGCGGCACGCTTCCAGCAGCGAGTCCGTGGGCAGCGCCGGGGCCGGCACGGGCGGTCGCGCATCCCAGTCCATGATCGCCCGCCCGATCATCGGGGCGGTCACCTTGATCGTCGCCTTATCGCTCCAGATGTCCTCGAACAGGGTGCGCGCCTCGGATACCAATCGGGCATTGTCGGTCAGGATATTGGCTTCGATCGAGCCGCGCAGCGTGTCGTCCTCAAGCGTGATGCCGTTGAACGAGGCGTTGGAGGATCCCACGATCGCGCTGGCGCCGGACGCATATATCTTTGCATGAAGACGCCGGTTCGTCCGGATCTTCACTCCAAGTTTCTTGAGCTCCAGGATCGCCCGCGGATTGCACCCGCGACTGTCCAGATTGCAGACGACCCGCGCGCTGCCCCCAGACGAGATGCCGAGGCGCCTGGCGGCCCCAAGCCCCCAAAACGGGACTGCGATGACGAGATCCTGCTGGTTCTCGGAGAGAGATTTGAACGCGGCCGCCATCTGGGATTCGCGCAGCAGCTTCAACATTGTATTCCCCTTGCGGCTTCTTTCCGGACGCGCGGACACGACGAATGGTCGGGTACCATATTGCCGCTTGAGCAACGCCTGCGAACCCGATCCCTCCACATCGGACCTATCGACATGGCTGTCCGCGCGGCCGGGCTGCCTCGGGGCCGTGACTGCCCTCGAAGGTCGGTAACGGGATGGGCCAGCCTAGCCCCTATTCCGCGCCCCACCGCACCTCGACGTGGCACGAGCCGTCCTTGTCCCACAGAAAGACGCCCGCCGGGCTCAGGAACCGTTCGAGATGCCGGTTCAGCGCGAGGAATGCCTCCTGGGCCGGATAGGCGGTGCCCGCCGCCCAGACACCGGCGAGATCGGCCCTGAACAGGTCGAACCAGCGTGCCAGACCATAGGCCGCCATATCGGCCATGAAGGAGTCGCGTGACGGCTGATCGTCAGCCCCCTCCTCGAAGCTCGCGGCCGCGCAGGCAGCATCGGCCAGAAGTACCGTGAGCTCGGGCATGACCGCCTCGAGCAGCATGTCCACATCTTGCTGCGTGCGAAAAGCCAGGGTCGCTTGTGCCAGCAGCGCCTGTGTAACCGGCAGGCGATCGAGGAACATCTTCCTGTAATGGACCCGCATCGCGGGGCCGAACAGGCCGCGATAGCCGCCAACAAAATAGGATTTCCATATGTCCGTGGCGGCGCCGAGCAGGAGCCGGTCCCGGGCATCGCCTGTCTCGATGCCGCGCGCAAAGACGGTGGCGAGCAGACTGTCCGCCCCGATCTTTGCCAGTTGGGCAAAGAAAATGCTGGCGCCCGAGCCGAAGAGCGCAGCATCGTCACTGAACAGTTCGTCAACGATCCGGTCGTGCAGGACCATTGCGATTCCGTACACGCCGCCCTGCTCGATCGCCACGTTACAGGCGATGCCCATGCCGTCGGGAGACGCCAGGACGGGGCCCTCCTGTGCCAGCGCCCCCCGGTCGACGGCCGGAACGGCTTTGGCATAGTCTGCTGCGACGATGATGCGCAGCAGCGGCGCGATATCAAACTCCCGCCGCGCCATGGCCGTCATTTGTTGCAGCAGGGGGATGAGGCGCGCGACGTCCTCCGGCACCAGCTCAGTGTGCAGGTCGAAGCTGTGCGACGGCGCCTGCCGCCATTCAGGGTCCTTGTCGGACGGTGCTTCAGGCATGCCGGGCGAACCGAAGGACCCGCGAAACTCTTCGACGGCCGTACCGAGCGCCGCCCGGATCGGGTCGGCGATCTGCGTCCCGATCCGGGCGGCCAGGACGTCGAACGCCGGCGCCGTGAAGGACGTCACGAAGAAATCGAGGCAGTGCGGCGCCGCCTCGGCATTGAAGCGGCCATAGTCGACGGGCTGGTCGTTCCGCCGCCCGACCAGCATACGCGTGGGCGAGAGCGGCATCTGGACGGTCGCGAGGTCGTCCCGGTCGATGGTGAAGAGTGTCCCGGCCTGGCCGGCGCGGTCCAGGCCAAGGGCAATGAAGTCCGGCAGGAGGAAGGTCGGCGCGTCGACATCCTCGATCCGCCAGGCAAGGGTTTCCAGAACTGAGGCCCGCGCTGCCGGCACAAGGGTTTTGGACAGGCTTTCGATCTGCGCGTCGCGGGCGAGAAGCCTGCCTTCATCGCGAAAGCGGCTGACGATCTTCTCGACGCCCTCCTGAATCTCCTCAAAGGCGGCCCCGAGATTCTCGCGAAGCGCCTGGTACAGCAGGTCCTCCAGCACCGGTCGCGGCAGGTCGAGCAGCGCGAAGATCGGGTTGTCGTCGAGCGCTTCGCTGATGAGCGCGCGGATCTGTCCGGCAGGACGCGCGCCCTGCCCGGCGATCAGCGACCGGATTCCCTCAGTGCTTCCGAAGAGGCTGTCGATCATCGCGCCCATTTGCGACGCGCCGGCGCTGACGACACCGCGCAGGTGATCGCCGCGCACCACGAGATGGGTTATCACCCGCGCCGCGAGATGCGGGTCGACAGGTCCCGGCGTCGCTGTCTCGAGCGCGCGGAAATCGCGCTCCAACGGGCCATTCTCGTACGCGGTGATGATGCCGTCCAGGGTTTCGGATCCGTCGAGCGACAGTGCCGAATAGAAGAATTTCTCCGCCGCTACCCCGTCCGTTGCCGACGGATAAGTCCGGTCGCGGCGGTAGACATGAACCTGCGCCACCTTGCCCTTTGGCCGGTTGCGGAACGCCCGGAGCAGGTCCTGGGGAATGAAATGCTGCTTCGAGCCCGCCATCGCCCGACCCTATCGGAACAACGCCGCCGCGTCACCGCGCGGGTATGGCGCCGCGACGAACGGAACGATCGGACTATCGCCGGCGCGGGTCAGGCCCGGCCCAGCGCAGGCCCCGCCGGCGGGATCAGCGTGACCGCCAGCGCCGAGCCACTTCCGAGCACCGCCAGCAGCCTGGTCGACGCGCTGGTGAGCTGCTCGGCGCTGTCGAACATCTCGGTGGTATAGGCGCGCCGTGCAAACATCGCCGAATCCGCTGCGGCCTGCACGAACCGCGCCGGCCAGTGACAGAGCAGCACATGGGGCCAGCCTGTGCCGGCCGGCGCATAGGCGGCGAAGATGATCCGGTCGACGGCCACCTGGGACGGGCGCTGATCGAGCAGGTCGGGCTGCACCGGCGCCGCGCGCGATCGCGCCAGATAGGCTTCGACGTCGAGCAGCTCTGCCTCCGTCTCGATCAGGATGGGATAGAAGCGCCCAAGCGGCAGGCTGGCATGTGCGAATCTCGGCGGAACATCGATGACCAGGATATCCGGCAGGGTGGGCAAGGGCCGCGGATAGAGGATGCGCCGGCGGGCAAGGTCATCAGTGAGGGCATACATGTGCCAAAGGTCTCACACCGGACGCCTGGGTCAAGTCGGGCCACGCAAAAACGACGCCAGGCAACCATCTGCCCGGCCCGATGCCCACGCCATCCCCGGGGGCCAGCCGGGCCAGAACAGGAGGCCGGTGCATCATAACCGGTTGGAAGACCGGAAGCTCACCCTCGCATC
>Ga0247737_1000070_pt1 | contig 27657 bp, 25 predicted proteins | sample UWRJL028104C2_FD_180937 | JGI IMG/M metagenome (GOLD analysis project Ga0247737, IMG submission 180937) | Plant litter microbial communities from Arlington Agricultural Research Station in Wisconsin, United States - UWRJ-L028-104C-2 | ecosystem: Environmental > Terrestrial > Plant litter >...
TCCACCCTATGGGGAAGGACCGGCGTGCGTGGCGATGGCCCGCACGGTTGCCTAAACTCTAGAGGTGCATGCCGAGCGTCGGCTGGTCATGTGCGATTCCCACGAACAAGAAGAGGTCGACGTCTGTGCACGCTATAGGAATCGACATCGGGGGAACCAAGATCGCTGGAGCGGTGGTCACCGAGTCGGGTGAGATCATCGCCGAGGACCGTCTACCCACGCCGAGCGGTGACTCCGAGGCGATCGTCGACGCGGTGGTCTCGATGGTGGAGCGTCTCGCGATCGGCCACGACATCGCCGCGGCCGGTGTCGCGGCCCCCGGGTTCATCGACACCACGCAGTCGATCGTCTACTACACGCCGAACATCAGCTGGCGTCACGAGCCGCTGCGCGAGCGACTGCTCGCCCGGCTCGACCTCGCGATCACGATCGACAACGACGCCAACGCCGCGGGCTGGGCCGAGTACCGCTTCGGTGCGGGCCAGCACGTCAGCGATATGACGATGCTGACGATCGGTACCGGGGTCGGCGGGGCGATCGTCAACCGGGGGCAGCTGTTCCGCGGCGGCTTCGGTGCCGGCGCCGAACTCGGGCACATGCGCGTCGTTCCCGACGGCCTTGCCTGCGGGTGCGGCGCTCGGGGCTGCATCGAGCAGTACGGTTCCGGCCGGGCCCTGCTGCGCATGGCGAACGAGATAGCGGATGTCGGCGGCATCGGGCTCGGGCTCGCTGCGGTCCGCGCGCAGAAGGGTGCACTCACCGGGCATGACGTCGCCGAGCTGATCGTCGCCGGTGATTCCGGGGCGCTTCAGGCGCTGCGCGAGCTCGGCGGCTGGATCGGACAGGCCTGCGCCTCGCTGAGCGCCGTGCTCGACCCGCAGCTGTTCGTGATCGGCGGGGGAGTCGCCGTCGCCGGCGACCTGTTGCTCGACCCCATCCGCGAGGCGTACGTGGCGAACCTTCCGGCCCGTGGTTACCACCCGGAGCCGGAGTTCACCATCGCTCAGCTCGTCAATGATGCCGGTGTCGTCGGCGCCGCCGACCTGGCGCGGCTGCACTACGAGGCGCGCTGACCGGATAACCTGGGCGAACGCTCCCTAAGGCAGGCCTGAATGTTCTATTGGTTCATGAAGAATCTCGTGGCGGGTCCGCTGCTCACGGCGATCTTCCGACCCTGGGTGATCGGTCACGACAACGTGCCGAAGACCGGCGGCGTCATCCTGGCCAGCAATCACCTGTCCTTCGTCGATTCGATCTTCCTGCCGCTCTATCTCGACCGGCGCATCAGCTTCCTGGCGAAGAGCGACTACTACACGGCGCGCGGCCCCAAAGGCTGGTTCATCAAGAACTTCCTCAAGGGCACCGGAATGATCCCGATCGATCGCTCCGGCGGCAAGGCCTCCGAGGCATCGCTGCAGACCGGGCTCGGCGTGCTCGCCCGTGGTGACATGCTCGGCATCTACCCGGAGGGAACCCGCAGTCCTGACGGCAAGCTGTATCGCGGACGCACCGGCGTGGCTCGAATGATCCTCGAGGGCCACGTGCCGGTGGTGCCGGTGGCCATGGTGCACACCGACGAGGTGATGCCGATCGGTGCGAAGATCCCCAAGATCCGTCGCATCGGCATCATCATCGGCAAGCCGATCGACTTCTCCCGCTTCGAGGGCATGGAGGGTGACCGATTCATCCTCCGCTCGATCACCGACGAGATCATGTACGAGCTCGATCGCCTGAGCTCCCAGGAATACGTCGATGTGTATGCGACGTCGGTCAAGGAGCGCCAGCTTTCGCGCACCAGGTAATCGCGGTTCCACTACCGGATAAACTGGCGGTCCCGCCTTCCCGGCACCGCCTGCTCCATTACAGCGCACCATAAGGAATATCTCCGTGCTCCAGAGCCACCACGATGAGACCGTCGTACTGCCCGCTCCCTCGGTGACGGCGGGTCTCGACTACTGGCGCACGCTCCCCATCAAGCAGCAGCCGCAGTGGCCGGATGCCGCGGCGGCCCAGGCGGCCTCCGACGAGATCGCCGGTCTGCCGCCCCTGGTCTTCGCCGGTGAGATCGACGTCCTGCGCGAGCGCCTCGCGTCGGCCGCGCGGGGCGATGCCTTCCTGCTGCAGGGCGGCGACTGCGCCGAGACCTTCGCGGGCGCTACGGCGGACGCCATCCGTAACCGTGTCAAGACGATTCTCCAGATGGCCGTCGTGCTCACCTACGGTGCGTCGACCCCGGTGATCAAGATGGGGCGCATGGCCGGCCAATTCGCCAAGCCGCGCTCCAGCGACACCGAGACGCGGGGCGATGTCACCCTGCCCGCGTACCGCGGAGACATCGTGAACGGCTACGACTTCACCCCGGAATCGCGCACGGCAGACCCGCGCCGTCTGGTGCAGGGGTACCACACCTCCGCCTCTACCATCAATCTGGTCCGGGCGTTCACCCAGGGTGGCTTCGCCGACCTGCGCGAGGTGCACCGCTGGAATCAGGGCTTCGCCCGCAACCCGGCTAATGCGCGCTACGAGCAGATGGCGCACGACATCGACAAGGCGATCAAGTTCATGGAGGCCGCAGGCGCCGACTTCGACGAACTGAAGCGGGTGGAGTTCTACACCAGCCACGAGGGTCTGCTCATGGACTACGAGCGGCCGATGACGCGCATCGACTCGCGCAACGGCACGCCGGTCAACACCGGTGCGCATTTCGTCTGGATCGGCGAGCGCACCCGTGATCTCGACGGTGCCCATGTCGACTACATGTCGCGCATCCGCAACCCGATCGGCGTTAAGCTCGGCCCGACCACCACCCCCGAGGTGATGGAGCGTCTGATCGACAAGCTCGACCCGGATCGGGAGCCCGGACGCCTCACCTTCATCACCCGCATGGGTGCGTCGAAGGTGCGGGATGCCCTGCCCCCGCTGCTCGAGGCGATCAAGAGTTTCGATGCGACCCCGCTCTGGGTCACCGACCCGATGCACGGCAACGGACTAACCACCCCGAACGGCTACAAGACCCGTCGCTTCGACGACGTTGTCGACGAGGTTAAGGGCTTCTTCGCGGCGCATCGTGATGCGGGAACGCACCCCGGCGGCATCCACATCGAGCTCACCGGTGACGACGTCACGGAATGCCTGGGCGGGTCGGAGCACATCGACGAGGCGACCCTGGCGACGCGCTACGAGTCATTGTGCGACCCGCGGCTGAACCACATGCAGTCCCTCGAGCTCGCGTTCCTGGTCGCCGAGGAGCTCGGCGCGAAGTAGCCCGACGCCTATCCGATCCCGTTATTCAGGAGATCGCGGTACACGGGTGACCCGTGGTGGGGGAGTTGCGCGCATCCGTCACCCCAGCCACACGGGTCACATCGACTCCTGGATTATGGAGCAGCGGAGTCGTCGCCGGTTACCGGACCGCGAACGCTAGCCGGCCTGCAGCGTGGTCGCTACCGACGCTCACCGAGCTAGATACTCGAGGAGAAGTTGACCTTCACTGAAGAACCCTTCGGCGCCTGCGAGTTGGCTCCGGGCGTGAGTTTGGTCACCGTGAAGAGGCCTGGGAACGTGTCCGCGGCCTTGTTGTAATCAGGGACGAGTCCGGCTGCAATCAGCGCCTTCTTGGCATCCGCCCACTTCATGCCCACAACATCTGGAATGGTGACAGGCTCAGGGCCTTTCGAGACGATGAGTCGGACCGTGTCGCCCGGTTTCAGAACCGTCCCGTTCGGCACGTCGATGCCGATCACGCCCTCGGCTGGAACGGTGTCACTGTAGTTCTCTTGGCCCGGGGTGGCGGTGAGGTCGACGCCGTTGAGCGCGGCGGTGGCGTCCGCGACCGTCTTGCCCGCGACATCCGGAATCGCGCCGGCCGAGACGACGAGCGAAATCGGCTGCTGCTGGCCGTACTGGCCACCCTTAGACAGGTCGAGGGCATTTGCGCCGTGTGCGGCGATCACAGTGCCGGCCGGCACCGCGGCGTCGAACTGGGTCGTCGAGTCCTTCTTGTCGTAGCTGAACTTGCCGTCGGCGATCGCGCTCTTGGCCGCATCTTCGGTGAGGCCGGCGAGGGCGGGTACGGTGAGGATCTTCGGACCACTGGAGACGAGCAGCGTCACCCGACCGTCCCGAACGATGTGGGATCCGATGCCGGGATCGGTCTCGGCCACCAGATCCTTCTCGACAGTGACCGATGGCACGGATCCGGGGGTCGGGTCGACGCCGAGTCCGAGAGCCTCCAGCTGGGCAGTGGCCTCTGCGACCGATTGCCCGCGCAGGTCGGGCACGGTCACCTGCCCTCCGGGTCCGGGGCCGAAATACCAGCCGGTACCCCCGGCGAGAGCGGCGAGCACGATGACCAGACCGAACAACCACCAGCCGCGGGCCCGGCGCCTGTCGCTCTTCGTCGCCAGCGCCGTCACCGATTCCGCGACGATCGGCCCGGTACGGTGCCGTCCCTTGGCGGACTGCTTGGGGCCACCGAGGATCTGGGTCTCCGCCGTCGGGCCGGTGCCGGCCAGGGCCGTCGGCATGACGGTGGTGCGCTGCACGGATGTCGCTGCCGTCGCCGGGTCATCGTCGCGCAGGAGCGCCTCGGTCTCGTGCAACTGCTCGAGCATCGCGCGGGCGTCGCGCGGGCGCTGGTCGGGGTCGCGCGCGGTGGCCCAGAGCACCAGCTCGTCGAGTTCCGCCGGAACCTTGTTGTTCTTCGTGCTCGGTGTCGGCACCGTGTCGTTGGCGTGCTGGTGGGCGATCTGAAAGGCCTGTTCGCCCTTGAACGGCTGCTCGCCGGCCAGCATCTCGTACAGCATGATTCCGACGGCGTAGATGTCGCTTCGGGCATCCGCCACCCCACGGGTGACGAGTTCGGGGGAGAGGTAGGCGATCGTGCCCAGGAGCGCGTTGCCGGTCGCGGTGTTCGCGGTTGCGGCGCGGGCAAGCCCGAAGTCACCGATCTTGATGCGGCCGTCGTCGGCGAGCAGCACGTTCTCGGGTTTGAGGTCGCGGTGGACGATGCCGTTCTTGTGCGCGGCGGCGAGGCCGGCGAGGATCGCCTCCATGATGTCCATGGCCTGCACCGTGGTGAGCACCTTGTGGTCCTGGAGCAGGTCGCGCAGGGTGATTCCCGGCAGGTACTCCATCACCAGGTAGGCGGTCTCGCCATCCTGCCCCTGGTCGTAGACGTTGACGACGTTGGGGTGCGCCAGGCGAGCGGCCGAGCGGGCCTCCTGGATGAACCGGGCCTTGTACTGCGAGTCGTCGGCAAGATGACCGTGCATCACCTTGATGGCGACGCGCCGCTCGAGGCGGAGATCCGTGGCCAGGTAGACCGTGGCCATGCCGCCCCGGGCGATGCGGGAGCGCACCTGGTATCGACCGTCGATGAGACGTCCGATCAGAGGGTCGGTGCTTTGGGTGGCCACCGCACGATTCTAAAGTTGCGCCGTCGGAAGCCCCGGTCAAAACACCGTGCGCCGCGGGATGGACGTCAAGTTGTGATCGGAAAGTGATGCGGGCGTGGGCGCGCCGGAGCGCACTCCGCCCGATGGCGAGATCGGCGGTCGAGGCGACCCGCTAGCGGAGCGACCCGCTAGCGGAGCTGGGCGAGCGCTGCCCGCGCCGTGCTCTCCCACTTGGCATACGCATCGGGGTAGGCCGACCGTTGCACGGCCTGGGCCGCCTGCGTCACCGACTTGGTCTGCCAGTTCGCGATGTCGAGCAGACCGTTCGTCTTGCCACGGTTGGGGTTGGACTTGCCCCCGAAGAACAGTCGGGAGGCGTATGCCGGATCGGTCACCTGCGCGGGGGTTCCCCAGCCCGTGCTCGGGCGCTGCTGAAACAGTCCGAGGGAATCCCGATCGCCGTAGTTGAGGTTGCGGAGTGTCGACTCCTGCAGTGCGGCCGACAGGGCGATGACGATGCCGTAGTCCGGCACCCCCAGGGAGCGGCCGACCCCGATGATGGTGCGCGCGTTGGCGGCCATCTCCGGGGTGAGTGCGACGACCGGTGACGTGCTGGTCGGCAGGGGAGTGGACGGCGCGGGGGTGACGCTGACCGCCGGGGTCGCGGAGAGGATGGGAGCGACGCTGACACCCGCCGCCGCGGTAGACCCGGGAATCGCGACGGACTGCCCGGGGTAGATGATGCTCGTCATGCTGAGTCCGTTGGCCGTGAGGATCGCCTGGGTGGTCGTGCCGTAACGCGCCGCGATTCGCCCGATCGTGTCACCCTTCTGGATGGTGTACCGCGATCCGCCGGCGTTCGTCTGCGGCGCGGGCGTCGTCGGCTTTGCGACGACAGGGATCGCTCCGGAATTCGTGAGCTTGAGCACCTGGCCCGGGAAGATCACCGACTTCCAGCCGAGTCCGTTGAGGGCGAGCACGGATGCCGTCGCCAGGCCGAATCGCCCGGCGATGCTGCTGACGGAGTCGCCCGCTGCCACCGTGTAGGTCGTCGGCGCTGCGGCGGTCTCGGGCGCCGCGATGGAGGTCGTGTCGGTGGTCGGAACCGCGGCGGCGGCGCTGGCGCCGGCGAATGCGTGACGCACCGACTTGGCGAGCTCGCCGGGCGTGGTCTTCGGCTTGTCCGCGCGCTTCGGCGACACCGGGTGGATCGGTCCGGTCAGGCCGAGGCCGACGGCCATCGATCCGGCGACGACGATCGGAATGGTGGCGAAGAGGTTGCGTCCGACACGCTCTCGCGTCGTCGGCGCATTCGTCTGTCCGTTCTTGCGCGCACGCTGTTCCGAGTTGTTCATTAGTTTCCCGCTCACTGCCGGCCCCCGCAGGCGTAGTTACTGCTGTGCGCTCAACGCTGACACAGTTGATGACCCCTGTCAATTAAAGGGACTGATGTTACTGGTGTGATTTACGCGCGTCGTGCGCCGACTTGCCAGCGGACTCTGAAAGACTGGACGCGTGACTACTGCTTCGGAGACCACCTGGCTCTCCATCCCCGACCTGGTTGACATCCTCGGAATCGGTGTGAGCAAGGTGCGCCGCCTCATCGAGGACCACTCTCTGCTCGCCGCGAAGATCGACGGTGTGTGGAAGGTTCCCGCGGTATTCCTGCGCGACAACGAGCCCCTGGTAGAGCTGCGGGGAACCGTGCTGGTGCTGCACGACGCCGGATTCACCGACGAGGAGGCGATGCGCTGGTTGCTGTCCGAAGAGGAGAGCCTCGGTGCCGCCCCCATCGACGCGCTGCGTGCCGGTCGCAAGGCCGAGGTGCGTCGCGTCGCCCAGGCGCTCGGCTTCTAGCCAGCTGCGCCCGGGGTGCTCAGGCGACGCGCTGGGCGACGGTGTCGGCCAGCTGCTGCAGCTGACGCTTCGCCGCGGCGCTGATCGGGGCATCCTCGATCGCCGCCAGGGCGACGCGCACGTTGTGATCGATGATGCGTTCGACCTCCTCGACGGCGCCGCAGTCGCGAATCGACGCCTGGAGCATCCGCACCTGCTGCTCGGTCAGATCCGCGTCGCCGAGCAACTCGTCGAGCAGTCGCGAGGCGTTCGTGGGCAGCGCCGTGCGAGCGAGGGCGATCAGCACGGTGCGTTTGCCCTCGCGGAGGTCGTCTCCGGCGGGCTTGCCGGTGGCGTCCGGGTCGCCGAAGACGCCGAGCAGATCGTCGCGCAGCTGGAAGGCGATGCCGAGGGGAAGACCGAAGTCTCGCAGTGCCGTCACCTGCGACGGGCTCGCGCCGCCGAGGAGTGCGCCGATCACCAGGGGTGCCTCGATGCTGTACTTCGCTGACTTGTAGACGATCACGCGATGCGCTCGGGAGAGCTGGTCGCCCTCCGGAAAGCTGTTCCAGGCACGCTCCTCGAGAATGTCGAGGTACTGCCCGACGGTGACCTGGGTGCGCATCGTGTTGAATTCCGCGCGGGCTGCGTCGCGGACATCCGGAGAGGCAAGCAGCTGGATGCCCGTGTCGAACAGTTCGTCGCTCCACCCCAGCAGCAGGTCACCCAGTAGCAGGGCTGCGGACTGCCCGAAACCTCGCGCGCTGCCCGACCACCGGCTGTCGGCGTGAAGACCCTCGAAGCGCCGGTGCGCGGCGGGCCCGCCGCGACGGGTGTCGGAGTTGTCCATGATGTCGTCGTGCACCAGGGCGGCGGCATGGAAGATCTCCAGCGCGCTGGCGGCGAGTACGACGGCGTTCAGATCGTCGGATGCCGACGGCTCGGCCAACGGGTCGATGACGGGTCTGTCCTCCGTGCGCACGCCACTCACCGCCTGCCACCCCCAGTAGCAGAACAGGGCACGGAACCGCTTGCCTCCCCGCAGCAGATCACGCGAGTAGTCGATGAACGGCGCGAGATCGGGCGAGACCGAGGTCAACATCGGCTCTCGATCGTCGAGAAAGGCATCGAGTCCAGCCTGAACAAGGTCAACTAACCGGGTACTCTCAGCCACACTCCTAGCCTAGCGAGCCGCCGATGCATACACTTGAGAGTTAGCAATAGTCGGTTTCGAACAAGAGGAGCGTCACAGTGCCGCTTTCCGAACAGGAACAACGCCTCCTGGAAGAGATGGAGCGCAGTCTCTATCACAACGACGCCGACTTCGTCGCTGCCGTGGGCAAGCGTCAGGGGCGCACGAGTTACCGCATGGTGGTGCTCGGAGTGCTCATCGCCATCGTCGGCATCGCGGTCATCGTGACCGGCGTGGCCACGAGCATCCCGATCCTCGGCATTGCCGGGTTCATAGTGATGTTCGTCGGTGTGCTTCTCGCCTTCTCCTTTCCGCGTCGCCGCGGAATGGCGGGGCCCGATGACCTCCCGCACGAGCGACCCTCCGCATCGGCGAAGCCCGGTCTGATGGACCGCCTCAACGAACGCTGGGACAAGCGCCAAGACGAGCACGGGCAGTAGCCCGAACCGCTCCACCCTCTTCCCGAAAAGGGCCGACCGCCAGGTCGGCCCTTTTTCTTTGTCCTGAATCGGAGCGATTCGGGCGTATTAGTGGGATTTCCCTCCACCCTCCTCCACCCGGTAAATGCCAATAATTTCGGGACGATTTGACGCGCCGTGCCCCCAGATCGGGGCAAATCCTCGATTTTGTGGTGGGAAGTGGAGTAAAGTGGAGTCATCCTGAATCCGGGCCGGAGTTTGAGGGGGGAGGCGCATGTTCCTCGGTACGTACGCCCCCAAGCTCGACGACAAAGGTCGCGTCATCCTGCCCGCGAAGTTCTGGGGCGAGCTGGAGTCCGGCCTCGTCATGACCCGGGGTCAGGAGCGGTGCCTCTACGTCTTCTCCACGCGAGAGTTCGAGGAACTGCACGACCGCATCCGCCAGGCTCCGGTGACCAGCAAGCAGGCGCGCGACTACCTGCGTCTGTTTCTCTCCGGCGCCAATGCGGAAGTACCCGACAGCCAGCACCGCGTCACCATCCCCGCCGCGCTTCGCGCATACGCGGGGCTGGGACGCGAGCTCACCGTGATCGGGGCGGGTAACCGCGCCGAGATCTGGGATACCGAAGCCTGGAACACCTATTACGCCGAACAGGAAAGTGCGTTCGCCGAGACCACCGAGGAGGTGATCCCCGGGCTCTTCTAGTGCCCTTGCGTGTGACTCCCAGCCGTTCACCCTGCAGCCACTTCCCCGGCAGCAGGTGGGACCGGATGGGGATCAGACGAAAGGGACGGGTCCGTATCCCATGGCAGAACACATCGACTCCTCCGGCAAGCAGATCCACACCCCGGTCATGCTCGAGCGCTCCATCGAGCTGCTGGCTCCCGCGCTCGAGAAGCCCGGCGCCGTGCTCGTCGACGCGACCCTCGGCATGGCCGGCCACTCCGAGGCCTTCCTCGACCGGTTCCCGGGCCTCACCCTCGTCGGCCTCGATCGCGATACCGACGCTCTCGCCATCGCGGGGGAGCGGCTCTCCCGGTTCGGTGACCGGGTCAACCTCGTACACACCGTCTACGACCGCTTCGATGAGGCCCTCGACGGGCTCGGCATCGACGAGGTCTCGGGCATCCTGTTCGACCTCGGAGTGTCGTCGCTGCAGCTCGACCGGGTGGAGCGCGGGTTCTCCTACTCGAAGGATGCCCCGCTCGACATGCGCATGGACGCCACGTCGCCGCTCACCGCCGAGGTGATCCTCGCCGAGTACAGCGAGAGCGACCTGCGCCGCATCTTCTGGGAATACGGCGAGGAACGCCTCGCTCAGCGCTACGCGAAGAAGATCGTCGAGGCTCGGCAGATCGAGCCGCTCACCAGCTCGGCACAGCTGGTCGCGATCCTCACCGCGGCGACGCCGGTGGCGATCCAGCGCAACGGTCACCCTGCGAAGCGTGTCTTCCAGGCCCTGCGTATCGAGGTCAACCAGGAGCTCGCGGTGCTGCAGCGGGCCATCCCGGCGGCGATCGACCGCCTCGAGATCGGCGGACGCATCGTGGTGCTGGCCTACCAGTCCCTCGAAGACCGCATCGTCAAGCGCGCACTGGTGGCGGCATCCAGCTCTACCGCCCCGGCCGGGCTACCGATCGAGCTTCCCGAGCACCGCCCCGAGCTGACGCTGCTCGTGCGTGGCGCCGAACTCGCGACAGAGGACGAGCGCGCGGAGAACCCGCGGGCGACACCGGTGCGACTGCGCGCCGCCGAACGAACACGGAGGGCAGGATGACCGACACCCTGGCTTATGACCTGCCCTTCCCCGCGGCCCAGCCGGTCGAAGAGCACCCGCGGCACATCGAGATCGTCTCGAGTCGCAGTCAGCGCCGCGCGCGGCCGCGCATCGTCTACGCGCTGGTCGGTGTTGCCGGACTGTTCCTGATCCTGGTGGCGCAGCTGCTGATCAGCATCGTGCTCTCCGACGGGGCGTACCAGATCTCGTCGCTGCAGTCGGCGCAGAAGGAGCTCGTGCGTGACCAGCAGACGCTGAGCGAGCGCCAGCGCATCCTCGAATCGCCGCAGAATCTCGCCGGACGCGCCGCCTCACTCGGCATGGTCGGCAACGTCAACGGCGAGGGATGGCTGCGGCTCTCCGACGGCAAGGTGCTGAGTTCCCCGACCGCCGCCGAGGGCACGGCCGGCGTCGACCCGACGACCGGGTCGACGGTCACCAACGCGCTGCTGACCCCCGAGCTGCTCGCGCAGCAGGCGGCCACCGCGAAGTCCCCGGTTCCGGGCTCCATTCCGGATTCTGCGACCCCGGTGACGCCGGGCGCGCCTGGCGACGACGCGACGGGCGGACAGGTAACGTCCGAAGCGGGCGGGATCCCAGCGCCGCAGACCCACTAGCGCGCGTCACCGGGATTCCCGGGGGACGCGGCACGACAGCACGAACGGCACGCAACCGGTCACGCAGGTGACCCGAAGGGGGACAGGTGAACGCCACACGCAGTACCCGTCGGCGACTCACCCTCGCCGTCGCGATGGTCATCGCGATCGTAGGCCTGTTCGTGTTCCGTCTGGTCGACATCCAGGTGGTGCAGGCCGAGGAGCTCAACAAGCAGTCGTACAACAAGCGCGCGGTCGCGATGACCACCTACGCACCGCGCGGCGACATAGTCGACGCCGACGGTGTGAAGCTCGCCACCTCGGTCACCCGCTATGACATCACGATGGCGCCGGTGAACATCACGGCCTTCGAGCGTAAGAACAAGGACGGCACGCGCACGTCCATCTCGGTGCAGCAGCAGGCGAACGAGATCGCCGCGATCACGAAGCAAGACCCTGCGGCCGTCCTCTCCGCGATGACCAAGAATCCCACGGCCAACTACGCGCTGGTGAGCAAGGCGGTTGACACCGCGACGCTCCGCGCCATCCAGAAGCTCGGTATTCCGGGGATCGTCGCGGTCAATCATCCCGTGCGCATCTACCCGAACGGCCAGGTCGCCGGCAACATCGTGGGCTTCATCGGCACCGACAAGCCCCTGAACGGCATCGAGACTCTGGAGAACTCCTGTCTGGCCAGCAAGGACGGCACTTCCACCTACGAGCGGGGTGCCGATGGTGTGCAGATCCCCGGCAGCGCCGTCACCGACACTCCCGCGAAGCCCGGCGGCACGGTGAAGCTCACCCTCGATAGTGACCTGAACTGGTTCTCCCAGGATGCTCTGCAGCAGCAGGCGACGGCCATCGGCGCGGTCTCCGCCACGGCGCTCGTGCTGAGGGTGAAGGATGCCGCGCTCATGGCGGTCGCCGACTGGCCGTCCGTCGACCCCAACGACGTGAACGCGACGGCGAAGGACCATCCGGAGTACCTCGGATCGAAGGCGTTCTCCGACTACTACGAGCCGGGGTCGACCATGAAGGGCCTCACTGCCTCGATCCTGGTCGATACAGGGGCGAAGGGGCCGACGAGTCCGGTCACGGTGCCTTCGCGCTGGACGACACCGGAGGGTCACGTCATCAACGACGCGACTCCGCACGCCACGGAGAATCTCACGCTCACCGGGGTTCTGCAGCAGTCGTCTAACGTCGGCATCTCTCAGCTTGCGGGCAATTTTTCGCAGAAGACCCGCCATGAATACCTGGAGAAGTACGGCTTCGGCAAGGCCACGGCGGTCGACTTCCAGGGTGAGTCGTCACGCGACATCCCGGCGCTGCCGTGGAACGAGATCTCCAAGTACGACATGACCTACGGGCAGGGCATCGCGGTGACGGCCGCTCAGCTCATCGACGCCTACCAGGGCCTCGCCAACGGCGGTGTTCGGCTGCCTCTGAAGCTGGTGGACGGATGCACGGCGCCGGACGGGACCGTCACGGATGTTCCCGACGCCACGGGCACCCGCGTGGTCTCCGAGCAGACATCCAAGACCGTGGTCAACATGCTCGAGAGCGTCGTCGCCGGTGGTGAGCTGTCCAAGCTCGCGTCGATCCCGGGCTATCGCGTCGCCGGTAAGAGTGGAACGGCCGAGGTCCCCGAGAACGGCAGGTACACCGGCAGTCGCATCGTCTCGTTCATGGGCATCGCGCCCGCCGAGAACCCCCAGTACATCGTGCTCGTGACCTTTACCAAGCCGACTACTATAAAGACTTCGGCCGCCGCGGCGCCGACTTTCAAGAAGATCATGACTGAGGTGCTCACAAAGTACCGAGTCCCCCCGTCGACGACACCATCCACGTATCCGGCGACGACCTGGTAAGAAATGGAGCTGCCGTGACCGCACGGATCCCCCCGGTTCTCAGGCCGGAGCATCCGCTGGCCAGGCCCCTCGCAGGACTCGTCACCGAGTTCGGGCTCGAGTCTGTCGGGTCGCTCGACGGCGTCGAGCTGACCGGCGTCACCCTGCGCTCGACCGAGGTGCAGCCCGGTGACCTGTACGTCGGAATCCGCGGCGTCAACAGCCACGGTGCCCAGTACGCGAAGGATGCGGCAGACAGCGGCGCCGTCGCCGTGCTCACCGACGCCGAGGGCGTCGAGCTCGCCGCAGACAGCGGCCTGCCGATCGTCGTGGTCGAGTCCCCACGGGCGGCACTCGGTGACGTCTCCGCCTGGGTGTACCGCACGGGCGAACATCCGCCCCTCCTGCTCGGTGTCACCGGAACCAACGGCAAGACGTCCGTCTCCTACGTCGTCGAGGCGATTCTCAAGCAGCTGGGTCTCGTCACCGGGCTCAGCTCCACCGCCGAGCGCCACATCGGCGACCTCACCGTCGTCAGCCGGCTGACCACGCCCGAGGCGAGCGAGATGCACGCCCTGCTGGCCCGCATGCGCGAGAGCGAGGTGCGCGCCGTCGTGGTCGAGGTGAGTGCGCAGGCGCTCTCCAAGAACCGTGTCGACGGCCTGGTCTTCGACGTCGTCGCCTTCACCAACCTCAGCCACGACCACCTCGACGACTACGCCGACATGGAGGAGTACTTCGACGCGAAAGTCGCCTTCTTTGAGCCCGAGCGCGGAAAGCGCGGGGTCGTCTCGCTCGACTCGCCCTGGGGCGAGAAGGTCGTGGAGCGCTCGCGCATCCCCGTCACCACCGTCTCGGCCACTCCGGGCGTCGCGGGGGAGTGGAACGCGGAGATCCTCGAGGAGCAGTCCTCGTTCACCCGCTTCCGCCTCACCGGGCCGGAGGGGCGCTCGCTCGAGACCACCGTGCCGCTCATCGGCTGGCACATGGCCGCGAACGCCGCCCTGGCCATCGTGATGCTGGTCGAGGCCGGTTTCGAGCTCGAGGCAATCGGTCACGCGCTGAAGGACGGCATCGACGCCTATCTGCCGGGCCGCACCGAGCTGGTGTCCGGCGAGCACGCACCCGCGGTCTACGTCGACTTCGGGCACAGCCCCGACGCCTTCCTCAACACCCTCGCCGCCGTGCGCACGGTGACCCCGGGCCGCGTGATCATGGTCTTCGGCGCCGACGGAGATCGGGACGCCACCAAGCGTCACGAGATGGCGCGCGTCGCCTCCGAGGGTTCAGACATCCTCGTCATCACCGACCACCACCCGCGCTTCGAGAACCCGGAGTCGATCCGCGCCACGCTGATCGAGGGGGCCGGTCTCGCCGAGCACCAGGCCGAGCTGCACGAGGTGAGTCCGCCCGAGAAGGCGATCCGCGCCGCGATCGCCCTGGCGAGGGAGGGCGACTCGATCCTCTGGGCCGGCCCCGGTCATCAGGACTACCGCGACATCCGCGGCGAGCGCACGCCGTATTCTGCCCGGCAGGAGGCCCGCGACGCACTCGTCGAGGCCGGCTGGGATGCGCTCGACTCCGACGCTCACTCGAGTCGACGGGGCGATCAGCGCCAGTCCGATCTGAGGCAGGCCGATATCCGGTGATCGCTCTCACGCTGGCCGACATCGCCGCGGCGGTCGACGGCGTCATCGTCGCACCGGATGACGCGGCTCTCGCCGACCCCGAACGCATCGTCGACGGACCGGTCGAGACCGACTCCCGCCTCGCCGTGCCCGGCTCCCTCTTCTTCGCGATGCGGGGCGAGAACACGAACGGCGCGCTGTTCGCCGACGCCGCGGTCGCGAACGGCGCGGTGCTGGTGTTCACCGAGGAGCGGCTGACCCTTCCGGTCGCGCAGATCGTCGTCGCGAACACCCTCGACGCTCTCGCCGCCCTCGCCCGCGAGGTCGTCGCCCGCGTTCGTGCCGCCGGCTCGCTCCGGGTCGTCGGCATCACGGGCTCGAACGGCAAGACCACCACCAAGAACATGCTCGGCGCCATCCTCGCGGCTCAGGGCCCGACGGTCGCGCCGCAGGGCTCGTACAACAACCAGGTGGGCGCTCCGTACACGATGCTGCGCATCGATGAGCAGACCCGCTACCTCGTGGTGGAGATGGGTGCGAGCGGCATCGGCGACATCGCGCGCCTGATCCGCATCGTGGTGCCCGACATCTCCGTGGTACTGAAGGTCGGACTCGCCCACGCCGGAGAGTTCGGCGGCATCGAGGCCACCCAGCGCGCGAAATCCGAGATCGTCACCGAACTGCCGGCGGATGCCGTTGCCGTGCTCAACCGGGACGACGACCGTGTGGCGGCGATGGCCGCCATCACCGCCGCCCGCCCGGTCTGGTTCGGGCTCGATCCCGCCGCCGACCTTCACGCCGACGATCTGCGCGCGACGAGTTCCGGCACCACCTTCACCCTGGTCACCGGCGGGGAGCGCCGCCCGGTGCGCCTGCGCATCCTCGGCGAGCACCACGTGATGAACGCGCTGGCGGCTCTCGCGGTCGCGAGCGAACTCGGAATCGATCTCGATCAGGCCATCTCGGCGCTCGAAGGCGTCGAACGCGCCGAGCGCTGGCGCATGGAGATCCTCACCCGTGCCGACGGCATCACCGTCATCAACGACGCCTACAACGCGAGCCCGGATTCCACCGCCGCCGCGCTGAAGACCCTCGCGCAGATCATCGAGCCGGGGCAGCGGTCGTTCGCCGTGCTGGGCGAGATGAACAACCTCGGGGAGTATGCGGACGAGGAGCACGACCGTATCGGCCGGCTCGCGGTGCGCCTCAACGTGCAGCAGCTCGTCGTGGTCGGCCACAACGCCCGCCATATCCACAACGCCGCGGGTCTCGAGGGGTCGTGGGATGGTGAATCCGTTCTCGTAGAGACCGCGGACGAGGCCTATGACCTGGTGAGTTCGAGACTGCGCCCGGGGGACGTCGTGCTGGTCAAGTCCTGCAACGCCGCCGGTCTGCGCTTTCTCGGCGATCGACTCGGCGAGGTGACCGCATGATCGGTGTGCTCACCGCGGCCAGCGTCTCCATGGTCTTCACCCTGTTGCTGACGCCGCTGTTCGCCAAGGCCTTCCGCCGCCTCAAACTCGGTCAGTTCTATCGCGCCGATACCCCGACGACCCACATCGTCAAGCGCGGAACACCGTCGATGGGCGGGGTCGTCTTCATCCTGGCCGCGATCGTCGGTTATTTCGCGGGCCACCTCGTCGGCGGTGATCCGATCTCCGGGTCCGCTCTGCTGGTCATCGGCATGATGGTGGGTCTCGCCGGTGTCGGCTTCCTCGACGACTTCCTCAAGGTGAGTCGGCAGAACAGTCTGGGCCTGCCCGGGGTCTGGAAGATCGTCGGCGCCGTCGTGGTCTCCATCATCTTCGGGGTGCTCTCGCTGACCTACCGGGACTCCTTCGGCAATACGCCGGGGTCAACGGCGCTGTCGTTCGTGCGCGAGCTTCCCATCGATCCGCGCGTGCTGTTCGGCGCCACCGCGGGCAGCATCATCTTCATCATCTGGGTGATCGTGATCACCACCAGCGTCTCCAACGCGGTGAACCTCACCGATGGCCTCGACGGCCTGGCGGCCGGATCATCGATCTTCGCCATCGGCTCCTACGTCATCATCTGCTTCTGGCAGGCGCAGCAGTCCTGTTACAGCCTCACCACCCCGACCGAGAACCTGTTCAAGTGCTACACCGTCTCGCGGCCGCTCGACCTCGCCGTCATCGCGGCATCGATCGTCGGGGCGCTCATCGGCTTCCTCTGGTGGAACACCGCTCCGGCGCAGATCACCATGGGCGACACCGGATCCTTCGGGCTCGGCGGTGCCCTCGCCGCACTCGCCATCCTGTCTCGCACCGAACTGCTGCTGGTGCTCATCGGCGGCCTGTTCCTGGTCATCACCGGCCAGGTGATCGTGCAACGCATCTACTTCAAGGCCACGCACGGTAAACGCATCTGGCGCGCCAGCCCGCTGCACCATCACTTCGAGATGAAGGGATGGGCGGAGGTCACCATCGTGGTTCGCTTCTGGATCATCTCGGGCCTGTTCGTCGCCGCGGGCGTCGGCACCTTCTACCTCGAATGGCTGTACCGCACCAAATGACGACCAGGACTGCAGACGACGTCACCGCGCTGACCGGCTGGAACGCCGATTGGCGTGGCCTGCGGGTGGCGGTGCTCGGGCTCGGCGTCACCGGCTTCTCGGTGGCGGACACGCTCGCCGAACTGGGTGCGGAGCTCATCGTGCTGGCCGGTTCGGCCGATGCCGAGCTCACCCGCATCCTCGACGTGCTCGGCGTGCGCTGGGTGGAGCAGGATCTCGAGCGGGAGTTGGTCGACTTCGGCCCCGAACTGGTCGTGGTGTCGCCGGGCTTCCGGCCGGATCATCCGCTGGTCGCCGCCGCCGCGGCCACCGGAGCGCCGCTCTGGGGCGACATCGAACTGGCCTGGCGGCTGCGCGACAAGGTGGTGAATCCCGAGACCGGAATGCCGGCCGAGTGGATCGCCATCACCGGCACCAACGGCAAGACCACCACCACCCAGCTGACCACCGCGATGATCGCGGAGGCGGGCGGACGGGTAATCGCCTGCGGCAATGTCGGTGTTCCGGTGCTCGACGCGATCCGCGACCCGCTCGGCTGGGACGTGCTCGTGGTCGAGCTCTCGAGCTTTCAGCTGCACTACCTGGACAGCATGTCGGCCTGGGCTGCGGCCTGTCTCAACATCGCCGACGACCACCTCGACTGGCACGGTTCGGCCGAGGCCTACCGTGCCGCGAAGGGCAAGGTCTACCAGAACGCAAGGGCGATCTGCCTGTACAACCTCGATGACGAGGCGACTCGCCTGCTGGTCGAGGAGGCCGAGGTGGTCGAGGGCTGTCGCGCCGTCGGCTTCGGTCTCGGCGCGCCCGGCCCGAGCGATGTCGGCATCATCGACGGCATCCTGATCGACCGCGCCTTCCACGACGACCGGCAGCACAGCGCCCTCGAGATCACCACCGTGCATGACCTGGCCGAGTCCGGCCTCGCCTCACCGCACATGACCGCGAACGTGCTCGCCGCGGCCGCGCTCGCCCGTTCGGCGGGCGTGACGATCGACCAGATCCGCGCCGCGCTTGCCGGCTTCCGCCTCGACGCACACCGCACCGAGACGGTCGCCGAGGTCGGCGGCATCCGCTGGGTCGACGATTCGAAGGCGACCAATCCGCACGCGGCCCAGGCCGCCCTCTCGGCGTTCCCGTCGGTGGTCTGGATCGTCGGCGGGCTATTCAAGGGCGTGGATGTCGACGCCCTCGTCGCCGCGAATGCGCGCCGTCTGCACGCTGCAGTGCTCATCGGCACCGATCGGACGGCGCTGCACGACGCTTTCGCACGACACGCGCCTGGGCTCCCGGTGCTGGAGGTCGCCACCACCGACACTGAAGAGGTGATGCCGACCGCCGTGAGCCTGGCGGCCGACATCGCGCGTGCCGGTGACACGGTGCTGCTCGCTCCCGCGGCGGCGTCGATGGATCAGTTCACCGATTACGCGGATCGCGGGAAACGGTTCGCCGACGCGGTGCGAATCCAGACGGCACAGGTAACACCAGGTACGGCAACAGGAGGACCCACGGATGACGACGAGCATTCCGCGCCCTCGACGGACGCCTGAGTCGGCACGCTCCCGCCCCGCGTCGCAGCCTTCCGATTCCACCGACCGCCGCCCGCCGTCCAGCGGCCCTGCCGCCATGGTGCGGGTGAAGAAGATCTTCGCCGCCGAGACCGGCAACTACTTCCTCGTGCTCGGTGCCACCCTGTTCCTGGTGGTCTTCGGTCTGATCATGGTGCTGTCGTCGTCGGCGGTGGAGTCCCTCACTCAGACGGGAGGCTCGTTCGCCGGATTCATCCGTCAAGGGCTGTTCGCCATCGTCGGTCTTCCGCTGATGCTGTTCGCCGCCCGCATGCCGGCGGTGTTCTGGAAGAAGTGGGCCGGCATTCTGATGATCGCCGCGATCGGACTCCAGCTGCTGGTCTTCCTGCCCGGCATCGGCTTCGCGGTCGGTGGTAACCGCAACTGGATCCACATCGGAGGATTCACCGCCCAGCCCTCCGAGCTGATCAAGGTCGCACTGGTGGTCTGGGTGTCGCTGACGCTCGCGAAGAAGCGCGACACCTTCGACAACTGGCGCACCCTGATCGTGCCGCTGGTGCCCGTGGTGGGTGCCGCGATCGGACTGGTGCTGCTCGGCGGTGACCTCGGAACCGTCATTATCCTCGCCGCCATCGTGTTCGGTGCGCTGTTCTTCGCCGGAATCAAGCTGCGCTTCCTCGCGGTGCCGGTCATCGTTCTCGGGTTCATGGGACTCGTCGCCGCCTTCGCCACCGGCTCGCGGCAAGACCGCATCGGGCAGTTTCTCGACGGCTGCAAATCGGATGCAGCCCAGGCCTGCTGGCAGACCGTGCACGGGTGGTGGGCTCTCGCGTCCGGCGGTTTCTTCGGCGTCGGGCTCGGCAACTCGAAGCTCAAGTGGTCGTGGATCCCCGAGGCCGACAACGACTTCATCTTCGCGGTGATCGGGGAGGAGCTCGGCCTGCTGGGCGCCATCCTGGTGCTCGCCCTGTTCATCGTTCTCGCGATCGGTTTCGTGCGCATCATCCGCGCCAACCGCGACCCCTTCGCGAAGGTCGCCGTGAGCGCCGTGATGGTCTGGATCATCGGGCAGGCCTTCATCAACATCGCGGTGGTGCTCGGCATCCTGCCGGTGCTGGGTGTGCCGCTGCCCCTCATCTCCGCCGGAGGCTCCTCGCTCGTGACCACCCTCATCGCCATCGGCATCGTGCTGTCCTTCGCCCGGCACGCGCCGGAACCCATCGCCATGCCATCGGGCCGGGCGCCATCAGTGCGGACCGCGGATGCCCGGCGCGCCCCGACCGGACGGCAGCGGTGACCCGCTACCTGCTCGCCGGCGGGGGGACCGCGGGGCACGTCAATCCACTGCTCGCCGTCGCCGACCGTCTGCGCGCGCTCCAACCGGAGGCCGAGGTGTTGGTGCTCGGCACCGTCGAGGGGCTCGAGGCCCGCCTGGTGCCCGAGCGCGGCTACGAGCTGCTGCCGATCGCCCGCGTCGTGTTTCCGCGGCGGCCGAACGCGGCCGCACTGCGCTTTCCGCGGGCCTTCCGTGACAGCGTCGCGGACATCCGTTCCCTCATCGTCGATCGCCGGATCGACGTGCTGGTCGGTTTCGGCGGCTATGTCTCCGGCCCCGCCTACGTCGCCGCCTGGCGGGAGAAGATCCCGGTCGTCGTGCACGAGGCCAACACCCGACCGGGCATCGCCAACCGCCTCGGCGCGCTGCTCACGACACACGTCGGCACCGCGTTCCGTCGCACCAGACTGCTGCACTCCCGCCTGGTCGGCATGCCACTGCGCCGTGAGATCGAGCAACTCGACCGAGCCAGCGCCCGCGCAGAGGCGATCCGTTCCTTCGGGCTCGACCCGCGCAAACCCGTGCTGCTGATCACCGGCGGGTCGCAGGGCGCCCTCGCCATCAACGAGACGGTGTGGTCCTCTGCGTCGTCGATTCTCGGCGCCGGTTGGCAGATCCTGCACATCGCCGGCGCGCGCTGGGACAGGCTGAGCTCCGAACTGGTCGGGTACCAGATCCTGCAGTACTCCGATCGCATGGACCTCGCTCTCGCCGCGGCGGACTTCGCCGTCGCCCGGGCAGGAGCTGCGACCGTCAGCGAGTTCAGCGCCCTCGGGGTTCCCGCGGCCTACGTGCCGCTGCCCATCGGCAACGGCGAGCAACGTCTCAACGCGCGGGACTCGGTGGATGTCGGCGGCGCGATCGTCGTGGAGAACGCCGAGTTCACTCCGGGCTGGGTCGACCGCACGCTGGTGCCGCTGCTCGAAGACCGGGCAACCGTCGCCGCCATGGCCGCGCGCGCGAAGTCCGTCGGCGTGCTCGACGGTTCCGACCGCATGGTCGATCTGATCGCGGGCGCGCTGGCCGAACCGCCTGCCGACCGCCGGGTACGGTAGTTGCAATGATCAAGTCCGACTTCTCCCAGTCCGTCCCCGACCGACTCGGCACCGTCCACTTCGTCGGAATCGGCGGGGCAGGAATGAGCGGCATCGCTCAGCTCTTCGTCTCCGCCGGAATCCCGGTCACCGGCTCGGACATGCGCGCGACCGACACCGTCGAGGCACTCCGCTCCGCCGGCATCCCGATCGCGATCGGTCACGCCGCAGAGAACATCGGCACTGCAGACACGCTGGTCGTTACCGGAGCCATCGCCGAAGACAACCCGGAGTATCTGGCGGCGCGGGAGGGCGGCATCCCGATCCTGCATCGCGCGCAGGCGCTCGCCTGGCTGACCCGCGAGCACCGGCTGGTGGCCGTCGCCGGAGCACACGGCAAGACCACCTCCACGGCCATGATCGTGACGGCGCTGCGTGCCCTCGAGACCGACCCGAGCTTCGTCAACGGGGGAGTCATCCGCTCACTCGGCGTGTCCGCGGCGCGCGGCGCGGGCGACGTCTTCGTGGTCGAGGCCGACGAGTCCGACGGCTCCTTCCTGCTCTACGACACCGCGATCTCGCTGATCACCAACGTCGATCCCGACCACCTCGACCACTTCGGCTCGGAAGAGGCCTTCGAAGACGCCTTCGTCACCTTCGCGGCCCGCGCCAGTGAACGCGTCGTCATCTCGAGCGACGATGCCGGTGCCGTGTCCGTCACCGGTCGCCTGGTCGACCGTGCCATCACGACCTTCGGGCAGGCGGAGTCGGCGGATGTCCGGCTCCATTCGGTCGAATCCGCCCAGACGGTCTCCTTTGCGCTGCGCTACCGGGGAGCGGACTACCGCACCACGCTGCGGGTCGCCGGCCTGCACAACGCGGTCAACGCGGCCGGGGCATTCGGCGTTCTCGTCGCGCTCGGCCACGAGCCCCAGGCCGCCCTCGACGCCATCGCCCTGTTCGACGGCGCGGAGCGGCGCTTCGAGCTGCGCGGCGAGGTCGGTGGGGTGTCGGTCTACGACGACTTCGCGCACCACCCGACCGAGTTGCGTGCCGCCCTCTCCGGTGCCCGCGGCGTGGTCGGGGCCGGACGCCTCATTCCGATCTTCCAGCCGCACCTCTACACCCGCACCCGCGACATGGCCGCCGAATTCGCCGCGGTGCTCGAGTCCCTCGCCGACCTGACGATCATCGTGCCGATCTACGGCGCGCGCCAGGATCCGATCTTCGGGGTCACCGGGGAGCTGATCGCCGAGCGCTTCGTGGATCCGTCGCGCGTGCGAGTCATCGACGACTGGGAGGCCGCGGCAGACTACGCGGCGTCCACCGCACGCCCGGGGGATTTCGTCATCCCGATGGGGGGCGGCGATATCTACCGCATCATCCCCGAGCTGCTCGCCTCGCTGGAAGACCACCAGCGCGAGCAGAGCAGCCACCCCCAGTGACGGTTCGCCCGCGATGAAACGCCCCGAGGGATTCGACCCGCGCCCCGAGCAGTCGCCCGCGCCGCCGGAACGGGCGTCGAAGCCGCCGAAGCTATCGAGACCGGCGAAGGTCTCGAAAGCGGCGGATGTCTCAAAACCGGCGAATGTCTCGAAACCGGCGAAGGATCCCGCGGTATCGCTCTCGCAGCCCACGACGGCGACACCGAAGCGCCTGTCGCGCCGTCCGGTGGATGTCGCCGCCCTGCGGTCGAGCGCGGGCGATGCCGCACCGGCCCAGGAGCCCGCCGCCAGCCCGGTGACCGATTCCCGTGCGGAACAGAGGCAGTCGGCCCGGGCGCTCCGTAAGGCCGCCGCGGTACGCCGTCGGTTCGAGCGCTCGGAGGTCAAGCGGTTCACCCGCAGGTCTCGTCGCCGTCGCATCACCTGGCTGGTCGTGCTGCTCTGTTTCGTCGCCGTCGGCGGTCTGGTCACCGGTGCGGTCTACTCGCCGGTGCTGTCGCTGAAGACCATCGAGGTGACCGGCACCTCGCGCGTGGACAAGGCGGAGGTGCTGAAGGCCGTCGACGGACAGCTCGGCACACCGCTGGCGCTGGTGGACTTCGACGAGATCAAGAAGGACCTGTCCCGATTCCCGCTCATTCGCAGCTATGTGACGGAATCCGTGCCACCGGACACTCTCATCATCCGCATCGCCGAACGCGCGCCGATCGCCGTGATCGAGACCGCCACGGGGTTCGAGACCGTCGATCCGGCCGGCGTCGTGATCAAGAAGACCGACGAGCGTCCCGCCGGTCTTCCCCTCATCACGCTGCCCACCGCAACGCCGGGTGCGGCAACGTCGTCGATGGGCTTCACCTCGGCGGTGAAGGTGCTGCTCGCGTTGCCCGCCGATCTGCTGGCGAAGGTCGACTCGGTCACCGCGCAGACGCTCGACAACGTGACACTGGCGCTGAGCTCAGGACCCACCGTGGTCTGGGGGAGCGCGGACGAGTCGGCGAAGAAGGCGCGCATCCTCGCCATCCTGATCGCCAATGAGCCGCAGGCGACGCGCTTCGACGTCAGCGCGCCCACCATCCCCACCTTCGCCAACTGACGCCAATTCGTGCCGTGGTTTGCGACACGCGGGAGCGCCTCGCCCCGGTGTCGGTCGCCGCGCCATACCTTCGAACCACCAAACCTATACTGAGCAGAACTTTAATCTTCAAGTAGAGGTTGAAAGTTTCAAGCGGAGGCCGAACGTGACATCGAACCAGAACTACCTAGCCGTGATCAAGGTCGTCGGCATAGGCGGCGGCGGAGTAAACGCGGTCAACCGCATGATCGAGCTCGGCCTTCGCGGCGTCGAGTTCATCGCCATCAACACGGACGCCCAGGCGCTGTTGATGAGTGACGCCGACGTCAAGCTCGACGTCGGTCGCGAGATCACCCGCGGCCTCGGTGCCGGTGCAGACCCCGAGGTCGGGCGTCGCGCGGCCGAGGACCACGCGGAGGAGATCGAGGAGGCTCTCGCCGGGGCCGACATGGTTTTCGTCACCGCCGGTGAGGGTGGTGGCACCGGAACCGGTGGCGCCCCCGTCGTCGCCCGCATCGCCAAGTCGATCGGCGCGCTGACCATCGGTGTCGTCACCCGCCCCTTCGGCTTCGAGGGAAAGCGTCGCGCCGCTCAGGCCGAGACCGGCATCGCCGCCCTCAAGAACGAGGTCGACACCCTCATCGTGGTGCCCAACGATCGCCTGCTCGAGATCAGCGACCGCGGCATCAGCTTCCTCGAGGCGTTCGCGACCGCCGACCAGGTGCTGCTCGCCGGTGTGCAGGGCATCACCGACCTGATCACGACCCCCGGGCTCATCAACCTCGACTTCGCCGACGTCAAGTCGGTCATGCAGGGGGCAGGATCCGCGCTCATGGGCATCGGCTCCAGCCGCGGTGCGGACCGCGCCATCAAGGCCGCAGAACTGGCCGTCGCCAGCCCGCTGCTCGAGGCCTCGATCGACGGCGCCCACGGTGTGCTGCTCTCCATCCAGGGCGGATCGAACCTCGGCATCTTCGAGATCAACGACGCCGCACGACTGGTGCAGGAGGCCGTGCATCCCGAGGCCAACATCATCTTCGGTGCGGTGATCGACGACACCCTCGGCGACGAGGTGCGGGTCACCGTCATCGCGGCGGGTTTCGACGGCGGCGAGCCCGTCATCAAGAAGCCGGGCCACCGGTCGAACTTCGTCGACGCCGCCCCGGCGGCGACCGGAGCAATCGCCGCCTCCGGGTCCACCGGCGAGGTCGAGGCACCCGTCGAGGCCTCCGTGCCCATCTGGACCCCGGAGCCTGAGGCGCCCGCCGCCCCGCGCGACCCGGTGTTCGAAGACGCGGATGACGATCTGGACATCCCCGACTTCCTCAAGTAGCCGCATGCCCCTCACGCTCGACGAGCGACTCGCTCTCGTGCGTGAGGGAGTCGCGGATGCCGCGGCTCTCGCCGGTCGGAGCCCCGACACCATCACCACCATCGTCGTCACCAAGTTCCATCCCGCGAACCTGGTGCGCGAGCTCCACGCGCTCGGAGTGCGGGAGTTCGGTGAGAACCGTCATCAGGAGGCGCAGGCCAAGGCGGCGGAACTCGCCGACCTCGCCGGCGGCGATGATCCGATCCGCTGGAACTTCATCGGGCAACTGCAGAGCAAGAAGGCGAAGCAGGCGCGTGCCTATGCCAGCTCGGTGCAGTCACTGGATCGCGACTCCGTGCTCGATGCCCTCGCCTCCCCGGAGTCGCCCCTCGACGTCTTCGTGCAGATCAATCTGACCGACGACCCCGCGCGAGGCGGCGTGCGGGGCGACGACCTCGAGCCCTTCGTGGAGCGGGTGCTGCAGACATCCGGAGTGCTGCTGCGCGGGGTGATGGCCGTCGCCCCCATCGACGAGGAGCCGCGGAGGGCCTTCGCCCGGGTACGCGAAGCCTCGGAGCGCGTGCGACTGCTGGCACCGGACGCCGACGCGATCTCCGCCGGGATGTCGGGCGACTACCGCGAGGCGATCCTCGAGGGCGCGACACACCTGCGGATCGGCTCGGCAATCACCGGAAACCGGCCGGTCGCCGGTTAATCTTGCAGCACCGGTTCCACAACAGGAGGCACGAAATGGCTAACCCGCTGCGCAAGACCATGGTCTACCTCGGCCTTGCCGATGAGGAGTTCGACTACGAGGAGCCCGCGCCCGTCGCGCAGGCCGCCCCTCCCGTCGAGCGCCACACTCCGCAGCCGACCGCCAATCGTGCGCCCGTGACGCCTCTGCGTCGCGCGCCGAGCCAACGACAGTCCGAGCACAGGATGGCAGCGCCCGCCGACATGAACGAGATCCTCACCGTCCACCCCCGCGCCTACAAAGACGCCCAGGTCATCGCCGAGAGCTTCCGTGAGGGAATCCCGGTGATCATCAACCTGTCGCAGATGACCGAGCCCGACGCTCGTCGCCTGGTCGACTTCGCCAGCGGTCTCTCGCAGGGGCTCTACGGCAAGATCGAGCGCGTGACCAACAAGGTCTTCCTGCTCTCGCCCGCGCACGTGGCCGTCAGTGGCGACCAGGCCGAGGCGGAGCAGGATGTCGACGCGTCCTTCTTCGCCCAGTCCTGACCCCGCCTCGACGCTCGTTCCCGTCGAGCCGACCTGAGCGGTGGTAACTGTGAGTCCGGTGGCGATCGTTGCGACGATCCTGTATTGGCTGCTCCTCATCTACTTCTTCGTGATGTGGGCGCGCTTCATCCTCGACCTCGCGCGCACCTTCCTGCGTGACTGGCGACCCCGGGGCTTCGGCCTGGTCGCCACCGAGGTGGTCTACTCGATCACCGACCCGCCGATCAAGGCGATTCGGCGTGTGGTCAAGCCCGTGCGCATCGGGGGGATGGCGCTCGACTTCGGTTGGAGCGGCGTGATGCTCATCGTGGTCGTGCTCATCTACATCACGCTGGTGCTGCGCAACTTCTGACCTGGGCGCGGCCGCCGTCGATTCCCCACCGACAGATTTGACAGCCTGTGTAATCTGGCCTGAGTGGGTGGTCGAAGATCGCCGCGATCTGCATTCTTCCCCGGCATTGATTTGCTAGCGTTAGCTGATCGTTACTGACACTGTTCGACCTGATTTCCAGAGGTGACACCATGGCCCTGACGCCTGAAGACGTAGTCAACAAGCGGTTCCAGCCGACCAAGTTCCGCGAGGGATACGACCAGGACGAGGTCGATGACTTCCTCGACGAGGTCGTCGTCGAGCTCCGCCGCCTCGGCCAGGAGAACGAAGAGCTGCGTCAACGTCTGATCGCGAGCGACGCACGCATCAACGAGCTGCAGCGCAGCGCAGGCAGCGCCGCCACATCCGAGCAGCCCCAGTTCGCCGCCGCGCCCGTGGTCGCCGCGCCGCCCGCCTATGTCGCCCCGGTCGTCGAGCCGAGTGCCGTCGACCCGAGCAACACCAACAACCTCCTCCAGCTCGCTCGCAAGCTCCACGAAGAGCACGTGCGCGAGGGCATCGAGAAGCGTGACGCCCTCATCGCCGAAGGTCAGGCTGCGGCGGCTCGCGCCGTGAGCGAGGCCGAGGCGGCTCAGCTTGCCAAGGCCACCGAGGCGGAGGCGGCCGCGCAGGCGCGTCTCGCCGAGATCGAGGCGGAGCAGCAGGCCAAGGTCGCCGAGGGCGAAGCGGCCCTCCAGGCGAAGCTGGCCGAGGCGGAGGCCGCACAGAAGGCCAAGCTCGAGGAGGCGGAGGCGGCCGCACAGGCCAAGCTCGCCGAGGCCGAGCAGGCGCAGCAGGCGAAGATCGCCACGCTCGACCAGGAGCGCGTGTCGCTCGAGGATCGGGTCGACGAGCTGCGCAACTTCGAGCGTGACTACCGCCAGAAGCTGAAGAGCTACATCCAGGGCCAGCTCAATGAGCTCGACTCGCCCGCCGGTGGAGAGTCGCCGAGCGATGTCTCCGGTTTCGCGGCGCCGCAGCCCGCCGGCTACCAGGGCTTTGGCGGCAACTGAGCCGCGCACGAAGGCTCGCGCACAGAAGGTCAGCGTTTCAGCGCTCATCGCGCTAGTCGTCGTCGCGCTGGCCGTCTAC
>Ga0247737_1000071_pt1 | contig 27525 bp, 20 predicted proteins | sample UWRJL028104C2_FD_180937 | JGI IMG/M metagenome (GOLD analysis project Ga0247737, IMG submission 180937) | Plant litter microbial communities from Arlington Agricultural Research Station in Wisconsin, United States - UWRJ-L028-104C-2 | ecosystem: Environmental > Terrestrial > Plant litter >...
CACGCTCCCGGGTCGCCTCGGCCTGCGCCCTGAGCTGCTGTGTCTTGTTCCAGAGCTCGACAAAGATCGAAACCTTGGCGCGAAGGACCCACGGGTCGAACGGCTTGGTCAGGTAGTCCACCGCGCCGACCGCGTAACCCCGCAGCGCGAGCTGGGCGTCGCGGTCGGCGGCGGTGAGGAACAGGATCGGCACGTGCCGGGTGCGTTCCCGCCGCTTGATGTGGCTGGCCGTCTCGAAGCCGTCCATGTTGGGCATCTGCGCGTCGAGCAGGATCACCGCGAAGTCGTCGGTGAGCAGCTGCTTGAGCGCGGCCTCGCCGCTCTCGACCGCCACCGCCGTCACCGGCAGGCCCTGGAGGATCGCCTCCAGAGCGAGCAGATTGTCCTTCCGGTCGTCGACGAGCAGGGCTTTCGCGCGCTCAGCCACCCTAAGATCTCCCTCTCAACCCGCTCAGCCCCGCTCCGGCTCAGTCGTGGTGTCGGCGTTCACCCAGCGGGCCATCAGCTCGATCAGCTCGTCGAGGTCGACGGGCTTGGTGATGTAGTCGCTGGCTCCGGCGGTGAGGGCCGACTCCCGGTCGCCGGGCATCGCCTTCGCCGTGAGGAACACTACCGGCAGATCCCGGAAGCGCTGATTGCGCCGGATGCCCCGGGTCGTCTCGTACCCGTCCTGGTCGGGCATCATCGCGTCCATCAGCACGATGTCGACCTCGGGGTGCTCGCCCAGCAGCCGCACGCCGTCGACCCCGTTGTCGGAGTAGAGCACGTTCAGCCCGTGCATCTCGAGCGCGCTGGTCAGCGCGAAGACGTTGCGCACGTCGTCGTCGACGATCAGCACGGTCGCGCCGTCGAGCTGCCGGCTGGCCGGGCTCACCACGTGGCCCTCCAGCACCGGACTCTGGCTCATCACCGGCAGCTCCATGAGCGGCATGTCGAACGACGGGGACGGCGCGTGCTGCACCACCACCGCGGTTGACGGGAGCGTCGGCAGGCTCAGCTGCGGAATCGCGTCGGCGCTCAGCGCGTCGGGCATGTAGAGCGTGAACGTCGAGCCCTCGCCCGGCCGGGACGAGACCACGATCGTGCCGCCGAGCAGGGCGGCCAGGTCGCGGCTGATCGACAGGCCCAGGCCGGTGCCGCCGTACTTCCGGGTGGTGGTGCCGTCGGCCTGCTGGAACGGCTCGAAGATGATCGCCAGCTTCTCGTCGTTGATGCCGATGCCCGTGTCGGTGACCGCGAAGGCGATCACCTGGCGGGCCGAGGCGAGAGCCGGCACGTCGAAGTCGGTCTCGGGCGGGGCGCCGAAGATGCTGAGCGTGACCGAGCCGCTGTCGGTGAACTTGACCGCGTTGGAGAGCAGGTTGCGCAGGATCTGCTGGAGGCGCTGCGGGTCGGTGAGGATCGCCTCGGGCAGCCCCGGCTGGAGCCAGACCCGGAACTCCAGGTTCTTCTCGTTGGCCTGCGGCGCGAAGGCCTGCTCGACGTAGCTGCGCACACCCTCGAAGTCGACCTGGTCGGGCTCGACGTCCATCCGGCCGGCCTCGATCTTGGCGAGGTCGAGGATGTCGTCGATCAGGGAGAGCAGGTCGGTGCCGGCACTGTGGATCGTGCGGGCGAACTCGATCTGCTTCTCGGTCAGGTTGGTGTCGGGGTTGTCGGCCAGCAGCCGGGCGAGCAGGAGCAGCGAGTTCAGCGGCGTGCGCAGCTCGTGGCTCATGTTGGCGAGGAACTCCGACTTGTACGCGCTGGCCCGGCTGAGCTGCTGCGCCTTCTCCTCCAGACCGCGGCGGGCCTGCTCGATCTCGCGGTTCTTGGTCTCGATGTTGGCCTTCTGCTCGCTGAGCAGCTGGGCCTTGTCCTCCAGCTCGGCGTTCGTGCGCTGCAGCTCGGCCGACTGGTCCTGCATCTCGCGGGCCAACCGCTGCGACTGGGAGAGCAGTTCCTCCGTACGCCGGTTGGCCTGGATGGTGTTGAGAGCGACGCCGATCGTGGAGACGAGCCGCTCGAGGAAGGTCAGGTGCAGGCCGGAGAAGGTGGCGACCGAGGCGAACTCGATCACGCCGAGCATCTCGCCCTCGAAGAGCACCGGCAGCACGACCAGGTCGTTCGGTGGCATCGACATGAGGCCGGACCGCATGGTCAGGATGCCGTCGTGGGTGGCGCGCACCCGGATCGTGCGGCGTGAGACGGCGGCCTGACCGACCAGGCCCTCGCCGGGGCCGAAGGTCACCTCGTGGTTGCGGGCGACATAGCCGTACGAGGCGGCGAGCCGCAGGCGCATCACCGCCTGCTCGTTGTCGACCATGAAGAACGCGCCGAGCTGGGCGTCGACCAGCGGGGTCACCTCGGTCATGATCATGCGGCAGACCTCGCCGAGATCACGCTGTCCCTGCAGCAGGCCGCCGATGCGGGCCAGGTTGGAGTCGAGCCAGCCCTGCTCGGCGTTCGCCTTGGTCGTCTCCCGCAGCGTGACGATCATCTGGTTGAGGTTGTCCTTGAGCTCGGCCACCTCGCCCTGCGCCTCGACCGCGATGCTCTGGGTCAGGTCGCCGCGGGTCACGGCCGTGGAGACCTCGGAGATCGCGCGGAGCTGGATGGTGAGCGTGGAGGCGAGCTGGTTCACGTTGTCGGTGAGGTCCTGCCACGTACCGGAGACGCCCTTGACCTGCGCCTGACCGCCGAGCTTGCCCTCGACGCCGACCTCGCGGCCGAGCTGCGTGATCTCGGTGGCGAACGAGGAGAGCTGGTCGACCATCGTGTTCACGGTGTCCTTGAGCTCGAGGATCTCGCCGCGGGCGTCGACCGTGATCTTCTGCGACAGATCACCCTTGGCCACGGCCGTGGTAACGCTAGCGATGTTCCGCACCTGAGCGGTCAGGTTGGACGCCATGTAGTTCACGTTGTCGGTCAGGTCGCGCCACGTGCCGGCCACACCGCGCACCTGCGCCTGACCGCCCAGCTTGCCCTCGGAACCCACCTCGCGGGCCACCCGCGTGACCTCGTCGGCGAACGACGACAGCTGGTCGACCATCGTGTTCACGGTGTTCTTCAGCTCGAGGATCTCGCCCTGGGCGTCGACCGTGATCTTCTGCGACAGGTCACCCTTGGCCACCGCGGTCGAGACCTGGGCGATGTTGCGCACCTGGGCGGTCAGGTTGGAGGCCATCGAGTTCACGTTGTCGGTCAGGTCGCGCCACGTGCCGGCCACACCGCGCACCTGCGCCTGACCGCCCAGCTTGCCCTCGGTGCCCACCTCGCGGGCCACCCGGGTCACCTCGTCGGCGAACGACGACAGCTGGTCGACCATCGTGTTCACGGTGCTCTTGAGCTCGAGGATCTCGCCGCGAGCGTCGACCGTGATCTTCTGCGACAGGTCACCCTTGGCGACCGCGGTGGTGACGGAGGCGATGTTGCGTACCTGGCTGGTCAGGTTGGAGGCCATGTAGTTCACGTTGTCGGTGAGGTCGCGCCACGTACCGGAAACGCCCTTGACCTGGGCCTGACCGCCGAGCTTGCCCTCCGAGCCCACCTCGCGGGCCACCCGCGTGACCTCGTCGGCGAACGACGAGAGCTGGTCGACCATCGTGTTCATGGTGCTCTTGAGCTCGAGGATCTCGCCGCGGGCGTCGACCGTGATCTTCTGCGACAGATCACCCTTGGCCACCGCGGTCGAGACCTGGGAGATGTTGCGCACCTGGTCGGTGAGGTTGGCCGCGAGCTGGTTCACGTTCTCGGTCAGGTCGCGCCAGGTGCCCGAGACGCCGCGTACCTGGGCCTGGCCGCCCAGTCGGCCCTCGGTGCCCACCTCGCGGGCCACCCGGGTCACCTCGTCGGCGAAGGACGACAGCTGGTCGACCATCGTGTTCACGGTGTCCTTGAGCTCGAGGATCTCGCCCTGCGCGGCCACCGTGATCTTCTGCGACAGGTCACCCTTGGCCACCGCGGTCGAGACCTGGGCGATGTTACGCACCTGGCTGGTCAGGTTGGAGGCCATCGAGTTCACCGAGTCGGTGAGGTCTTTCCAGGTGCCGGCCACGTTCGGCACGTCGGCCTGGCCGCCCAGCTTGCCCTCGGTGCCCACCTCGCGGGCCACCCGGGTCACCTGCTCGGCGAAGAGCCGCAGCGTGTCGGTCACGCCGTTCATCGTGTCGGCCAGCTCGGCGACCTCGCCGCGCGCGGAGACCGTGATTTTCTGCGACAGGTCGCCGCGGGCCATCGCCGTCGCCACCTGAGAGATCGAGCGCACCTGGTGGGTGAGGTTCGACGCCATCGTGTTGACCGAGTCGGTCAGGTCCTTCCAGGTGCCGGCCACGCCGCGGACGTCCGCCTGGCCGCCCAGCTCACCCTCGGTGCCCACCTCGCGGGCCACCCGGGTCACCTCGTCGGCGAACGACGACAGCTGGTCGACCATCGTGTTGACCGTGCGGCCGATGCGCAGGAATTCACCCCGAAGGGGACGCCCGTCCATCTCCAGAGCCATGTGCTGGGACAGGTCGCCCTCGGCGACGGCCACGATGACGCGGGAGATCTCGGTCGTCGGGCGGCCGAGGTCGTCGATCAGGGCGTTGACCGACCGGACGCCGTCGGCCCAGGAGCCGTCGAGCCCCTCGTCGTCGAGACGCTCGGTGAGCCGGCCGTCCCGACCGACGATCCGGCTGATCCGCCGCAGGTCGAGGTTTTGCCGCTCCTGGAGCGAAACCACCTCGTTGAACGCATCGGCGACCTCGCCGGCCAACCCGCTGCGGCGGGGCAATCGCACCTTGAGATCGCCACGGCGAACACGCCGCAGGGCCTCGGCGAGTTCACCGAGCACTGCGGTGTCGTCGGGCACGCCGATGCTGGCTTCCTTGGCCGCCGTCATGCTGTCCTCACTCGCTGTCCATCACTCCGCTGTCCATCAGGCTGGGGCCCCTATCTTCTCTCGCCCGACCGGGTCAATGCGAGGGACGACTTTGTGCACAGGCCCGCCGACAGGAGAGGATGCATGCGTGTCAGTGGAGGCCGATGCGATCGCGGACTCTCCGGCGGACGGGCTCGTCCGGCGTGTCCGGCTGCCCAACGACCGGCGTACGCCGGCGGCCGCGCGCGCCCTGGTGCGCTCGGTGCTCGAGGAGGGTGGGCTGGATTCCCTGCTCAACGAGGCGTTGCTGCTGACGACGGAGCTGTCGACCAACGCAGTCGTGCACGCCAACACCGAGCTCGACATCGAGGTGCGGGCCGACGCCACCGGGCTCACCGTAACGGTCACCGACTTCGCGCCCGGCCCGGTCGAGCAACTCGCGGTCGGCCCGCGCAACGAGAGCGTGGACCTCGGCGAGGTCGCTGAGCGTGGACGTGGCCTGCTGCTGGTCGACCATTTCGCGAGCCGCTGGGGCACGGTGCACGAGGGCACGGGCAAGGGCGTCTGGTTCCGGCTCGAACCGGATGGCGGCAGCCGCACCACCAACGTCCTCCCGACGGCGGCCAATGTCCCCGAGACGGGGACCCCCAGTGTCGGCGCCCTCACCACACTTCTGCAGGTCACGCCCGAGCGGCAGGCCGAGGAAGGGGTGGCCGAGTTCGCCGCCGACCTGCTGTCCCAGCTCGCCCGGCTGACCGGCGCGGCCGGCGGGGTGATCCGGCTCGACCGGGGTGACGGCGGCGGACGCCAACTGCTGGCCCGTTACGGTCGGGCGCCGCGCGACGACGCCGACACGATCCGGGTGCCGCTCGCCGTCCAGCGGCCCTACTCGGGCGAGCTCGAACTGGACGCCTCCCCCACCGGCTATGCCCAGCCGCTGGCCACGCTGGTCGCCGAGCGATTCTCGCTCCATCTGGAGAATGACCGCCTGCGCCGCACCGACCTGCGCCGGCAGACCTGGCTGACCTTCCTGGCCGAGGCGAGCGAGCTGCTGGCCCAGTCGCTCGACGTCAACCTCACGATGGCGCTGATCCCGCAGCTCGTGGTGCCCCGGCTGGGCCAGTGGTGCGCGGTGCACACCACCGACGCGTGGGGCCGGCTGCAGCTCGCCGCGGTGACCCACGCGGACGAGGCGACCCTCCCCCAGCTGCACGAGCGGCTCGCCGAGACCGGGCCCGACTCGATCCTCACCCGGCTCGAGGAGGCGTCCCGCCTGGGTACCCAGGTGATGCTGGGCGCCCCGACCGAGGGCTTCGCGGTGCCGCTGGTCGCCCGGGGAACCCGCCTCGGCACGCTGGCCGTGGGCCGGCACCACCGCATCCGGCAGGACGCCGACGAGGTGAATGTGCTGGAGGACGTGGCGCGGCGCGCGGCCCTGGCGATCGACAACGCCCGCATTCACGACGAAAGGCACAAAGTCGCGCGTACGTTGCAGGCCTCGCTCCTGCCGCCGGCGCTCCCCAAGGTCGAGGGCGTCGGCTTCGCCGCGGAGTACGTGCCGACCGGCTCCGAGGTGGGTGGCGACTTCTACGACGTGGTGCCCTCGGGACCGGACAGCTGGGTCGTGGTCGTCGGCGACGTGTCGGGCAAGGGCGTCCAGGCGGCCACGGTGACCGGCCTGGTCCGCGACGTGATCCGCATCCTGGTCGACGACGGCAAGCCGATGGGCGAGATCCTCTGCCGGGTCAACAAGACGCTGGTCCAGCGCGGTGGTGGGCGCTACTGCACGCTGGCGATGGCCTCGGTGACCCGGTCGCCGGACAACGTGCTGAAGGTCTGCCTGCACCTGGCCGGGCACGACCGGGCGGTGCTCGTGCACGCGGACGGCAAGGTGTCCTTCGTGGGCGAGGGTGGTACGGCGCTGGGGCTGCTCGAGTCGATCACCTCGCCCGACACCGAGGTGCTGCTCCAGCCCGGCGACTCCCTGATCTTCTACACCGACGGCGTGACCGAGCGCCGCCGCGGCCGTGAGCTGTTCGGCACCGCCCGGCTGCGCGATGCGGCCGGCCCGCTGGCCGGCTATCCCGCCGAGGTGATGGCCGCTCGGCTGCGCTCCACCACGATCAACTTCTCGGTCGAGGAACCCCGGGACGATATCGCCATCCTCGTCCTCCGGAACGACGCCTGACCGCTTCCGCGCCTTCGACACGGAAGAGCCGGGGGGCCTCGCTGAAGCCGCCTAATCGCCGCTTTCGGCCGGTTATTTCGTGGCATGGTGGTTCTCATGGCGAAAACTCAGTACTACACGGCGACGAGCATCGACGGTTATATCGCCGACGAGAACAACTCGCTGGAGTGGCTCTTCGACGTCGACGGGGGCAACGAGAACCCCTTCGGCGGGTTTTTCGCGGGCGTCGGCGCGTTCGCCATGGGCGCGACCACCTACGAGTGGGTGCTGCAGAACGACAACGTGCTGGCCGAGCCGCAGAACTGGCACGACCTGTACGGCGACATCCCCTGCTGGGTCTTCGCCAACCGCGAGCTGCCGCTGGTTCCGGACACCAACATCTTCATGGTCACCGGTGACGTGAAGCGCGTGCACGAGGCGATGCTGGTGGCGGCCAAGGGCAAGAACGTCTGGCTGGTCGGCGGGGGCGACCTCGTGGGCCAGTTCGTCGATCAGGGCCTGCTCGACGAGATCATCCTGGGCATCGCACCGGTCGTGCTGGCCGGCGGCGCCCCGCTGCTGCCCCGCCACCTGACCGCCCGGCACCTCGCGCTCACCGGCACCGCACAGATCGGCCGCTTCGCCTACCTGACCTACGCCGTCGGCAGCGAGCCCCTCACCGACCGCCGCCCCGCCGACAGCCGTTACGCCGTCCTGCACTGAGCCGCCATTGGAAACAGCCGCCGCAGCGCCGTCAGAACAGCGCCGTCAGAACAGGGTGCCGTCAGAACAGCGCCGTCAGAACAGGGTGCCGTCAGAACAGAGCGCCGTCAGAACAGATCGTGGCGGTTGGCCATCTCGATCTCGCGGGCCAGCTCGGGCGGCGCCGCGACGACCACGACGCGGCCGTCGCGGGCCAGCAGGACGTGCCGGACGCTCTCGACGATCGCCCTGACCTCGCCGGGCGCGAGCCGGCCCGGCAGCACGGCGTGCACGCTGCCCAGACCGGCCGAGCCGCGCACCGGCACCGCCCCGGCGGCCGCGTCGCCCAGCGCATAGAGCGCCGCCGGCAGGGCGTCCGCGGAGACCGAAAGCCGCAGCGCCACGTCGTCGCGCCGAAACGGATAGGCACCCCACCACGGAGGCGCGACCGGCGTGACCACCGCCCCGGCGCCCCACACCGCGGCCAGTTGCTCCGCCTGCTCGACCGCCGCCGCCTCGGCCCCCTCGAACAGCACGGCCAGCGTGCCGCCCTGACCGCCGGCCGGCAAGTCGACCTCGATCGCGCTGGGCTCGGATCCGGCGGCCGCGCCGACCAGTGCGCCCAGCTGAAGCGGGGTGGGCACCGCGACCCCGACCCAACGGCGGGCCTGCGGCAGCGGCTCGAGACGCAGCGTCGCCGAGGTGATCACCCCGTCGATCTCGGCGAGGCCGGGACGCCCGTCCGCGCCGTCGGACACGGCGTCCGCCCCCGACCGGTCGACGTAGGCCACGCTGGTCACATAGGTCGCCGGGGTGCCGAACCGGTAGCGCAGCGGACCGGACTCGTTGACCGCGAGCAGGCCGCCGACGGTGGCTGTGCGCGACGGGGGATCGAGCGGCAGCCGCTGGTTCCGCAATGCCAGAGCCGCCTGCAGTGCGCGCACCGGCGTTCCGGTCGCGACCTCGGCGGTGCTGCCCTCGATGTCGTGGCTCCACATGCCGGTGAGCCGGCCGGTGTCGATCAGCACGTCGACACGGCCCCGCGGCGTACCCCAATCGATCTTGGATCCGCTGCCCCGGGTCAGAGCGCTCAGGCCGCCGTCGGCGATCAGGCGCAGAAGGTCGGCGACGGCCTGCGCCGTAGCGGGCGCCGCGACGTGACCGACGCGCCGGCCGCCGACCGTGTCGATCGAGCGGGCGACCCGCGCGTAGTCAGGCCCGCAGATGTCCACAAGCGCGCTCAGCAGCTGATCTTGTGAAAGCACAGTCCGTTCCCTATATCCCTCAACAGCTAGACCTCAACAGCTAGACCTCAACAGGCCCCTCGACGGCCGCTTGATCGAACGCTCCGAAGATCGTCCACTCTGGCATATCGTACACGTGTTCGAATAGGTGAGGTCCAGCGCGCAAGAAGTAAAGAAGACAGGGAAACCGGACTGCCCGGTAACGTAGGTGGGGTGACTGATCCGACTGCCGCCAGCCCGCCGACGCTCCGCCAGGTGCCCCACGAGCGCACCTATCACGGCGACACCGTCACCGATGAATACGCGTGGCTGGCCGACAAGGAAGACGAGCAGACGATCGCCTACCTCGAGGCCGAGAACGCCTGGACCGAGAAAGCGACCGCCCATCTGGGCGGCCTGCGCGACACGATCTTCAGCGAGATCAAGCGCCGCACCCAGGAGACCGACCTCTCCGTGCCCAGCCGCAAGGGCGGGTATTGGTATTACACGCGTACCGAAGAGGGCAAGCAGTACGGCATCCAGTGCCGCGTGCCGGTCCAGCCGGGCCAGACCGACCCGCCCTCGACCACCGACCAGCCGGGCGAGCAGGTGCTGCTCGACGGCAACGCGCTGGCCGAGGGCAACGACTTCTTCGCGCTGGGCACGTTCGATGTCAGCGTCGACGGCAACTGGCTGGCCTTCTCGACCGACTTCTCCGGCGACGAGCGGTTCACGCTGCGCGTCAAAGACCTGCGCACCGGCGAGGTCCTCGCCGACGAGATCCCCAACACGTCGTACGGCAGCGCCTGGTCAGCCGATGGCAGCGCGCTCTTCTACGTGACCGTGGACGAGGCCTGGCGTCCCCACCGCGTCTGGCGGCACACCCTGGGCCGTCCGGCCTCCGACGACGTGATCGTCTTCGAGGAGCCCGACGAGCGCTTCTGGGTCGGCGTCGGCCTGACCCGCAGCGAGAAGTTCCTCGTGATCCAGGCCGGCAGCAAAATCACCTCAGAGGTACGAGTCATCCCCGCCGAGACGCCTGAAGCGGAGCCGATCCTGATCGCCCCGCGCCAGCACGGCGTCGAATACTCCGTCGAGCACCACGGCCACCGCTTCCTCATCCTGCACAACCGGGACGCCGAGGACTTCGCGCTGTCGTGGACGTCGGCCGACAACCCCGGCGAGTGGGTCGAGATGGTCCCGCACGAGCCCGGCACCCGCCTCGAGAGCGTGGACGCGTTCGTCCGGCACATCGTGATCTCACAGCGCCGCGACGGCCTGACCGGACTCCACGTGATCGGCGACGGCAGCACCGACTTCTACGAGATGGAGTTCCCCGAGCCGCTCTACAGCGTCGGCCTCGCGGGCAACCCCGAGTACGACACGTCGATCGTCCGCATCAGCTACGCCTCGATGGTCACGCCCGACTCGGTCTACGACGTCGACCTGGTGACGCGCACGATGGTGCTGCGCAAGCAACGACCGGTGCTGGGCGGCTACGACCCCGACGACTACGAGCAGTTCCGTGAGTGGGCCTCCGCGCCTGACGGCACCAAGGTGCCGATCTCGATCGTCGCGCGCAAGGACGCGCCGCGGAACGGTTCCGCCCCGCTGCTGCTCTACGGCTACGGCTCGTACGAGGAGAGCATCGATCCGTATTTCTCGATCGCCCGCCTCTCCCTGCTCGACCGCGGCGTCGTCTACGCGATCGCGCACGTCCGCGGCGGCGGCGAGATGGGCCGCGGGTGGTATGAGCAGGGCAAGTTGCTGTCCAAGATGAACACGTTCACCGACTTCGTGGCCTGCGCCCAAGCCCTCGTGCGCGGCGGCTGGACCTCGCCGCGGCGTCTGGTGGCCCGCGGCGGTTCTGCCGGCGGCCTGCTGGTCGGCGCGGTCGCCAACCTGGCGCCGGACGAGTTCGCCGGCATCGTGGCCGAGGTCCCCTTCGTCGACCCGCTCAACTCGATCCTCGACCCGTCCCTCCCGCTCACCGTCACCGAGTGGGAGGAGTGGGGCAACCCGATCGAGTCGGCCGACGTCTACGCGTACATGAAGTCGTACAGCCCGTACGAGAACGTCGCGAAAATCAACTACCCGCGCATCCTCGCCATGTCGAGCCTGAACGACACCCGGGTGCTCTACCACGAGCCGACCAAGTGGATCGCCCGGCTGCGCGCCGTCGCCCCCGACGGCAACTACCTGCTCAAGACCGAGATGGGTGCCGGCCACGGCGGCCCGAGCGGCCGTTACGACGCCTGGAAGGACGAGGCTTTCGTCCTCGCCTGGACGTTGGACGTGCTCGGCGTCGCATAAAGATCTTGAGGTGCGGCAGCGGAACTGCTTAAGGTTCCGCTGCCACATCTCGCGATCTCGCAACGGGGCTCAAGTGAAGAAACAACTCGCCGCGCTTCTCGGCGTCGCTCTCGTGGGCGCCGGGGTGACTTTCCCCGCCACGGCTGAGGCAGCGACCGCGCCCGCCGAGGTGAAAACCATCCCGGGTGACCCTTATCCCCTGTTCACCGAAGACCGGCCGGTCTTCGCCGGAGCCACCGGATTCCTGCATCAGCGCCTCTCCGGCACCACATCCTGGATGTGGACGCGCTACTCGGACCGGCACACCGTCGTGGTTGACGAGCTCGCACGCAAAGGCGCGAGCACGTTCGTGCCGACCGGGGGTGACACCCTGTTGGTCAACGCCGGCACGCCGTGGTGGACCTTCGACCTGTCCACAATGACCCGGCACGACCTACCCGTTACCGGCACCCCCATCGCTGTCCGGGTCTTCGGCGAGTCGCTGCTCGTCATCCGCGTCAAGGACGGCGTGTATGTCCCCGAACTCTCCCAGCTGACGGCGGACGGCTCCACGGCGCCGACGCCGATCAGCGGCGTGCCCGAGGGCACCGTGCAGATCAACCCGATGGCCGGCGACGCGGCCACGGCCGTGCTGCGGTTCGTCAGCCCGGCCGGGATCCGGTTCGGACTGCTCGACGTGGTCACGGGCCGAGTCACGCTACTGCCCGAGGCCGGTAACGCGGCCCGTGTCGTGCTCAGCGCCGACCGCGTCGGCCTGCTCAACACCACCGAGGTCAGAACGTTCTCCCGGGCCGGGATCGCGAGCGGGACGAACACTACGCCGACGAACTTCACGCTGACGGCGGCCACCGCGGTCGAACAGCTGGGTCTCGCCGGCACGGACCTCATCGTCGCTCCGCCCACCTCCTCGTTCTCCAAAACCATCATGCGATACCGGCCGGACGGCACTCGGCCCACCCAGGTGACCCTTTATGCCTTCCAGTACTTGGCCCAGGCACCCGACGGCGTCCTCTTCCTGGGTGGCTCGGACCACGCCGACTGGTCGGTGCGCAAAGCGACCGAGACCGGGGAGTCGGTCGTTCTGCCGCAGAATGTCCAGATCAACGCCGGCGTCACCCTGAGCTCCGGGGTGCTGCGCCACCTCCAGGCTCTGGTCCAGCCGGGCGAGACCCCGGCGTACAGCCATTTCGGCTTCGAGCTGGCCCCCGATGCGGCCGGTCTCAGCCCGACGGTGGGAGCGGGCATTGTGCGCGACCCCGAGCCCTGCGAGGACGACGCCGTCTGCGTCCGCGCGGTCGACGGTTACCGCGGCGGAACCTCATACCTGCGTACGCTCGACTCGACGCTCAAGCTGATGACGACCACGACCGGCGACGGCGGCGGGCTGCAGACTGTGCCGTCCACCGGCGGCACCGTCGTCGACGCGTCCCCGAACTACCGGATCGTCAACGGATCCGGCCCGGACCAGCAGTACATCTACAAGACTTCGGACAACACTCCCCCCACCGTCCGCGCGGTGACCGGCGCTGGTCTGTGGCTGGACACGCTCTGGAGCGCCGCCGGCGCCGGTCACCTGACGTCCGAAGATCTCGCCGTCGGAACCGTCGGTGCCGATATCGCGACCGGGGTGAATTGCGCCGCGACCGAGGTGCAGGCGACGGCCGCCCACGTCTACTGGAGCTGCGGCCGCACCGGGCCGTCCGGCGTACGGGATCTCGCCCGCAAGGTGAACCTCAGCCTGCCCGGCGGCCAGTATCTGCTCGGGGACAATTACGTCGTCCGGCACGACCCCAGCGGCATCCTGTCCCGTTACGACCTCACCGGCGGCACCCTCGGCACGCCGGTCACGCTAGCCACCTTCCCGCGCGGTGAGCTCGCCGACGACCGCAACGTCTCGTGGGCCGTCGACAAGTTCGGCGGTGATGTCGCCTGGGTCGATTCAGCCAACACGACGCACATCGTGGATCCGGGTGTCGCTCCGTCGCCGCTCACGACCTTCCCCGACCACCCGGCGGGCAACTTCGACCTCCCGGGGACCGTGCCGGTGACCCTTCCGCTGACCCGCCCGGTCGGCTCCACCTCCTTCACTGTCAAGCAGGTGCGCACCGGAACGGTCACCACCTTCCCCGGTGGTTCTTCCCGGACCGTGGCCGCTGGCAGCTGGGACGGGATGATCGCAGGCAAGCGGGCTCTGCGCGGCGCCTACGAGTGGTCGCTGTCAGCGACCGTCGACGGGGTGCCGACCAGACTCACCAGCGGCACCCTCAACGTGCACTGCGGCGGCACTCCCACGCTGCACAGCTATGACTGCGGCGGGCGGCCGAACCTGTTCGGTCTCACCAGCACCACTACGGGTGCGGGCCAGTGGCAGTCGGCCAACGCGGCCGGCACGGCGTTCGCCAACTCCGGATCGGCGGAGGCGCTGTCGGCGGTCACGGCCGTCGTGCCGTTCGGCGACGTCAGCAAAGACTTCAAGAACGACCTGCTGGTACGCCGTTCCGACGGGACGATGCGGGCCTACCGGGGCGACGACGCGCCTCCGTTCACCGGCAACACCATCACAGCGGTGCCGGGCAACTGGAACCGCTGGGACGCCCTCATCCACACCGGCGACCTCACCGGCGACGGCCAGTCCGACCTGATCGCCCGCGACCGCACCACCGGCACGCTCTACCGCATCAACGGTGACGGCAAAGGCGGCTTCGGTACGCCGGTCGCCTACCCCAGTGCCTACAAGAGCTTCAGCCGTTTCGTCGGACCCGGCGACCTCAACGGCGACGGCAAAGCCGACTTGCTGCTCCTGATCGGTACCGAGATGTACGTCAAGTACGGCGACGGCAAAGGCAACCTCGGCGACCGGCAGCCCGTGAGCACCGGTTGGCTCGGCTACAACGCCATCGTCGGCGCCGGCGACCTGAACGAGGACGGCAAGGGCGACCTCGTCGTGCGCGACGCGGCCGGCAACCTCTACCGCCGGCTGAGCACCGGCACCGGCACCTTCGGCGACCGGCTACTGATCGGCACCGGTTACCAGAAGTACGCCTCGATCTACTGAGTCACAGGCGGCGCAGGGCGACGACCGCGATGTCGTCGGCCTGTTGCCCTGCTCCGCCGAGCTCCACCATCAGACGCCGGCAGAACGCGTCCAGGTTGGACTCGACCCTGGCGGACGCGTCGGCCAGCGCCGCCAGCCCCACGTCGATATCGGCGTCGCGGCGTTCGACCAGACCGTCGGTGTAGAGCACGAGCGTCCCGCCCCGCGGCAGCACGAACTCCAGGTCCTCGGGGCGGGGTGCGTTGATGCCGAGCAGCGGGCCGTGCGGCTCGATGAAGCTCAACCCCTCGGGGGTGTGCAGCAGCGGCGGCAGGTGCCCGGCGCTGGCCATCCGGATCTTGCCCGAGGTGGGTTCGAGCGTGAGCAGGCAGATGGTGGCGGAGTCGGCCGGCAGCACCGTCCGCATGAAGTTGTTGACCAGCCTGAGCACGGTTCCGGGCGGATGACCTTCGACCGCGTACGCCCGGACGGCGTGCCGCACCTCGGCCATCACGGTGGCGGCGTGCAGCGAGTGGCCCGCGACGTCGCCGATCGCCACCAGCAGCCGGCCGTCGAGCATCGTGAGCTCGTAGAAGTCGCCGCCCACCTCGGTCTGCGCGCCCGCCGGCTCGTACCGCATGGCCAGCTCGACGCCGGGCACCTGGGGCAGGTGCGACTGGAGCAGGCTGCGCTGCAGGGTGACGGCGATGCGGTGCTCCTCGTCGTAGGAGCGCTGCGCCTCGGCGACGGCCGCGACTGTCTGGGAAAGCTGGCGTAGCACCGGGAAGCCCGGATTTTGACTGCTGCTGGGCACGGCCACATAGACGGGCGGCCGGTCGGGGCGCAACCGGGCCGAGGCGACCGCCACCGATTCGCCCTCGGGCCACGCGACGACGTCCCAGTCAGCGGCTTGATCCGTTCTGACCCGGGACCCGACCTCGACGGTCTCTTCAGGCAAAGGCCACGGTCGTACGGTGGGAGGTGAGCCCGCCGCGGCCACGCCCTCGCCGTCCACCGCCTCGGTGAGCACCACGACCGGACCGCCGAAGATCTCCTCCGCGCCCGCCGCGGCCGCCTCCAGCAGGCCGTTCAGCGTGGTCGACGTGTTGATGGCGAGGGTCGCCTCGGCCAGGCGCACCATGCGGTCGGCCAGCGACTCGGCCCGCCGCCTGGCCGAGTAGTAACGCAGCACCGCGTGGGCGGTGGCGATCAGCTCGTCGGGCTCGATCGGCTCCACGAGGTACGCGTCGGCGCCGCGGTTGAGACCCTGGGTGCGGTCGACGACGTCGACGGCGTGGGCCGACACGTGGATCACGGGCAGGGTCCCGTACGTCGGATCGGTCTTGATCCTCTCGCAGACGTCGAAGCCGCTCATGTCGGGCAGCTTGACGTCGAGGACCACGAGTTCGACGTCCGAACCGGGCAGCACGCTCAGCGCCTCCCCGCCGGTCTCGGCCTGCCGCACCGTGAAACCGGCGCGGGTCAACCAGCTGACCAGCAGATAGCGCTTGGTGGCGCTGTCGTCGACGACGAGGACGGTGGCCGTTTTCATGACGCCGGCAGCCGTAACGTGAAGGTGCTCCCCTCGCCGGGCGTGGAGTCGACCCGCAGGGCACCACCGAGGATCGCGGCCAACCGGCGCGCGTAGGGCAGGCCGAGGCCGGTGCCCTTGCCGCTGAGCGCCTTGCTGCCCGGCACCTGGTAGAACTCCTCGAAGATTCGCTCGTGCAGCTCGGCGGGGATGCCGGTGCCGGTGTCCGAGACGGTGAGTTCCACGTCGGTGCCGACCTCGCGCACGCTGAGCCGCACCTCGCCCTCGGCGGTGAACTTGAGCGCGTTGGTCAGCAGATTGCGCAGCACCCGCCCGAGCAGCACCTCGTCGGAGCGGAAGGACGGCACGGCCGGCTCGTCGATGCGGAAGTCGACCTCGGGCCGGATGGCCAGCGGCCGCAGCGTGCCCCGAAGCTGGCCGAACATCGCCCGAAGGTCGACCCGCTCCCAGTTCGGCTCGATCCGGCCGGCTTCCGCCTTGGCCAGGTCGAGCAGGTCGTTGACGAGGAAGAGCAGGTCGTCGGCCGAGCCACGGATGAGATCGACCTGGCGGCGCTGCTCGGTGGTGAGCGGGTCGGACGCGTCGTCGTTGAGCAGGCGGCTCAGCCCGATCACCGCGGTGACCGGGGCGCGCAACTCGTGGCTGGCGTTGGCCAGGAACCGGCTCTTCGCCTCACTGGCCGCGGCGAGCTGCTCGGATTTCTCGTCGAGCTCGGCATAGAGCGCCACCACGCCGCGGTTCGTCTCCTCGAGCTCTTCGGAGAGCTGATTGTAAAGGGCCATGACGCCGCGGTTGGTCTCTTCCAGCTCGGCGTTGAGCCGGGCGAGATCGTCGCGCTGCGAGCGCACCTCGTCCAGCGCGGTGATGAGCTGCTGGTTCTGCACGTGCAGCTCGTCAACCGGGCTGCTCGGGACGTGCCGAGCCAACCCGGCGCGGATCTCGTCCATCCGTTCCGGGGTCAGCCGGTTACTCGTCGGCAAACGTCGAGCCATCCAAACGACCGTACCGGTCTCACCGTCCTCGACTTCCATCTTGTCCACCAGGCGGCCGACATGTCCCAGCTCTTCCCGTAACCGCCCGTGATCATTGAGCGACGAGCCCTCCACCGCCACTCGCAGCGCGCTGAACACCCCGTCCTGGCGCACCGTGAACGTCACGTCGGCATCAGCGGCCCCGGCCAGCATCATGCGGCCCACTTCGCTGAGGGCGGTCGCGAGCCGAGTCTGGTCCTGCTGCTCGAGTCCGACCTCGCGGGCCACCTCGCGGCCGAGCTGACGCACCACGAAGATGTCCTGCTCGACCCGCAGGCGCATGCGCATCAACGGCTGCGGCCCCCGCTCCGGCACGACGGTCACGGCAACCGGGCCACGACCACGCCGGCATCGTCGCGGCGCACCCCCGCGTCGCGCAGCACGGTCGCCGCGATCACCAGCGGCGAGTGCGTGAGCAGACCGGGATAGTCGGTCGGGGACCACCGGTCGACCACGCCGTCGGAGTGCATGACCACAACGGCGTCGGGCGTGATCGGGTAGTCGAACTGCCGGATCTGGCGACGTTGGTGACCGGCGATGCCGGGGAGCGAGACCATGCCGCGCCGGGCGCCGTCGGGCGACAGGACGGTGCCGCTGATGTTGCCGAGTCCGGCGTATCGGACCAGGCCAGCGTCCGGGTCGAGCTCGGCGACGGCCACGGCGGCGCCCCGGGTGTGATGCAGCCGGCGGTGCAGCAGTTCGAGCACGGCGTCGGGCGGGACGGCGGGCGCGTCGGTGAAGGCGCGGACCGCCTCGTGCGAGGCCGCCGCGGCGAGCCCCCCGTGACCGAGCCCGTCGCACATCATCACCTGGTGGCGCCCGTCGGCGACCCGGACCGCGAAGTTGTCGCCGCTGACCTGCTCACCGGTCAGCGGCCGGGTCAGCCCGGCGGCCCAGGCGATCGGAGGCGGCCCGGCCGGCCAGACCTGAACGGCGAGCACCGTGCCCTTCCCGGGTACGGAGTGCAGGTCGGACCACGTGGCCTGCCGGATGATCGCGCCCAGGCCGATGCCGAGCGTGCCGGCGGTCGAGTGCCCGTCCTCCATCGCGAACGCCAGGTCGGCCATGCCCGGGCCGCTGTCCAACGCGATCAGCTCGACGCCGGCCTGCTCCCGCGTGCGCACGGCGCGCACCAGCAGGACGCCCTGATCGGCGTGCTTGGCGAGATTTCCGGCGGTCTCGGCGGCCACGATGGAAAGGTCGGCGATCCTACGTTCGGGAACGCCGAGTTCGACGGCGAGCCGCTCGGCCGTACGGCGGACAGTGGACGCGGTTGGAGCGGCCTCCACCCGGAACCAGACTCCCCCGTCGAGAAGTCCCTCGGGTAGCGACGCCACCACGCCTCCGCTCATCGACACCACTTGGTCACGGTAATGCTCGTACCCTCGCCGACCCCGGTTTCGATGCTGAATTCGTCGACGAGGCGCCGGGCTCCGCTCAGGCCGAGCCCCAGCCCGCCGCCGCTGGTGTAGCCGTCGGTGAAGGCCAGGTCAAGATCGGCGATGCCCGGACCCTGATCGGCGAAGACGATCCGGATGCCCTTGCGGCGGCCGTTGTCGACCTGGGCCACCTCGACCGAGCCGCCCCCGCCGTAGACCAGCGTGTTACGCGCCAGCTCACTCGCGGCGGTGACGATCTTGGTCTGGTCGACCAGGGAGAGCTTCACCGCGACGGCCGACGCGCGCACGAGCTGGCGGACCCGGACGACGTCCTGGTCCGAGGTGACCGCGAGCTGCTGGCTCTCGTCGTTCACGATGCCGGCACCGCGGGCGTCTCGCCGCCGTCCACGCCGCCACCGGTGTAGTCGCTGAAGTCGCCGTCGTCGCCGCGCTCCCGGCGTTCGCGGGCGAGCAGATCCATGCCGAGTTCGACATTGAGCGCCGTACGGATGCCGGGCAGCGACAGGCCCAGCTCGACCAAGGTGATCGCGACCGCGGGACGCATGCCGACCACGACGGTCTCGGCGTCGAGCACCTTGGAGATCGAGGCGATCGTGGCGAGCGTGCGCCCGACGAAGGAGTCGACGATATCCAGCGCGCTGATGTCGATGATGACGCCGTGACAGCCGGTCGAGACGATCCGGTCGGCCAGGTCCTCCTGCAGTTGCAGGGCGACCTGGTCCTCCATGTCGATCTGGATCGAGACGAGGAGGATGTCGCCGATCTTCAGAACCGGAACCCGGTCCACGTCAGCGCTCCGGTCGCTTGTTCTTCGCCTGGCTGGATTTCGCCAGCACGTAGCGCAGGGCGTCGGCCAGCGAGGACTTGGTGGCGATGTCGCCGAACTCGATGCCCAGCGCGACGATCGTCTGGGCGATCTGCGGGCGGATGCCGGAGATGATGCAGTCGGCGCCCATCAGCCGAGCCGCCACCACGGTCTTGAGGATGTGCTGGGCGACCTGGGTGTCGACGGCCGGCACGCCGGTGATGTCGATGATCGCGTACGGCGAACCGGTGTCGACCAGGGTCTGGAGCAGACGCTCCATCACCACCTGGGCCCGGGCCGAGTCGAGCGTGCCGACCAGCGGGACGGCGACGACGCCCTCCCAGAGCTTGACCACCGGCGTGGAGAGCTCAAGCAGCTGCTCCGCCTGGTCTGCGATCAGCTCCTCGCGCACGCGCACGTAACTGTCGAAGGTGAAGAGTGCCGCCTCGTCCACGAAAGAAGAGAAGGCGACGTAGTCGCGGAAGGTGGTGGCATCGTTGCTCGCACCGTCGAGGATGCCGAGCACGGCCTCTTTGAAGGCGAAGACGCTGACCGCCGTCTCGGTGGCGTTGAAGCCCTGCCGGGCTCGCTGCGCGGAGACCTCGCTGAGCTGGGCGCGCAGTTCGGCGGCGGGCTCAGCGGCGAGGTTCGGGGCCGCGCCGGCCATCGCCTCCTGAAAGCCGCGCCGCAGTTCGGAGGTCTGCCGCCGGAGCTCGGCCTGGCTCAACCGGCCACGCAGCGTAGCGGCCACCCGATCGGTCCAGGTCGCCACCAGGGCTTCCTGGTGCTCCTCGAGCAAAGTGGCGAAGCGGGCCGCCTCATCCGCACTCAGCGTCACGCTGCCTCCCGACCTGGTTCTCCCCATATAACGGGCGGGACTTTACCACCGCAAGGTCAGATACTTGCTGCCAGCCAAATAAAGCGTCGGGGCTCGCCGACGCGCCCCGTTCAGCGCGCGGCACCTGCCTTGGAGTACCGTCAGGACATAACTGGAGGTCCTGAATGTCTCTGACGGTACAAACGGAACAGCGCGACGACATGGTCGTGGTGTCGGTCGCTGGCGAGCTGGACATGGCGACCGCGCCCCAGCTTCAGGACCAGATCAGCGACCTGCTGGAGAAGGGACGCACCCGCCTGGTCTTCAACCTCGCCGAGGTGTCTTTCTGCGACTCCACTGGGCTCTCGGTGTTCGTCCGGGCCAAGAACAGCACCGACGACGCCGGCGGCACGGTCCGGCTGGCCGCTCCGCAGCGCGGCGTGTTGCGCATCCTCGAGGTGAGCGGCCTGGTCGAGGTGCTGCGCACCTACCCCACGGTCGACGAGGCGGTCACCGCGCAGGAGCCGGCGCTCGACTGATCCGTCGCGCCCTTCCCTGTGGCGGTCCGATCGGCGTAGTTTGTCGCCGACCGGCAGTGGGACCTTTTGCCCCACGAATCCCCCTCGGATCCCCTTGCGGAGTGCGCGTGAGCAAGATGTTGCAAGGTTTCAAAGATTTCATCATGCGTGGCAACGTCGTCGACCTCGCGGTCGGCGTCGTGATCGGCACCGCCTTCACCGCCGTCGTCAGCAGCTTCACCAAATCGTTCCTGGAACCGCTGATCAAGCTGATCTCCGGCGGCTCCGGCGCGATGAAAGGCACCTGGTCACCCGTCAAGGGTGTCGACTTCACCTACGCGGCGTTCCTCAACGCTGTCATCACCTTCCTGCTGACCGCCGCGATCCTCTACTTCCTGGTCGTCTTCCCGCTCAACCGGCTGGCCGAGCGGCGCCGGCGGGGCGAGGAGCCGCCGCCGAAGGCACCCAGCGATGAGGTGAAGCTGCTCACCGAAATCCGCGACGCGCTGCTCCGTGGGCAGGGACACCAGGTGCAGAACACCGCACTCGACGACGTACTGGGCCGCCGTCGCGAGCCTCCGCTCTGACGCGCCGATAAAAGATCAACCCCACCCGGTCGGGTTCGAACAAATGTTCGATACGCTGCCGGAATGGAGCAGCGAAAGCACTGGTGGAACGGCAGGTGGGGCCGCGTCGCCCGCAAGGATGTCTACCTGCGGGTGAGCGGCGACCAGTGGTATGTCGAGCAGCGCGCCGGCGGCGCCGAGGGTGTCTCGCACTTCTTCGAGTACGACAGCGAAGAGACGGCGCTGGACACGGTGCGCGTGCTGCTCTCCACTCCCGGCGACTGGCGCGAGCTCTCCGTCCGGCCGCCCGCGCGCTGACCCACCCGCCGCACACCCGGGGCCGATCGCCGCTCCAGCCTCAGCCCACCCCCGCACGGTCCCGATCTCGCTTTCCAGCGCCCCCGTCTCGGTGGGCGCCCCCGCCTCGGTGGGCGCCCCCGCCTCGGTGGGCGCCCCCGCCTCGGTGGCGCTCCCGCCTCGGCCGGGAGGATGAGTGGGGACTCAGGCAGCTCGGCGTTCCTCGTCCTGCGCGGTTGTCGGGCCTCGCGGCACCAGGCGGAGGCCGGGACGGAACGGCTCGGCCGGCACGTTCTCATCGTCGGTCTCGTTCTCGGCGAACCGCGCGCGCCAGCCACCGCCGGTCGAGCGGGCTCCGGGTGGCGTGCTCACGAAGCCGCCGGGGATGCGGGACAGCGCGACGATCAGCAGATAGCCGAGGATGACGAAGCCGTGGCTGATCAGCCGGGCCGCGTCGACCCGGGCCGCGGTGAGGTCGTTGACCGAGAGCAGGAGCAGCGTCCCGACGAAGGCCGTCAGCATCGGGATCAGCCCCGACGGCCGGGTGCGGCGCAGCGCGATGAAGAGGTATCCGGCGCCGACAGCGACGTTCCACGCGGCCGACTCGTGCCACAGGTGTCCCGGCGTCGCGTCGAGCGAGGTGTGCACGTGGGCGCTCCCGACCCCGCCGCCGATCTGGTTGAGCCCCAGGATGAGTTGCACGGCTCCCACCACAGCGAGCGCCACGATCAGCATCACGCCGGCAGGAAAGCGCCGAACGCCCCCGAAGCGCCCGGCCAATGGCAGACGCGCCAGCGAGAGCCGCCGCCCTTCCCCGGCCGGCTCGACGGCACCCCCAGCAACCCCAGTGACCCCGGCGGCCCCGGCGGCCCCGGCGGCCCCGGCGGCCCCGGCGGCCCCAGCGGCCCCAGCGGCCCCGGCGGCCCCGGCGACCTGCTTGGGCAGCCCGGCCAGGATCGCCGCGCTCAGATCGGGCGGAACGGCCATGCTTGTGCTGGTCAGGCGGTTGACCGCCGCCGCACGATCCAGCCACTCCCGGCACCCGGCACATCCGGCCAGGTGCCCGTCGACCGCAGCCTGATCGGCTGGATCGTCCTCGCCGTCAAGCTGCGCCGAAAGCATCTCGCGCCACCGCTCACAAGCCATGACTCAATAGTCGCGCGAGAGCCGCGAAGAGTTCCCACTGCCCAGCTCACAGATCAGCACCGCACCCACGCGCCCCCACTCGGTCGCCCGAACGGACGGCCGACTCCAGGGCGAGCGGCAGCGGGCGGGACCGTCGGCGATCACACGGCAGGCTGTCACGGGGAGTGAGGTCGCCGCCGCGGACCGCGTCAAGGCGTACGGCAAGTCGCGGCGTACGGCAAAGGGTTGGGCATTGACCGCGAGCGGATCGCCTCAGATCAGGCTGGGTGGGCCTTGGACCGTGGGGCGCGGCGGCAGCGCGCCGCTGCCGCCCATCAGGCGCTTGCGTTCGCGGAAAGCGCGCAGATTAGCCGTATTTCCGCAGGTGCTGACGTCGTGCCAGACGCCGCTGTTGTTGCGGGACGTGTCGAAGAACGCGGCCCGGCAGTCGATGTTGTTGCACAGCTTGAGCCGGGGCCACAGGCCCGCCTGCTGGGCGAGCAGCGCCTCGGACCAGAGAGCCGACGCGAGCCACCGCGTGCCCCGGCCGGCGGGGACCATGCGCACCCAGCCGTCGGCGTCGGGGACGAGGCTGACTGGCACGTCGGCGGGGGGCAGGGAACCGTCGGGGCCGTGGATGCCGCCGGCCAGGATCACGTTTTCGAAGGTGCTGCGAAGCCGGCGCAGTGAGCGCAGGTCGGACGACGCGAGCAGCAGCGTCGGGGCCGGCAGCCCGGAGACGCGGGACCAAGTGGCGAGGGCGTCGGTGAGCCAGCGCTGAGCGTCGTCGGTGTCGAGCAGCAGGTCTGTGCCGTAGGACATGGGCGCGCGGGTGTTGAGCAACTCCTGCAGGAGCGCCAACCCGGCAGGGGCCTCCCGTACGCCGTGCCGGGCACTGGCCATCCATGACATAGCCGAAGCCTACTTGATTCTTTTACGCAACCGCCCCCACCTTGGGTTTGGCTCCCCCTAAGAGAACACTTTTTCCTTGCCGCCGGGTGGCCCACTTGTGCCGATTCGCCACACTGCGGGCAGGCGATCGGGGCTGCGTAACGAAAATACCCAGTAATGATCGTCTCATTAGGCGGGAAGATCGGCCGACGGAGAGCGCTCATGGTCATGACCGCGCCAACTCTGACCTCTTGGTACAATTCGGACTAATGCGGGAGTATTACAGCGCCAGCGGCGAGCCCCGACGGAGCCGGCCCGGCGGCGACACCCGAACCGGCCCCGAAGAAGCTCGACTCCGGTGCGAAAGGACCGAAGTCGCCGCCTCGCGCGCACGCCGGCGCGCAGGTCTCGATTCGCCGCGACGAACTGGATCTGGACGTACGAGAAAGGACCCGAATCGGACCCGACCGTCGACAACAAGCTGGTCGGCGAGGAGCTATCCGTCGATCCGAGTGATGTTGCGCATCTTGTTGGCCGCGTCGAGGGCGGCCACCTTGTACGCCTCGGAGAGCGTCGGATAGTTGAAGACCGCGTCGACCAGGTAGTCGACCGTGCCGCCGCAGCCCATCACCGCCTGCCCGATGTGGACGATCTCGGTGGCGCCGGTGCCGAAGACGTGCACGCCCAGCAGCTTGCCGTCGCCCGGCGCGACCAGCAGCTTGAGCATGCCGTAGGAGTCGCCGACGATCTGGCCGCGGGCCAGTTCGCGATAGCGGGCGATGCCCACCTCGAACGGGGTCGAACCCTCGGTCAGCTCGTCCTCGGTGGCGCCCACGAAGCTGATCTCGGGAATCGTGTAGATGCCGATCGGCTGCAGCTGGTGCATCTCGCGGGCCGGTTCGCCGCAGGCGTGGTGCGCGGCGAGGCGTCCCTGCTCCATCGAGGTCGAGGCGAGCGCCGGGAAGCCGATCACGTCGCCCACGGCATAGATGTTGTCGACCGCGGTTCGGTAGTTGGCGTCGACCTCGATGCGACCGCGGCGGTCGGCGGCGAGCCCGGCCGCCTCGAGCGCCAGGTCGTCGGTCTGGCCCTGGCGGCCGGCCGAATACATGACCGTGTCGGCGACGATCTTCTTGCCACTCTTGAGGATGCAGAGGGCGGCGGTCTGGTGGCGTTCGACGGCGGCGACCTCTTCGCCGAAGCGGAACGTGACGCTGAGATCGCGAAGGTGGTATTTCAGCGATTCGACGATCTCATCGTCGACGAAGTCGAGCATCTGATCACGGCGCTCGACCACGGTGACCTTGGTGCCGAGGGCCGCGAACATGGACGCGTATTCCATGCCGATGACCCCGGCGCCGACCACGACCATGCTGCGCGGCACGGCCTGCAGGTTGATCACGCCGTCGGAGTCGACGATCGTCCGGTCGTCGAAGTCGACGCTGTCCGGCCGCGCGGGCCGGGTGCCGGCCGCGATGATGATCTTGTCGGCGCTGACCTTGCTCTCGCGCCCGCTGCCGCTGTCGATCCAGACGGTGTGCGCGTCGGCGAACCGGCCGGTGCCGGTAATCATGGTGATCTTGTTGCGAGTGAGCTGGTTGCGGATGACGTCGGTCTGTCGGGTGATCACGTGCTGGGTGCGGGCGGCGAGATCGCTGACGGTGATCTCGTCCTTGACGCGGTAGTTGCTGCCGTACATGTCGCGCTGGCTGAAGCCGGTCAAATAGACCACGGCCTCACGCAACGTCTTGGACGGAACGGTGCCGGTGTTGATGCACACGCCGCCGATCATGTCCCGCCGGTCGACGATGCCGACCCGGCGACCGAGCTTCGAGGCGGCGATAGCGGCCTTTTGACCACTGGGCCCGGAGCCCAGCACCAACAGATCGTAGTCATACACAGTGCTTAGCGTCGCAGTGTCCGGGTCCTCGGTCCACCGACTCCGCGAGTTTTTTCACCGTCTATTTACCCTTGCGCGGGCCACGGGCCGGCCATCGTCACGGGCTCGCTGGGGCAACGGGTGCGCGACTGGCCGACGTGATCGACGCCGAGCGGTGACTTCTCCGACACAGGACGTAACCTGGACTTTGCGAATGGCTTGACTTCCGACGAACGCTAGTCCCTTGGCCGACGTGTGACTCCGGCACTGTCGGAGCCGTGGCGCAGTGGGGGATAACCCCACCAGTGACCTGCCGAAACGTCTATTGGAACAAGTGTGATTAGCGGTAATCCCGGGTTCGGGCCGCGATAGCACGGGCATGTGATGCGCAACCGCACATCGCTACCACGAGAAGGAAGTCAAGCGATGCCTTACATCACCACCCCCGACGGAATCCAGATCTACTACACCGAGGCAGGGTCGGGGCAGCCGATCGTTCTCAGCCACGGTTGGCCGCTGAGCTCCGACGCCTGGCAGGTCGAACTGAAGCGGTTCGCCGACGCCGGCTACCGGGTCATCGCGCACGACCGTCGCGGCCACGGCCGGTCGGAGAAGACGTATTTCGGCAACGACATGGACACGTACTGCCGTGACCTGAACGCCGTGGTGGAGGCGCTCGACCTGCGCGACATCGTCCTGTTCGGCCACTCGACGGGCGGCGGCGAAGTGGTCCGCTACGCGGCGCAGTACGGCCAGCCGCAGGGCCGCGTCGCCAAGATCGTCACGGCCGGCGCCGTCCCCCCGGTCATGGTCAAGTCGGACACCAACCCGGACGGGCTGCCGATCGAAGTCTTCGACGGCATCCGCGCGGGTGTCCTCAAGGACAACTCGCAGTATTGGATCGACCTGTCCGAAAGCTTCTACGGCGCCAACCACGGCCGGGCCGTCTCGCAGGGCAACAAGGATGACTTCTGGCGTCAGGGCATGCTGGTCAATCTGTCAGCCGCCTACGACTGCGTGAAGGCGTTCTCGGAGACCGACTTCACCGAGGACCTCAAGGCGCTCACCGTGCCGATCCTCATCTGCCAGGGCAGCGACGACCAGATCGTGCCGATCAAGGACGCCGCGTACAAGTCCATCAAGCTGGTCAAGGACGGCACGCTCAAGGTGTACGAGGGTGCCCCGCACGGGATCCAGGGCGACTACCAGGACAAGCTGGACGCCGACGTCCTCGAGTGGATCAAGTCCTGACGTCCTGGCTGCTTCGGGCCGGGCTTGCCCTCATCTCCCAAGCCCGGCCGCCCTTTCCGCTCGGCCGTCAGGGGGCCGGCCAGCTCCGCCTTCTCGGGCGACTCGGCCGTCAGGGGCTGGCCAGCTCCGCCTTCTCGGGCGACCGGTATTGCCGTGGAGTCCGGGCTGTTCCGTCCGCAGGCGGCTCACTGACCTCGTCGTGCGCCGTACCGAATCTGCCGGCATCAGTCCCGTCTCGCCGCGCGACCAGGTACGTCAGCAGGATCGGCAGGCCGCAGATCACCAGGAACCACAGCGAGACGATCAGCCGGTCGGCCTGCCCCGGCTCCGGGTGACCGAACTGGTTGACGAACGCTGACATCGCCACCGCGAAGACCGCGAACGCCACGCGGGAACGCGCCCGGATCAGGCCCCACCCGGCCACCAACCAGCTGCCCAGAGCCAGCGGGGCACGCAGTTGCTCGGTCAGCCACCAAGGCCAGTAGTAGCTGTTCAGCCGCAGCCACTGAGCTACCGGATCCGGCACGTCAGGCTCGGCGAAGTGGTTGGTCAGCAGGTCTTGCATACTCTCGCTGCCACCCGGCCAGCCGACCAATTTGGCCCCGAAGAACTGCATCAGAGTGCCGGCCAACGCGGTCGCCGCGACGATCAGCAGCGGGCGCACCGGGCGGGCAGCCCGGCGGGCCAGCAGCGCAGCCAGCACCGCAGTCCCGGTCAGCGCGGCACCGATCAGCATGAACTGCGAATACTTCACCAAGAAGCCGGCCACGAACGAGAAGGACAAAACCGTCAAGCCGAGACGCGTACGACCGGTGACCACATACGCCACCCCGAGCAGGACCGCCGCGGTAAGTGCCAGGACCGCCGCCTCACCCTTCGGATCGATCGACCACTCAGCGGTCGGCAGGACGTAGTAAAGGGCTTGGCCGAGAATGGCGATCCGGTGGAGCCTTGAGCACCCGCAGGAACAGATAGATCAAGAACCCGCCGACCAGCATCAGGACGAGCGCGGTCAGACCGAGAGCGAGCCGGTCCGGCAGCAGCGCCACCGCCGGGGCGTACAACACGGCGACACCCGGCCGCGACAGGAAAATCGCCTCATACCGGGCCGACA
>Ga0247737_1000073_pt1 | contig 27494 bp, 20 predicted proteins | sample UWRJL028104C2_FD_180937 | JGI IMG/M metagenome (GOLD analysis project Ga0247737, IMG submission 180937) | Plant litter microbial communities from Arlington Agricultural Research Station in Wisconsin, United States - UWRJ-L028-104C-2 | ecosystem: Environmental > Terrestrial > Plant litter >...
CTATCGGCGATGCAGGCGCTCGTCTTGGGCTGAGGCTTAGGGGTTTGCGCTAGGTAGTCGAGCGGGTATCCTGCGTGACCGGAGGGTGGCACCATGCGTTTCTCGAGCGATGACGTGCTGACGGAGATGCGGCGCGAGGCGGTGGAAGCCGCGTTCGGCGCACATGTCCACGGGCAGATCGATTTCACTCAAGACGCGCCGCTGCATGTCGCGCTCAGCCTGAAGCCGCTGGCCAGCGTGCATCTCGCGCAGATCGAATCCTCGCCGCTCAGCCTCGTAACCCCGGCAGACGACGACGGGTTGCTTTATGTTTCCTTCACCCGTGCCGGCGGCGGCGTCATTGATGCGCACGGCCAGGCGCGCCGTGTTCGCGCGGGCGAATTCAACATAATGCTGCGTAACCGGCGCTGCATGACGGTTGTGGACGAGACGAGCTCGATACTCAGCCTCGCCGTCCCCCGCGCCATGGTCGAGCCGCGCCTGTCCGGTATCGACCGCCTCCGTGCGCCCCTTGCAACACCGGGCTGTGCGCGATTGCTTGGTGACTATGCGGCGGCGCTTGCCGCGCGCACCGACCTCGACCCGAGTGCGCACGCCACCGTTGCCGCACATCTCGTCGACCTCGTCGTCCTGGCACTAGGTGCCAAGCCGGATGATGCGCATGCTGCGCGCGAGGGAGGCGTCCGTACGGCACGGCGGCGCGCGGTCAAGGCGGACATTGTCACGCACATGACCGATCCGCACTTGGACGTCGATTGGGCTGCCCGCCGTCATGGCGTGAGCCCGGCAACAATTCGGGCATTGTTTTACGACGAAGGCACAAGCTTTTCCGACTTCCTGCGTGGCGCTCGTCTCGATCATGTACGCACGCTGCTGCGTTCGCCTTATCTGGCTGGGGAGACGATCGCGAGTCTTGCGTTGATGGCCGGCTTCAACGACATCGCATGGTTCAACCAGGCATTCCGCAGACGGTTCGGCATGACGCCCTCCGAGATGCGTCTCGAGCGAAGTCCGGGAATGGAATCCGCTAGATGAAGGTTCGCTACGTAGATCTTCATGACCAATAGCTTTCCTGGAGTTGAGATCCCTGGATACTTGCATGGGTAGGATCACACTACCTCGAGCGATCAGCGAACCGGCGCCGTAATCAGCAACGTCGCTACTAAAATTGCTTCCGCCCGGATGGCGGGCTGGCTTTGGCGACAGCCTGTTTTGAGCGACAGGACGCCGATCCAGACTTCCGTAAATACGCAGGGCGGAACTAGTCGAGAGACCACCTCCCACCCAGTAAAAGGGGGTGACTGATCTCCCCTCAGCGAACGGCAGCTACCAGTATCATTCGCAGGTCGGCCGAACGACCGCAAATAGGGCGCAAAGCTGAAGGATGGCGATTGGCTCGATCCTTGGTAGTAGCCTGGCTGGGGTAGAGCCGGGAATTGCCTATGATGCGTTTCTCTCGCACGAGAATAGTCGTCATCGCGGTGGCGTTGTTTATCGGGGGTATAGCGATCGGGTTTGTAATCCCGCGCCCTGCTCAAGTTGCTCCCCTCAGTCCCGCTGGGCACGACCGCCTCGGTGATGCCACCTCCCCATCAACCGGAAGAAACGTCTATTCTCCAGATATCCGACACGACGCGTATGTTCTCCGGGAACAACGTAAGGTCGTGGAGATGCTCGAGCAGCGATGTCGGAGGACCAACGAAAGCTGCGATCTAGCCGGGGCTGCTCGACAAGCGCTGACCAGAAACTCGAGATAGGGCTCCATTTGCTGCTGATTGAGGATGACCGCTGTCGGGATTATCTGGGATGATCCGTCCTTATCCTCACTCAGGCGCCTATTCCGGCAGCTCCGCCTTGGGGAACCCCGTCCACACCTGATCATAATCCGCATCGAGCGCACCTGTTTCCAGCGCATAGTCGGTCGGATGGAACACCCAGCGGCTCTCGATCATGAAGGCCATGGTGCCGTCGATCTTGTGCGGTTTCAGATCGGCCTCGCTTGCGCCCTTCCAGCTTGCGACATCGGGGCCGTGGCCGCTCATCTGGTTGTGCAGCGACAGCGCGCCCGGGTTGAAGCCGTCGGCCTTGGCGTCATAGGCGCCGGCGATCAGGCCCATGCATTCGCTCATCACGTTGCGGTGGAACCAGGGCGGGCGGAAGGTATTTTCCGCGACCATCCAGCGGGGCGGGAAGATCACGAAATCGACATTGGCGGTGCCGGGCACGTCGCTGGGCGAGGTCAGCACGGTGAAGATCGAGGGATCGGGATGATCGAAGCTGACCGTGCCGATCGTGTTGAAGCGGGCGAGATCGTATTTCCAGGGGGCGTAATTGCCGTGCCAGGCGACCACGTCCATCGGCGAGCGGCCGAGATTGGTGGTCCACAGCTTGCCGAGGAATTTCTGCACCAGTTCGACATCGCCCTCGCGATCCTCGAACCAGGCAGTCGGTGTCTCGAAATCGCGCGGGTTGGCGAGGCCGTTGGCGCCGATCGGGCCGAGATCGGGCAGGCGGAAGGGGACGCCATGATTCTCGGCGACATAGCCGCGTGCCTTGCCGTCGGGCAGGACGACGCGGAAGCGTACGCCGCGCGGGATCAGCGCGATCTCGCCGGGTTTCACGTCGATGCGGCCGAGCTCGGTGAAGAGGGTGAGGGCGCCCATCTCGGGCAGGATCAGCAGTTCGCCGTCAGCCGAGACGAAGGCGCGATCGATCATGTCCTTCGACGCGCGGTAGATGTGCATCGCGACGCCGGCCTGGCTTTTCGGGCCGTCGCCTGCGACCACCATCGTGGTCAGGCTGTCTAGCCAGTCGGCGTCTTCCAGGTCGAGGGGGGCCCAGCGCAGGCGGTTGGGGGCGAGGGGTTGCTGGCTGATGCCGGGGGCGAAGCGGCTGGCGCCGCTATAGCGCGTGAAGGCGGGATGCGCGGCGGACGGGCGCAGGCGGTAGAGCCAGGAACGGCGATTCTCGTGGCGTGGGGCGGTGAACGCGCTGCCGCTTAGCTGTTCGGCATAGAGGCCGAAGGGAGGCCTCTGGGGCGAGTTGCGGCCGACGGGGAGGGCGCCGGGGACTGCCTCGGTCGCCAAGTGGTTGCCGAAGCCTGATTGGTAGTCGGTCATCGCAAACTCCCCCCTCCCTGGAAGGGAGGGGCTGGGGGTGGGTGCGAGCGGCGAAGCCGCGAGCTTCGACGCGCGGGGCGGAAGCAAAAGCCGGGCATCGAGCCCTCCTTCTGCTCACCCACCCTAGCCCCTCCCTTGAAAGGGAGGGGGATAAAAGTCACGCCTCGACCGCGCCCGGTACCACGCCACGCCTGATCTGGTCGAGTTCGATGCTCTCGAACAGCGCCTTGAAATTGCCCTCGCCGAAGCCGTCATTGCCCTTGCGCTGGATGATCTCGAAGAAGATCGGGCCGACCATGTTCTCGGTGAAGATCTGCAGCAGCAGGCCGCCGCCGGTCTCCGGGGCGCCGTCGATCAGGATGTCGCGTTTGCGCATTTCCTCGACGTCGTGGTTGTGGCCGGGCAGGCGCTTGTCGATCAGGTCGAAATAGGTCTGCGGCGTCGTCTGGAAGCGGATGCCGTTGGCGCGCAGCGCATCGACCGTGGCGAAGATGTCGTCGGTCGCCAGCGCGAGATGCTGAATGCCTTCGCCCTTATAGTCCTTGATGAACTCCTCGATCTGAGAATGCTCGTCCTGGCTCTCGTTGAGGGGGATGCGGATCTTGTCGTCCGGCGCGGTCATCGCCTTGGAGAACAGGCCGGTGGCCTGACCCTCGATGTCGAAATAGCGGATCTGGCGGAAGTTGAAGATGCTCTCGTAATAGTTCGCCCAATAGTCCATCCGGCCGCGCTGGAGATTGTGGGTGAGATGGTCGAGCGTGTGCAGGCCGACCGAATGCTGGTCGGGCGAAGCGCCTTCGACGGGCTCGAAATCGATGTCGTAGATCGTCGCGGCGCCGCGGCGGTCGACCAGATAGAGGTTCGCGCCGCCAATGCCTTCGATCGCGGGGATGTTGAGCTCGGCCGGGCCGACCTTGCCCTCGACGGCGACCGCGCCCCGCTCGACCGCCAGCTTCAGCGCCTTGGCGGCATCGGCGACGCGGAACGCCATCGCATTGGCCGAGGGACCATGCTGCTCACGGAAATTCGCGACCTGGCCACCGGCGTCCATGTTGAGCAGGAAGTTGATGTCGCCCTGGGCATAGCGGCGGACATTCTTGGAGCGGTGTGTGCCGACATGCGTGAAACCCATCTTCACGAACAGATCGGCCAGCGCATCGGGATCGGGCCCGGTGAACTCGACGAACTCGAAGCCGTCCAGGCCCATGGGGTTGTCGCGGGGGTCGGTCATCGTACGTCTCCGAGGAGCAAAGTGGTAACAGATGAAACTACATAAGCCAGTCTCATCCGCTCGTCCACCATTCAACGCGGCGAGACGTGATCAGGATGCGGGGAAGTGCTCGATCGTGACGCGGTCCGTGTAGAAAGCGAGGTGATCCTTGATCCCGGCCACCGCTTCATAGGGTGCTTCATAGGTCCAGATCGCGTTCTCCGCCTTGTCGACTTCGGCGGGGAGCGAGAAATAGGAAGCGTCGCCCTTGTACGGGCAATAGGTCATATGGTCGCTGCGCGTGAGCAATGCCATGTTCGCATCCTTGCGCGGGACGTAGAAGACCGCCGGATAGCTTGCCTCGCGCAGGACGAGCGCGTCCGTCGTGTCGGCGATCACCTGGTCGCCGGCCATCACCTTCACGCGGCCGGTGTCGGGCTCAATGGTGATGGGATGATCGGGGCCGGGGATTCGGATCGGCTTGTCGGTCATGGCGATATCCTCCTGAAAAGGGCGGCCCCGAAGGACCGCCCGAGATGTCATCAGAGGGCGGCGCGCTTGCCGCCATCGACGTTGACGACATGGCCGGTGATGAACGAGGCCTTGTCGGAGGCGAGGAAGACCACTGCCTGGGCGATCTCGTCCGGGGCGCCGGTGCGGGCCATCGGGATGGTGGAGGCGAGGCCGGCCTTGCCCTCTTCGCCGCCGGTGAAGCGCTCTAGCATCGGCGTGTCGATCGGTCCCGGTGCGACGGCGTTGACGCGGACGCCGAACGGGGCGCCTTCGAGTGCCGCGGCCTTGGTCAGGCCTTCCACGGCATGCTTGCTGGCGGTGTAGAGCGCGGCATTGGCGTAAGCGGCCTGGCCGAGCACCGAGGAGATATTGATGATCGAGCCGGAGCCCTGGGCTTGGAGCACGCGAAGCTCGTGCTTCATGCTGAGCAGCACGCCGAGCACATTGGTGTCGAACATCGCGGCGTAGCTTTCCGGGGTCTGGTCAGTGATCGGGCCGAACTGGCCTTCGGTGCCGGCATTGTTGATCGCGATGTCGAGGCGGCCGAACCTGGCGACCGTGCCGTCGACCAGCGCGCGCAGATCGTCCTCATTGCGAACGTCGGCGCGGATGAAATGAACTTCGCCACCGAGATTGCTCAGTTCGGCGGCGACCGCTTCACCGGTTTCGGCATTGCGGCCCGAGATGACGACCTTCGCGCCCTCACGGGCAAAGGCTTCGGCGGTGGCGCGGCCGATGCCGCTAAGGGCGCCGGTGACGAGGACGACGGGTGCTGACATGATGGTGATCCCTGTGAAATCGGGCAACGCGACCTGCGCTGCAGCCAAGGAAATATGTACGTACGTAGTTTATGCAAGGGCTGAAATATGTCCGTACGTATTTTTTTGATGGTGCCAGTGGGAGAGCCGGAGAAGCTTACGCTATGGCGAGCACGTCAGCGCAGCAGGCGCTCGAAGGTCATGCGCTTGAGCCGCTGGTACGGCTCCACGCCGCGCTCCACCTTGGCGAGGAGGCTCGCACCTTGCAGTGCCGTAACCAGAAAGGCAGCAAGATCGTCGCAATCGAGATCGGCGCGTACCTCGCCCGCCGCAACCGCCGCCTCGAGACACTGGGCGATCGCGCGCCGAAGTTCGCCGAACAGTTCGGCGACATGAGGCCGGATGACGGCGCTGTCGCTGGCTTCGGCCGCGAAATTGCCGATCATGCAGCCGTTGCACACGGCGTCTCCCGAGGACCGCTCGATCGTGGCGTCCAGAAAGGCGCTCAATCGCGCAAGCGGAGACAGCGCCTCGTTAAGAAGCGTCTCTTTGAACAAGGCGATGCTGCCCTGGAAATAGATGTCCATCACTTCGAGACCGAAGGCTTCTTTCGACGCGAAATGATTGGTGAAGGAGCCTTGCGGTACGCCCGCCGCCTGGACGATGTCGCGGACGCTGGCGCCGCCAAAGCCGCGTGCGTGCACGACCTGAACGCCGGCAGACAGGATTTTGTCGCGGTTCGAGAGCTTTGTCATGACAATAATATGGTCGTCCATATTTTGATGTCAACAATTACAATGGGTGACGGCGCGGCTGGGCCACGCTAGCGAAGGCACATGCCAAGCCTGAAGCTCGACCAGTTCCTGCCATACCGCCTGTCGATCGCGTCGAACCGTGTCTCGTCTGCGATCGCGACAGCCTATCAATCGCTGTTCGGGTTACGCATTCCCGAATGGCGGCTGATCGCAGTGATCGCGGAGAGTGACGGGCTTACCCAGCAGGCGCTGGGGGCGGCGACACGGATGGACAAGGTGACGGTAAGTCGCGCCGCCATTGCCCTGGTCGATCGCGGACTGGTGCAGCGGCGGCCCAATCCCGACGACCAGCGATCGCACCTGCTTTCGCTCACCAAGGCCGGCCAGGCCCTGTATGAGAGCGTTGCGCCGAAGGCGCTGGAGCTCGAGGCGCAGGTCTTCGCCGGCTTCTCCGCCAAGGAAATCGAGACGTTCAGCACGATGCTCGACCGGATCGAGGCATCGGCCGCGCCGCTCGATCCCGAACAGGCTTGATAGGCGACCCCGCGCTGTCCTAAGCGCGGATCAGCCCTCCCCAGGCAGACGCGACTTTTCCAGGAGGCCAAATGCCCGAAATGCTCGATCGTGCCGGTTTGTCCGTTGCCCCGCAGCTTGCGTCGTTCGTCGAGGGGCAGGTATTACCGCAACTCGGCGTCGATGCCGGGATCTGGTGGCAGGGCGTGGCCGATATCTTCGACCTGTTCGCGCCGGAAAATCGCGCGCTGCTGGCCAAGCGCGACGTGCTGCAGGAACAGATCGATTCCCGTTATGCCGCAGGCGGGCTGGCCGATGAGGCCTTTCTGCGCGACATCGGTTATCTGGTCCCGGAGCCGGCGCCGTTCACGATCGGCACCGAGAATGTCGACCCCGAGATCGCGACCATGGCGGGGCCTCAGCTCGTCGTTCCCGTGCTCAACGCCCGCTTCGTGCTGAACGCCGCCAATGCGCGCTGGGGTAGCCTCTATGATGCGCTGTACGGCACAGACGCGCTGCCTGGCATGGCAGTGCCCGGCGGTTATGACGCTGTGCGCGGCGCGCAGGTGATCGACTATGCCAAGGCGTTCCTCGACCAGGCGGTGCCATTGGCCGGGGAGAGCTGGACCGGCTATCGCGGCGGTACGCCCGATCTTGTCGATCCGGCGCAGCTGGTGGGGCGCAAGGGAGAGTCGCTGCTGCTGCGGCATAACGGCCTGCATATCGAGGTGGTGATCGACCGTGCCTCGGTGATCGGCGGCGGGGACCCGGGCGGCATCGCCGACGTCATCCTCGAATCCGCGATCACCACCATCGTCGATCTCGAGGATTCGATCGCTGCCGTGGATGCCGAGGACAAGGTTGCGGCCTATACCAACTGGCTCGGGCTGATGCGTGGCGACCTGGTCGAAAGCTTCGACAAGGGTGGCAAGACGATCACGCGCAAGCTGAACGCCGATCGCACCTATGATTCGGTTGGCGAGGGCTCGCTGACCCTGCCGGGCCGCAGCCTGTTGTTCGTGCGCAATGTCGGCCACCTGATGACCACGCCGGCGCTGACGCTGGCGGACGGGAGCGAGGCGCCGGAAGGCATTCTCGACGCGATCATGACCGCGACGATCGCGCTTTATGACCTGCGCGGGCTCGGCGAGCATCGCAACAGCCGCGCCGGATCCTTCTATGTCGTGAAACCCAAGATGCACGGCCCGGAAGAAGTCGGCTTCACCAACCGCCTGTTCGATGCGGTCGAGGATCTGCTCGATCTGGAACGCCACACGATCAAGGTTGGCGTGATGGACGAGGAGCGCCGCACCTCGGCCAATCTCGCTGCCTGTATCGAGGCGGTGAAGGACCGTATCGTCTTCATCAACACCGGCTTCCTCGATCGCACCGGCGACGAGATGCACACCGCGATGCGGGCCGGACCGATGATCCCCAAGGCCGAGATGAAGTCGAGCCACTGGATCAAGGCCTATGAGGACCGCAATGTCCGTATCGGGCTGGCGCACGGCTTTTCGGGCAAGGCGCAGATCGGCAAGGGCATGTGGGCGGCGCCCGACCGCATGGCCGACATGATGGAGCAGAAGATCGGCCACCCCAGATCGGGCGCCAATACCGCCTGGGTGCCGAGTCCGACCGCAGCGACGCTGCATGTCATGCATTATCATCAGGTGGATGTGTTTGCGCGCCGCGAGGAGATTGCGCGCGAGGCCATTCCGGGCCTGACGCCGCTGTTGACCGTGCCGGTTGCCGCGAAGGGCCGCAACTGGACGCCGGACGAAGTGCGCGCGGAGCTCGACAATAATGCCCAGGGTATCCTTGGCTATGTCGTGCGCTGGATCGATCAGGGCGTGGGCTGCTCCAAGGTGCCCGACATTCACGATATCGGCCTGATGGAGGACCGCGCGACTTTGCGCATCTCCTCGCAGCATATGGCGAACTGGCTGCTCCATGGCGTCGCGACCGAGGCGGATGTGGATGCGGCCTTTGCCCGCATGGCGGCCAAGGTCGATGTGCAGAATGCCGGTGATCCGCTCTATCAGCCCATGTCGGGGCACGAGGCGACCAGCCTGGCCTATCAGGCGGCGCGGGCGCTGGTGTTCGAAGGGCTCACTCAGCCCAATGGCTATACCGAGCCGCTGCTTCACACCTATCGCGCGCGGGCCAAGGCGGAGGCCGCCTGACCCGCAAAAGCATTGCGGATCGAAACTGATCTTTGCGTCCCTGAGAAAAATCGAATATCGGGTATCGTGGGAGAGCGATACATGGGTCTTGAGCATTTCGACGTGGTCGTGGTCGGCGCGGGCATTTCCGGCATCGGTGCCGGCTATCATCTGCAAAAGCTGAGTCCCGATCGCAGCTATGTGATCCTTGAAGGCCGTGAAGCGATGGGCGGCACCTGGGACCTGTTCCGTTATCCCGGCATCCGCTCCGATTCCGACATGTATACGCTGGGCTATTCGTTCCGGCCCTGGACCGAGGCCAAGGCGATCGCCGACGGTCCGTCGATCCTCAAGTATGTCAACGATACCGCCCGTGAAGCCGGGATCGACCGGCACATCCGCTATCGCCATCACGTAAAGCGGGCTGCGTGGTCGACGCCCGATGCGCGCTGGACGGTCGAGGCGGAGGGCCCGGACGGCCCTGTCGCCTATACGTGCAATTTCCTCTTCATGTGCAGCGGCTATTACAACTACGCGCGCGGGCACACACCAGACTTTCCCGAGGCGGAGAGCTTCGCCGGGCGCATCGTCCATCCGCAATTCTGGCCCGAAGACCTCGATTATAGCGGCAAGAATGTCGTGGTGATCGGCAGCGGCGCGACCGCGGTGACCCTGGTGCCCGCCATGGCCGGCGAGGCAGCGCATGTCACGATGCTGCAGCGATCGCCGACCTATGTCGTATCGCGCCCGGCCGAGGATGGTTTCGCAAACTGGCTGCGGCGCAAGCTGCCGGCAATGCTTGCCTATGACATCACCCGCTGGCGCAACGTGCTGTTCCAGATGTTTTTCTATAACCTGGCGCGCAAACGGCCGGAAAAAACCAAGGCGCGGCTACTCGACATGGTCCGCACCGAGCTCGGGCCGGACTATGATATCGCGACGCACTTCACCCCGCGCTATAATCCATGGGACCAGCGGCTGTGCCTGGTGCCGGACGGGGACCTGTTCGCATCGCTCAAAAAAGGCGAGGCGTCGGTCGTCACCGACACGATCGAACGCTTTACGCCGACCGGGATCAAGCTGGCCTCCGGTGCCGAGCTTCCCGCCGATGTGATCGTGACCGCGACCGGCCTGGAACTCCAGCTGTTGAGCGACGTCGTGTTCACGGTCGACGGGGCAGCCGTCGATCTTTCAAAGACGTTCAATTACAAGGGCATGATGTATAGCGACGTGCCGAACATGGCATCGTCCTTCGGCTATACCAATGCGTCCTGGACGCTGAAGGCGGACCTCACCTGCGCCTATGTCTGCCGGCTGCTCAACACGATGAAGAAGCGTGGGCTGCGCCAGGCGACGCCACGGATCGGCGACGACGTGCTGACGCCCGAGCCGTTTCTCAGCTTCACCTCAGGTTACGTGACGCGGGCGATGGAGAAATTTCCGAAGCAGGGCAGCAAGAAGCCCTGGAAGCTCCACCAGAACTACGCGAAGGACGTGGTCTCGTTGCGCTTCGGGTCCGTCGATGACGGGATGGAATTTTCCAATCCCGCGCCGAGCAGGCAACTGGCGAAGCCGGCGCGCGAGTCAGTGACCGCCTGACCGACGGGGCCCGGACAGGGCGCGTCAAACCGATCTTCGGAACCGATCCGGATAAAAAAGCCACCGATTTGGTGTTAATGCTTGTTGGAGGAGCGCGAGTCCCGAATCGGGACCGGGCCGGTTTCGGCATGAGCCGAGATGCTGGCAACCTGCGCTTCGGTATTTGGAAGGAGAGGCAGGGCTTATCGACCCGATCTCCGACTAACCTTCGATAAAGACAGGCTATTTCAGTCGGCGATCGGGTCGATTGTCTGGATTACCAGGGGCGAACGCCCTCGCCGTAGATCAGCGCAATAATGAACTTAAGCACTTGCTTTCTCCCTTGTGCACTCAGGCGAGCGCATGCCTTTGTTAACGAAAAATTAGGGATAAAGCAATCGGATTCCCGGGGTTTATGTGGTTCATGACGGGACGTTTAAGAGTTCGTTCAGCGGTCCGCTGCTACTGCTTCTGACGATGGCGCGCGTTCCTCGTTCATATATCCCGGTCAGGGGCCCCAGAGGACGCGGTACGCTGTTGCCTCCGTCGACCGTTCTTCGGCATCGTATCGAAGGCGAAGGGGGCGTTTCCGTGCCGCGCGCAGAGGGGCCGCCAGGCGGCATGAGCGGCTTCCAAAAGCATCAGCGACAGCTGCTCGAACGCGCCGGGATGCCGCTGGACGATGCCGACGACACGGTGCCTCCCTTGCCGAAAGTGTGGCAATTCCTGTGCCTTGCCGAAATCGCGAATTTCGCGGCGTTGCGCCGCCATCTCGGCCGGTCGCGCGCTGACCGGTTGCCGATCGACGTGAGCGACCGGATTAACGCCAGTCTGGCCGATGCCCGTATCTCGGTGGTCGGGCGCAATGTCGTCGAGGTGGCGTTCGAAGGGGACTCGCTGACCGATCTCGCCGCCGCGCTCGGTTGCCTGACCGCCGATTTCGAACTGCCGCTCGATCTCGACGGGGAGTCGCACCGGCTCGAGATGCATTTCGGCGCCGCCGCCGCACCATTGGGCAATGCCGAGGATGTGCGGCTAGCCGAGGAAGCCGAAAGCGCGCTCGAACAGGCACGGACCGAGGCGCATGCCGTCATCCGCGATCTTTCGGCAGGCACGCCCGCCTTCGACCGCCTGACGCTGACCCGCGAACTGCCGGGCGCCATCAAGAATGGCGAGATGTTCCTGCAATATCAGCCCAAGGTGCATGTCCGCCGCCAGGAGATCGCGAGCGCCGAGGCGCTGGTGCGCTGGCAGCATCCGACCCGCGGCCTGATCCTGCCCGGGGACTTCATCACCGTTGCGGAGGAAGCTCGGGAAATCTCCGCGCTGACGCTCTGGACGCTCGATCAGGTCATTTCGGATCAACGCCTTCTCGCGTCGGACGGCAACGACCTGACCATCTTCATCAACATCTCCGGCCAGTTGCTCGCCGATGTGCGGTTCGTGAAACTCGCCTGCGCCAAGGTCATCGAGAGCGGCGCGAAGATCGGTTTCGAGATCACCGAGACCTCGGTGATCCGCGATCCACAGAGCGCGATCTTCAATCTTCAGGCCTTTGCCGATGTCGGCATCACCATCGCGATCGACGATTACGGCGCCGGCCTGTCCTCGCTGGCCTATCTAAAGCAGCTTCCGGCCAAGGAGCTGAAGATCGACAAGATGTTCGTGCTGCAACTGACCAGCAGCAACCGCGATCCGCTGATCGTGCGGTCCACCATTGATCTGGCGCACGCGCTGGAGATGGAGGTCACTGCGGAGGGCGTCGAAACCCAGGCGGCGATGGCCCTTCTGAGCGTGATGGGCTGCGACATGGTGCAGGGTTATCTCATCAGTCGGCCGGTTTCGATCGATGCTTTCCGCCAGTTCCTGCGCGACGACAAGGCGCGCACGCCGGAAGACCCTGGCCATGCGATGTTCCGCCGGCCCGCCAGCTTCTGGAAAAGCGCCTGACGCCGCGCGGTCGCGGTTCCTTAGCGCGTATTTAACATGTGCCGTCCACATTGGCCCGCGATGATCGGGATCAACCTTCGCACCTTGATGACCGCAGCGCTGATCGCGCTCGCGGCATTTGGCGTGCGTGCGCCGGTACAGGCCCAGGCCCAAGGGGCCGCGTCCAATGCGGGCGTGCCGGAAGCCGACGATGCCGGAGCCCGCTTCGATGCGATCGTCGCCGACGCCAAGGCGACCATGCTGATCGATCCCGGCAAGACGATCATCAAGGCGCAGGCGGCGGAACGAGCGGCACGGGACCTGACGGGCCGTCAGCGTACGATCGGCATCGCGACCGGCCAGTGGCTCCAGGGCGAAGCCTATCTGCGGCTCAATAATGAAAAGCAGGCGAAGATACTGATCGACAGGGCCTTGCGCGGGGTTTCGACGGGCGGGCCGCCGACCAAGCTCAACGGCGACCTACTGCTGTCTCGTGGCGGGCTCCATACCATGACCGCGAATGTCGCGGCCGCGCTGAGCGATTATCAGCAAGCCCATAATATCTATCGCGCGATCGGCGCGACGCGCAGCCGCGCCGTGGCGTTGCAGAGCATTGCGCTGTTGTATCAGGAAGCTGAGGACTATGAGAATGCGCTGACCTATTACAGACAAGCCGGCGAAGTATATCAGGGCGACCCCTCACTGGCCTTCACCAATGCCAATAACCGCGGCGTCTGCCTGAAGGAACTTGGCCGGTTCGCTGAAGCCGAGCGGCAGTTCAGCGAAGCGCTAGGGCTTGCACGATCAATGGACAGCGCGGCGCTGGAAGTCCTGGTGCTCCGCAACATCGCGCGCGCCGATCTGGCGATGGGCAAGCTGGACGCGGCGGATCGGGCGATCGCCGAGGGCGCGAGGGTGTCGAGGCGTATCGGTGCCTCGGCCTCGATCGAGCAGGACGCCAGCGTCGCCGCCCAGGCGGCCCTGCAGCGGGGGCAACTTGCCCGGGCGGAGGCGCTGATCGACCGGAGCTTTCGTGGCACGGATCTGACTCAGACGACTCTGTCGTTCCGCGAAGCGCATCAGACCGCCTATGAACTGTTCAAGAAGATCGGTGACCAGCAGCGTGCGCTCGTCCACCTCGAGGCGTTGAAACGGCTCGACCACCAGACGTCGACACTTGCCGCGTCGACGAACACCGCGCTGGCGGCGGCACGGTTCGATTCCGTCAACCAGAAGGCGCAGATCGAGAAGCTCAGGGCGGACGAATTGCAGCGCAATATCGATTTCGAGCGCTCTCGCACCCAGACCCAGCAGCTCATCTTCATCGGTGCCGCCGTCGCGACCGTCATCATCGTCTCGATGCTCGGCTTCGGCCTCGTCACCATCCGGCGCAGCCGCAACGAAGTGCGCGCCGCGAATATCGATCTCGCCGCGACCAACAGTGCGCTGGGCAAGGCGCTGGCGGCGAAAACCGAGTTCCTCGCGACGACCAGCCACGAGATCCGTACGCCGCTCAACGGCATCCTCGGCATGACTCAGGTGATGCTGGCAGACAAGAAGCTCGACGAGACGATGCGCGACCGGATCGACGTCGTGCACGGCGCTGGCCTCAGCATGCGCGCGCTTGTCGACGACATCCTTGACGTCGCCAAGATGGAAACCGGGAATATGACGATCGAGCGCGAGCCGTTCGACCTCAAGGGCACGCTGCACGAAGTTTCGCGCCTGTGGGAAGAGCAGGCGCGAGGCAAGGGAATTGGGTTCACGCTGGATCTCGCCGAGTGTCCGGAGCGGATCGAGGGCGATGCCGCACGGCTGCGCCAGATCATCTTCAACCTGCTGTCGAACGCGCTGAAATTCACGGCCAGCGGTTCGGTCAGCGTGCGCGCCTTTGCCGAAGAGCGAGGCGCGCCGACGTTGATGATCGAAGTGACCGATACCGGGATCGGGATCCCGGCAGACAAGCACGAACTCATCTTCGAATCCTTCCGTCAGGTGGATGCGGGAACGACGCGCAAGTTCGGCGGAACCGGCTTGGGGCTCGCCATATGCCGAAACCTTGCCCGGGCGATGGATGGCGACGTGACGGTGCGCAGCCATCCCGGCCAAGGGTCGGTCTTCATGCTCGAACTCCCGCTGTTCCGCGCCGCCGAGGGGGAGGCGGTAGAAGAGCAGGGCGGGGCCCGGGCGCTGATCATCCTCGATCGCAACCCAATCTCGCGCAGCATGCTCCGCGCCGTACTCGAAGCGCGGGCGGGCAACGTCCTGTTCGCCGGGACGGTCGATGATGCGATCGCGCTGATGGCGGCTGGTGGCGTATCCCGATTGCTCATCGACGACGGAACGCTGAAGGCAAGCGAGGATGTGCCGAATGCGATACAAACGCTGTCGGCGGCCGCGAAGCAGGCCGGCGCTGTCTCGGCCCTGCTCTGGGCGGCACCGAGCGACGATCAGCGACTGGAATTCCTTGCGGCGGGTCTCGATATGGTGATCGCCAAACCGATCGCCGGCGTCGCATTGGCAGAAATTCTCTTCCCATTGGATAAAAGCGACACGGGCAGCGACAGCCATCTTGTAACGCGTGCGGCATGATCAGATAGAGATCCGATATGGTTCCATTTTACTACCAAGCGGCCAGCGCCCCGGCATCCAGGCCATGAATATCCTCTTTATCGAGGATGATCCGATGAATCGTCGGGTTGTGAAAGACATGCTCGACGTTGCCGGTGCGTCCATGACGGGTGCAGAAAGTGGCGAGATCGGCCTTCAACTCATCGAAGAGCGGGATTTCGACATGATTCTCGTCGATCTCCGCATGCCCGGCATGGATGGACTCGAGGCGATTCGCCACATTCGCGGCCGTTCGGACGCGAAGGGCAAGCTGCCCATCATCGTTGTGACGGCCGATACGGCGATCGATTTGCGCGAGCGTTGCCTGAGCGAAGGCGCCGACGAGGTGCTGTTCAAGCCGGTGGCGATGGATTCGCTGTTCGACGCGATCGGCCGCATGCTCGCGCGTGGTTCCGGCGACGGGATGATCGGCTGAGCCGACCGGTTTCCGGGCACCGCTTTCCCTGTTCCCGTCGATTAACAGGGAAAACAACAGGGAATTTGATTTTTCGCTCCCCGTTCTGGCTGATTGATGCCGAATTCTTTGCCGTATCTCCGTCGTTTACGGACAACTCCCTGCTATCCGGGAACAGGGAATTTCAGGGCGATAACAGGGAATTCGCGCGTCGATCGGGGATCGCTCCGGTTCGATCATTTTGCCAGCGATGAGAATGAGCGAGACGGCGATGGTCCCGTCCGGCCTGTGATGCGACAACCGTGAGGATTGTTGAATCGACGCGCGTCATCGGGTGCCACCGCTCCCTTACTTGAATGGCGATAATCGACACCGGATCACGCCAGCGCCTGGTGTGAGCGATCGGATGAATTCAAGATCGCCTGGCCGCGATGGATAATTGCGCCGGTCTGAATTCCTGTCGATGTTTGTCATGGGACCCGAAATGGACCGCCGTTCTATTGCGCCTTCAGTCACTTGAGGGGCAGCAATTCGTGGACAGACTGATCAATAAGGCGCCGTGGGCAGCCATCGCCGGGACGATGCTTGCTGTGTCCTCGCCGGCCGCTGCCGAAATCGACGACCTTGTGCGGCAGGCACTGGCACTGGAGCAGAAGGGGCAAATGGCGGAAGCCTATGCGCTGCTCGCACCTCAATTGCCGACCCGGGCCGGCGATGTGGATTACGATTATGCCTTTGGTGTCGCGGCGACCGACACGGGTCACTCGGCAGACGCGATCCTCGCCTTTCAGCGAGTGCTCGCGGTGCAGCCGGGAAATGCCCAGGCGAGGGCGGAGATCGCCCGCGCCTATGCACGGGCAGGCGATGCGGAATCGGCGCGCGCCCAATTCGATACGGTCCTCGACGACCCGAGCATTCCGGACCCGGTACGACAACGCTTCAACCGCATCGTTCGCGACCTCGACACCGTTCGCAGCGGCGGAGCTACCGACGTGACTGGCTTTGTTGAAGCGTCGGGAGGCTATGACGGCAACATCAACACTGCCACCAACCTGACCTCGATCACGCTGCCGATCTTCTCCTTTCTGGGCCCGGCGAGCTTGTCCGGTGCGGCGGTGTCACAGGACGGCGGCTTTGGCGGGGTAGCCGGCGGCATCAGCGTGCGCACGCCGCTGTCCGCGCAGACCAGCCTGTTCGCCAGCCTGTTGGGGGATTCGCGCTTCAACACGCGCAATTCCGATTTCGATCAGGTGAGCGGCACGGGTACGGCCGGTATCGCCCACACCTTGGCCAATCGCGACGTGCTGTCGCTGAGCGGCCAATATCAGGAATTCTGGCTCGGGGGCGATCACTATCGCACCGCCTATGGCGCGATCGGCCAATATACCAAGCGGCTGGCGGGTGGGCGGGCGCTGTCGTTCGGCCTGCAATATTACCGGCTCGATTATGCGAGCGATCCGTTGCGTGACGCCGACCGGTATTCGGCGAGCATCAGCTATGCCGGGCGGATCGCCCTGATCTCGCTCAGCGGTGGCAAGGAGCAGGTGCGGGAACGCAGCGCGGACAATCTGTCCAATGGCTTTGTCGGCCTGCGCGGCGGAATCGAAAAACCGCTCTCATCGACCCTGGCCGTCGTCATGGGCGCAGGGATCGAAGGCCGCTGGCACGATGCCGACGATCCGCTGTTCCTGAAAGCGCGACGCGATACGCAGCTCGACGGTTCGCTCGCCGTGAAATTGCTGGTCACGCGCACTGTCTATCTGAAGCCGGGCGTCTCCTACACGCGCAACTTCAGCAACATCGATCTCTACGATTATCGTCGCTTCACGGCGACGCTGGCCATCCGGGCCGACTTCTAGTTTTGCGCAGAGGAGGCCTTGCCATGCGTTCCATATTCCGTTCGACCGTCACGATCGCTCTGCTCGCGAGCACGGTGATGACGGCGCCGCCGGTGATGGCGGCCAATATCCTGTTCACCACCGCGCGGGACCCGGCCGGGCGTCCACTGTCGATCGGCGAGATCGTGCCGGGTCAGGAGATCGCCACCAGCGGCGGGACGCTCCAGTTGCGGATGGACGACGGCACGTTGGTATCCTTTGTCGGTCCGGCCCGCTTCTCGATCGACGCCGATGGACGGCTGAATGTGATCCAGGGAGCAATCACCCTGGTTCCCGGCGCGCAACCGGCTGCCATCGGGCTGCCCGGTGGCGGCCTGGCGACCGTCACGGGCGCGACGTCGCTGACTGTCAGCGATGGCCGGACGACGGGTATGGCGATGGCCGGCAGCGTGACCTTCGCCTCCGGCGGAGCGACGAGAATCTTCGCCACCGGCGCTGCCTTTGGTGCGAGTGCGGGGGGAAGGCCGGCAGCGATCTTCCGCCTGCCGCCGCAAGCAGTGCCCGACGGTCGGGGCCGCCCCGTCGCACTGCCGCCGGCGTTGCTGCAGAACCCGGCGCTTCCGGGGTTGCCGAACGGGAGTGCGGATGATTTCCGCAACTATCTGCTGGCGCAGGTGAACGGGGGCGGAAACCCTTTGACTCGCCCGATCCTGGCTGTGCTGGCCGCAGCATCGAATCCGCAGCCCGCGCCGACCCCAACGCCGACCCCAACGCCAACTCCAACGCCAACTCCAACCCCAACTCCAACCCCAATCCCAACTCCGACGCCGACGCCGACGCCGACGCCAACACCGACGCCCATGCCGACCCCAACACCGACGCCAACCCCAACGCCAACCCCAACACCGACACCGACACCAACGCCATCGCCGCCGAACATTAGCGGGATCACGAGCGGGCAGCGACCGGCGATCTTCTCCGGCGGAACCGGGGGAGGGCGGCTGACCACTGATGGCGGCATTCTGAACGTCGTGGTGGACGCACTCGGCAATCCAACGACCGTGGGAGCCTTCACGGTAAATTCGGCAACCCTGTCAGAAGTCTATTCAGCGCAGGGCTGGACGATCGGGCGCTACTCCGGCGGCACGATCACTGTCGGTGGGAAGCCCTACACGCTTGGCACAAACGAAGGGATCAACTTCGCGGTCGTCCTGCCGCCGAGCGGTGCGCTGCCGACCAGCGGCATCGCGAGTTATAAGTTGCTCTCCGCGACCGCGCCGACGTTCCTCGACGGCAGCGTCGCGCCCGGGGGCAGTTTCACCGCCAATGTCGGGATCAAGTTCGGATCGGCTCCGCTGCTGGGCTATGATGGAGTGTTGACGATGAACGAGGCCGGCAAGCCGGTCGGGTATGTCTTCACCACGGAGGGCGGATCCAAGGCGCCGTCGCTGTCTCAAGTCTACCGGATCGGCGGATCGCTCTACATCGAAGGGCGGGCACAGGTGTCGACCGCCGGCAATCTGTGCGCGGTAAATGGCTGTCTGCTGTATCTTCGAGGTAGCACCGGCGGTGAGGCCGGGAAGTTCCTCGGCACGGTATATGAGCTGCGCGATGTCGCCGGCGGGCGCGGGTACATCGTCAGCGGGGCCGCCATGTTCGGTCAAGACGGGGTGACGGCTCCGCCCAATACCGTGATCCCCACTACCCCGATAGGCCCCGGTGCGGGCCCGCTGGCAGGAGCCGCCAACCTGACCGGTGTGCTCAGCACGGCGCACAACAGCAGCGGCAGCGGGCAGACGGGGCTCAACCGCGTCGCACCGACGGTCGACAGCGCCGGACGTTTGATCCGCGCCGATGCCAGCCTGTATGCCGGGGGTTCGGTCGCGCCGGGCTCGACCGTCACGACCGACGTCTATTCGGACGGCGTGGTGGCGATCGGCCGCTGGACCGATGGGACGACGACCTCGGGAGTCGTCGGCACCAGCGCGTTCTCCCCAGGACCGAAGGAAGCGATGCATTATGCCGCGGCGTTGCCCGTCGCCCTGATGCCGACAGGGGGCACGGCCAGCTACGCGCTCGCCGCCGCGACCCAGCCGACCTATTTCGACGGCAGCACCGCACCCGGCACTGTGGACAGCGCGTCCTTCAACCTGTTCTTCGGCTCCAAGCCCAATTTCGAGCTGATCGCGCGCATCGTCATGCCCGAGGCGAGCGGCAACAAGATCTATGACCTGACCACCGCCACCGGCACCTACGGCGTGAACACAGGCCAGGTGAGCGCAACCGGCGCGTTGAGCGGGACCGGCCAGGTCAAGACGACGAGCGGTGCGCTGGGCTGCAATGGCGGCACGAGTTGCCCGGCCAATATCCTGGGACAACTCGGCGCGGACTATAAGGGCGCGGCGCTGATCTATCAGTTCGGCGGCAACAACACGATCACGGGATCGCTGGCGTTCAAGCTTGCCGGCCAGTTCGAGGTCACCACCGGCGTCGCCAGCACGACCCCGTCCGGTTCCTCCGCAAACAGCGGCTTGATCCCGGGGCAGGCGACCATGGTCGCGACCGGCCGCTATGCCTCGAATGCGATCGGGCTGGTGCCGAATGCCGAAACGGGTGCGGCGACCTATGACGCCACCGGCGGGCTCGCTACCTTCAATAGCGGTTTTTTCGGCACGATCCGCAACGTCAACGCCGTGATCCGCGATGCCTCCAGCGGACAGTTCGGCGGATCGGGCTGGGAGATCGGGCGCTTCACCGGCGGGCAGGTGGACATTGGCAGCCTCGGATCGCTGCTCTACGGCCCCAATTACGGCCTGCACTATGTAGTAATGGCGCCCCCCACCGGCGTGGTGCCGACGGGTGGCTCGGCGCAATATACGATGACGGCCGCGACCATGCCCAGCTTCTCCGACGGACGGAGCGTGTCCGCCGCGGCGTTCAACGCCAAATTGGGCGTGGCGTTCGGCAGCGAGATCAAGGTCGGAATCGAAGGCTCGCTGTCACTAACTGATATTCTGGGCGCGCGTTCCTACAGCTTCACCACCCCTGGCGGCGCTGCCTCGCCCTCCGCCTCCGCTTACTCGGACGGGCTGAGCTTCGAGACCAATGGATTCGCCAATGCATTCGTCTACCGCCTGAAGAGTAGCGGCAAGGACGCGGGGCTGGTAGGCCTCAGCTATGAATTGAACGGCATCAGCAGCCAGAACGGTATCAATGCCTATGCCACGGGTGCGGCCCTGTTCAGCCAGAGCAGCTTTACGCCGGGTGGAACGACCTTCGTGCCGGCCAGGGCCGACAGCCGGCAACTGGTTTATTCGGGCAGTGGGGTCGGCACCGATTTCCGCAGCGATTATCTCGTCACCGCCGACGCGGCCACCGGTGCGATAACCCGCTTCGCCAATCGCGATGCGACGCGGGAAGCCGTCGGCTCCGGCAGCAACGTGGTGCAAAGCGGTTCCGCAACGTCGGCCACGGACATGATATCCTGGTCGCGCTGGTCGGCGGGGACTGCCGACGGCGTCTTCCTGGGCCCGCAAAAGATGTTCGACCCCCGCAATGCCAATCAGGGGTTCCACATCGTCTCGGGCGCGCCGGCACGCAATGTTCCGACCAGTGGCACGGCACAATATGCGATGGTCAGCGCCTCCACGCCGACGATCGCCGACGGATCAGTCGCCCCGGGCAACTTCACCGGATCGCTCGGGGTGGATTTCGCCACGCGAAAGGTCGGGCTGACCTCCACCGTGACGATCGGCGGCGGCAGCTATGCGATGAACACCAGCGGTGGATCAGCCAATCCCGGGAGCAGTGGGCTGTCCCTGATCGTCGACGCGACCGATGGAGCAAGGGGGGCCACGTTCAGCGGCGGGATTGCCATGACCGGCGGCGGCGTCGCCTGCACCACCGGCAGCTGCACCGGCTATATCAACGGCTTCCTATCGGGCGAGGCCGGCAAGCTCGCGGGCCTCGGCTATCTGATCCAGGGCGCTGACCCGACCAAAGCGGTGAGCGGCGTGGCGATCTTCAAGCAGCCTTGATAGTGGCTCGACCCTAGTCCTTGGGGGTTGCGATGCGTTTCAGCGTCTCCGCGAGCGACGTGGTCGCGCTGCCGCGCCGCGCCGGCTGCGGCTGTGACGGGGCAGGCGCCCAGCCGGTCAGGAAGATGATCTCGAACCGCTCGGTCGTGCGGCCGTCCGGATCCGCCTGCGCGGCGAAGGCGTCGGCGGCGCGAGCGAGCGTATCGCGGCGAAGTGGGGTGCGGCCGACCAGCAGGTTGGTCACCGCCATGCCGCGCAGATCGCCCAGCAATCTGCCCAGATTGGCGTACCGCACGTTCAGTGATTCCACATCGGCGACGGGCAGGGCGAAGCCGGCGCGCATCAGCAGGTCCCCGGCGGAGCGCACGTCGATTTGCGGATGGATGCGCGCGGCGGGGCGATCGCGTTCGGCGTCGCGGAAGGCAGCGCGCAGGGCTGACAGGCTCCCGGCCCCAGTGAAGGCGGCGAGGAACAGTCCATCGGGCCGAAGCGCGCGCCGGATCAGGGTCAGGGCGCCGGGCAGGTCGTTGACGCTGTCGAGCACGCCGGCGGAGACGACCAGATCGAACGACGTGTCGGCAAAGGGCAGCCTGTCCTCGTCCGCCTGAACGTCACCGGCAAAACCGAAACCCGCGTCGCATCGGACGATGCGCGCACCGGGCGGTGGCAGGAACGCATCATCGAAGCAGCCGAGATCGAGCACATCCGCGAACTCGCGCGTGACTGTGTCCAGCCGTTCCTGGATGCCGTCGAGCATCGCCGCGCGCAGGAAATCATGGTCGGCAAAGCCGTCGGCGGCGCGGTCGCGGCGCGTGCGGCGTGCAGCACGGTCGAAGATATCGGGGACGTTCACTCGCCGGGCTTGTGCCGCCGGACGGGCGGCGCGACAAGAGGAACGTGCAGCGGCTCCTCGCTCCCTTTCGTGTCGTGGCCAATCTCGCGCTCCCGCCGCGATGCCCCGGCTGCAGCGCCGTCACGGCGGAGGACCATCGTTTCTGCGCTGCCTGCTGGGGCGAATTGCGCTTCCTGGGCCCGCCCTGGTGTGCCGGGTGCCATACGCCCTTTTCCTATGATCGTGGGCCCGGGGCATTGTGTGGCGCCTGCCATCAGCAGCAACCGCGCCATGCCGGGGTGCTTGCGGCCGTGGCTTATGGCGATGTCGCCCGCACCGTCGCGCTGCGCCTCAAATATGGCGGGCGTACCGCCTTTGCCGAGACGGTCGCGCGGCAGATGGCGCGGCTGATGCCGGAGGGCGCGGATCTGCTCGTCCCCGTTCCGCTCCATCGCTGGCGAATCTGGTCGCGCGGCTTCAATCAGGCCGCGTTGATCGCCGAGGCGCTGACTCGCACCACGGGTGTGGCGAACGATCCCCTGCTGCTGCGCCGCGTGCGCGCCACGCCGCCGCTCCGCGGAATCGGCGCGCGGGGCAGGGCGAAGGTGGTCGCCGGTGCCTTTCGTGTCCCGGCGAGCGCGAAACCTGCGATCAGGGGCAAGGCAGTCGTGCTGATCGATGATATCCACACCAGCGGCGCGACCAGCGACGCCTGCACGCGGGTGCTCCTCCAGGCTGGCGCCGCCAGTGTCACCATTCTCTGCTGGGCGCGGGTGCTCGATCCTGCCGCCGACGATTGACAAGCGGCGGGACCGCCCACATTTCAGACGCATGGCAAAGATCGAAATCTACACCAAGGCCTTCTGCCCCTATTGCACGAGGGCGATGCGGTTACTCGACAGCAAGGGTGTCGAGGTCGAGGAATTCGACATCAGCATGGGCGGGCCGAAGCGTGTCGAGATGCTGCAACGCGCGAACGGCCGCAGCACCGTTCCGCAGATCTTCATCAACGGCAAGCATGTCGGCGGATCGGACGATCTCGCTGCACTCGAGCGCGAGGGGAAGCTCGACGCGCTGCTTGCCGCATGAGAATCGCGGTTCTTCAGATGACGACGGGGATCGACCCCGTCGCCAATGCCCGCACCCTCACCGAGGCAGTCGCGGACGCCAGGAGGGGCGGGGCGGCGATGCTGTTCACGCCCGAAATGTCAGGCGTGCTCGACAGCAACCGTTCGCGTGCCGCGGGCAACCTCCACCCCGAGAGTGACGATGCGGTGCTGGCCGCCGTGCGCAAGGCAGCGGCCGAACAGGGTATCTGGGTGCATCTGGGCTCGCTCGCCGTGCGCGGTGACGACGGCAAGCTGGCCAATCGCGCCTATGTCATCGATTCCGACGGCAATATCCGGGCGCGTTACGACAAGCTTCACCTGTTCGACGTCGATCTGCCGACCGGCGAAAGCTGGCGCGAGTCGGCGTCCTACACGCCGGGCAGCGGCGCTGTGGTGGTCGATACGCCGGTCGGGCAGGTCGGGCTCGCCATCTGTTACGACATGCGCTTCCCGGATCTGTTCCGGGCCCTGAGCGATGCCGGGGCGACGCTTCTCGCAGTGCCTGCCGCCTTCACCCGGCCGACTGGTGCCGCTCACTGGCATATCCTGTTGCGCGCGCGCGCGATCGAGGCGGCGGCCTTTGTCGTCGCGGCGGCGCAGACCGGCGTGCACGAGGATGGGCGCGCGACCTATGGCCATTCGCTGGTGATCGATCCCTGGGGCGAGGTGCTCCTCGATATGGGCGAGGAGGCCGGTCTCGGTTTCGCCGAGATCGACCCGTCGCGCACCGCCGATGTCCGCGCGCGAATCCCGGTGCTGGCGCATCGCCGCGCGATTCCGGCGGTCGAGTCCGCGACATGATCGTTTTCGATCTGCGCTGTTCGCGCGCGCATGTGTTCGAGGCATGGTTCGGCTCGAGCGGGGCGTTCGAGGATCAGCGGGCGCGAGGCCTGTTGTCATGCCCGCTCTGCGGCGACGGCGATATCGGCAAGGCAGTGATGGCACCGAACATCCCGGCCAAGGGCAACCGCCAGAACGCGCCCGTTGTGCCGGGTGACGCGCCGTCGCCCGAGGTGATGAAGGCGGCGATGCAGGCTCTCGCCGAAGCGCAGGCCAAGGCACTCGAGAAATCCGCATGGGTGGGTAAGGCCTTTGCCGATCGGGCCCGCGCGATGCATGCGGGTGAAACCGATTACGCGCCGATCCACGGCGAGGCGACGGCGGTGGAGGCCAAGGCGCTGGTCGACGAAGGCGTGGCGATCGCGCCGCTGCCGTTCCCGGTGGTGCCGCCTGAAGCGATCAACTGATCTGGAGATGGTGGGGCCAACGCCCGATTGACCGCCGAAGGGCCAATCTCTACGACCCGGCTCGCGCCCCCGTAGCTCAGCAGGATAGAGCGACGGTTTCCTAAACCGCAGGCCGGTGGTTCGAGTCCACTCGGGGGCACCAGCACCGCTTCATGCAGGCGGTGCCACCCGGAGTGGCCCGAAGAGCGCTTACGCCTTGACGTGCTGCGCGATGTACTTGTTCATTTCGAACATCGTGACCTTGTCACGACCGAACACCTTCTTCAGCTTCTCGTCAGCGAGGATCTCGCGCTTGTTCGCCGGGTTCTGCAGGTTGTTGGACTTGATATAGTCCCACACCTTGCTGATCACCTGGCTGCGCGGGAGCCGGTCGTTGCCGACGATCGCGCCCAGCTCGGGAGACGGCTGCACCGGCGCATGGATGCCACCGGTCTTGGGAGCTGCCGTGGGTTCTTTCGCCATAAATTGTCCTTCCTGATGTGTCGTTCATGTCGACATCGGTTTCACGCCTGCTTCAGCGTGCGATGCTTGTGCGCCGCCTTTTTGGGATTGTCACGCCTTACAGTGGGCAATCCCTCTCCGTAACGGCGCATATCGGCTGGTTTTCGACCGGGATGCGACGACTGGCGCTGTTTCCGGAGGGGAGACAAGGAAGTACCCCCTCTTCCGCGTTGGAAGAGGGAGTGATTCCTGCGGCATGCGGCGGGCTCAGAAGCTCTTGCGTAGCGTCGCACCATAGGTGCGGGGCTGATTGGGATAACCGCTGTAACTGCCGTCCTGCGCCACCGTCGGGAAGGTCGAGATCAGCTGGTTGTCCTGGGTCAGGTTGCGGACCCAGAACATCAGCTCGAGCTGGTTGACCTTGCTCGAGACCCCGAGGCTGGCGTTGACGTTGTTCTGGCCATAGGTCGACAGGTTCGGCGGCGTCGTCTCGGTGAGCTGGAACTTGCTCATATAGTCGAACTCGCCGCGGACATAGGCGCTGATATCGCCGGTGAAGTCATGCGACAGTGTTGCGGAGGTCGAGAAGCTCCAGGTCGGGATGCCCGCCGGGCGCTGGCCCGAAAGGTCGCGGAACGACGGACGAAGCCCGGTTGCCGGGTTCACCGGGCAGCGGACGGTATCGTAGTTCACGCAGGCGGCCCCGGTGAAGGAATCGTATTTCGGATCGAGATAGGTGACCGCGCCGGTGAGGGCGAGTGCCGGAACGGGGCTGTACGCCGCATCGACTTCGAAGCCGCGGACCGATTCCTTGCCGGCGTTGACCAGGCTGTAGCCCAGGCCGGTAAAGGCGTTGGACTGGAAGCCCTTGATCGACTGCTTGAACACCGCGAGGTTGAAATAGCCGCCGCGGAACTTGGCCTTGGCGCCAGCTTCGTAGACGGTGACTTCCTCAGGAGCGGCCGAACGACCCACGCCGTTGAGCGGCGGGCGGCTGTCCGACGAGAGGTTGATCGCGCTCGCCTTCCAGCCGGTCGAATAGCTGACATAGACGTTGACGAAATCCAGGTCGTACGCGGCGCGTGCCGCGTAGGTGACCTTGTCGCCTGTGATGATGCCCGATTCATTGGCATTAGGATAGTTGACCGGCCCATGATTGGCCGTGTTGGCATAGAAGAACTGCAGCGCATTGAGCGCGAACGGGTTCACACCGGCGGGTGATGCAGGACAAGGCGCGGAGCCAGGCCCAGGCAGCGACGGACCAAGCGTGCCGCTGAACAGGTTGATCGGCACCCGGCCCCCGGTCGATGCCGGATTGAAGCCCTTCTGCAACAGGCAGCCCGAGATCGAAGCCGGCAGCGCGGCGAACGGGATGGCGGCAAAGGCCTGTTGTGACGACAGGTTCAGTAGCGAGAAGCGATCGTTCATCACAACGTTCGACGCCGCCTGCTTGCGATCGTTCATATAGGCGAGGCCGCCGGTGAGGGTCAGCCGGTCGGTGACCTTGAAATCGACCTGGCCGAACAGCGAATAGGACCGCTGTTTCAGTTTGTAATTGTCTGAGAGGCCCTGGCCTTCGCCGAAATAGGTCCTGCCAGGGATCACGCCCGGGGTGCCGACGGCCGCCTGAAGCGATTCAAGTGCGAAGATCAGACCCTGCGCGCCGCCGGTAAGCCCGTTGACGAAGGTACGCGCGTCCTTGCCGAAGCGGATGTCGCGGCCGGTCGTGAGGTTTTCGTTCTGATAATAGCCGCCGATCAGCCAGCTGAGCGGTCCGTCGCCGGTCGAGGCCAGGCGAAGCTCCTGCGAAAAGGTCTTGGCCTCGTTGGCCGTGACGTTCGTCGAGATCGCCGCACCGGTGAAATCGATGTCCTGGTTGGATTGGTTGACCTGGTTGCGATAGGCGGTGATCGAGGTCAGCTTGGCGAAGCCGACATTCCAGTCGACCTGGCCCGAAACGCCCTTGCCGACGATGCGGTTATAGGGATCGGCGTTGAAGATGACGTTGCGGTCGAAGATCCTGGTCGTGTCGGAAATGGCGAAGCCGGCAAGACCGATCGCCTGAGTGGCCGGGCCGTTGAAGATCGACGTGACGCCGCAGCAGATCTCCTTGATCATATTATAGTCGGCGATGACGCGGATCGAGAAGTCCGACGACGGCTCGAACAGGACGTCGCCACGGACCGACCAGCGATGGCGATCGTTGACGCCGGTGCCGGTCGTCAGGTTCTTGAAATAGCCGTCGCGCTCGTTGAGGCTGCCGGACACACGGAAGGCGAGGCTGTCGCTGACGGGGCCAGTAAGGGTCGCCCGAGCCTGCATCTGGCTGTAATTGCCGACGGTGATCTCGGCCTTGCCGCCCCAGTCGAACGACGGGCGCTTGGTGACGATGCTGATCGCGCCTGCCGACACGTTCTTGCCGAACAGG